>Ga0194131_10008426_pt1 | contig 13409 bp, 10 predicted proteins | sample TA2KigO120mmetaG_FD_148631 | JGI IMG/M metagenome (GOLD analysis project Ga0194131, IMG submission 148631) | Freshwater microbial communities from Lake Tanganyika, Tanzania - TA2015053 Kigoma Offshore 120m | ecosystem: Environmental > Aquatic > Freshwater > Lake | place: Tanzania: Lake... | reverse complement strand
CCAGCGCGAGGCGGCGTTCGCGACCGCGGTGCGGTCGGCCGCGAGTTCGCGCGCCAGGTACTCGCCTCCGTTCCGCCAGCCGCCGTTCAGTTCCCACCAACCCAGGTGATGGGCCTGCCCTTCCGCGGTTTCCAGGCGCCGGACGGCATCGGCGTACAGCGTCACGCGAGTGCGCGCGAGCTCCGCCTCGCTGGCGTCGCCGTCGCGAAGATGCGCCAGCTGCGCCCATGCCGCGCCCATCGCGCGCGGCGCCGTTTCCGGCTTCGCGCGCGCATGCAGCACGAACATGCCGATCTCGCCGGGCGTGTAGTTCCAGGCCTGCATGGACGACGCCAACTGGCGGTCGCGCACGGCCTGGTACAACCGCGACGACCGCCCAGCCGCGAGCAGCGCGGCGGCCATGTCGAGCGCAGGCGAATCGGCGTGCGCGACGCCGGGGGTCCGCCAGCCGATGACCAGTTCACTCTGCTGGACGTCGCCGTCGAGTTCGCGGTACCTGAACTCGCCGGCCCGTGCCGGCTCCGCGGCACCGCGGTCGCGCATCACGTCCCCATCGGTGAGGTGGCCGTAGCGCGACTCGACCGCGCGCACGACGGCGTCGGGGTCCACGTCGCCGACGATGGCGATGACGCTGTTGCCCGGGCGATACAACCGCCGGTAGAAGGCGTAAACGTGTTCGCGCCGCAACGCGCGCAGGCCCGGCTCGCGCCCGATCCGCCAGCGACGAACGCGGTGCACATCGTGCATGAGCTCGAACAGCGATTCCGTCGCGACGGCCGTCGGCGAATCCGCCTTGCGCTTCGCCTCCTCGATGATGACCTCGAGCTCGCGCGAGAGTTCGCCCTGGTCGATCAGCGAGTTGGCGTAGGCGTCCGCCTGGATCGCCAGCCCGGCCTCGAAGGCCGCCGCCGGCAGCACGGCGTAATAGTGCGTGTGGTCGTAGATGGTCGCCGCGTTGAGCACGCCCCCGGCGGCCTTCGTCTCGCGCGCGATCTCGCCGACGCCTCGCGTCGGCGTGCCCTTGAAGTACATGTGTTCCAGCACGTGCGCGATGCCGACGATGTCATCGGTCTCATCGAAGTACCCGGCCCCGACATACGTGGCGATGGCGACGACGCCGCACCCGGGCTTGCGCCGCGCGAGGACGCGCAAGCCGTTCGTCAGGCGGTGCGAGACCACCGTCGCCGGCGGCAGGACATCATCGAGCGCGTTCGCCCCGTGGAACGCCGCGCCGCACGGCGCGCGAGCCGTCATCGCGCCAGCGAGAGGCGCCGCAGCAAGATGACGCCGATGACGAATGCGACAGCGCCGTAGCCGATCACGAACCCGGCGTGTCCCCACGGGATCGGCTGCCCGGCATAGAGCAGGTCCTTCACATACTCGAGCTTCTGCGTCGGCAGCGTCAGCCGCGTGACTTCCCGGAGCCAGCCCCACATGGGCGAGTTTCGCTGGTCCTTCACCGAATGGAGCACCATGCTGAGCACGTAGGCAATGAACAACAGGCCGGCATCCTGGTTCGTGAGCACCGAGAGCAGGAACCCGACGCCCCCGAGCATGATCCAGGTGAGCGCCGTGACCACCATCGCTTCCTTCACGGACACGCTGTTGGTCGCCAACTGCCAGGCCATGCCCAGTACCCCGACGAGCAGCACGAGGGTCACGCCGTGGAGCGCCCATTGTTTTGCGTAGAACGTCGTACGCTTGACGGGCTTGCTGAAGTAGGAGCGATACCAACCGTTCGCGCGGTCATCGGTCGTAAGCTTCGCCACGCCCATGAACGCGCCGAGCGTGATCACGACGCCGATGAGCGTGCTGAACACTTGCTGCGCCAGCCGTTCGCCGTCTTCTGACTGCCATTCGATGCCGGCGCCGGCCGTGTAGTACACCATCACGCCGATCATCACCGCGGCGAGCACGGGCAGCCCCGCACGGGAAACCAGGAAGTCGGGGAGTTGGTAGCGCAGCAAATACCTCCAGCCGCGGGCGCGCGCGATGGTCATGGCCGGCCTCCGGAAGCGCCGCTGGTCGGGGCGCTTGCCAACCCGACCGCCGCATGGAACTCCGCCTCGAGCGCGCTCTCGCGCGGCGCAAGCGAGGTCACGAGCGCCCCACCGGCGATAGCGGCGGCAACCCCGGCGTTGACGGCGGGCAGGTCGAGCGCGGGCAGGTCGAACACCCCCGGCTCGGATTCGCGAGCGCCGGGGAAGGCGGACGCCACGGCCGCCCCGCCGGCCGCGACCCGCAGCCGATAGACGCGCGCGGCGGCGTCCGCCAACGCGCCGGCACCCCGCACTTCCACCACGCGCTGCAAACGGCCGCGATCAATGATCGCGACGCGGTCGCACACGCGCTCCAGTTCGTCGAGGTTGTGCGACGCAATCAGGATGGCGCGGGTCGGTGCACGCAGGTCCGCGACGACATCGCGAAACCGCGCGGTCCACACCGGGTCGAGCCCGTGCGTCGGCTCGTCGAACACGACGACCTCGCGCGGGGTGACGAGCGCCTGCGCGAGGCCGAGCCGCTGGGAATTGCCCTTCGACAGCTCCTTGAGCCGCTTGCGCCGATGATCGCCGATCTCCGTGCGCGCGATCACGCGGTCCACGTCGCCCTGCATCGCCTCGTCCGTCACGCCATCGAGCACCGCCAAGCGCCGCAGCGCCTCGCCGACGCGCCAGGTCCTGGGAAGCGCCATGAGTTCCGGCACGTACGTCACGCCGCGGGCTTCCACCCACTCCTGTGGCGGGAGCCCGCCGATCGTGGCGACGCCCGCCGTGGGCCGGAGGAACCCGAGCAGGATGCTGATCAGCGTGGACTTGCCCGCGCCGTTCGGGCCCGCGATCCCAACCACTTCCCCGGGAGCGACGTCCAGGGACACCTGTTCGACGGCGCGAACCTCGCGGCGCGTCCACAGCGTCCGATAGGTCTTGGACACCTCGCGGAGCGCAATCATCGCCTGCGCCCCGCGCCGCTCGCCACGGTCACCCGGCGGCTACCCGACGATCCGGAGCATGCCGGCGTCCGCGCAATCGCGCAGGAACGATTCGGCGTCCGCGGTCGAGATCAGGGCGCCGGTCAGGGAGAACCCCCGCCGCGCCTCCTGCTGCATGAACTCCGCGGCGTCGCGCGAGGCGATCGTGCTGTCCGCGCGCATCAGCTCGACGATCTCGTCCCACGTGCCCTCGTACTCGCGGCCGTCGCGAACGGCCACCGTCCGCCGGTCCCCGCCCTTGTCGCCGGCCAGCGAGGCCAGCATGGCGCCGAACAACTCGAGCTGGTCACGCGCCTGCTTCGAATCCTCCTCTTGCACGCGCTGCTCGATCTCCCCGAGCATCTCATCGATCGTGTCGTCCTCGGCCGTCAGTCCCTCCAGCCGGGCCTCCCACGGCTTGATCGCCTCGGCGTCCGCAGCGCCGCCGTTGGCGCGCATCAACTCGATCATGCGCCAGATCCCGAGCTCGTCCCAGTGATCGTCGGGTTTGGTGAGGCCGAAGTGATACCGCGCGCCGTCGAAGTCCCCGCGGTCGTACAGCACGTTGGCGAGGTACACGCGGGCCTCCGTGTGCTCGGGCTCCATGCGGAGCACGCGCCGGAGCGTTGCGATGGCCTCGGCATCGTTGCCGGCCCGGTGGTCGATGTAGCCGAGGAGCGCGAGCGCCTCGGTGTTCTCCGGCGCCTGCTGCCGCGCGACGTTGACGAACTGGCGCGCGTCGTCGAGGAGTTCGTCGCGGAACAGCACGCGGGCCACCTGGAGCATCAGTTCCACGTCGTCCTGGTAGCCGAGTTCCAGGATGCGCTGGAACGCCTTGAGCGCGCCGTCCCGGCGGCCGAACTTGAGCAGGGTCTCACCGAGCCCGGCGAGCGCGTCCTCATGATCCGGGTCGAGGACCAGCGCCTCCTCGAAGCAGCGCCGTGCCCACGCGAACTCGTCCCGGGCCAGGCGCGCGTACCCGACGCCGACATGCAACTCCACCGCGGCGGGATACAGCGTCAGGCCTTCGCGAAGCGTGTCGAGCGCGGCGTCGTAGTTCCCTTCGTTGTACTGCTGGTGCGCGCGTTCGTCGTACTCCTCGGAGCTCAGGAAATGCGACGGCATGGGCCCGGTGACCTCCAGCTCAGGGAACTGTTGGCAAGCTAATCAGCGGCGCGAACGCGCAACAACGCCACGGCAATCTCGGCGCCGAGCCGCGCGTTCGCCTCGAGCAGGGCAATGTTGGTGCGGACCGATGCGCCGTGGGTTTCGCGTTCGACGGCGCCGAGGAGGAACGGCGTGACGGCGCCGCCTCGCACGCGCGCGGCCCGGGCTGCTTCAAGCGCCTCGGTCACCGCCCCGGCCACCAGGGCATCGTCGAGCGCCGAGCTGGCCGGCGGTGGTTGCACGACCAACGTGGCGCCGGGGCGCCCCAGTTCGCGATCGGCGTGGAAGGCACGGGCGATCGCGTCCGCGCTTTCCACGCGCGCCACCCGGATTCCGCTGCGCGCGGTGAAGAAGCCCGGCAGTTCATCGGTCCGGTAGCCGACCACCGACACGCCGCAGCTTTCCAGGCGCTCGACGGTCGCCGGCAGGTCGAGAATGGCCTTGGCGCCCGAGCACACGACGATGACCGGGCTCCGGCCCAGCTCCAGCAGGTCGGCCGACTCATCGTAGGGCGCGTCGCGGTGGACGCCCCCGATCCCCCCGGTCGCAAACACGGGAATCCCCGCGGCCGTGCAGATCGCCAGGGTCCCCGCGACCGTGGTCGCGCCGTAACCGCCAAGCGCGACCACGCGGCCGATGTCGCGCGCGGAGACCTTCTCGACCCCACCCCGGAAGAACCGCTCGAGCGTGGCATCGTCCACGCCCACCCGGCAGCTGCCGCCCGACACCACGGTGACCGCCGGCACCGCGCCTGCCGCCCGCACGGCGGCGCACATGCGATCGTGCGCCTCCCGGTTTGCCGGCGACCGCAGCCCCTGCCCGAACACCGAACTCTCCAGCGCGACGATCGGCTGTCTCGCGGCGCGGGCCGCCGCGACCGCCGACTCCCAGCGGATCACGGCCGGCTCAGGCGTTGTCGAACTCCTCGGCCTTGCGCGTCGCAACCAGGTCGCGTTCACGCAGGTCAGGGTCGCGTACCGCGAGGATCTTGATCGTCTCGCCGGCGAAGCAGTCGAACGTCTTGCCGACGCCGCGCTTCAGGACGATCTCATGGCCGTCCTCAAAGCGGAGCACGACGTTCGGATATTCGGTGTTGAGGTACTGCTTTCGCAGCTTTTGTGGCGCGGTCGGCATTGGCGGATAGGGTTGGAGATCGCCAGGCGGTGTGCGTCCAAGCTACCGAGCGCGCCGCGGTGCAGCCAGCGCACGCGCCGCTACGGTTCACGTCACGACGCGCGCCGTATTGCGGTGGCGCTCCCATGCGCCGGTACGGAGGATCTCGTCCACTTCACCCACCACGCGGTCCACCTCGGCGTCCGTCGTGTAGAAGTGTGGCGCCACGCGGATGCCGGCGCCCGGCCGGTAGTCAATCACGACATCCCGCGCGAGCAGTTCCTGCGAAACCTCGGCGCCGTGGGGCACGTCGAACGCCACGGTGCCGCCCCGGCGCTCGACGGCGGCCGGGGCACTCACGCGGTAGCCGCGGGCCGCGGCCAGTTCCATCAGCCGCGACGTCTGCCGGACGGACTTCGCGCGGATCGCCTCGATCCCGGCCTTGCGCACGATCCGCGGGCCTTCTGACGCCGCGTACAGCGCCGGGATCCCCGGCGTGCCGCCCAGCCAGCGCGCGGCGCCCGTCGCGTAGTCCATCTCCGGTTCGAACGCGAAGGGTCTGGCGTGCGCGAGCCATCCGGTCAGCGTCGGCGCGTGCCGCTCGCTCATCTCCGGCGATGCCCAGAGGAAGGAGCCGCCGGGACCGCCGCACAGCCACTTGAGCACGCCACCGGTGAGGAAGTCCGCGCCGATCGCTCGCACATCCACCGGGATCACGCCCACGGAATGAAATGCGTCGAGCGACACCAGCGCGCCCATGCGGCGCGCATGCGCGGCGACCTTCGCGACGTCCACGATGAACGCACTGCGGAACAGCACGTGCGAGATCGCAACGAGCCGCGTGCGCTCGTCGATCGCCGCGCACAGGCGGTCGGCGTCAATCCCGATCCCATCGTCGCTCTTCACCACCACGACACGCGCGCCCAGCCGCGGCGCCAGGTGGTCATACACGTACCGCACCGACGGGAAGTCGAGCTCGGTCATGACGATCGTATCGCGTGGCGCCGAGTAGTCGAGCGCGGAGAGCACCGTCGCCTGCGCGTTCGACACGTTGGGCATCATCGCCACTTCGCCCGCCCGCGCGCCGATCAGCGGGGCGATCTCATCGCCGACGCCGAGCGGCATCTTCCACCAGGCATCGGCCCAGGCACGCACCCCGCGTTCCGCCCAGAGGTCCACGTACTCCGCGAGGCGGTCGGGCACGGAACGCGGCATGGCCCCGAGCGAGTTCGACACCAGGTACGTGCAGCGCTCGAGGATCGGGAACTCGCCGCGGAAGGCGAGCAGTGGATCGGGGGTCATGAGGCCTTGGGAACGCTGCGCGCGCGCAGGGCGTACAGCGCGACCGCCACCGCCAGCGCCCCGCCGATGTACGCCCATTCCGTCGCCGTGCTCGTGCTCAACAGCACGACGATCGCCGCCGCCGCGACCCACGGCACCACCGCGCCGCCCGGAATCCGGAACGGCGACTCGTCGAGCCGGATGTTCTTCTTGCGGAGCCCGATCACCCCGAGGCAGCAGAAGAGGTACATCAGCAGCGCCGCGATGTTGGCCAGCGGCACCAGGGACGCGAATGTGCCGGTCACGGCGAGCGCGGTGACCGCGAGGGCGTACGCCGCCACGGCCGCCGCCGGCACACCGGTGCGCTCGTTCACGCGCCCAAGCGCGGCCGGGAGGAAGCCGTCCCGCGCCATTGCGAACACGCTGCGCGGCATCGCGAGCATCATCCCGGATGTGTGCGCGACCATGGACACGGCGGCGCCGATCTTCAGCATGAACCCCGCCCACTCGCCGAACCCGCGCTCCGCGGCCTCGGCGAGCGGCGCGTCCTTGGCGGCCACGAGATCCGGCCCAAGGATGCCCTGCGCCGACTGCTGCACGCCGAGGTAGAGCAGCGTGATCCCGCCGATCGCGAAGAAGATCGCGCGCGGGACAGTCCGCGCGGGGTCGCGCACTTCACCGCTCGGCACCAGCGCGGTCTCGACACCGAAGAACGCGAACATCAGCATCATGCACGTGCGGGCCAGGTCCCCGGCCGCCGGCATGCCCGGCCACGCCAGGTTCGCGCCGTCAATCGCGAACAGCCCCACCGTCCCGATGAACACGAGCGGGATGAGCTTGGCCACGGTGCCGACCTGCACGACGACCGCGCCCTGCCCGACGCCGCGGAGGTTGGCCCACGTGAACCCGCCGAATACCACAAGCAGGATCGCGATCCGTGCGACGCCCTCACCGGCGCCGGGCAGCAAGGCATTGATCGCCTGCGTGAATCCGGCCGCGACCGCCGCATGGGCAATGATGCCGAACAGCAGCACCAGGACGCCGGTGACGTATCCGATGAACGGCCCGAACGCCTGCTCCACATATGCGTACGGCCCGCCGGACAGCGATACGCGACTTCCCGCCTCGGCGAAACACATGACGATCAGGCCGAACACGATCGCGCACGTGACGTAGGCAACCCACGCGGCCGAGCCGAGCGTTTGCGCGACACCGGCGGGGAGCAGGAAGACGCCGCCGCCGATCGTGATGGTGATGATGCTCGCCGTCATCTCGCGAACACCCAGCGAGCGGCGCAGCCCGGTTTCACGCGTCATGTGGCCGGAAAGGTATCGTACACCTAGCTTCCAGGTACCAAGCCCATACTCTTTCGGAGGATGTACTCGATGCGTTTGGCTCGGCGTGCGTTTTCGGTTGTGGTGTTGATTTCAGCCGCGGCGGCGGCCGAAGCCCAGGATGCGGTCCCGGCTGGCAACTCCCCGAGTCCGAGTCGGGCGGTCTTGATCGCCCCGGCGCAGCACGACAGTGCGGGTTCCCGTTCGCCCAACGTGCGCAGCGGCCCCATGACGTCCGCGGCGACCGTGGGCATCGTGCGAAAGGCGCCGGCGCCCGCACCGCTCGCCCCGAAGCAGCTCGACACACCCCAGAACCGCGCGATGATGATCGTCGGCGGCGCGGCGTTCATCGCCGGCGCGATCATCCGCGACACCCCAGGCCAGATCGTGATGATCGGCGGCGCCGGGCTCGGTCTTTGGGGGCTGTACCAGTACCTGCAGTAGGCGCCTCACGTACAGTGTGACACCATGAGCTTCCGCCTCCCACCGCGAGTTGCGCTCGTCCTCGGGGGCGGAGGGCTCAAGGGCTTCGCGCACATCGGGGTGCTTCGCGCATTCCGCGAACGCGGCGTGAAGCCCGCCGTGGTCGCGGGGAGCAGCATTGGCGCACTCCTGGCCGCGGCCTACGCCGGCGGAATGTCGGTGGAAGAGATGGAACTGCGCGCCACGTCGCTGCGCAAGCACGACCTGTTCCGGCTCGACCACCTGCACATGGTCACGAAGCGCATGCTCTCGCCTTCGTTGTACCTGGCCGGGCCGCTCGAGCATCTCGTGGACGAAATCGTTCCCCGTGGGACGTTCGCCGACCTGCCCATGCCGCTGTTGGTGAACTGCGTGGACCTGGAGCGCGCGGCGCAGACCGTCTGGGGACTTCCGGGCCTGCAGGACGTGCGCGTCGCCGAGGCCGTGTACGCCTCATGCGCGCTCCCGGGGTTCTTCCCGCCGCGGGTCGTGGGTGGCCGCACGTGCGCCGATGGCGGCGTGATCGACAACCTGCCCGTGGTGCCCGCGAGCTACGGCGTGGACGGGGTGATCGCCGTTGATGTCGGCAGCACCAACATGGCGACGGCGCGGCGCATCCAGGACAAGGGGTTCGCCGCGATCTTCATGCGCGCCGCGCAGACCATGATGCGGACGATGCAGCTGGGGTCGCTGGGGCGCTGGTCGGGCCCGCCGCTGTTCCTGATCCGGCCCGAAGTCTGGCAGTTCAACTGGTTCAGCTTCGCGCACACGCGCCGGTTGATCGAGGCGGGCTACGTCGCGGCCCACGCGGCGCTGGACTCGATGGGCGACTGCCTGATGGGGCCCGGAGGCGTGTTCCCCAAGCGCACGGTCGAGGTGTCCATCGATCGCGACGCGTGCATCGGCTGCCGAACCTGCGCGATCATGGCGCCCGGGATGATCGCTATGGATGAGACCGGCAAGGCGGTCGTGACACGAGCGACTGCGGAATGGTCCCGTGCCGACGGCGACTTTGTGCACCAGTGCCCGACAAAGGCGATCAAGGTCATGGCGCTCGAGGGCGACTCCCGGCGCGCCACCATGGAATGGCGCACACAGCCGGACGAGGACTTCGTGGCGTCGGACTGACGCGCCGCCCCTTCCACAACACGGCGGTTTGCGCGAACGTATGACAGTGGAATCCCCCTCTCTGGCAGGAGTACGTATGTCGCTGCGATCACCCTCGTATCGTACGCTCATCGCGGGACTGCTCATCGCGCCGGCCATGCTCGCCGCGCAGGCGAAGCGGCCCATGACCTTCATGGATGTCCAGGAGATGAAGAGCGCCACGCCGCCATCGCTGTCCCCGAACGGACAGATGGGCGTGTACTCGATCTCCACGCCCGATTGGCAGGCGAGCCGTCGGCAATCGGATCTCTATATCGTCTCGACCAGCGGCGGCCTCTCGACCACGCGGCAGCTCACGTTCACGAAGGACAAGAACGAGGGCCCGGCCCGGTTCGCCGGGAACGACGCGATCGTGTTCGCGTCGGACCGTGATGCGGCGGCCGGCGCGGCGGGAGGCAACGAAGGCGGCGGTGGCGGTGGCCGCGGCGGCGGCGGCGGGCCCGCTGCTGCGCCGGGCGGCGGCAACCAGCTCTATTACCTGCCCCTCACGGGCGGCGAGGCGCAGAAGATCACGGACGGCGCCGCGGTCGGGCAGTTCCAGTTCACGCGCGACAACCGCTGGCTCGTGTACAGTGCGGGCCGCGGCGCGCAACAACAGCTGTGGGCGCTCTCGGCGTCGAACCTGACCGGCAGCAGGCCCGTGCAGCTCACGCGCCATGCCTCGCCAGTCAACTCGTGGCAGGTCTCGCGTGATTCGCGTTTCATCGTGTTCCTCGCGGCCGACACGCTCGACCCGGATGAACAGCGCCGCCGGCAGGCGCGGTTCGGCGTCATGATTCGCAACCAAATCGAGCCGCGCTCGCACCTGTACCAGCTCGACCTGACCTCGCGGCAGGTCAAACGGCTTACAAGCGACTCGAGCTACAGCGTGACGTCATTCTCGATCTCGCCGGAGGGACAGCATGTTGGCTTCAACGCGTCGCGCGACGACCGCAATCACCGCGGCACGCTTGAGGAGCGCAACTCGGCGGACCTGTACCTGCTGACCCTCGCGTCCGGGAAGGTGGAGCGGCTCACGAACAACCTCGAGTCGTCGGAGAGCGGGCTGAGCTTCTCGCCCGACGGCCGGACCATCGCGTTCAGCGCCGCCGACGACTTCAAGATGATGCGGCTGAGCAAGATCTATGTCCGCCCGATCGGCGGCGGCGAGTGGCGCAAGCTCGGCGGCGGCTATGACGGCGATGTCACGGTGGGCTGGTGGAGCGACGACAGCAAGACGATCTACTTCAACGAAGGAATCAAGGCGACCAACCAGTTCCTCTCGATCGATGTCGCCAGCGGCAAGGTGACGCAGCTTACGAACGAGCAGGCCTCGCTCAACGTGAGTCGCGACGATGTGTCGGATCGCCTGTTGATCAACTACTCCGACCCGAAGACCCCGGGCTCGGTGTACACGGTGGCCTCGCTTGCGCAGGTCGGCACGAAGTCGGCGTGGGTGCGGCTCACGAACCCGAACCCGCAGGTGGACGGCTGGGCGCTCGGCGAACAGAGCGAGATCACATGGAAGTCCACGGACGGCGTGAACGTCGGCGGCGTGCTCACCAAGCCCGTCGGGTACGAAGCAGGCAAGCGGTATCCGCTGATCGTCGCAATCCACGGCGGGCCGGCGTCGGCGGACGTGCTCGGCTTCAATGGCGGGTACGGCTCGCAGATCTACGCCGGCGGCGGCTACATGGTGCTGCAGCCCAACTACCGCGCGTCCACGAACTACGGCGAGAAGTTCAAGATCCAGAGCCAGGGCGACTATTTCACGCTCGGCTACAACGACATCATGGCGGGCGTGGACTACCTGATCGCGCAGGGCCTGGTGGACGGCACGCAGATGGGCGCGCTCGGCTGGAGCGCCGGCGGCCACTGGTCAAACTGGATCCTCACCCACACGGATCGCTTCAAGGCGATCTCGACCGGGGCCGGCGTATCCAACTGGATCTCCATGTACGGCCAGAGCGACACGCAGCGGCTCCGCCAATGGTACCTCGGCGACAAGCTGTTCTTTGAAGGCAACGAGTGGGAGAAGTGGTGGAAGCAGTCGCCGATCGCGTACATCAAGAACGCGAAGACCCCGACGATGATTCACGTCGTGGACGGCGACCCGCGCGTGCCGCGTCCGCAGAGCGAGGAACTGCACATGGCGCTCAAGCGGCTGAACGTGCCGACCGAGTTCTTCGTGTACCCGGGCCAGACGCACGGGATTCCGGAACCCCGCGACCAATACACGAAGTCCATGGCCGAGTTCTGGTGGATGGAGCAGTACGTCCGCGGGAAGGACACGAAGTTCAAGTGGAGCGAGCTGCTCAAGACGCTGGACACGCAGCGGACGGCGGCAGTGCAGCCGTAAGTATCGGCCGCAGGCCCACGAAGTCCATGCCGAAGCAAGCGGGCCGACGGAGACTCTTCCCGTCGGCCCGCAGTATTTTTCGGGCATGACATCGCACAACAGCTTCGCCGCCCGCGCGACCCTCACGGTCGACGGCAAGACCTACGCCTATTACCAGCTCGCCGCCGCCGCGAAGATCTCCGGCTCGACGGTCAGCTCGCTGCCGTTCTCGCTGAAGGTCCTCCTCGAGAACCTGCTGCGGAACGAAGACGGCGCCTTCGTGAAGGCCGATGACATCAAGGCACTGGCGACGTGGAACGTGAAGCAGCCCGTGGACAAGGAGATCGCGTTCCGCACCGCTCGCGTCCTCCTGCAGGATTTCACCGGCGTCCCCTGCGTGGTGGACCTCGCGGCGATGCGCGATGCGCTCGCCACGCTCGGCGGCGACCCCACCAGGATCAACCCGCTTCAGCCGGTGGACCTGGTGATCGACCACTCGGTGCAGGTGGACGAGTACGGAACGGATGCGGCGTTCATGATCAACGTGAACCTCGAGTACGAGCGCAACCGCGAGCGGTACCAGTTCCTCCGCTGGGGCCAGACCGCCCTGAAGAACTTTCGCGCGGTTCCGCCCGGCACGGGCATCTGCCACCAGGTGAACCTCGAGTACCTCGGGCAGGTGGCGTTTGTCGGCAACGAGCCGGGATCAAGCGAACCGGTCGTGTACTGCGATTCGCTCGTCGGCACCGACTCACACACCACCATGATCAACGGCCTCGGCGTGCTCGGCTGGGGCGTCGGCGGGATCGAAGCCGAGGCCGCGATGCTGGGCCAGCCGGTCTCGATGCTGATCCCGGAAGTGATCGGGTTTAAGCTCACCGGTTCGTTGCCCGCTGGCGCGACGGCCACCGACCTCGTGCTCACGTGCACCGAGATGCTGCGGAAGAAGAAGGTGGTCGGGAAGTTCGTCGAGTATTTCGGCGATGGCCTCGCCGGCCTTTCGCTCGCGGACCGCGCGACGATCGCCAACATGGCGCCCGAGTACGGCGCGACCATGGGCTTCTTCCCGGTGGACGCTGAGACCCTCAAGTACCTGCGGCTCTCCGGCCGCAGCGAGCCTCAGGTGAAGCTGGTGGAGGCCTACTGCAAGGCGCAGGGGTTGTTCCGCGAGCCCGGCGCGAAGGATCCCACGTTCACCGACACGCTCGAACTCGACCTCGGCACCGTGGTGCCTTCGCTCGCCGGCCCGAAACGGCCGCAGGACCGCATCCCGCTGACACAGGTCAAGGCGAACTACGGCGCGTCCCTCGAGGCACACGTGAAGCAGATGGCGGAGGCGGCCGCAAAGAAGGGGCAGCCCGCGCCGGTCAGCACGCCGCAGGCGGCGGCACACCGCGGCGCCTCGTTCCAGCTCACCGACGGCGCGGTGGTGATCGCGGCGATCACGAGCTGCACGAACACGTCGAACCCGAGCGTGATGCTGGCGGCGGGACTGCTGGCCAAGAAGGCCGCCGCGAAGGGCCTCAAGAGCAAGCCGTGGGTGAAGACCTCGCTCGCGCCGGGTTCGAAGGTTGCGCGCGACTATTTCGAGAAGGCCGGA
>Ga0194131_10008423_pt1 | contig 13411 bp, 16 predicted proteins | sample TA2KigO120mmetaG_FD_148631 | JGI IMG/M metagenome (GOLD analysis project Ga0194131, IMG submission 148631) | Freshwater microbial communities from Lake Tanganyika, Tanzania - TA2015053 Kigoma Offshore 120m | ecosystem: Environmental > Aquatic > Freshwater > Lake | place: Tanzania: Lake... | reverse complement strand
CGACGGGATTCGGTTTGGCATAGCCGACGGACTCGGCGTTGAGACTCAACTCGAAGTGATCGCCGATCCCGATGCGGCGAACGCAGGCGTTCCCATTCGAAAACGTCGCGAGCTGAAACCGACCGCCGAGGCGCGCGAGCGCAGACCGTACGTCTGAAAACAGCTCGACCTCGTGTCGCGCCTCAATGAACACTTCGAATGCGCGGTTGCCGATCGCTGCATCATGTCCATACCGTACCGCCAGACGACGAAGCGCTTCGGTGCGCAGCCAAGTCATGTCATGTGCGCGATCGGGCTGATCGACCGCCAAGGCGCGACGCGCCGCGAGTAGGTCGTCGGGACCAAGACAGGCGGCGAGCGCCGGATGCTCATCCTCAAGAAATGCCCGCATTCGCGCCTCTGCCCGTTGCAGCACGGGCTGCACGGCCCAGAACGTGTCGTCGAGATCAAAGCAGATGGCGCGAGGTAGATCGGACATTCGGAGTCGGCGTGGCCGCTCGTCTACAATAGGGCATCGCTTTTTACAGGCCCCTGATGCGGAGCACAACCATGACGTCCCCGAAACTTGTCTCGATCGTCGCCCTCACGATGGCACTCGCCCTCGGCGCAGACCGCAGCCTCGCCGCACCGTTCACGGCGAAGGACCTCAACACGCTCGCCCGCGTCTCCGACCCTCAGGTGTCGCCCAATGGTCGTCACGTGGCCTACACGCTGCGAGAGACCGACCTCGACGCCAACCGCGGTCGCACCGATGTGTGGCTCGCCGAACTCTCGGGTACGGCTCTCGCGCAGACACGTCGCCTCACGCAACACTCTGCCTCGGACAGCAGCCCACGCTGGGCCCCGGATGGCTCGGGTCTTTTTTTCCTCTCGAGCCGCAGTGGCTCGTCTCAGGTCTGGCACATCAGTCTCGCTGGCGGCGAAGCACAGCAAGTGACGACCCTGCCGCTCGACGTCGGCTCCTTCGAAGTCTCGCCCAAGGGTGATCGCCTCGCAGTCTCGATGGAGGTTTATCCCGACTGCGCCGATCTCAAATGCACGACGGATCGCCAGGCTGCTCAGTCAAAGAAAAAAGCCAGTGCCCGAATCTATGACCAGTTGTTCGTACGTCACTGGGACACTTGGAAGGACGGCACGCGATCGACCCTCTTCACGCTGACCCTCGGCCCTGACCTGAAGGCAAGTGCACCGATCAACGTGTCGGGCAAAGTGCCAGGCGACGTACCGTCGAAGCCCTTTGGCGGCGACGAAGACTATGCCTTCAGCCCCGACGGCTCGCGCATCGTCTTCAGCGCGAGACTCGCTGATCGAACCGAATCCTGGTCGACCAACTTCGATCTCTATGACGTGCCGGCCGACGGCTCTGCCGAGCCCCGCAATCTGACGGCGGACAATCCGGCCTGGGACGCGCATCCGGTGTTCCTCGCCAACGGCGATCTGGCTTGGCTTGCGATGGCGCGTCCCGGGTTCGAGGCCGATCGTTTCGTCGTCAAACTCCGCAGCGCCGAAGACGGACGTGTCCGCGCCCTGACGCAAGACTGGGATCGATCGGTCGGCACTTTGATCGCCAACCACGACCGAACCACTCTGCTCGCCGTCGCCGACAACATCGGTCAGGCGGCGCTCTTCGAAGTGAATCCGACGAATGGTCGCCGCACCGCGCTCGTCGACAAAGGCCAGGTTCAGGACGTCTCTGCCGGCCCGAAGGGTCCGATCGTCGCATGGGCCGCGCTCGATTCGCCGCCTGATCTGCATTGGGTACGCCAGCGCGGGACTCTGCAGCGTGTGACGGCGGTCAATGCCACGGCGCTCGCCGACAAAGAATTCGCGGCCTTCGAACAATTCTCGTTCGCCGGCGCGAACGACCAGAACGTCTACGGCTACGTCATGAAGCCGCAGGGCTGGCAACCGGGGCAAAAATATCCGATCGCCTTCATCGTGCACGGAGGACCGCAGGTGAGCTTCGCCAACCAGTGGTCTTGGCGCTGGAACGCGCAGGTGTACGCCGGCGCGGGCTACGGCGTTGTGTTCATCGACTTCCACGGCTCGCCCGGGTACGGCCAGGCCTTCACCGACTCAATCAGCCAAGACTGGGGTGGCAAGCCGCTCGTCGATCTGCAAAAGGGTCTTGATGCCGCCCTCGCCCGTTACGACTGGCTCGACGGTTCGCGCGCCTGCTCGCTTGGCGCGTCGTACGGCGGATTCATGCAGAACTGGATCGCCGGCAATTGGTCGGGTCGGTTCAAGTGCATCGTCAACCACGCCGGAATCTTTGACCAGCGGACCATGTACTACACCACCGAGGAGCTCTGGTTCACCGAGTGGGAAAATGGCGGTCCGTACTACGTGACGCCCAAGATTCACGAGAAGTTCAACCCGGCCGATTACGTCACGAAATGGAAAACGCCGATGCTCGTGACCCACGGCGCGCTCGACTATCGCGTGCCTTACTCACAAGGCCTCGCGACCTTCACCGCCCTGCAGCGTCAAGGCATCGAGAGCCGTCTCGTGTTCTTCCCCGACGAAAACCATTGGATCTTGAAGCCTGCCAACAACATCCAGTGGCACGACGAAGTGCTCGGCTGGCTCGATCGTCATCTCAAGAAGTAACGATCTCAACCGTACCCCGCCCGCCACTCTGCCTTGTAGGCGATGCCGAGCATGATGAGACGGTTGAGTAGATCTTGATAGCCGATCCCGGCGGTGAGCGCTGACTGAGCAAAGTCCTCAGCTTCGCCGATGTTGGGGTTGGCGTTCGCTTCGAGCACGAACACTTCGCCGTTGTCTCGGACACGAAAGTCCATGCGCGCATAACCTGAGAGCCCGAGCGCACGATAGATACGTCTGGATAGGCGATCGAGCGACGCCTCGACGGCCGGCGGAAGGTCGGTGGCCGAACGCCAATCGATACCGTATTTCTCTTGGTATTTTCGATCCCACTTTATCTTTCGCGTCGCGATGGTCGCCTGATTTCCTGGCAAAGATCCAAAGTGCAACTTACGCACCGGCAGCCGCGTGAGTCGTTCGTTACCGAGCACCCCTACATAGACTTCGCGCCCGGCGATGTATTCCTCGACGAGCGCATCGGTACCGACTTGGTCATGGATGAACGCGACACGCTCCTTGAGATGCGCGGCATCTTCGACGACTGAGGCCTGTGCAATGCCGAGCGAAGCGTCTTCAGTCGCCGATTTGACGAAGAGCGGATAGCGCATCTTGTTCGGCGGACGAAACTTGATGCCTTTACGCAGCAACGCAAACTGCGGCGTCGGAATTCGGTGATAGGACAACAACTGCTTTGTGAGCGGTTTGTCTCGCGAGAGCAGTAAGCCGCGGGGATTGCACCCCGTATAAGGCTGCTGCATCAACTCGAGGAAGGCGACGACATGCTGGTCGTAGGTGACGATCCCGTTGAATTCTTCGAGCAGGTTGAAAACGATATTGGGCTTCCAATCGGCAATCGCCGCACGGAGCTCGGTGAGACTGTCGAGCACACCCAGTACCCGTGCCTCGTGTCCCGTTTGACGGAGCGTACGAATCACGTCGTACTCCGTACGCCACTCCGACATCTGATCTTCGGTCAAGCCCGACACGTCTTCGGGCGGCACCAGCGTCTCGTGAACGACCACCAGAACTTTGAGCTGCTTCATAACGTGAACCGCATCGTCTCCCCGCTCAGGGCGGCTTTCGCCAACCTGCGAACCGTCCGCTCGGCGGCAACGCAACGCTCTCGTACAGAACCTCGCAGCCACAACCGGCGCTCGCGCGCGCGCTCGACGGCGAACTGCACGAGTTGCTCCGCACCATAACGGTCGATCGCGCTGTGCGCCATCACATGCCGGATCAGATCAGACCGAAGGGCGCGAAGGCAACTATCGGCACGGCGATGATGATGATTCGGACCGCGAGGCCTGACTTTGGACAGCCCACGGTCGAGCGTCCGATCAATCATTGAAAAATCACAGTCGGCGCGGCGCTGTAAATGGCGTCGGTAGTAATCGCGTAACGATAAATCGTTGGAGGCGACCGGATCGATCCGGCTGGCCGTACGAATCGCTGGCCGACGGCTGCGAATACTCCGCATCAGGTCATCCATCGCCTTGAGCTTGGATAACGCAGGCGTACCGGCGTAGCGGTGCCGCCAATTGGATCGTGGCGCCAGCCAAACCGCGAAGGTCTCGGCGAAATCTTCAGCAGGATGCGCTTGGGCATACCAGCCATCGAGGTGAGTGACGAATTCGCGGCTCGACGGGTCAGCCACATAACGCGTCGGGTACGGCAGCGCAGCCGACCCAAACGTGTTACGCCAAAGTTTTCGTCTCCGGAGTCGAAAGGCCGTATCGACAACATGGCCGGCCTCGTGTCGCAAAATACGCATCAAGCCCGCCGCATTACCGCCCTCCACCGAGCTCGACATACGACGCTCGAGACGTTCGAGGCGCGGATGCGCAAGATAAAACGGGATCGCGATCCCTGGCACACCATCGGGTGAAAACCACTCGTCCGAAAACCAAAAGTGCGGCTCCAGCCCGATCTCGCGAGCCGCGAGCTCATCACGCAGACGACGGATGGCGCGTTTCAACACGGCACGCCTCGGTTGTCCTAGTCGCAGGTCCCGAAATCTCAGTCGCAGGAGCTGCGCATCGGAGTAACGGGCCCAGTGAGAAGACTTTCGTCGCACAGCTCAGACTTCGGTATCCAAACGAACGAGCACGTCGGCAAGCAGCGCATCCGCGAGCTCTTCGATCATAGGTCGGCCAGCGAGCATCGCGAGCCATCCAGTCGGAATCGACTCCACACCAAACACCGCACCGGCGAGCTGCCCCGTCGTCGCACCGTAGACGTCGGCATCGCCACCGCGATTGACCGATCGCAGCACGGCATCCTTCCAATTCTTGGCCTCGTGCATCGACTCTTTGACGACGTCGAGGGCACGAGAGGTTTCGGAATCCAGACGAGTCACCGTCGTCCCAACTGACCTTTCTTGGGAGGAGGTCGTAACCGGCTTACCACGTAGCGCACCATGCATCATCGATGCAAACTTGTGCAGCGCATCAAGCGTCGCAGCCTCCCGAGAGGTCACGCGCATCATCGGCTCAAGATCTGCCAACAAGGCCCGCTCGTCGGCGTAATGCCACAGCGCAAGCGGAGCGACGCGAACCAGCGCATCAGCGCCATCTCGTATCTCGACCGACGCGCTCCCCTCGACGAGGGCGCGACTGACACTCGCGGTGATCCCGAGGCATTCTCCAGAGATCGATCCCTCACCCTCACGTTGCCAACGTCGGAATCGAGTCAACTGATCGGACGGATCGCATCCTCGGCACTCGAGAAGACTGCGACCGAGCAACAACGCCATCGCCGTGTCGTCAGTCCAAGACCCCGGGGCGAGATCGAAGGGTCCGCCGCCGATGAGATCGCGAATGGGCGAGAAACTCCCCGATCTCGCCCACTGCGCGGGCGCAGCAAGCGACTCCCCAACGGCAAGACCCAGCAACGCACCTCGAAAACGACTGCGCACGCGAGCGACCGTAGCGAGAGCCTCCTCGTCGAATTCAGGAATGCCCGCGTCGGGAGTCACCCGTCGCTCACGTCGCTCATGGCCCGAAGGCCTGAAAAATCGAACAGCGTGGGATCGGCCAAATGCCCGGCCTCGACGCTACGGATGGCAGAAAAAATAGATTCTGTACGACCGGGATGTGCGCGCTCCCACTCTTGCAACATTTGTTTGATCGTGCGGCGCTGCGCGTTGTCCTGAGAGCCACAGAGTTTGCAGGGAATGATCGGAAACTGCTGCGCGCGAGCGTACCGCTCGATATCTCGCTCAGGCACGTAGGCGAGCGGACGGATGACGATGTGCCGCCCGTCTTCGGAGCGCAGCTTGGGCGGCATCGCCTTCAGGCGACCGCCGAAGAACATGTTGAGGAAGAGCGTCTCGACGATGTCGTCACGATGATGACCCAGCGCCACCTTGGTCACACCGTTTTCCGACGCCCACCGATAGAGCGCGCCGCGCCGCAGTCGGGAACAGAGCCCGCACATCGTCTTGCCCTCGGGGATGACACGCTTGACGACCGAGTACGTGTCTTGCTCGATCACATGGAAAGGCACGCCGAGTGCGGTGAGGTACTCGGGAAGCACATGCGCCGGAAAGTCGGGCTGCTTTTGATCGAGGTTGACCGCGACCAACTCGAATTTCACCGGCGCGCTTCGTTGTAACGACATCAAGATGTCGAGCAGCGTATAGGAATCTTTGCCGCCAGAGAGGCAGACCATGACCTTGTCGCCCTCCTCGATCATCGAATAATCCTCGATCGCCTTGCCGACGAGGCCCCTGATATGAGCCTGCAGCTTCCGCGAGGTGTTCGATGATTGGCGTACGGGCGTGTCCATCAGGCTGCAGTCTCCAAATATTTTCGTTCGAGGTATCTCAAGGCCGAAGTCGATCCCAAAGGTTTTCCCGTGGCACTTTCCATCAGCTGAGCCATCGGGAGGCGCGCTCCTTGCGAGTGAACCGCCTCTCTTAACCACGCACGAAGCCCTGAGAAGTCGCCGGCTGTGATCTGCTCGTCGAGCTGCGGAAGATCACGCCGCATCTGCTCGGAGAGTTGCGCCGCGATGGCACCCCCCACGACATACAACGGAAAGTATCCAAAGGAGCCACTCGCCCAGTGTGCATCTTGCAGTACGCCGTCGGCATCACTTGCCGGCACGAGATCGAGACGCTGTCTCATTCCCTCGTTCCAGGCCTCGCGTAAATCACGGACTGCCAAGGTGCCTGCAAGCATGCGACGCTCGAGATCAAACCTCAGCATGACGTGCAACGGATAGGTCAGCTCATCGGCATCGACGCGTATGGCACTGCGCCTGACTCGAGTCAGCTGTCGGTAAAGATTGTCCTCGGACCACTCGGGCCCGATCACGCCAAAATGCTTCTCGAGCAGCGGACGAAGATATCGAACGAACGCGCGTGAGCGCCCGAGAATCATTTCCAGCAGCAAGGACTGACTTTCCTCAAGCGCCATCCCGCGCGCCTGGCCCACCGGCTGATCGAGCCAATCCTCAGGTAGGCCGAGGTCGTAGAGCGCATGTCCCGCCTCATGCAACGCGCCGAGCAGCGCAATGAAAGGATCCTGTCGCGACACACAGTACGTGATGCGGATATCGCCTGGAATTCCCTCGGTGAACGCATGAGAGGCCTCGTCGATACGGCCGCGATCAAAGGGAAAACCGATCGCGCGCAAGACCTCGCTGATGAGTGCGCGTTGCTGGCGCGCCTTGAACGTACCCACCAAAGGCATGATGGGCGCCGCATGCTGATGCTCGATCACTTGACGGACGAGTCCCGGCAAACGGCGAGCGTACGCCTTGAATAAGGCATCGATGATCTCCGAGCTGACTCCCGCACTGAACTCCTCGACTAACGCATCGTAGGGTTCAAGCGATCGTGCCTGCCCGAGCAGCGCCGCTTTGTCGCGAACGAGCCGAACGACCTCCTCAAGGTAGGGCGCAAAGAGTTCAAACTTGTTCTGTTGCCGCGCCTCGCTCCACGCCGCTTCCGCTGCGGCCGTGGCCCGAACGAGCGAGTTGAGCAAAGAGACCGGCATCGCGATCGCGTGATCACATTGCCGACGCATTTCACGAAGGTTCGCGATCTCCCATTCTTCGAGCGAACCCTGACCGGCCACTGCGCGCTCGATGAGCCGGCTGACCTTGGGAGAGGTCAGCACGGCGTGACACTCCGTTTCGAGCGCCGAGAGCTGCTCACCCCGACCCGAGGCGCTCGCCCGCGGCATCATGACCGCGGCGTCCCAGCGCAACAAAGAAACGGCTCCGCGAAGGGCGTGCAACCGTTTCCATTCGAGCTCGAGTTGTTTGTAGGGTGATAACGCCATCACACCACGCGTTGAGCACCCATCACGATGAGGCACACGCAGCTGCCGAAGCCGATGAGCCAGGTCAGTGATCGCAAGGTCGACAGATCGGCGACGTAACACGCCACGTAGGCAATTCGGGAGACCAAGAAAATCGACGCAATCAGTCCAACGGAAGCCGGATCGACGCCCCCGATTAACGCGGCGGCTAATCCTGCGAGATACGTCGCAAGTGCTTCCCAGGAGTTGGCCTGAGCGGCATTCGCGCGCGCCTGATATCCGGTACGGCGTGCGAGCCACTCACGCGGATTGGCATTGTCATACCGATCGCTTCCGCCACTGAACTTCGCGATTCCCCCGCAAATGATGGGCATGAGCATTGCGGCCAGCAGAATCCAGAGTGCCGTTGCCATGATGAAATCCTCCGTTTGTTGTTGACGTTATCTTCGGACCACAAAATCTTTGCCGCGCGGACGCGCAGAAGTCAGCGCGAAGGCCAGGTCACGGCGTACCAGCCGATCGCAATCGACACCACGATGAGCGTCGTCACGACGATCACCAGCACGATTCGCCCTAACGTCATCCGGCGAACTCCTTATCGCAACGACAACTGACCCTTTTCGTTGAAGGGCACGGTTCTGATGAGTCCGCTGTCGAACTTCACTTCACCGCGTAGCTGGTACGTGATCTCGTTGGGCGCCCCACCCGTCTGGCGGGCCCGCTCGAGCAACTTGAGCAACGTTCCTGCGAGATTCGCCGTCACGAGCATGTCGAACTCGGCTTCACCCCGCGCCGGCACCACGAAACTGCTTCCGGAGAGTCCTCGACCTAACTCTTCACCACCCATCTCGATCGTGTAGGTGATGCCCCGAACCCGAAGCTCGCGATCATTGGGATTTTGGACGCGCATGCGTGCGCGCAGCCGCTGCTCAAAAAGATCGCCCTTCACGAGCTCGACGTTCGCCACGGCGAGCTTGGGCGCTTCGAGCCGCGGCCCCAACGCTCCGCAAGCCGGCAGCAGCGCAGTCAGTACAAGAAGGGCAACTGGCTTGCGAATCACGAACAGGATTCTCGCAACGTGGACCAAGAACACCACGAGTCTACTCGCTACCTCGGGGCAGAAGTAGGCTCGAGATGACACATCCCAATCCTTTGGAGTCCCCCATGTTTGGTCACGTACATCACGCCCTGCTGCGCATTGCGATCTGCCTGATTGTCACGCTCGGTGGCACAACGCTCGCGGCGCAGCAGGCCCCCATCAACTCCGGCGAAACCGGCGGCCATTGTCGCTTCAATCTTCAGAACCAATGGGCGGGGCCGTATAAGGCCTACATCGATCCGTCGACGGCCGCTCAATGTGACGAGACCGGCAAGCGCGATCAGAACAGCGGCGCCACCTTTGCGCCGGTAGCTTGCCCGGCGCCGGGCCGAGTGGGGACCTGCGCGAAACCCGACGCCTCGGTGCTTTACGACGACGGTGAGGTGAGCAGCATTGAGGTGGACTGCGGGTTTCAGGGGGGCACTTGGAAAGCAGGAAGCTGACTAACACTTGATATTTAATATTAGTTATCTAACAATATTAATTGTTGAATACTAACTACGGTCATCGATTTCAGAAGGACCTCAACGCCGGCACCCTGGCGCTCGTGCTACTCGCCACCCTCGCGAGCAGCGACGAGGACCTCTACGGCTATGACCTCTCCCGTCGGCTGAGAAGCGTGGCACCCAAGGGTGAGAATCCGTTCGCCGACGGAAGTCTGTATCCCGTCCTCCGAAGCCTCTCTGCGGCGGGGTTGCTCTCGAGCCGAATCGTCCCGTCTTACTCCGGCCCACCGCGCCGCTATTACCGGATCACCGAACTTGGACGGGAGACCCTCGCGGAGTGGTCGGGCCGTTGGAAAGCGACGAACGTATTGGTCGACAACTGCCTCGGCGGTCGCTTCCCGCGTATGCTCGAAACAGAATGACAAAAACGTTCATCGTCTGGGCTGTCTTTCTTTTCAGCACGCTTCTGGGCGCCGAGCCCGCGCTGCAAGATCTATCGACCTTCCCGAAAGGCCAGGTCACCGTTCGAAGCGCGAACGGGCCGCAGTACTTTGATGTCTGGATCGCGGATTCTCCGGACCGTCATCGCCAAGGCCTGATGTTCGTGCGCGACCTACCGGCTTCGCAGGGTATGTTGTTCGTCAACGAGGCTCCGCGAGTCGCCTCGTTTTGGATGAAGAACACTTTCATTCCGCTCGACATCCTGTTCTTTGACACGCGAGGGCGCCTGGTCGCCATATTCGAAAACACGACGCCGCAATCTTTGGACCCCATCGGTCCCGACGAACCGGTTAAATGGATACTCGAATTGCGCGGCGGGGAGAGCGCGAAACGCGGATTCAAGCGAGGGGATGTCATGCAGTACTCTGCACGCACCCCACCTCAGCGTACCGACTGATCGACGCTTAAAAGAAATTATTCGAGTGCGCGTAATACGCGCTCGAGGTATTCCGCTTGTAGACGGCTGCGCTCATTGGCTTCGGCGGACTCGGGCACGAACCCATCCGCATCGCCCTGACCGACGAGCTCGCGACGGGTCAGCACACGCTCGAGGGCATCGAGACGCGAACGGGTGATGGCGAGTTCGGTCACCAGCGCGATCGTTACGCCGTAGAGCCAATCGAGCATCGGGTCATCGACGAACTGAGGGGCTTCCGGACCGCGCCCCGTTTCTGCGGGGGTCGCACACGGGATGGGGTCAGCGATCTTCGGGAGGGAGTGATCCATGTCCGTACTATCCAAGTGCGGCGATTCTTTTCGCCGCTTGCCACGCACCCACCACTTACCACGAGGGCGCTCGTCCGAAATCCTCGTTTTGAGGGTCGTCTGCGACGGCGGCAAAGCCGTACATCGTGACTCGAATATATTCCCCGCGCCGAAGCCCGCCTTCACGCGCAGGGCCGGCAAGTCCGATTCGTGCAACGCACTCCAGAACGGCTCGTCGTTGAAACGACCATCCCAATCGTGCATGGATTGCTCGAATGGATTGAGGTCGCGATAGGGCGGCTGCGCGAGATATACCGTGAGACCGCGAGCGCGTAACAGGCGATGAGCCTCGGAAAAAATTCGCGGCAGCGCCTGGCTAGAGGTCTCGTGCAAGACCATCGTCGTGAGGACGAGATCGCAGGAGCTGTCTTCGATCGGTGAGTCGATCGCAGCGGCTTGCAGGAATATCACATCGGATACGCCGAGCGATCGGGCGCGCGCATGGCCGTAGCGCAGCGTGGGTGCTGCCACATCGATCGCGATGATCTCGGCCTCCGGAAAAGCCGCGCACAACGGCAAAGGGTTGTGTCCGAGTCCGCAGCCGAAATCGTCGATAGACGCGGTTTGAAGTGCCGATGCTCGCGCCTCAACCAATCGACCAGCGCTCTGCTCGCCGCATCGTTTCAAGGTCCGGCCGCTCCTCCCGTCGTGGCATTCATACCGGCGTCGTAGTTCGCCGGATTCTTTACATCATCGGTCATGCGCTCAGCGGTGTAACCGCCCTGCATCAGGTGAGTATCGACCGCCGATACACAACGAGGTGGCTCGAGCGTTGGGTCGAGTTTCAGAGTGTCGACGCCCTCGTTGGCCGACTTCGCACGAACACGCAGCGACTCCGCCTCGCGCGCGACGAGTTGTCGACCGGCGTGCTGGCGAATCTCCATGGCGTTACGACGCACAAGGCTGAAGACTCGATACGCAGGCTCCTGTCGCATTACCGCCTCAGCCACTTCGCTCCGATCCACCGGATTTCTGCCGTGCCGGAGACGGAAGGACTGCCGCGCTCAGGACTCATACGCCGCCTTCACCTTCGGCGATAGGGATTGAGCGATCTGGGCACTGAGAAGAGCCACGATGTCGAAACGCGCCATCTCGTCGTGCGTCGCAGCAGGCAGCAGCCCGTGCCTTCCGATCGTGTGCCAAGGCGAGGGAAAACTCATGGGCGGAGGCTAAACCCACCCCGTGATTACGGAAAAATCGATTATTTTTTATTAATACTTCATTCTCCCGAATATATCCCCGGACCCATGCGCCACCTCAACTACACGCTCCTGCTCTTCTTTTGGACTGTCGTTCGCGAGGGCGGCGTGGCGTCCGCGACGGCGGCCCTCCACATCACGCCTCAAACAGTCAGCGGTCAGATCAAACTCCTTGGAAAACGAGCTCCAGGGCGCCTTGCTGGAGCGTCAGGGGCGGCGCCTCGTCCCGACGGAACTCGGTCGGATCAAGTCCGCCTACGCCGACGAAATCTTTCCTAGGGGCCTCGAACTCGCCAGCGTGCTGCGAGGGGCTCGGACTCACGGTGGTCGCGCGGTCTCGATCGGCGTCGCCGATGCCGTGCCCAAGCTCGTCACGTTTCGAGTACTTGAACCCTTACTGGCAGGTGACGGTCAATTTCACGTGACCTGTCACGAAGCGCCGCTGCCCGCCTTGATGGCCGACCTCGCAGCACACCGGCTCGATCTCGTACTCGCCACGAGTGCTGCACCGACCGATACACCGATCAAGGCCTTCAGTCATTTACTGGGCGAGTCGGAAATTGGGTTCTTCGCCGCCAAGACGCTCGCCGCCAAGCTGCAACCCGACTTTCCACGAAGTCTGAATGACGCGCCCATGCTCTTGCCGACCGACCGCAGCGCCAATCGACGAGTCCTTGAGGTCTGGTTCGAGCGACAGGGCGTCACGCCACGCATCGTCGGCGAGCTCGACGACAGCGCACTCGTCAGAACCTTTGTTTAACATGGCGTCGGTGCGTTCGCCACACCCCTGGCAATCGAGGGGGAAATTCTCAGGCAGTACGGAGTGGTGAGCTTCGGTCGGATAGACGAACCGAAGGCGCGTTTCTACGCCATCTCGACAGAGCGACGAATCAAGCACCCGGCCGTCGCCATCATCACCGAGGCGGCGCGAACTGAGCTCTTCTCATCCGGGGATACCGCGAGGGACGAGGAAACGACGGGACGTGACCGAAGCGTCGCGTATTCCTCTGCAGCGCCGCCCGTGGCGCTGATCAATCGACCCGGCTCGTCGAAATCTGCTCGAGCTCGCCGCGCTCGCTTACCTCAAGTCTCACCTCGATGGGCCTGCAACACACCTGACAATCGTCGATGTAGCTGCGGGACGCATCGGTGAGATCGAGCATCGAACCGTACGGCTCGCCACACCACGGGCATTGCAGCTCGACGAAAACCCCGAGCTCGGAGGTCGCAGCCGCATTATCCCCGGGCTCGAATACGGGTTCGAGACCATAGAGTTCATCGATCGTCGCCGGATCGAGTGACATCACTTGGGATAACACAGGCTTTCGCATAACCCGATGATAAACTCGTCCCGAAGTTGCAGGTATCAGGGGAGACTCTCATGAGAGGCGCGTTCCGCTCAGCATACTCAGCCCCGATCGTCGCCCTCGCGCTCGTCGCGTCAGTGACCGGGGGTACTCTTTGGGCCTCCTCAACGCCGACAGGAGAGTCGCTCACCACGAGTCACACCGACTTCTGCACCATCGT
>Ga0194131_10008419_pt1 | contig 13412 bp, 12 predicted proteins | sample TA2KigO120mmetaG_FD_148631 | JGI IMG/M metagenome (GOLD analysis project Ga0194131, IMG submission 148631) | Freshwater microbial communities from Lake Tanganyika, Tanzania - TA2015053 Kigoma Offshore 120m | ecosystem: Environmental > Aquatic > Freshwater > Lake | place: Tanzania: Lake... | reverse complement strand
TATACCCTCGAGACCTCGGCTGCGCTGGAGCGCCACGAGAATGCGCTTCAGCCTCGGCACCTGCTGAGCCGACACGCCTTTGGTGCTGCCTTCGGCAAACAATCGCTCGAGGCCTTTGTGCCGAAAGCGCCGGATCATGGTAACTCGCAACGTATCAGGTTACAGACCGGCGCGTCTAGGACAGTCGCGTCGCCTCGTCGATCAGCTCCTGGGCGGCGATGTCGAGAAGCTCGTCCTCGGCGCTGCCGTCGAGCACGCGCTCCTTGCCGATCTCCAGCAGCACCGGCACGGCGAGCGGCGAGATGCGGTCGAGCCGGCGGTAGTCGATGCGGCCCCTGGCGCGGCGCAGGAGGTCGCCCAGCCGGCGCAGATCGGCGAGCTGCCAGGCGGCGTCCTGGCGGGTAGCGCGCAGCAGGATGTGGTCGGGCTCGTGGCGGCGCAGCGCATCGTAGATCAGGTCGGAGCTGAAGGTGACTTGACGGCGCGACTTCTCCTCGCCCGGAAAGCGCCGTTCGATCAGGCCGGCGATCACCGCGACATTGCGGAACGAGCGGCGCAGCATGGTCGATTCGTCCATCCACGCCTCGAGATCGTCGCCCAGCATGTCCTCGTCGAACAACCGATCGAGCTCGGCCTTGGTCGGCGGGCGGAGCCCCCACACGCCGAGCACATAGTCGGTGGCGACGAAGCCCAGGGGCTTCAGCCCCATGCGCTCCATGCGCCGCGTCAACAGCATGCCCAACGTCTGATGGGCGTTCCGGCCTTCGAAGCAATAGGCGACGATGAACTGCTTGTTGCCGCGCGGAAAGCCTTCGATCAGCAGGCGGTTGCCCTTGGGCAAGGTCGAACGGATGCGCTGGATGCGCAGCCATTCGCGCACTTCGGCCGGCAGCTTGGGGTGCCGCGCCGGATCCTGAAGGATGCCGCGCACGCGGTCGGCGAGAAAAGTCGAGAGCGGCAGGCGGCCGCCGCCATAGGCCGGCACCTTGGGATCGCCGCCGGCGGCAAGCGAGCATTGCGCCACCAGCTCCTTGACGCCCTCGAAACGCAACACGCGGCCGCCGAAGACGAACGTGTCGCCCGGCACCAGGCCTTGGATGAACGCCTCCTCGACTTCGCCCAGCACGGGGCCGCGCTTCATCTTCACCTTGATCAGCGGCAGCTCGACGATGGTGCCGACATTCATGCGGAACTGCCGCGCCACCAGGGGCGAGGCCAGCATCCAGCGTCCGTCGGGCAACTGCTTCAGCCGATGCCAGCGATCGTAGGCGGCGAGTGCATAGCCGCCGGTGGCGACGAAGTCGAAGGTGTCGTCAAAGTCCCGGCGCGGCAGCTCGCGGTAGGGCAGGGTGCTCAGCACCTCGGCGTAGAGCGCGTCGCGGTCGATCGGCTGGGCGCAAGCGGTACCGACGATGTGCTGAGCGAGCACATCGAGGCAGGGCGGCCGCGGCGGGTCGCCGTCGAGCTCGCGCGCTTCGACGGCCTCCAAGGCGGCCAGCGATTCCAGCACCTCGAAGCGATTGGCCGGCGCGATCAAGGCGCGACTGGGTTCGTCGAGCCGATGGTTGGCCCGGCCGATCCTCTGCATCAGGCGGCTCACGCCTTTGGGCGCGCCCATCTGGATCACCAGGTCGACGTCGCCCCAGTCGATGCCGAGATCGAGCGAGGACGTGGCGACCACGGCGCGCAGCTTGCCGGCCGCCATCGCCGCCTCGACCTTGCGCCGCTGCTCGACCGCGAGCGAGCCGTGATGCAGGCCGATCGCCAGATTGTCCTCGTTGATGCGCCACAGCCGGTCGAACACCAGCTCGGCCTGGGCGCGGGTGTTGACGAACACGATCGAGGTCTTGTGCTGGCGAAGGATGTTGTAGACCTCGGGGACGGCGTGATGACCCATATGGCCGCCCCACGGCAGACGCTCCTGGGTGTCGAGGATGCCGACCATGGGCGGCGCACCGGGTTCGCCGTGCACGATCTCGACCTCGTCCTTGACGGCCAGGAACTCGGCCAAGCCGGGCGGGTCGGCGACCGTCGCCGACAGGCCGACGAAGCGCACGTGCGGTGCCAGCGTCGCCAAACGCGCGAGGCCGAGCGCAAGCTGATGGCCGCGCTTGCTGGTGGCGAAGGCATGCAGCTCGTCGACGATGACGCAGCGCAAGCTGGCGAAGAACTGCAGGGCGTCGGGGTAAGACAGCAGCAGCGCGAGCGATTCGGGCGTGGTCATGAGCAGGTCCGGCGGCCGCTCGCGCTGGCGCAGCCGTCGGCTTTGCGGCGTGTCGCCGGTGCGGCTTTCGGCGCGCACCGGCAGGCGCATCTCGGCGATCGGCGCCTCGAGGTTGCGGCGGATGTCGGTGGCCAACGCCTTCAAGGGCGAGATGTAGAGCGTGTGCAGCTCGCCCTTGCCCTTCTTGTGGGCGAGGCCCTGGCCGTTCGACCGCCGCTCGGTGAGCTCGATCAGCGACGGCAGGAAGCCCGCCAGAGTCTTGCCGCCGCCGGTCGGCGCGATCAGCAGTGCGCTCCTGTCCTGGCGGGCCAAAGCGATCAGGGCGAGCTGGTGCGGCCGCGGCGTCCATCCCCGGCCCTCGAACCAGCGTGAAAATAGGTCAGGAAGACCCATATCCTGCGGATAGGATGCGGCAGCTTCGATGGCAATCGACACCCTGGACCCTCGCTCCTGGCTCTATCCGACACCGCGCGGCCTGTACTGCGCGCCGGGAGATTTTTACATCGATCCGGCGGTCGCCGTACCGCGCGGCGTGATCACCCATGGCCATGGCGACCACGCCCGGCCCGGCCACCGCGCCGCACTGGCCACGCCCGAGACACTCGCCATCATGCGGGCCCGCTTCGACGGCATGCCGGACACCAGCCAGCAGCCATTGAAATACGGTGAAAGCCTGCGGATCGGTGAGGTCGATGTGAGCCTGGCGCCGGCCGGTCATATCCTGGGCTCCGCGCAGGCCGTGCTCGCCTTCAAGGGGCAACGCATCGTGGTGTCGGGCGACTTCAAGCGCCGACCCGATCCGACCTGCCCGCCCTTCGAGCCGGTGGCCTGCGACGTCTTCATCACCGAGGCGACTTTCGCTTTGCCGGTGTTCCACCATCCTTCCGACCTGGGCGAGATCGCCAAGCTGCTGCGTTCGATCGCCACCTTCCCCGAGCGTGCCCATCTGGTAGGCGTCTATGCGCTCGGCAAATGCCAGCGAGTGATCAAGCTCCTGCGCGCGGCGGGCTGGGACAAGCGGATCTGGCTGCATGGCAGCCTCGTGGCACTGTGCCGGCTGTATCAGGAACAGGGTGTCGATCTCGGCGAGGTCGCGCCGGTGTCCGATGCGATCCTCGAGACGTTCAAGGGTGCCATCGTTCTGTGTCCGCCGTCGGCGATTGCCGATCGTTGGTCGCGACGCTTCGCCGATCCGATCCCGGCCGTATGCTCGGGCTGGATGCGGGTGCGGGCGCGCGCCCGCCAAAGCGGCGCCGAGCTGCCGCTGGTGATCTCCGATCACGCCGACTGGGCCGAGCTCACCCAGACACTGCGGGATGTCGGCGCACCCAAGGTCTGGGTGACGCATGGCCGCGAAGAGGCGCTGGTCCATCACGCGCGGTCGATCGGCATCGACGCCGAGGCACTGCATTTGGCCGGCCGCGACGAGGAGGGCGCCTGATGCAGGCCTTCGCCGCCCTGCTCGACGCGCTTTCCTACCAGCCGGCGCGCAACGCCAAGCTCCGGCTAATCGAGAGCTACTTGCGCGAGACGCGCGATCCCGATCGCGGCTGGGCGCTCGCTGCGATGACGGACGGCCTCGATTTTCCGGCGGCCAAGCCTGCGATGTTGCGCGGCTTCGGCGAGGACAAGATCGGGACGGAGCTGTTCCATCTTTCCTACGACTATGTCGGCGACCTTGCCGAGACGCTGTCGCTGATCTGGCAGACCGATCCCGACGCCGGGCCGCCGCCGACCCTGAGCGAGGTCGTCGAGATGCTGCAGCGCGCGACCAAGATGCAGACCCCGGCCATCCTGAAGCGCTGGCTCGACTCGCTCGACGCCACGGGCCGCTGGGCACTCTTGAAACTGCTGACCGGCGCGCTCCGGGTCGGCGTGTCGGCCAGGCTCGCCAAGCAGGCGGCCGCCAATGTCGGCGGCCAGCCGGTCGACGCGGTCGAGGAGATCTGGCACGGCCTGTCGGCGCCCTATCGGCCGTTGTTCGACTGGCTGCTGGCCGACGGTCCGAAGCCGAGCAGCAATGCCGGCGGCGCGTTCCTGCCACCCATGCTGGCCAATCCGATCGACCGCGCCGAACTCGACGGACTCGATCCGACCGAGTTTCGCGCCGAATGGAAGTGGGACGGCATTCGCGTGCAGATCGCGGCGTCGGGCGGCGTGCGGCGGCTATACAGCCGCGCCGGCGAGGACATCTCCGGCGCCTTTCCCGACATCGTCGCGGCGATCGACTTCGAGGCGGTGCTGGATGGCGAGCTGTTGGTGCGCCGCGGGGCGATCGTGGCGCCGTTCAACGACCTGCAGCAACGGCTGAACCGCAAGACGGTGACGCCCAGGCAGCTGAAGGACCATCCCGCCCATGTCCGGCTCTACGACATGCTGCGGTTGGACGGCGAGGATCTGCGCGCTCTCGGCTTCGACCAACGTCGCGCCCGCCTCGAGGCGTGGCACGGCGCGAAGCCTCGCCCCCGCTTCGACGTCTCGCCGTTGGTCGCCTTCACCGATTGGGCTCATCTTGCCGAGCTGCGCGAGGCGACCAGAAGCGACGGCATCGAGGGGCTGATGCTGAAGCGCGGCGACAGCCCCTACCTGGCCGGGCGCCCGAAGGGTCCGTGGTTCAAGTGGAAGCGCGATCCCCTGCTGGTCGACTGCGTGCTGATGTACGCCCAGCGCGGTCACGGCAAGCGCAGCTCGTTCTACTCCGACTTCACGTTCGGCTGCTGGCGCGAGGTCGCGGGGCGGCGCGAGCTGGCGCCGGTCGGCAAGGCCTATTTCGGCTTCACCGACGAGGAGCTGCGCTGGCTCGACAAGTGGGTGCGCGACCACACCACCAACCGATTCGGGCCGGTGCGGGAGGTCGCTCACGAGCTCGTACTGGAGATCGCCTTCGACGGCCTCGCCCGTTCGAGTCGCCACAAATCCGGTGTGGCTATGCGCTTTCCCCGCATCAGCCGCATCCGGACCGACAAACCCGCCGCCGAGGCCGATACGATCGACGATCTGCTGCGGCTCTTGCCGGCAGGGGTCGAAAAACCGCTCAAAGCAGCTTACATTACCGACCCATGATCGACCCCTTTGGCCGCCGTATCACCTATCTGCGCGTTTCGGTGACGGATCGCTGCGATTTCCGCTGCGTGTACTGCATGGCCGAGGACATGACCTTCCTGCCCAAGGCCGAGGTCCTGTCACTGGAGGAGCTGGAGCGGCTGTGCTCGGCCTTCGTGCGCCGCGGCGTCAAGAAGCTCCGCCTGACCGGCGGTGAGCCCTTGGTGCGCAAGAACGTGATGTCGCTGATCCGCGGCCTGGGTCGCCATCTCGACAGCGGCGCACTGGACGAGCTCACGCTCACCACCAACGGCAGCCAGCTCGCCAAGTACGCCCAGGAGCTGGCGGCGATCGGCGTGCGGCGTGTCAACGTGTCGATGGACACGCTCGACAAGACCAAGTTCCGCGAGCTGACGCGCTGGGGCGATCTCGACCAGGTGATGCGCGGTCTCGATGCCGCCCAGGCGGCCGGGCTGCACGTCAAGATCAATGCCGTGGCTTTGCGCGGCGTCAACGACATGGAGTTCGGCGAGCTGATCCGCTGGAGCCATGGCCGCGGCATGGACCTCGTGCTGATCGAGGTCATGCCGATGGGCGAGATCGGCGACCAAGCGCGACTGGACCAGTATCTGCCGCTGTCGCTGGCGCGGGCCGACATCGCCAAGCATTTCACGCTCACCGAAACCGACTATCGCACCGGCGGGCCGGCGCGTTACTTCCGCGTCGAGGAGACGGGCGGCCGATTGGGATTCATCACGCCGCTCACCCACAATTTCTGCGAAAGCTGCAATCGCGTGCGGCTGACCTGCACCGGCACGCTCTATATGTGCCTCGGCCAGGAAGATGCGGCCGATCTGCGCGCGCCCTTGCGCGCGTCGGAGAGCGATGAGATCCTCGACCGGGCGATCACCGAGGCGATCGCCCGCAAGCCCAAAGGCCACGACTTCGTCATCGACCGCCGCCACAGCACCCCAGCGGTACCACGGCACATGAGCGTCACTGGCGGCTGATGGCGCGTTCTACGATTCGGGTGAAGCCCGCGAGTCGGCGGTCTTGATCTGCGAGCGCCGGATCGCTTCGCGGTGGGAGATGTAGAGCGCGCTGGCGAAGATCACGGCGGCGCCGACGAAGGTCCAGACATCCGGCGTCTGGAAGAACAGGAAATAGCCGAGCAGCGTATTCCAGATCAGCGACAGAAAGCCGATCGGCTGAAGAAGCGTAATGTCGGCGAGCTGATAGCCGCGCTGCTGGCAGATGTGGCCGGCGGTGCCGCACAGGCCGGCGGCCAGGAACCACAGCAGATCGGTCCACGACGGTGTCTGCCAAAACCAGATTGCGACCGGCGCGGCGAGCACTACGATCACCAGGTTCTGCCAGACCACGATGGTGTTGGCCGAATCGGAGCGAGCGAGCGCCTTGGCCATCAGGTTGGAAGCCGAGAAGATCGGTGTCGAGAGCAGGATGCAGATGACGCCGAGGTGGATCTCGGAAAAGCCCGGCCGGATGATGATCATGGCGCCGGCGAAGCCGACGATCACGGCCAGCCAGCGCCGCAGTCGCACATCCTCGCCCAAGAACAGGGCGGCGCCGACGGTGACGAAGATCGGCCCGGTGAAGCCGAGCGCCGTGATCTCGGCCAGGCTGGTGAGCGGCAAGGCCATGAACCACAGCATCATGCCCACGGTGTGGATGGCGCCGCGCGAGACATGCAGGCCGGCGCGATCGGTGCGCAAGGAGCGGTAGAGGCCGACGCGCAAGACGATCGGCAGCAGGAACAACGTTCCGAACAGATAGCGCAGGAACGCCATGACGTAGGGATTGAGATGCTGCGCCGGAATCAACGTGAAGACGTTGAGCAGAGCGAAGATCAAGCCGGACAGGCCGACCCACAGGATACCGCGCAGATTGGGCGACAGCGCCAGCCAGCGAGCGACAAGACGGGACACGCGGCGACTATGTCATGCCGCACGCCCGCCCGCACATGCGGCAACGTTTCCCGACGGCGTCAGGCCTCTCCCACCGCGTCACCGCTGGCCTCGACGGTCGGAATGTCGTAGCCGCCATCGCGCAACGCCGTCACGCGCTCGACCAGCTCCTCGATATAGGGGTCGTGGATATGCAAGGCACGGGCGTGGGCCGCGGTGTTGGCGAGATAGTCGCGGCAAGCGCCGCGGCGACCCTCGGCAAAGGCGATGTAATGGGCCGCCCGCTCGATCGGCAAGTCGCCGCAGTACTGGCAATGGCCGGTATCGACCACGAACGTGACGGCCGTCACGGTGCGACCATCGCGCAGCCTGGTCGGTACCCACTGCGCCTGGTAGACACCCGACAGCATCTCGCGATTCCACAGGATGGCGAGCTCGCTGCGCACCTGCGACGGCGCCAGCCGATAAGCGATGCCCTCGCACCCCCCACCGCGCTCCAATGCCAGCATCAGGCCGGGCAGTTCGGGGGTGCCGCGACCAAGTGGCGTCCAAAAGCAAAAAGAACGCCGCCAGCCATCGACCTTGCAGGGTTGAGCTTCCGCATACTCGATGGCCGGATTCCACATCAGCGAGCCGTAGGCGAAGACCCAGGCTTCCTCACCGGGCTGGTAGCGTTGCAGCGCCACCTTCAGGCTGGCTTCGCGCTCCTCCGACGTCAGGAAGAAATCGTAGCCGGCTTTGCGCGCGTCGGCGACGATCTGGTCGATATTCTCCGACGTCAGTTCCTCGCGCTTGAGCACGATCGGTTCCCTCAGGCGCCGTAGACGATCGACATGGTCTCGGCGACACAGGCCGGCCGCTCCTGCCCTTCGATCTCGATCGTGACCTGGTTGGTGAGCCGAACGCCGCCCTTGTCCATAGGGTCGGCGGCCAAGAGCTTGGTGCGGGCGCGCACGCGGGAACCGGCCGGTACGGGGCTGGTGAAGCGCACCTTGTTGCAGCCGTAGTTGATGCCGTTGCGCACATTGTTGATGTGCGAGATCTGATGGCTGAGCATCGGGATCAGCGACAGGGTCAGAAATCCGTGGGCGATGGTCTTGCCGCCCGGCATGTCCTTCTTGGCTCGCTCGACATCGACATGGATCCACTGATGGTCGCCGGTCGCATCGGCGAACTGGTTGATCCGCTCCTGGGTCACCGCCACCCAGTCGCTGACCCCAATCTCCTGGCCGACGTATTTGTGCATCTCGTTCGGATGGCCGAATTCCCGTTTTGCCATTTCCCAACCCCAATGATGTTTTTGCCCTTTACGCGCAGGATACCACGAAACCGTTCGTATGCAGACAACTCTCTGCCGCAACAGCCCCCTTGCCCACGGGCGCGATCTTAGGCCAACCGATGGCGACGGCGGCGCCCAAACGGGTGCCATTTGTAGCGATTGGGTCCCATTTGTATCGTCGCGTAGATTTGCTCATCATGCACTTTGCAAGAATGCACATGAGGGAGACCCCGGATGGCATATGAAACGGTTCTTTACGATGTCGCCGATCGCATCTGCACCATCACGCTGAACCGACCCGACAAGCTCAATGCGTGGACACGGCAGATGCATCTCGACCTCAAGGATGCGATGCACGAGGCTGGCGGCGACCCCGACGTGCGCGCCATCATCCTGACCGGTGCCGGTCGCGGCTTCTGCGCCGGCGCGGACATGGGCGGATTGCAAGCGATCGGCGCGGGCTCCGGTGGCAACGCTGATCGGTCGACCAAGGCTGCCGCCGCACTGCCCGGCGCCAGCACCTTGCCCGAGTTCAAGATGAACTACTCCTACTTCCCGGCGATCCCCAAATTCATCATCGCTGCGATCAACGGCCCGGCGGCCGGTCTGGGATTCGTGATTCCGCTCTACGCCGACTTGCGTTTTGCGTCGGAGTCGGCGGTTTTCACCACGGCTTTCGCCCAGCGCGGCCTGATTGCCGAGCACGGCGTGAGCTGGCTGCTGCCGCGTCTGGTCGGCCTACCAACCGCCCTCGATCTTCTCTGCTCGGCCCACAAGTTCCGGGCGCCGGAGGCGCTGGCCATGGGCCTCGTCAACCGAGTCATCCCCGACGACAAGCTGCTGGCCGAGACGCGCGCCTACGCGACCCTGCTTGCCAACACCGTCTCACCGCGCTCGGTGACGGTGATGAAGCGCCAGATCTGGGAAGCCGAGTTCCAGACCCTCGCCGAGGCCACCACCCAAGCCAACCACGAGATGGAGCTTTCCTTCCAGACGGCCGACTTCAAGGAAGGCGTCGCCCACTTCCTGGAGAAGCGCGCGGCGCGTTTCACGGGAAACTAAACCCTTTCCGTCTCGCTGGCGCGCGGCTGCCAGGTCATCAGCCGGCGCTCGACGGCGCCGACGGCGGCGTCGAGCGCCAGCGCGAAGGCCGTCAGCACCAGGATGCCTGCGAACACCGTGTTGATGTCGAACGTGCCCTCGGCCTGCAGGATCAGGTAGCCGACGCCGCGCGCCGAGCCGAGATACTCGCCGACCACGGCGCCGACAAAGGCCAAGCCCACGGCGTTGTGCAGGCTGGCAAAGACCCAGCTCATGGCCGACGGCAGGTAGATCGATCGCAAGAGCTGGCGCGGCGACGCTCCCAGCATCCGGGCGCTGGCGATCAGGTTGGGGCTGACCTCGCGCACGCCCTGATAGACGTTGAAGAACACCACGAAGAAGACCAGCGTCACGCCCAACGCCACCTTCGACCAGATGCCGAGCCCGAACCACACCGCGAAGATCGGCGCCAGCACGACGCGCGGCATGGAGTTGAGGCCCTTGATGTAAGGATCCAACACCGCCGACGCCGTGGGCGACAGAGCCAGCCAAAGCCCGATCACGAGGCCGAACACCGAGCCGATCAGGAATCCCAGCGCGGTTTCGAGCAACGTGATGCCGAGATGGCCGAAAATCTCCCCGCTCACGAACCAGTCGACGATGATCCAAAAGACCTTCTGCGGTTCGCCGAAGAAGAAAGCCGCCCGGTTCGGCTTCTCGAAGTAGAACGGCGGAACGAGACCGGGCGCGGTCATGACGTACCAAAAGGCGATGACCAGACCCAGCACCAGGACTTGCAACGCCCGCAGCCTCATGTCACGCCGCCTTCTGCCGTGCATAGGCCTTCAGGACCTCTTCCTTCATAGCCGCCCAGATCTCGCGGTGCAGGGCGAGAAAGCCCGGCGTCATGCGAATCTCCGACACATCGCGCGGCCGCGGCAGGTCGACCTTGAAATCGCCGATCGGTCGCGTCGCCGGCCCTGCCGATAGAACGACGACCCGATCGGAGAGCGCGATCGCTTCCTCGAGATCGTGGGTGATGAACAGCACCGACTTCTTGTCCTCAGCCCACAGCGCCAGCAGCTCGTTCTCCATGAGCTGACGCGTCTGCACGTCGAGCGCCGAAAAGGGCTCATCCATCAGCAGGATGTCTGGGCTGAGGATCAGTGTCTGGGCGAGCGCCAGGCGCTTGCGCATGCCGCCCGACATCTGGTGCGGATAGCGATCGCCGAAGCCGGCCAGACCTACCCGACGCAGCCAGGCCTCGCCCTGCGCCACGGCCTCGGTCCGCGGCACGCCGCGAAACTCCAGGCCGGCGATCACGTTGTCGATGCCGGTGCGCCACGGCATCAAGGCATCGGCCTGGAACATGTAGCCGGCCCGACGATTGACACCGCTGGCGGCCACCAGCGGCTGGCCGAACACCGAGACACGACCTTGCGACGGCGCCAGCAAGCCAGCCGCAATGTTGAGCAACGTCGACTTGCCGCAGCCGGTCGGCCCGACCACCGACACGAACTCGCCGGCCGCCACGGTCAACGACGTGTCCGCCACCGCCGTATAGGCCTCGCCACCATCACGGGCGGCGAAGCGGCAGGTGATGTCCTCCAGCACCAGGGCCGGAACACCGCTGTCCATCAGCTACGCTTGCCGGCCCGCGCCGCGAACTCGTTGTTCCAGGTGTCGGCCAACTTGATGCCGGCTGGCTTGATGCCGGGATCGCCCTCGGCCAGGAATTTCAAGCAGTTGCCCGGACCATCCGGCGGCATCTGGCCATCCGGCGAGATGGTATCGCGCACTGCGGTGAATGCCTTCTCGTAGAGCGCACGGTCGCCCAGCAAGTACGCCTCGGGGACCGACTTGGCGACCTCGGCGGGCGCCGCCGTCTGTAACCACTGGTTGGCCCGCACGATAGCCGTCGCCAACGCCTGCGTGGTGTTCGGCGTCTTCTTCAGGAGGTCCGGCTGAGCGTAGAGACAAGCTGCCGGAAAGGCACCGCCGAACAAGTCCAGGTTGCCCTTCATGGTGCGTGTGTCGACCATGATCTTGATCAGCTTCTTGTCCTCGAGGATGGTCACCGCGGGGTCGGCTTGCGAGATGCCGTCGACCTCACCCTTCTCGATAGCCGCGACCACCGACGCTCCGGCGCCGACTCCGATCGCCACGATGTCCGTGGCCTTCAATCCGCCCTTGGCAGCCCAGTTGTTGACCAGCATGTGGGTCTGCGAGCCGGGCGCCGTGACACCGAACTTCATGCCCTTGATGTCGGCGGGCCCCTTCACCTTCGCCGCCACGTCGTTGCGCAGGCCGATGGCGAGCTGCATGCCACGCCCGATCAGGACGAAGCCGACGATATCCTGACCGCGCTGCTGCATGCGGATGGTGTGCTCGTAGGCACCAGCAACCACATCGGCGCTGCCGCCCATCAGCGCCTGCAGAGACTTGGCGCCGCCCTGGAAGTCGTTGATCTCGACATCGAGGCCGGCTTCCTTGAAGTAGCCCTTGGTCTCGGCGATGGTGAGCGACAGGTAGTAAAGCGCCGATTTGCCACCGACGGCCAGCACGACCTTGGTCTTCTCGGGTTTGCCGGACTGCGCTTTGGTCACGTAAGGAGCGGCGACAAGCATCGGCGCTGCCGCCAAAACCGCGCGGCGCCGCATTTGCACCTTGGTCATTGTTTCCTCCCGGTTTGGCTGTTGCCGGCGAGATTGCCGCATGACCTGCCGGGCGGCAACCCTACTTGAACGTCCGTTCCGGCCACCACGGATAGTAGGACGGCATGCCGGTCGTAACCTTCATGGGGAACCGGGCCGGACGCTTCTCGAGGAAGGCCGTAACACCCTCCTTCACATCGGCCGACTTGCCGCGCTCGTAGATGCCCTTGGAATCGACCTTGTGCGCTTCCATCGGGTGATCCGCACCCAGCATCTTCCAGATCATCTGACGGTTGAGCGCGACTGAAACGGGTGCGGTGTTGTCGGCGATCTCGCGAGCGAGAGCGTACGCTGCAGGCAGGAGTTCGTCGGGCTTGTGAACGGAGCGGACCAACCGGCCCTGCAGCGCCTCGGCGGCGTCGAAAACCCGACCGGTCATCACCCATTCCAGCGCCTGCTGTGGGCCGACCAACCGCGGCAGGAACCAGCTCGAGCAGGCTTCCATGACGATGGCCCGGCGAGTGAACACAAAGCCGTAGCGCGCCGCCTCCGAGGCCAGGCGCACGTCCATGGCGAGCTGCATGGTGACACCGACGCCGACCGCCGGTCCGTTGCACGCAGCGACGGTCGGCTTCAGCGAATCGTACAAACGCAGCGTGAACAGCCCGCCGCCGTCGCGATGGCCGTCCAGGCCAGGGTCGACCGGTCCGCGATTCTCGGCATTGAAGGTGTTTGCGCCGCCGGAGAGATCGGCGCCGGCGCAGAAGCCGCGGCCGGCGCCGGTGAACACCACGGCGCGCACATCGTCATCGCGATCGGCGCGGTCCATGGCGTCGAGCAGCTCCGACAGCATCCGGCCGGTGAAGGCGTTGAGCTTGTCGGGGCGGTCGAGTGTGATGGTCAGAATGCCGTCCCGGGTCTCGTACTTGATCTGCTCGTAATTCACGGTGGTGGCTCACTCAGTGCTGGTTGATCAGGACGACGCCGCCCATGATGAGCGCAAGGCCGCCGATCTGCTTGATGCCGAACGGCTCGCCGAAAAGGAAGTGGCCGAGCACCGCCACGATCGCATAGGAGAGCGACACGCTGGGAAAGGCCACCGACACCGGAATCTTGCGCAGCGCCACGATGTAGAGAAAAGCCGCCGAGCCATAGAGGGCCAAACCGGCGAGCGTCGAGGGCCGTAGCACTTGGCTCACGAAGTCGGGCGCGTCGGCACCGGCCTTGAGCAGCATCTGGCCAGCGAT
>Ga0194131_10008418_pt1 | contig 13412 bp, 9 predicted proteins | sample TA2KigO120mmetaG_FD_148631 | JGI IMG/M metagenome (GOLD analysis project Ga0194131, IMG submission 148631) | Freshwater microbial communities from Lake Tanganyika, Tanzania - TA2015053 Kigoma Offshore 120m | ecosystem: Environmental > Aquatic > Freshwater > Lake | place: Tanzania: Lake... | reverse complement strand
TGGGGCTGAGCGTTGACCAGAGCTTCAGCGGCCATCTGTCGCTCCTGTCTCTCGATAACACGCTAAAGAAATAAAATAAAATTAATTAGCAAACTAACATAATTAAAACTTCAGGTATCCCATATAAAAATATACACTCACTTACCAAAATACCAAAACAAATAAAAGCTAAAGCAAAATAAAAAACACCAAAAAAAAAGGGAGATTAAATGGTTACACTTACTTATTACCAAAATCAAATGATGTAAAAATCAAAATAATGAGCTAACAAATTGAGCTAAGAGGAGAACAATGAGTTAAAAAAAATAATAATAGTATCAAATAACTCACTTGTGATCTCCGGACTGTCAGTGGAGTAGCGGGGAGGGGATCAGCGACCCCCTGCACCCCCGCCAGAGACGGCCGGAGAGGACTAAACCCCTGAGCGCCGCCAGCGTCGAAGCGGACTGCCACGACGCCAGGCTGGTCACCCACATCCTCACGGACTTGCTGCTGGAGTTCAGGGACGGCTGGATTGCCGGACCTTAGTTCTGCAGCTGTGGGGACAACAAGCAGCTCAGGGATGATAACGGTATCGTCAGTACAGTCCACACTCCCAGGTGGCTCCAGGGAGATGGACGACTGAAAGGACAGGAGCTCTTCATCTACTTCAGGGAGAGCTTCAAGATCAGCATTTCTGCCAGGACGAGGAGTCGACGCCATCCTGCGGACATGAGGTGTAGAAGGGCGGGCAAAACTGGAGGGGGTGAAGACCTCCGACTCCAGGATGCGCAGCCTGTCCGACAGGTTGAAGGGGCTCACCGCGTGATCCACCAGGCGCTCCACCACCCCGTCCACTCGGTCGAGCAGACGGTAGAGGGCGGCGGTAGCAGACCTGGCACTGCGGGGAGACTCAGCCGACTCGTCCCAAACAGAGTTGAGGTGACTGGTTACAGGCATAGGAGAGGGCACAGGCGGGGTGTTTGTGGGCAAAACAGCAACCGCAGCAGGCACAACACTCTCTGGCAAGCCCTCACCAGCCACATTGCTGACATCAATGCTCTCCAACACCCGACGCTGGAAGGTAGTCACGAGTTCTGCCAGGGCAGAAGCATCCTCTGGTACGGAAGACTGCTGGGAGAGATCCGCAGGTAGAACAAGGGCTGGTCGCACGTCTTGATCTCCGCGCTCCTCAGCAGGAACAGCACCAGAGTTGTGAACCTCACACAAAAACTAAGGTTAGTAAATAATAAAACAAATGGTCTGTCCTAAATTAGCCTTACAAGCTGCCAAACAAAATAAAAGGAAAGGATCAGACCTGAATAAACAAAGAAAATAAGTCCAAAGTAAAGCCGCTCAACTTTAGCTCACAAAAAAAAGGATTACAAAAAATAAGTCCGAATAAAAAAAACTCCGCATAAAATTTGCAACAACCAAATGTACGTTAATAAAAAATAAAAACAGAATAGGATCAAAAGACAAATACAATCTCCCAAAGAGAAATAAAAACTGCACCGCCACCTAGAATAAAAATGAAATGAAAGACGGCAAAAAGGGGTGAAAAGGAAAAAATACGTAAAGGAGAAAGGACCGGTCATTAAGATTATCCGGATCCACCACCAGATAAAAAATTGTGCAGAAGGTCCTATATAAAAAATTCTGATTAATTAATCCCAGGTTCAGCTTCTAAAAATAAAAAATGGTATTAAATGAAGTACCGCGACCTATTAAAAAAAAGAAACTCATAATTAATTCAGATCATGCAAATCGCAAACCTCCAACGACGAGGAGACCTCTCCAATCGGCAAGGCACTAACCACAAGCCCACCAGCCGGACCAAGCAGAGGACCATCCGAATCCATAGGATCAACCGACTGATCCCAATTGAGAACAGCCAGCTGTTCCGCAGGAAACATCCGGTTCACCGCAGGGACACGACCAGCAGTGAAAGACGGGGTCACATCAAGGGAAGGTGAGAGAGCCAACCGAGGTGCTGCGCCGACGGAATGTCCCACCAAAGGGGTGGACTCAGCCCGCCGGCTACCAGCAACCACGGCTACCTCAACCATCTCCACCCCAAGCGTCCCCGCCTCTACTTGAGGATTCGAGAGCCTTCCGGCTCCCTTGCGCCTACAACGGTGATACCATATGAACATAGGGCAACACAACTGCCTGATAAAAATCAGGGATAAAAACATAAGGTAAGAAAAACAAAATCTACCAAAGTAAGTGTTCATAAAATGGCAAAATAAAATAAGGATAAAAACCCAAGGTAAGATAAATAAACTCTACCAAAGTAAGTGATACTAAAATGGCAATATAAAATAAGGAAAGTACTAAAATCAAAATCACAAAATTGCCTACCAAAAATGAAGTAAAGATATCTAAAATTAACCCAACAAGGTAGTCATAGGTAATTTAAGTAACATAACAAAAAATAACCAGTAAGGATTAAGGTCACACTCAGAATTAGCCAGCAGTACCAGTGGGGGCAAACTAAAAGTCAACAGCACACAGGTAAATAACTCACCGACACCATGGAGAGGCCTGCGCAGACCCGAAACCACAGTACCACGCTGAGAGGGCCAGGACAAGCACGGTCAACCCGACCACCGTAGCGATGATAGCGACGGAGGTGGGCGACAGGGCCGACACGGCCTCGGCGACAAGAGCCAGCGTGGCATTCTTGTCACCGACGAGTGCTTGGGACCCCCGCAGAACAGCATCCATGGCACGGGACTGGACTGAAGCAGACGAGTTGACAGATGACACGACTGAAACCAGGTCAACTGCTCCCCGGACCAAGGTCTGCACAACAAGATCCACCAACGGTATTAGTAAGAGCAAGGTAAGAATATTACTCAACCACAACCACAAAAGGTTACTCTTACTACACAAAATTCACTCAAGTTAGTTGAACGGTCACAAAGAAAGTTACCAGAATTAAAGGGGGTGGGTACCAAAAAATAACGATTTAAAAAAAACAGAGGTATGAGTCTAATTACCCGAGTTAAACGGAATAATCCGGATTAAAACTCCAAAACCAAATGGTACCCGACAACCCTAGTAAATGAGTGAACAAAAAAACATGACAAATTACCAAAGGCAAAAATACAACCTGGAAATTATCGTTACCCACAAATACCACCATACTAACCAAGACACAACCTGGATTAAAAGCCGAGATCCGGATTAGGTGCTGATACTAGCACAACTTACCTTGATAAGGTCCGGGCCCCCAGGCAGATTCGCGAAGTTGATGTCCATGACAAATTATAGGTAAGAGTATTCTAAGGGTAAGTAAGCAGAAAAGTGTAGATCAAAGTAAATACCGGTAGACCAAAAATAGTAGCGCCAATACCATCACATACTGAGTACCGTACCGGCATCATTAGTGCTAACTACAGCTACCACAGCACACAACAGCACTACATGCATCACCTCTCAGGATAAGCACACCGGCACAAAGCCAATAGAAAAACAGAGCAGTCCAGAAAACGAGAGACAAATAAACTGAGGCCTTTACCAAAACAAAAGGTAAGCAAAATAAAGTACGGTATATATTAAAATAACTGCAAAACAACGTCTAGCTAAACAAGGTGCAAAGCACCACCGGTAAAAGGTAAAAGGTACAAAGGTTACCACCGGATAAACTAGACAGTAAACAACAGTATGATGGAATAAATGCCAAAAAGAAAATGTCTAGCAAAGAGACAAGAAAACAACACCGGTAGAAGGTAAAAAGGTAAATCCTATCACCGGAAGCACAAAAAATTCGGTACTGTAAATAGACAAAATTGTCTAGTAAAATCAGCACTAACAGTCTTAAGTAAAACTACCCGTCAAAACTAAACGACAATAAATGGTGTAGTTAAATGATTACCAAAAAGGAGAGGTAACTGTCTAGCATAAAAGGTATGAGCCAGACCACCGGTACCAATTAGAATGATAAAAGTAAAAAACGGTAAGCCAGACAAGGTAAATAATATGGTAGTCATGGCTGAAGTGCCAAGGCAATTAACTAAGCACGGGAGGATTACTCACTCCCCATCAAGGTGACCATCAAACAGCCTTGATTACAGGTAACTAGTGCAAGGTATCAATATTCTGAGGGGCAAGCATGCCACCCCTCTTATCAGACATGCTGTTAGTCTAGGCACATCAGCTCTACTTGCATGACAAGGTACACGGGAGGAAAATAAGTAGTGGTCACTCCCAATAATAATAATAAGGTACGCCACAACACAGTCAGGTAAAACAGCCATGTAAAAAATAATTGCCATGTTTCGAAATTAAAGAGTACTCAAATTAATCAAATGGTGTGAAGGTTAAGTTAAAATCATAAGCAAAACTCATTAATAAGCCAGAAGCGGCGTGAGTGCAAATTGAAATATTCCGTCCAAAAAGAGAATTGAACATATGCTGGGCAGCATTGATTTCAGAGGGTAACTTGCCTCTGAAACAGGCACCCGGCACCCAACTAGCAAAAGGGGCTGAATATAGGCAATGCGAGAGTGTGGAGGAAAGGTGCGTGGTTAGCGGAATGCCGAGTCAAGGCAGTTTCGTTGGCAAACTCACTACAGAATCAACACATTCGAGCATTTGTTCAACTCGCTGTTTGTCAGCAGAAACGATTCGTCGACCATCTGAATATCATTCGAGCACTTGTTCGAAGTTATTCAGCTATGGAACTATGATGAACGTATTCTCGCAGGCAAGCCAGTCGTAATAGTGGTACACATCACAAATGAACTTAGCCAAACTAACATTGATCAACGCCATAGATCATGAATAAATTCGAAGAAGTGCTGGAATGATATTCAGACGGTCAACGAATGGTTAATGTAATCGAGAGCATATGGCACATATTCCCCAAGTAATTAAGCTCAAGGAATACTCATAATACCCTACGGATTGAGAATAAATAAATTTGGACTCACACACGCTAGAAGAAAATTCAGAAGGTCAATAAAATAAACTCAAAAGAGGAGAGAACTTCATAAAGGCAAACAAATATAAAATAAAATTTTAGGTAAAAAAATGAGTCAAAGGGAATATTGAATAGCTAAGCTGAAAATAAGTTAAGAAACATGGGTAAAACATGGCTGGTAAAAATATGAATATCGTATTAACAGCACTATATCATCGTGGCACAGTAGGTATGTTCGTGCCAGTAATAATTCGTGGTAATCGTGAGGTAGCAGCAGGGTAACTTAATTGTCTCGTATTCGCCACACGTGGGCTTTAGTTTATTCCTCTGCTTATAACAATCGTCAATGGTATTACGCCGTGGCCCTCGCCACCATCTCTCTTCAACACGGCACAACTTATTTGTGCCAGCACGTAAGTAATCCTTGGCACCACATCTGTGCCACGTGCAGCGTAATAAGTCATAAGCACCGCACCTCCACTACGTGATATAGGTACAGTAGCATTCTTGAGCTACCGACTCTCAGGCCAACTATAAGGTCTGTACCGCCAAAAAGTTTTCGTTAACAATGCACACCGCCGTATAAGGCGCTGCCTCAGGCAAAGCCGGAGTAGAACGAAACTCGGTCAAATTCAGTTGGGCCTGTAACCAAAGAAAAGAAAAACCAACTATAAAACTTAAAGGCCAAAGGGGTAAGTTTAAGTTAAGCAGAATGAAATAAAACTAACCTAAAGTCAAAGTACAAAACACCAAAGTTACTAACTAGAAGTCAAAAGAAGTGAAAACATGGCTAAAGAAAAAATAAAATTTTCAAAAATAATCACTTCAAAATACTCGTAAAAACATTAAAAGTAATCGGCAATAACTAAAACTTAAGTTAAAAGAAGTTATCAAACACGTGGTAAAAAATTAAAAGAGACCACGTGGTAACGCCGACCCGAGGAGCGTGGAGTAGCTATAGGTGTTCCTACCTCGGCAGCTGGCCGCGGACTGAAGGAGGAGAGCCGTCCCCCGCCCCCCACAGCAGCCGTGTCACGTGACTCAGCCAGCATAGCCGGTGCACCCTCCGGGGGTACCTCCTTAAGGGGGATAAGCGGGCTAAATTGAAAAATCAGGCGTGACGGTACCACCACCCGCCAGGGCAGAGACTGGGCGGGCCGGTACGAGTAGAATCGCAGGCAGCGTGGGCAGAACGGGACAGAACGGACTAAAACGGAATCAACCCCCTCAGCTAATCAGCACGGCGGGCCGGTACCACCAAGCGGGACAGTACGATATGACGTCACACAGCTACACAGGCAGAAACCCGGTCGGGCCGGTACGAGTATAAATAACGGTTCAACACAAGGGAACAACGCAACAGGTTCTATATCCGCCCGGATGGACATAAAATCAAAAATAATCCGCATGACACGGAAGTCAAAACTGGCAAATTCAAATTAAAGGGCGGGAAACTAAAAATATTATTAAAATCACTAGAACTGCTACGGGTTAACACAGTATAAGTTAAAAACCAAAGAAAAAGCCCGGCAAGATTAAAATATTAAAAATTCAATTATACTGCATAAATAATAACCCGATAAGACTGGTTACAAGCAACATAAGTCATTAACTAAAAGTACCATTTAAAAAAAATTCCGCTCAAGGCAATAAAATCGAAAGAATTTAGAAACGGTTAAAATTAAGTTAAGTCATTAAATAAAAGTACCATTAAAAAAAAATCCGCTCAAGGCAATAAAGTCGAAAGAATTAAGAAGCGGTTAAAATTAAGTTAGGTCATTAACTAATAATGATATTACAAAGTATGGGCCCGGTAAGCCAAGTTAGTAAAATAACTACAAGAACGTAGATTAGAAATAAGATACCGTGCGCCCAGCTAAAGAAAGTTAAAAACAAATTAAAGAGACATAGTCACAAGATCCTACCAAAAAGGTAAAATAAATATAATTACCTCCTTAAACACCCAAGAGAAGGTGTCAAGATCTATCAGGGATCTAACAGGGGTCAACCGCCTCTTCCTCACCAACTTCATGATGACAACAATAATGACGACTGCCAAAACGGTTACCACTAAACAGGGGAAGGGTAAAATTAGTTACCGACAACACTAATTGATCTATTACTTGCCTAGGAGGAGAAAACCAGCAAGGGAGAGGCCAACCCAAAGAGGAAGACCAGAAGGAGAAGCCAACTTACTCTCACCCAGGTAACTGGTATTAAGGGGACCAGCACGGGTAACTGAGTCTACAAAGCGGTAACCACCACCCGGGGTAACATGTTCACTGACTGGAGAACCTACCCTGGGGACAGTAGCATCAGTAGAGGGGAGGAAATCAACAGTGGGGAGCACATAATCACCCTGCACACAATACACAAGGTAAAAAAGGGGAACTCTTCCAAGCAGTTACCACACAAATGGGTAAAACTAACCTCATAGTAACTGTAGTTACCACCGGCGTCAAGAGGGGCAGTCACAGTAGAAGGGGAACTCACTGGAACAGTGAGGGAAGCCAAGGTAACAGGTGCTCCAGTCACCTCAGCAGGTTGAGTAACAGTCATGGTCATCATCGTGACAGGGGTAGTAACAGCCAGAGTGTCATACAAATCACTCACGTACTCCTCCTCGACATTATTAAGGGGAGTAGTGCTGTTGCTTACACCAACAGATAAATAGTCAGCCAGAAAGGTGGCCACTTCATCAGGGGGAGGAATGTCACTGACCCCCAACACACTGTCACTGGCAGGAGAACTATTATCAGGAGCACCGGAAGCATTAGGAAACGCTTCAGTGACAGGAAAGGATCCCACAGCGTCACTAGTAAACTCACGAGGGGTATCACTAACCTCATAGTCACCAATGTCACTGGGAATGTCACCAGAAGGCTCACCAATGATACCAGCATCGTTAGAGGAGACCTCAGGGGGAACAGCAGTACCCAGCACAGCACTAATGGTAGAGTCAATAAGTGCCTCAATCAAACTGGCACTCGTAACAGTGACACTGTCACTGCCACCAATTTCACTACCAGCATCACCCATAGGGATGAATGACTGCCCATAAAAGTGGTACCTCCCCATATCATCAGGGACATCACTAGCAGTCTTATCACTGTCACCAGCAGCAGCAGCACCAGGAGAATCAACACCCAGCGGGTCACTGGAATCACTGGGATCATGTTGATCAACAAACTCACCCCCGCTGACCTCCCCAACGGGAAAATCTCCCAGAGAAGTAACCTGATACTCACGGGAGGGGGAGGAAGTGTTCACACTTACAGAGCTATTAGCATCAAGAAAACTAGCAGCAGTGACAGGATGACCAATCACTGAAATGCCCCTCGGTAAGTCAATACGAGAAACACTCACTGGGTCATCCGTAGGGACCTCCTCAGCATCGAAATCGGACAGGGCAGGAGGGCTAGGGGTGAAAGAGTAAATCAAGCCGTTATCACCCTCACCAATGTCACTATCACTCGATGAAGAATCACTGTAAACAGGAGGATGAGTACCCACTGAAAGATTATAGAGTTGAGTATTGTAATAATTATTGACAGCAAGCTGAACTGAGTCAACTGAGGATTCGTAATCAGAAGAGAAGGAAACACTATCATCCGAATCACCTGTCTCATCACTGTCATCAACCCAAGGAGGCACAAAAATGTCACTCAAATTAAAGTCCTCATCAACTAGAGCTAAGGGGACACGGTGGCTAGGCATAACAGAACACAACCATAGCCACGGGGCATTTACAGCACACTAAAACAGGGACACTGGCTAGTGCCCTCATCCCGTGCACGCGGGTCATCCGACACCCATGCCCAACACACGCCCCACAATGCATACGAAAGGAAAGGGGTGGGGGTGTTAGAAAGAATATTCCCGCTGTCAAAATACTGATAATACTGGCACCACCAAGCCAGACAGCCACAGATAATACTGGCACCACCAAGCCAAACAGCCAGAGAGTACTAAAATAATACTAATATAAATTCTAATTTCAGGACAGGAATTAGAGGACAAGATGTCGGACAACACCACAGCAGACAACAACGTGGACAACCAACGAAAGGATCCATGGAGCTATCTATATAGAGATCCGGCACTACTACCCAGAGGAGAGCTCAGCACGTATCAGCTCAACTTTGCAGCACGTGTAATACAGCTACAAAGATATCTATCTATCAGACCACATGATATAGATATAATACGTGCCACCGGCTGTGCCATAATGGAGAATCTATTAATGGCAGTAAATATGTTAGGGGCACCAGAACCCTACGAAAAAGATCCATTAGAAGACCACATCAGCCAGGACAAACGTGAAATAATGCACGAGATAGGAACTAAAGCCGTCACAATAATCGTGCACATGAACTCAATCAACCCGAGAACTAGAGCTGACATTCTTCCTGAGCTCATCACAGAAACCACAGCCATGGTTAATCTCCTCATGAAGATCAGTGAGCTGAAAAATCTGGATGACGTTCTAAACTTCAGAATTCCAAACAGAAAGTTTGGTCTGCTGTTAGAATTGCAAAAAGCAGATATCCAGCGGAAGAGACCATATCTGAGCTACGAATTAGACAGGAGGTCAATCTACCCAGTCAAGCTCAGTCTAATAGGAACCAAAAGTGAAAAACTAAGGAACTTACTAGTAGAGACAAAGACAGATTATGATCCTACTAGAAGTTACACTCTAGCGAAGCTCACTTACCTGCTAAAGGACAGCATAAATGAGCTACAATTAGTGAGAAAAATAGACGGACCAAGCATTAAAAGGACTGTCGCAGAAGCTACACACTCACGCTACAAAGATGTAGACATCTACAGCCACAAGGCGTTACAAACTATAATTATCAACGCCGTGGAAGCAAAACCGTTCTCTCAACAGTGGAACTTCCACCACAACAAGGTACTAGTCCTACCACAAGACCAATACCTGGAGGACGCCTTGGCAAACGAGTTCAACCGCATAGTCCACACTAGGAGCCGGTACACCCCTCCACCTCAGCCACAACCAGAACCACAAGCACCCAAGAAGGAACCAATTGCAGCAGCAGTGGGAGCAGAGAGGACAAACAGCTGCAAGAGGAAGCTGGAGTTCCAGGGAGAAGTGAAGGAGGAGTACCAGGAAGAGGAGGACGAGTACGAGGACAACAAGGAGAACTACCCAAGTTATCAACTGTGGAAGTCAGGAGCCACACAGGGGAAAAGGAGAATACTGGGAGAAAATATCGGATAGTAAGTAAACTATGAATAATACTGATAATGATTCAGGATATGGTTCAAATCAAGATCTCAAAGAAAGATCTCAAAAGCAAAGTAAACAAAAGCAAAAGAAAAGCAAAGTAATAAAAGCAAGATGCAAAGAGATAGCATTAGAATTGCTAGCAGTTTTCTGTATGTAAGCAAGAAAACTTTTTCTTGTTTTTTCCTTGTTTACGGGAGAGTGTACAAGTGCACCCCACTTGTAGCACGGTAAAATCCGCAAAATTCAAAAACCCAAAAATCCGCAAAATACAAAACCATATCCTAGTGTAAATGTAAACCACATGTAACCTGTAATAATGTTAACATTGTGAAATATCGTAATTATCCATTGACCCAGATCTAAAGACAGGAAAAATCAGGCACAATAATTAAGCATAATTAAGGCCAATTAACTCCAATATTACCAAGCTAATAACGGTAATTAAGACAACAGTCTCCAATTAAGAAAGAATAATTGGGAACACATTAGGAGGTAGAAGTAGGTCACAATAATCATTGGAAGCACCACCGATTAGGACAATTATTAGCTAATCAAGCCAGCTAATAACAGCACTTAAACCAATTATAAGCAAGAGATAATTGGAAGGTAATTGAGTTCCACATACTAGGTCAGCAGACTAATTGGAGGCACCTGCTCATCATCCTCAGCCAATCAGCATCAAGTAGGTTAGATTCCAGCCAATTAAGAAAAGGTGTGTCACTAGGCCATGACCAATCAGGAAGAATCAGGTCACCCCCCACCATACTTTGCAGTCAAAGTAGCAGCGCACCTTGCGCACCAGGGCGCCTATAAAAGGCAGTGTCACAGCACCAAATATCGGAAGTAGGGGACCTACCAACCAGTAGTTAGGAAGTGGAAAAATCCTAACTATTGCTAGATGACTGGGTAAGCATAACATACAGTACACGAAGTAAGAAACAGGCATAACACTTAGAAGAATAGCAAGTAAGGCTAGAATAGAAGACTTAGAGTAATACTCTCCATTCTTCACATACCTATTCCTGCAGATTAGCAAAGTTAAGCTAAGTCACGGCAGAGGTCACAGGGACAAGCAAACACCTACAAACGTGATAAGAAAGGAGAATTCTTGATCACAGTGTGCAGATAGCATAGCACCAAACACACAGCCAAAGTAAACATACACAGGCCAGCAGTAAGTACATAAGAGCAGAATATTCCAGATACTGCAGCAGGGTACAGAATCTGAAGGAGTAGAGTGCACTGGAGTTGATAAGAAAAATCATCCCAGAGTTCCACCTGAACAAATCCGAGACGTCTTGTGGACTACTGCCATACAATCAGAAGAACTTAGTAGATCTTAGGAAGCACAGTTAAGACTAAGTTCTAAGTAGACTTAGCTAATCCAACTGGTAGACGACTAAGACTAGGCATAAGTTAAGGACATGCAATAGGATCAGCATTACAGGATCTGGGTCATTAAAACTTAAATAAAGGATTACTGTAAACTGTAAAGTAGAACTTGAAAAAAGATAGAAGTTCGAAATAATCTTGTGTTGTATAATCAATAGAACAGTTCAAATAAATAATCGCTGAGAGAACTGCGTCTTATTGAAACAGAACAGTGGGAACCAAAGGTCACAAAATAATACTAAAGGAGACAAGTCTGAGGAAAGTAAACTTTATTAAAAGGAGGCATAAGAAAAAGGTACTGTGCAATAAGCCTCTGAGAAGGTATAAAAATAACAAATAGGCTGTAGAATAACTTGAGATAAAATAAAGGTTCTTCTCCACCACTGAGACACTTACAGACAACATCCTGTAAGATAAAAGTAACAATTAGTCAAAATAACTAACAAGAGAAAAAGGTCATAAAATAATACTTAAGTAAAACAATTGCATGATAGAAAAATCATAATCAGCTAAAAGGTTAAAATAGCAACAACTACAAGAAGCCCAAATCAATCTATAGCCAGCAAAGCACTTCAACTTAAACATAAGACAAAAGGTGCACATAGCTAGTAAGTAATAAAGTAACCTCAGCATAATTCTCCTAAGAATACTACTGACAGTAATAGAAGTAATAATCCTAACTATCATAGCAATAGTAGCGATCTTCTATTGGCTAAGCAAAGAACAGATTATTAGTTGGGTAAACAGCATACATTACTTACTGGGGAAGCCAAAAGAATAGAAATACAAGTAAATCCAGTGGTACCAACGTAGTAACTTAATTATCCGGAAGGGCAGCTAAGTTTGAATCAAACTACCGCGTGGCCACTTAAGCATCAAGCTAAAGTGAAGGGCGAGCATTCAAATCAACAAAAGGCTTCAAAAGAGGGACAAACAATAAAGCTATTGCACCTAGGGGAAGCGGATTGACTTGGGTAAAACCGACGACACGTGGACCTTAGAGTAAGGTACAAGGCCTACGTACTAGAGTGTTATATTGAGTAAGAATACCTAAATAACAGGAGTAAAACCAACTGACTGCAACTCCCTCTATAAACTAAGGGCATTAGGTACTTGCAATACACCTAAGAATAGAAAAGTAATATAAGTAAATAGACGAGACACCTAATAACTCCTGTAACAAATACTGACTAAATTAAGGTAACTAAATATAACTGGGTGCTCTAGATACGTAGTGGAAAGTGTGAAAACTGGTATGCCGTCTGTACCAGGAACAACACAAAAGAGTAATTAAAATTACAATCTTAAATTCACACTCTTCCAATTGACGATAGACTGTGCATTGGTATACTTGTGTGAGTGACAATATAAGAGGAGTAAAATCAATAAGTAATTACCAACACCAAGTAAAGCATAAAGGGGGTAAAACATAAACAAATAACTAAGCCAAAGGTATCATTAAGATAAAAAGCAGATATTCCTCCACACTACTAAATCCAAGTAAACAGGGTTAATCAACTTATTGAGCAAGAACAATACAGTTGCCAAAGACACTACTCACGTACAGTACACCTAATACAAGCATAAAACACCACAAGTGGTATATTGACAATACAGGTCCAATTACACACTAGGTCCATCGTCAATAAATCAAGCGCAAGCACCACACATGGTGCATCGTCGGCCTTAAATTAACTACTGCGTATTAATTACATTAAAAAACTTCCTTAAGGGAGGGAGTCACTGCGTGCCACTGGTAAAATAATTACTGTCAACAAAACGGTACAGTAAAGGAATAATATTCCAAAAAAAAAATATCACTGGCTATTAAAACTTAACAAAACTTAAGTAGACCCACTA
>Ga0194131_10008413_pt1 | contig 13417 bp, 8 predicted proteins | sample TA2KigO120mmetaG_FD_148631 | JGI IMG/M metagenome (GOLD analysis project Ga0194131, IMG submission 148631) | Freshwater microbial communities from Lake Tanganyika, Tanzania - TA2015053 Kigoma Offshore 120m | ecosystem: Environmental > Aquatic > Freshwater > Lake | place: Tanzania: Lake... | reverse complement strand
CGGAGGGCCAGAATCTCAAGCTGAAGCGCCGTTCGCTGGCGAAAGAAAGCCAAGAAAGCCGCCGCCAGCGCCACCAACGGAGGCGAACAAGGGAATCGAAGGAAGAAAGGCAAACCTCACTTTATCAGCAACTTCGGGGTTTGCGAGAACCACAGTACTCGAATCGGCGCCATCGCCGCGCCCGCCCGTCAGAAAACGACCTTCGCCCCTAACTGCATGCGCCGCGGATCGTTGGCCTGGCTGCGCACCTGTCCGAAGGTGGGCGAGGTCACCGTGGAATCCGGCCCGCCCCATCGCGTGCGGTTCAAGATATTGAACGCTTCAAACCGCAGCGTGAAGCGCACGCGTTCGGTGATATTCACGTCCCTGGCGAGCGACAGATTCTCGTTCAAGTTCCAAGGCTGCCGCGCTTTCGGGTTATTCGCCGTCGCGTTACCGATTCCGGACTCCAGTTCCGCGGTGGTCAGCCTGCGGCCATCGGGTGCCACTTGAAACGCGGCGGGGTTCCACCAACTATCCGTGAACGGATCAAACTTTCCCCGGGGCGTCGCGCCGCGCCATCCCTCGTAGGAATTGATCCACACGCGGTTCCCCATACCGCCCGGTATCGGGGCAAAACCCGGACCCACACCCAGTGGGCCGCCCGAGTTGTACTCCAGGAAGCCTGACAGTCCCCAACCGCCGAGCACCTTGTCGGCCACGCCGGTAAACGACCAGTGGCGCCCCTTACCAAAGGGCAGTTCGTAACTGAAGGCCTGGCGGAACATGTGCGTCTGGTCGTCCCCGCTCAGCGTTTTCTGCAAGTCGCGATTGTAATGGTCGATGATGTTGCGGCCGCTGGCCACGGCCGAGTCCGCGTTGGAGAACAGCTTCGAAAAAACATAACTCGAAAGCAGCGTGAGGCCCGATGAGTAGCGCTTGTCGAGTTTGAGAATCATCGCGTGGTAGGTCGAGTCGCCGGTACGTTCGCCCGTGGCCCCATTGCCCGTGGCAACATCGCCATAGTGCGGAAACGGGCGCAGCGACTGCGCCACCGAGCCGCGGAAGGCGGGGTACGGCAACGGGATGCCGGCCGCGCGCGCGGCCGGGGAATTGATGTCGGCCAACAGGAGATTGCGCCCATACTGCCGGAAGAATCGCGGGTCCATCTGATTTACGTTGAGAATCGACGAGGTCAGCCACACGCCGCGCGTAGCCGTATAGCCCGCGCTGGCGACGAAGTTTTTCGGCAACTGGTGTTGGAGATCGAAGTTCCAACTGTAGTAAACCGGTGGGCGTCCGGAGTCTTCTTTTTGCCACAACCAGGTCGTACCTCCCAAGTCCGTCGCTGGGCCGCGGAACGGAGGTTTCTGCCACGCCGGCAGGCCGTTGTCGAAGTTGAAATAAGTAAACGCGGGCAGGTTTCCGGTGCCGAAATTGCTGTTGAGAATCAAACCCTGGAAGTGCGTGCTGCCGCCCGTGGTTTTCACCGCGCCGTAGGAGCGTCCGGCGTACAAGCGCATTACCGTGCCCGGCCGCACCCGGTAGGCAAGGCCGATGCGCGGGGCGATAGCCGCTTTGTAGCTGTCGAACGGGTATTTCTGTCCGTTGCAACCGTCGCTGCAGTTGCCCGTATAAACGGTCGAGCCGAGCAATCCGCCAACCACGGGATTCGGAACCGAGGGGTCGAAATTCATGAAACCGGCCGGACTCTTGTAGCTGCCGAAGTCTGTCCAGTCCTTGATGTCGAGCACCGCGCCGCCGCCGATGGGGCCGGTGTACTCATACCGCAGCCCAAGGTTCAGCGTCAGGCGCGAGTTCACGCGCCAGTCGTCCTGGAAGAAGCCGCCGTAGTATTTCCAGGTCTGAATCACCGCACGCGGGGTTTCCAGGCCCCATGACGAGGCTTGGCCCAGCAGGAACGACGCGAAGCCGTTGCCGGTCAACGCCGTCGTATCGCCCGGTAGCGACGTCGGGTCGGCGGTGAAGCCGAAGCTGCCGTTCGGCCGATGCTGGCCGCCGCCCCACCATTGGCGGAAGGCCGAGGACTTCGCTTCGGTCGCGTAGATTCCGGCGGCATACGGTTGCACTTCTGTCGTTATGTGTGTCAGGTTGGTGATTCCGCCAAGGGTGGAACGGTAAGGAACCGCGATGACTGTCCCCTTGGCATTCACCATCTCCAACTTGAGCGTCGCCGGCGCGCTCGTAACGTTCTGATAGGAGATGGCCATCTCCTTCTCGAAGCCGTCTTCGAGACCGAACCGGAAATAGAGCACGGCGCTCTCCGAGGAGTTGGCGGTTTGAAGTTTGGCGGTAGGCGCGGCCTGCGCGACGGCAGCCACCAGGATCGATTGCAGAATGAATTGACGCATTGTTTTCACCTCTGTCATCCGTAGCGGAGGCAAGAGGCGAATTTGCGCAAGATTGTCTACGAAGCTTCCAAATGATGGTGTAACCAGGCGCGGGCGAACTCCCAGTCGCGGCGGACCTTGGCCACGTTGACGCCAACAATGTTGGCCGTCTCCTGATCGGTGTATCCGCCGAAGAACTTCAATTCAACGACCTGAGCGGCCTCCGGATCGAGTTCCTGCAACTCCTTCAGAGCTTCGTCGACAAGGACCAGATCACCATCCGGCTCGCTCGAAATCTGGTACATCTCATCGAGCGAAATTTTGATGCCGCCTCGTTTATCCGCGTGCTTGGCCCGCGCGTGGTCGACGAGAATCCGGCGCATCTGCTGCGCGGCAAGCGCGAAGAAATGCTGGCTGTCGTTCGGCTTCACGCCTTGGCCGCCGAAGAGCTTCAAATAGGTCTCGCTGACCAGAGCCGTGGCCTGCAACGTATGGCCCGCGTTTTCGCCATGCATGACCCGGGAGGCCAGGCGGTGCAACTCCCGGTAGACAACGGTGATCATCTCATCGCGCGCCTGCGCGTCGCCGGCGTTTGCACGCTGGAGAAGTTGAGTCACATCACCGGACACGAAGCAATTATGGCACGGACGGGAGCCGGGCTTCCCGCTCTCGCAGCGACTTGTTCACTTCTTCGTTGTTGACGGCGAAGGCGCGGGCGCGACTGTAGAGTCGTCGCGCGCCGGCCGTATCGCGCAGACTCGGGTTTGCCCGCAAATCGCCAAGCAGTATATAACCGAACGCAATCTCCCGATGGAACAACGACTCCTCTCGGCCGAGCAAGGCGATGCGATCCATATATCCTTCGGCGAGATTGAGTATGGAATCGCGCTCCGGCGTCATACCCGGCCGCAGCCGGAAGGATTCGGTAAGCGCGGTTCGCAAGGTCGTCGAGACCCGCCGGATATCCGCGAAGCTGGCGGCGAAATTCTCGGCCGAGAGCTTCGCTGGCAATCGCGATTGGGCCGTGGTGATTTCCGCGCGCGTCAGCGACTCCAACTCCTGCACGCGGCGCTCGAGTCGCCGGCGCTCATTGCGCTCGCCGACCGCCCAGAGACCGGCGAGGGCGATCGAGGCGCCCGCCGCCGTCGCGATCCAGTTGCGGCGAAGGAACTTCCCCGTCGTATAGGTCAACGACCCGGAACGCGCGGCGACAGGATGCCCGGCCAGATGCCGGTCGAGATCGTCAGCCAGACGGCCAGCGTCCGCGTAGCGGAGTTCGGGCTCCGGGCGCAGCGCCATAAGTAGGATCCGGTCGAGATCGCCGGAGAGCCGCCGGCGCAACTGGTCCGGATTCTCCGGCGTCACGTGCCGCGTATTGGTACCGGCGATTGAGCTCGGCGCGGGAGGCAGCGTTTCGCGGCTTGTTGCCTGCTGGAAGGGACGGATGCCGGTAAGAAGCTCATAAAGCACAATACCGAGCGAATACACATCGGTCGCCGGACCGAGGAAGAAAGACCGCGTCGAATAGATAACGGTCGCGCTACCCCGGACGATATGGCGATACCAAAGTATTTGATCGCTACGGAACCAGAAGCGCAATACGTGATTCGCACCGAAGCGCCTTGCTTCATCGGGCGAATCGATCCGGAAGCACGCGGAGCCGAAGTACTTTATCCGGCAGGCTGTGCCCCGATTGTAGTCGAGCAGTGGATTGGTGAGTGTTCGTCGCCTGTCGAGATTAGGGCAATTCTCACCGAAATCGCTGAATTCATGACGAACCCAGACGACCTGTCCGTGGATGGGCATCTTCCGATTTGCTAATCCATCGTGGCCGAAGTGGACCGATCCCAATTCAGCGAACAGCGACTACACGAGCGCGTCCGATACTTGGAATGTGCGCGACCGGATCAAAGAGCAGGCCCGAGATCCGTTTGCGGCGGTACCCGTTCGCCTCGCTCATACCGCGCAAGTGTGGACGGGTCTATCCCAAGAGTGCGTGCCGCTTCTTTTTGCGACAGCCCCTGCGAAGTCCGTTGCCACACCAGGCGTTCACTCGGTGTCGTCGGCTCGGGAATCGGGTTGTAGCCGAGGAAGCGGATGATAGCCGGCACGTAGCGAAGCTCGGGCGTTGCGGTGTTCGCCTCCCACGCGAATACCGCACCCGCCGTCACGCCGATCAGTTCAGCAGCTTCCCGCTGCAAGAGTTTTCGCTCCAACCGTCGTCGTCGAATGTGATCACCGATCGTCTTCAACTCCGTCGGAATCCGCACCGCTGCACCGGCACCATAGGACTGCGGCAGCACGACGGGCATCGGCTGATCGGGCTGGCAGAAGCGATAGGAGACTGTCGTCTTGCTTTGTTTGACGCCGAATTCCTCGACAGTCTCAACACGGATTCCAGCGACGAGCACTTCGATCAACTGCCGTTTTAATTCCCACGAGAGCGGCTCGTCCAAGCGCTTCCGAAGCTCCGCGAGAAGCGCCTGCGCGGAGCGAACCGTGTCACCGATGGTGCCGGCGTGTCCGAGCTTGCCGCGCAGTTCATCGATTTGAGCCTGAAGCGCGGTCTCCTCCTTGCCGATCTCGTCCATCTGCGCGTCCAACTCGTTATCGGTTAGCCGACCACGGCGGTAGAGCGCCACCACCCGAGTTCGTTCCGTTGACTTCTGCGCCAGCAGCCCCTCCAGCCGCGTCACCTTCTTCTGAAGGTCGTTCGATCCAGCGGCCTCGGCCTCCAAAGTGGCTTGCAGCCTTTCGAGAACCGGCCCGGGATCGCGCAGAAACGCCTCAACGTCCGCCCAGACTTGCTGCTCCAGTTGGTCGCCGCGCACGGACTTGGCGGTACAACGTGGGCCGCCTTTCAGGAGCGCGGGAGTGTGGACGCCGTTGCACCTGTAGTAAAACTCGCGCTTGCCGTTGGCCCGATTGGCGGCGACTCCGACGTAAGTCTTACCGCAGTGAGCGCACTTCATCAGGCCTCGCAGCAGGTACTGATTCTTCGCGTTGCGCTTCCCGAACAGCAGATTCGACCTGAGCGTGCCTTGCGCCCGCAGCCAAGTCTCTTCGCTGACAATCGCGGGCACCGCGCGCTTGATGACCGGGCGGTTGCTCCGCGTGCGCTTCCCGTACTTGTGCTCGCCCATGTAGGTCGAGTTCGTGATCAATCCGCGGATGCGGCCAGCGGTCCAGATTCCTGAGGTTCGTTGCTTTCGCTTGCCGCGCAGCAGTAGCCGGTCGTCGCGGCTATAAGCGCATGGAACGCCGAGTTCATTTAGCCTCGCTGCGATCGCCCGGCACGAGCTTCGCTCGACGGCGGCCATTCGAAACACCGCGCGAATCGCATCCGCCTCGGACATCGCCATGCCGGGAATCGGGTCGTCAGAGATTACGAGGTGTGCGGTCCGGTTCTCACCAACTTTTCGATAGGCGAACGGGACGATGCCGCCGAGCCATGCGCCTGCCTCGGCGACGCGCTGCGTGCCGGCGACGGAGCGCTCGCGAATTACGTCGCGCTCATGCGTCGCGAAGCCCGAGAGCATGGTCAACATCAATCGGCCGGTCGGTGACGCCGTATCGAATTCTTCGGTCAGCGACTTCACTCGAACGCCAAGCTTCTCGAGTTCATCGACGGCGTTCAAGATCAGCTTTGTCTCGCGGCCGAGGCGGTCCAGCCGATAAACGAGAAGCTGGTCGAATTTGCGCAGGCGGGCGTCGCGAAGAATCTGGCTGGCCTCGGGGCGCGATTCGACAGGTACAGTGCCGGAGACGCCGTCGTCGGAGTACACCCGGAAGATCGGGAGTTCGTGCAGCCCGCAGTAGCGCTCCGCGAACTCGCGCTGCGTCAAGATCGATTGGCGTTCGCGCTGTTCCTCGGTGCTGACTCGGAGGTAAATCGCTACAGGCATCAGTTCGGCTTCTCCACGGACACATTCATCGCTTGACGCGCGGTCGAAAGCAAGTCCGGTTGCCGATGTTTTTCTGGAGCCAGGAGAAGGCGGATCGCGGCGGCGAATTGATCTAGGTCGAGTTGCTCGGGATGGAACGAGCGTTCAAAGCCTGGCGGCGGCGACGGTGGCGTTCGGTCGTGCATGGGTGAGCCTTTCGGTACCCACGACGAGATCCGCTTTGCGGTGGCTGCGCCGTCTGGTGATCAGTGGATTGAAGCCGATTAGGAGCTTCGAAGGACTATATACGCGACGAGCCGTCATAGTGTCCGATGTTAGCGCGCATCAAGAAACGTAGTTTTTTGCGCATGAGCCGAAGGCGAACAACATCATCGGCGCCGCAGGCGCGTTCGCCGTCGGTGCCGCCGCGCTTGGGAATCCGATAAGGTCGTGGCAGAATCGCAGCATGGCGGTGTCATTGAATCCTGGCGAGTTGCTGCGACAGCGGCACTGCCATCATCGTGCCTGCGGCGCGATATTCGTCATTTGCGTGAGCTGTGATCGCGGCCAACGCTACTGTAGCGCCGCCTGCCGCTCAGCGGAGAGGCGACGGCAGCGATTCGAAGCCAATCGACGATACCAGCAAACCGAAAGCGGCCGCGCTGCCCACCGCGAATGCCAGCGCCGCTATCGTCGAGGGCCGAACACCGTAGTGACAGATCAACCTCGGGTCACGGTCACCGAGCCTCCCTCCCCACTAGCCAAACAAGCCATCTGCGTCTGTGTCGTTTGTGCGCGTCAAGGCCAGTGGTTCGATACGTCTCCGAACCTACCAGGCGAATGGCGGAGGAGACGCCGCGTTCGACAGCGGAGGGCTGGCCGCCGGGCGGCTCGTGCGCAGATTTCTACGTTTTTACGTCGAGTTGCGGTTTTTCGGCGGGCTGACCGTGGAAGAGGTCGCCGAGGTCATCGGCGTCTCGACCGCCACAGTGGAGCGCGAGTGGCGCATGGCCCGCGCATGGCTGCATCATCAACTTACCGCCGAACGGCCGAAGTAGCCGTCCGTCTACAATGGACCCCGAGCAGCGGCTACGCTATTCCCGGCAGATCCTGTTTCCGCCCATAGGGGAAACGGGTCAGGAAAAACTATTATTGTCATCAGTTGCTATTGTCGGCTGTGGCGCACTTGGCACGTTTCAGGTCGCAGCCTTGGCCAGGGCGGGCGTAGGAACTATTGTAGTAGTCGATAGGGACTACGTCGAACCCTCGAACCTCCAACGTCAGTGGCTGTTCGACGAACGGGACGCCGAGGCCGCCCTGCCAAAAGCGGTCGCAGCCGCCAGGGCCGTGGAGCGAATCAACTCCGGTGTCAACGTTCGCTCGCTCGTGGTTGATTTAAATAGTACAAATATAGAGGAATTACTGGGTGGCATCGACTTGATTCTCGATGGTACAGACAATTTCGAGACCAGATACCTCATTAATGACTATTGTTGTAGTCATATACTACCGTGGATCTACGGTGCAGCGGTGGGAAGCTACGGAATCACTCTCCCGATCCTGCCGGGTCAATCGAGTTGCCTCCGCTGCCTCTACCCGGAACCACCCCAAGGAGCCCAACCAACCTGCGATACCGAGGGCGTTCTCGGTTCAATAACCGCCACAGTCGCGGCTATTCAAGTTGCCGGCGCTCTTCGGTTGCTGACCGGCCATCCCGCGAACCATGTAATTACTACAGTTGACGTTTGGAACGGGCAGGTAAGGCAGATCGACCAGCCAGCTCGAGATCCGGCCTGCCCTTCCTGCGGAGGAAATCCCGACTACGAGTATCTGAATGGAGACCGCCGGGCGCCGATTTCAATGTGCGGCCGGGACGCCGTTCAAATTCATGAGCGGCACAACCCGCTTCACCTGCCGGACCTCGCCGCCAAGCTTGAAAAGATCGCTCCGGTCAAGGTGAACGAGTTCGCCCTGCGGTTCTTCCCGGCTCCTTATGAGTTGACGATCTTCCCAGATGGCAGGGCGATCATCAAAGGCACTATCGACCCGGGTCTGGCCCGCGCCCTCTACAATCGGTATATCGGGGGCTAGGGTCGCTACTTATCCACAATAGATAGGCGTTTTCCACATTTACTCCACAACCGGGCGTGTTATCATTCCTCCGTGGCTCCTGTAAGCCAGCAGTCCTGGTCACGGAAAGAACTCTGCAGGGTCCTCTCCCTGCAGGAGCGTCAGCTTCGAACCTGGGAGAAACAGGGTCTTCTACACCCTTCGGAGAGCTATGCCTTTACCGATTTCCTGACCATCAAGACGTTGCGGGCGCTCAAGGATCAGCGTGTTCCGCTCAAGCAGATTCGCGCCTCGTTTCTCTCGCTGCGTGACCGCCTTCCGCATCTGGAAAACCCGTTGGCGGCCGTCAAGATTTCGGCCGAAGGAAGGCGGATCGGCGTGCAGTTCGCCGGGGTGAAGATGGAGCCGGTGAGCGGCCAGCTCTTCCTGGATTTCGACACTCGCGTCGAAGGGCCCCGTCTGATGGCACAGAAACCGGATCCGCCCAGGCAGCGGGAGCAGGCGGACTTCTGGTTCCAAAAGGGCTTGGAGTTGGAGCAGACGGGCGCTCCAGTGGAGCAGGCCATCGATGCGTATTCGAAGGCCATCGAGCAGAATCCGAACGCGGCCGGCGCTCTCGTAAATCTCGGAACGATTTTCTTTCACAAAAGGGACTGGGCAAAGAGCGAGCAATACTACGCGGCGGCCGTCGCAGCCGATCCAAACTACGCACTGGCGCACTACAACTTAGGGAACCTGTACGACGAGCGCAACGACTCCGCCAAGGCCTACCGGCACTACCAGGAGGCCCTCCGGCTGCACCCCAAGTATGCCGATGCGCATTACAACTTGGCCTTGCTCCACCAGGGTCAAGGCGACAGCATGCGGGCGCTCTCGCATTGGCAGCAGTACCTGAAACTAGACCCGGCCTCCCAGTGGGCGAACATCGCGCGCCGTGAAATCGAAAAGATCAAGCTAGCCACGGTCCTGCCCGGTGCCAAAAAGCAGCACGCGTAAAGCCAGAAAAGAACGCTCGCCCCCTTGCGTTCGGCCCGCGACAGGCTTAATGTAAACAAATCTCCGTTGGAGAAGAGGTGTTCATGTTTACACGAATCGCTACGATTTTGCTTGCTGGTTTCGCAGTCTCCGGACAGGAATACCGCGCCAGCATTCTGGGCCAGATCACCGACCCATCCGGATCCGCCATTCCCGGCGCCACGGTCCGCGCTACGAAGGACGGCACGAACGTTCCAAAGGAGACGGTGACCAACACCGAAGGCATCTACGCCTTGATCGGCCTCGACCCGGGCACCTACACGGTCTCCATCACAGCCAACGGCTTTCGCACCTCGGTGCGGTCTCAGTTGGTATTGCAGACGGCGCAGAAGCTGAACCTGCCGGTGACCCTTGAGGTCGGTGTGACGACGCAGGAAGTGACTATCGTCGGCGAACAGGAGATCATCCAAACGGCCACCGCGTCGCGCGGCCTGGTCTTCGATCCGATCAAGATGCAGGAGATCCCGCTGAACGGCCGCCAGGCCTACATGCTGATGCGCCTTTCGCCAGGCGTGATGTTTACGCAGCGAACGTTCGGATCCTCCGGCTTCTCGGGCACTCGCGGCTGGGACGTCAACGGCTCCTTTACGATGAACGGCGGCCGCGCCGGCACGAATCAGTTCCTGTTGAACGGCGCGCCGATTTCGACCAACGGGACGTTCAACGTTTCCCCGAACGTCGAGGCCGTGCAGGAGATGAAGGTGATGGTGAACACCTACGATTCGCAGTACGGCCGCACCGGCGGCGGCACGGTGTCCACGACGTTGAAGGCCGGGACGAACGATTGGCACGGTTCCATGTTCGACTTCTGGCGCAACCGGATTCTCGACGCCAACACGCGGCAGAACAACGCCTCGGGCGCCAGGCGCGGATTCCGGAATCAGCACCAATATGGCGGCGTGATTGGCGGCCCGATTCGCAAGGACAAGGACTTCGTTTTCTTCTCCTTCGAAGGCTGGCAGGAGCGCGTGCCGTTTCCGTCGGTCACCACTGTCCCGCCGGCGGAGATTCGCAACGGCGATTTCAACCTGCGGCCCGCCGGTTTCAGCGGCCCGATCCGCGTGTTCGATCCTCTCACTTCGGTCTCCTGCGCCGACCCCTCCGTTTCCAGCCAGTGCCGGGCCGGCGCCTTGTTTATCCGGCAGCCGTTCCCAGGCAACGTCATTCCGATGGCGCGGCAGAGTCCCATCGGCCGCGCGATTCTGGGCTACTATCCCCGGCCCAACTTCAACCCGCAGTCGTTGGCGCAGAATTTCGTCCGCGCGGACAATCTGGGCAAATACCGCTATGAGCAGCCGATGGCGCGCTACGACAAGATCCTAACCTCGAACGACCGGCTGTATTTTCTCTTCACCTTTCAGGACGGTTCCGAATTCCGCAATGGCAACGGCTTCGACGCGCCCGCGCAGACCGGCAACATGCCCGGCACCGTGCGCCGCGACATGAACTACGTTCTGAGTTACGACCGGACCATGACGCCCACGCGCCTGTTCCACATCCAGGCGAGCTACAACCGGTTCCAGGAGAATTTCCCCGACGTATCGGACTACGAGTTCACCTACGACAAGATCGGGATCCGCCGCCTTCCAGTGGTGGACACCTTCCCCACGCGGCTCACCCCGCGCGTAACCGTATCCGGGTACAACGATATTTTCGGCAACCAATTCATCAACGAGAGTTCCCGCCAGCAACTGAACTTGCAAGGCAACGTAAGCGAACTGCGGGGCCGCCACTCGATGAAGTATGGCGCCGAAGTGGCGCGGTTGATGCGGCATAACCGGTCGGCGGGCCGGGCTGGCGGCCAACTGGGTTTCGATAACGTTTGGAGCCGCCAGTTCCGCGGCGTGCGCGTGGACACGCTGGACGGCAATGGCGTGGCGGATCTGCTGCTCGGCAACTTGAATAGCGGCGTGATCAATTACAACGACACGTTTTTCCGCCGTGAGCCGTACTTGGGCCTTTTCTTCCAGGACGACTGGAAGGTGAATTCGAAGTTCACGCTGAATCTCGGCCTGCGTTGGGACGTCCAGTTTCCGTTTACCGAACTCCACAATCGCGTGAACGGCGATTTCGACTACACCTCGCGCCAGGCTTTCTCCGATCAGGTCGTAAACCGTTGGCGGCAGCTCGGTGCGTCAACCGCCAACTACCCAGCGGCGCCTAGCGCCATTGTTGGCGGTTTGACGTTCGCGGGAGTGGGCGGAAGACCGCGAAACATCTACAATTTCGATCTCACGAACTGGCAGCCGCGGATCGGGTTCGCCTACAGCGTCACGCCAAAGACCGTCCTGCGAGGCGGAATGGGAATGTTCTACCGCACGGCGACGCAGAACGGACTCACAACCGGTTTCTCCATCAACACAAACTATTTGAACTCGGTGGATGGCGGGCAGTTTCCGCGGTCGGCGCGGCTGACAGGCGGCTACTCGCTGGAAGATCCATTCCCGGATGGCGTAAACCGGCCGTTCGGAAGCCAATTGGGCATCGCGACTAACGTCGGAAACGGCGTGAGTTTCGACCCGCCGAACCGCCGAATCCCGCGGACGAATCAGTGGTCGTTCACGGTGGAGCGGGAGTTGCCCGGAAAGATGGTGCTGGAGGTTTCCTACGTCGGCAGCACAACGGTGAAGGAACCCGTCGCTTTCCAGATCGGCGAGATGAATCAGGCGAACTGGGACGCCGCCCAGACGACCCCGGCGTTCTTCCAGCAGGCGCTGCCAAACCCATGGCAGGGCGTGTTGCCGGCGGCCACCACCTTCGGCACCGCCGCCACCATTCAGCGCCGCGACCTGCTGCGCCGCATTCCGCAGTTCGCGGGTGTTACGAACAACATTTTGCCCGTCGGCCGCGTACGCTATCACGGCCTGCAAACGCGCTTTGAAAAACGCGCCTTCGGCGATCGCAAGGCCGGCGCGTTGACCTGGGTAACGGCGTACACGTGGTCGAAGCAAATGGAGCGGTCTTGGTATGACGCGTTCAGCTTTGAATGGCGCCGGCCGTTCCAGCAAGTCACCGGTATCGACCGTTCGCACAACCTGACGACGGCTGTGATTTGGGATGTCCCCGTCGGCAAAGGCCGCGGCTTCCTCAACGCGCTGCCCAGGCCGGTGGACAACGTTGTAGGCGGCTGGACCTTCAACGCGAACCTGGTGTATCAGTCGGGCGTTCCTCTGGGATCGTGGCGGGGCTGGGAGGCGCTGTGCGGCGATCCGCTGGCCGGAACCCGCACCGAGACGAGTTGGTTTTTCAACGACCGGTCGCGGACCTCGCAGTGTTGGCGCCAGCTCCGGCCCTTTGAATACACAGTGCTGCCGGAGCGCTTCCATTCGATTCGCGGCCACACGGCGCCGCAGTTGGATCTGATGCTCTCCAAGAAGATGAACATCAACGAACGATGGCAGGTCGAGTTCCGCGGCGAGGCGTTCAACGCGACGAACACGCCGTTGCGCGGCGACCCGCCCGCCGGAAATCCCACCGACGCGCAGTTCGGAATTCTGCCGGTGCAGCAGTTAAACTTCTCGAGGAACGTGCAGTTGGGGCTGCGGATTCGGTTCTGAGAGAATCCCGCCGCTACAACCGGGATTTCCATTTTGGGTCTCCCGGACCCCCACAGTATACACCAACGCCTCACTCCCGTGCCGGATTTGATCAGAATCCCCTTTCCGAGGGCGGGCCAGTGCCTGCGGATGGCTTCTTTCGACCATCGCACAAAAACGAAAACCGACAACATGCCTGTTTCCAGCAGTTCTTTCGACACCTCTCCCTCCCAGCCTCCTTTCTCTCAAGATTTCCACCTCTCCGGGCCGATCTTCACCCCGCCGGCAGCGCCTCGATCCGCCGCACCATGCTCCCGAACAGCCGGCGCGTCAGATGGCTCTCAGCCAACATCAGCCAGTAGTAGCGGGCGTGCTTGACCAGTCTGCCGCCGGTCTTCACCAGCCGCTGCTGCAAACTGGTCAGCGACCAGTTCTCGATCTTCTTCGGCAGCACCAACCGCCTCCACAGGTTGCCCAAGTTGTAGGCGATCAGGCTCAGCATCAGGCGAACCTCATTCGAGCGGAACCGGTGGCAACTCAGCCGCGTCATCTTCACCGCCTG
>Ga0194131_10008409_pt1 | contig 13422 bp, 14 predicted proteins | sample TA2KigO120mmetaG_FD_148631 | JGI IMG/M metagenome (GOLD analysis project Ga0194131, IMG submission 148631) | Freshwater microbial communities from Lake Tanganyika, Tanzania - TA2015053 Kigoma Offshore 120m | ecosystem: Environmental > Aquatic > Freshwater > Lake | place: Tanzania: Lake... | reverse complement strand
CTGAGCTTGAGCAGGGGCTGGACTTGGGACCGCTCCTCCTCCCTGAGCTTGAGCATTTCTAGCTCTAGCTCTAGCTCGGTAGGGATTCTCGATTGTTGTTGGATCTATTTTCTCTGCCGCTGCTCCTCGCGCCCGCGATTGCCAAACTCGATTAGCGGCTTCTTCGTCAGGAGTGGGCTCGTTCCATCCAGATTTAAATCCACTGGCAGCACCTTGGAAAGCACCTTTAACACCTCCAACTAAACCTGTTCCCAATTTTCTAACAAAATTAATTACTTCATTGAGTGCTTCTTCATTAAGATTTTCAATATCAATTTCATTCTTTTCACAGAATAACATGATATCCTCGATTAATTGCTGCTCTTCTAATCTAAACTGAAGACCTTCGACGATTTTATTTCTCATTAAATTCAATGTTTGCATTTCTTTCATTCCTTGTTTTCCTTTAACCTTTTTAACGCATCTTTCAAACTTAGCGGTTTTCTTTGGCCCAGTAGATGCGTGACATACTGCCCAAGGATTAGCTTTTTTTTCGTTTAGACTCATATTAGCAATCCCACTTTCTTAGTGATTTGTTAATTCTTGAGTCTGGATTATTTGCAGTCTTAGAAGAAGTTAGTTTGCTCTTCATGCCTTTCATTCTAGCGCAGAATGATCTTCTACGACCAGCAGACTTCTTAGACTTTTTAGCCTGTTTGGCTGAAACTGGTGGCTTTGGATTATGACCTTGAGCCTTGGCTGAAGCTCTACCCTTGGCATTTAATCCACCTGAAGGATTCTTACCTTCGGATCTTTGCCATGCCGGGGATCTTTCTTCCAAGAGATCTATTAAAATTGAAGCCATTTGCTCCATTAAGGATTGCTTATTATTTGTATATCTTGATTCCATAGGTCTATAATCCTCTAACTTATTTACTAAGAATACCATGAATTTAGGTGATAAAATCGATTATCTGCAAGATCAAATAAGTTTTGTGTCTATAGTGGATAAAATGGCTGTAGATGCCCCATTAAAGACAGTTAATTCAGCCCGCATATCCTACAATAAGAAGAAGGATACCTTTGATGAGAAGGATTCCAAGCTGGCTGGATTCCTATGGACTCATGAGCATACCAGTCCATACCGTCATTCTTATTTCACCTTCCACATTAAAACCCCTCTATTCGTAGCCCGACAGCTAATGAAGTATCAGGTAGGCTCAGGGTTCAGAACCTATGAAGTGGATGGCAAGGAGGTTAGCCTAGAAGTATTCGATCACATCTACGATATAGATAAGGGCTGTTCTTGGAATGAGGTAAGCGGAAGATACACCCAGACCTCAGAGGACTTTTATGTTCCCCAGAAGATGAGATCAAACTCTGGGCATGGTAACAAGCAGTCTAGTGGAGAGTATAAGAATCCATTAGACCCAGATGAAGCCGATTACCACGATGAGAAGGATTGTGTAAGCACTATACATTATATGGGTGTTTATGCTATGTCTCTCTATCGCACACTAATTAAGAATGGTGTAGCTAAAGAGATAGCTAGAATGATCCTTCCTCAGAATATTTACACAGAATGCTATTGGACTTGCTCGCTCCAGGCTATAATCTGGTTCCTCCACCAGCGTTTAAAGCCTGATGCTCAGTACGAGATCCGGCAACTGGCTGAAGGGATTTACCAACTACTTAAAAACGATCTAGACAAACTAGGTTTGAACAAAGAAAATCTATGACCGATTACACTGTTAATATTTTTGATGATGGTGAAGAACCGGACCTAATCACCAAGTATAAGTTCAAGGTTAAGCATTTCCGCCAATGGAAGGGCCGAAAGGTAGATACTTATGGTGGTTATACTGCTATCTTCCATCAGAATACTGGAATGGTATTTTCATCCAAGTGCCGTGATGAGGAGCAGTTTAGCCGTAGGAAGGGACTACTGACCTGTATTCAAAAGGCTGTATCTTGCCCACCATTCTTTGGGACGAACACTCTTATGGACCACAACTGGATTTCTGGTTGGAAGTTCAGTGAGAATCATGTTGATGTTTATATCTGTAAGCTGGATTCAAATTACAGATGGTCTTGGCTCACTAAGAGACTATGAAAGTATTAGTCATAGGTGATACACATTTTGATAATCAGTTTCCTGGTTATCTAGATGCACAACATCGGACGCTGGAGAAGATCGTGGAGATCTCCCAGCCCGATGGTATTATCTTTTTAGGGGACATCTTTCACCACAGAAATCCAGAACCAGAAGTGCTAGTAAAAACTTGGCACATGGTTAAGAGATTGGAAGATAAGGGAATAGAGACAATCATCATAAGAGGAAACCACGACTCGGCAAACAAATCGGATGATGGGCTCACTGTCCTATCCTGCTTCAAATCCAATCTAACCCATGTAATCAATTACGGGGAACAATATGCTGACGGTTTATATTTCATTCCTCACTACGAGGATGAGCGTAAGATTGAAGTTATCTTAGATACCATCACCAGCGGCATTGTATTTGGTCACTTTGGGTATGAAGGTTGTATTAATGTTGGTGGATACTTCGACTTCAATATCAAGAAAGAAAACTTCAAAACCACAACCATCTTAGGCCACATTCACGAATTTAAACAAGAAGGGAATATAATCATTATGGGGACTCCTTGGTCTACTAACTTTGGTGAATGCGATTATCCCCACTTTGTAGGTGAATTAGTGCTAGACGAAGATAAGATGGTTTGGTCAAATTTAAAAAAGATAAAGGTAGATTATGGTGTAAGGCACTATGTCTGCCACTATAATTCATTAGAGCCTATGAAAGATGAGATCATGAATCCTAATTACTTTACTGTACTTAGAGTTCTGGTAGATAAGTTCTCCGACGATACTACAAATGACTTGAGAACTAAGATTAAAGAAGATTACAAGGTCGGATATGTTGATCTTAAGTTCCAGCCAATCCTAAACAAGAAGCTAGATAACAGATTATCTGATTATGCACCCACAGAGATTATTGATTCATTGAGTGACGATATCATCGAAAAATATCTAGACGAACAGACTTCCACGATACCTAAGGAAGTCTTGAAGAAAGGATTGGATGAAATCAATCAGCATGAAGATCAAGAAGATAAAAGCTAAGAACTTCTACTCTTTCAAGAGTTTAGAGCTAGATCTTGAAGATTACAATGGTATTGTAAGAATAAACGGAAAGAATAAAGATTCTGGTGGTTCTAATGGTAGTGGAAAGAGCAGTATTTTTGAAGCAATTGTTTGGGGCTTGTTCAACAAGAGCATTCGTAAGAGCACAGAAGAATCTCTTGTAAATGCTAAAGTTGGAAGAGATTGCGAAGTTATTGTCCTGTTAGAAAAGGATGGTATTGGAGAGATTGAGATTAGACGTTGTAAGCGTCCTACAAGTTTAAATCTCTTAATAAACGGACAGAATAGGAACAAGGAATGTGCTTCAGAAACTCAGAAGCAGATAGAGGAACTTCTTGATACCGATTACAAGTCTTTTATGGCTTCGGTAGTATTCGGTCAGCATTCAGAGATTAGCTTCCTTGATTCCAGCCCTGAAGATAAGAGGAACATAATAAAGAGTTGTTTTAATCTTGAGGAGTTTTTCTCTAAGCGCAACGCTGTGAAGGAATTAAAATCACAGTACACATCAGAGCTAAAGGTCTGGAGTACTCTTATTGATTCCCTTAAAAAAGAACGGGTAAACCTAGAGAAGAACATCCCAGACAAGAAATATAAGTTTGTAGAGCTTCCTAGGCTAACAGATATCTTAGTATCTGAGAGAGCAATCGAATCTCATCAGAAAACCATCAAGACTTTAAATGATGCAATAAGCACAGATAAAGCAGCCATTAAGAAGATAGATCTTTCTTTAAGTAAAGGAGAATACTCAGAGAATAAGGAATGCCCCGTCTGCGGTAATTCATACTTAAAGTGCCAGAGTCATGATGAGGTAGTTAAGCTGGAGTATGAAAAGAAAAGTTTAGAGTCTACGATTAAATTTAATGAGGGCTCCATCCGCGAGCTACAGGATAAGATTTCAGTCTTGAAGCCCGTTTATAGCTCCTACGATTGGGACAAATGGAACGAAAAGAACAAGCAAGTCCAAGAAGCCCAGAAGTATTTGGATAAGCTGGGGGACGTTATAGCTCAAATAACAGCCAATGAAGAGAAGGTTTACGATCTCACTCAGCGTTTAGAGGTGATGAAATTTTGGGAAATGGCCTTTTCGGAAAAAGGAATTGTTAAATATATTGTTAGAAACATACTTGATTATTTTAATCTTAAGTCTAATGAGTACGCTTCCATCTTAACTAATAATCAGTTTACTATAGAATTTAATGATGAGCTTTCTGAGGTCATTAAAAATAACGGGATGGAGACCAAGTATATTTCTTTATCTGGAGGAGAGAAAAGGAAGATCAACTTGGCTATAATGCTTGCCCTCCAAGACTTAAGTTCAAAAATATCCAAGACTAACTGTAACTTAATATTTTTTGACGAAGTTTGTGATAATATTGATGATTTAGGAATTGGGGCTATAAATAATTTGCTGAATACATTGAAAAATCAGCATTCAGATAAGGTTATATTCTTAATAACTCACAACAATTTATTAAATTCGTTGCTGAGTGAGTCGCAAGAGGTCTTAGTAACTAAACACAAAGGTACAAGTAAAATTAGCCATGCAAAAGAAGTTAAATGATCTGGGCCAAAAGATTTTCGAGCAAAGATATTCGTATCCTGGCGAAAAAGATTATGCCGATAGATGCCATACCATTGCCAAGCACGTTGCTTCGGCTGAAAGAGAGGATGAGCGTCATCGCTGGTTTGAAAGATTCTACGAAGTCCTCAATACCGGAGATTTCGTTCCAGGTGGAAGAATAATATATGGCTCAGGACGTAATAAGCAGAATCTGCTAAATTGCTATGCCATTGAGCCAGAGGATTCAGTAGAATCCATCGGTAAGATGCTACAGGATATGTATCGTATTTCCTGTGGTGGAGGTGGCATTGGATTTAATTTTTCCAAAATTCGTCCAAAAGGTGACGATATTGGAAACGTCCGTAACTCAGCCCCAGGATCAGTTTCAGTAATGAAAATGATCAATGAGGTTGGCAATCATGTTAAGGCTGGAAAGAGCCGTAGAACGGCTCTAATGGCCGAGCTAAACGTAGACCACCCAGACCTCCTAGATTTCTTGCACGTTAAGCTAGATCTCCAGGCACTTACTAACTTTAATATTTCAGTCGCTATTACCGACGAGTTTATCAAGGCTTGTGAAGAGAACTCTGATTGGACGTTTAAGTTCGGCAACAAGGAGTACAAGATCTACTCAACCGATAGAGTCTCACCAGATGGTAAGACCGAGCTAATCAACATTGTAGCTCTATCAGAAGAGGATGCCATCAACAGAGGAAAGAACCATCACCTCTGGCATCCTGATGATGAGTTTACCAATATACAGGTCGTTCCTCTTAAGGCTATGGATCTGTGGAATCGTCTATGGCAGAACGCTGTTGAATCAGGTGATCCAGGTATTTTCAACCTGTCTCTGACCAACAGACACACGAACATGAGCTACTTCCTCAAGATGAATCAAACCAATCCATGCGGTGAGATTCCACTTGAAAGCTATGCTAACTGCTGCCTAGGACATATCAACCTAGCTAATATGTTAACGCCCGATAATAAGGACATAGATTGGAAGAGACTAGCTAAGACGGTTAGAGCCGGAATCAGATTCCTTGATGACGTTTTAACGGTCAATCACTATCCAATTCCTGAGTGCAAGACTGCCGGTGAGAGATCAAGAAGAGTTGGACTCGGTACTCTAGGTCTTCACCATATGCTAATCAAGCTAGGAATTAAGTACGGCTCTGACAAGTGCTTAGAGTTCCTAGAGAGACTCTACGCTACGATCAGAGATGAGGCTTACCTAACCTCAATGTATACTGCCAAGGAAAAGGGATCATTCCCAGAGTTCGATTCTAAGAAGTATCTATCAGAGGAGTTTGCTAGAACTCTGCCAGCCAGAATCCGAATGCTTATCAAGCAGAACGGAATCAGAAATGCCGTAATGTTGACCGCTGCCCCAACGGGCACGATCTCTATGGTACACGGCACTTCAACTGGTATCGAGCCTATCTTCGCCCCAATGTACAAACGTCGTTATCGTGAGGGTAACACCTGGAGAGAGACTGTTGTTCTAGACCCACTATTTAAGGAAGCTCTAGAACAGGGTAACGATGCTTCACATATCGTAGGATCATATGATATTACTCCTGAGCAACACATGGCTGTCCAGGCTGTATGCCAGAGATACATCGACAATGCTGTCTCTAAGACGATCAATCTTCCAAACAAGAGTGATTACAAGGAAGTAGCTAAGATGGCTCTGAACTATGCTCCATACCTAAAGGGTCTAACGGTCTACCGTGCTGGATCTAAGGGCATGGAACCGCTAGAGGCTATCCCACTAACTTCTGAGAACATTCAGTTGGCTAAGAACATGATTGCACTTGAAACCGCTAACTCAGAGATGGCTGTAGAATCCTGCAAGATCGGGGGAGAGTGCGGATCTTGATATGTCCTATCACCAATACTATTGCGACAAGTGCGAAAAGCAGTTTGAGCTAAATATAGGACTGGTGGAGGGCAAGTATATTCTCTTCCTGCCTTTCACCAAGGAAGAAGAGGAAAAACTATGGGAAGAGGGTAAAGACCCTAGATTCCTTGAGAAAGAGGTAAAGCTCAAAGATCTGCCCATGTCTCCACCGTGCTCTTTATGCGGCTCAAACAAAACATCTAAGCTCATCCCAGAGTTTGATGGCTGGATGAAAGGTAACTGCTTCACAAACAGAGAACGTGAAAGAAGATTTCATGAGAATGGATTAAATAAGAGGCAAGCAGAGAACTTCTACAAAGAATCTATGCAAGCATCAAAAGAAAGAGTCGCTACGATGGGAGAAGTTTATAAGAAAGTTGATCCAGATATAGGACACCTAAGGAATACTGGTCAGATTAAAAAACTTAATGACAAACAAAGATCGGAAAAGATAGAAAACCTTAAGAAAACTAATATAGAATTACAGAAGCCTTTGAAAAAGAAGAAGTAAGTCTGGCTATAATACACTCCCATGAGCTACCAACTGTCTGATAACGTCCAAAAAGGTTGTTTATACCTTCTCAAGCACGATCTTGAGTTTTTTTCACAGATAGTGCCATTAATAAAGGAGGAATACTTTGAGTTTCCGGCTTATGGCCGGATCTACGAAGGTATTGTAGATTACTACGATAAGTATGGTAATCTACCATCTGATGCCGCTCTAGTCGATTTCATCAAGTTTACTACTCCTTCCAATGTAAAGGATGATAACGATTACGAGAACGATATCATGTCGATCAATCAGATCGACAAGGAGATATTTGATCACAAAGAGTTCATCATGGATATTGTGGAGGACTTCGCTAAGAAAGGAGCGATGACCGAAGCAATCAAGAAGTCTGTGATATTGCTCAAGGAAGAGAAGTTTGGTGAGATCGAGCAGCTAATCAAGGACGCCCTTCTTGTATCAAGACAAGTGGAAGTCGGCCAGGATTACTTTGAGGATGTGAAGGATCGCGTGCATCGAATGTTTAAGCAGAAGGCTGAGAACAAGATGCGAACCGTCTTCTCTACTCATGACAGGAATCTGGAAGGAGGACTATCAGCCAAGGAGCTAGCTATGGTTGTAGCTCCTCCAGGTGTAGGAAAGTCTCTGTACTTAGTAAACCAGGGTGCCAAATCTCTCCTTGAGGGACGTAATGTTTTATATATTTCACTTGAGATGAGTGAGGATAAGATTGGTAACAGATTTGATTCTGTTCTTACTCTTCTAAAGTACTCAAAGTTGAAGGAGCCAGGAACACAGATAAAGCTTCATGAGAGACTAAACCTTATCAAGGACAAGACTCAGGGCAGACTAATCATAAAAGAATTTCCAACAGGTGCTGCGAACGTAAACAATATCCGTGCCCTATTAATCCAACTAAGGCTACACAAGAACTTCATACCGGATCTAATTATCGTAGATTATCTTGAACTACTTCGCCCGAACCGTATAATAGACTCCGAGTACATGGCCCAACAACGGATTGCCGAGGAACTTAGAGGTCTAGCATCAGAACATAAGTGTCTTATCTGGACAGCTAGTCAAACCAATCGTCAGGCTAGAAAGGTATCAATCATTACTGATTCTGAGCTTGGAGATTCCTACGGTAAGATCCGCCCAGCAGATTGGGTTATCAGCCTGAATCAGAATCAGGAGGAATACGATAAGGGTCAGATGAGAGTTTATGTACTCAAGGCCAGAGACTCTAAGCAGCATTATCTTATTCCTTGCTCAGTAGATTACACCACACTAAGAATGGAAGAACCAGAACATGAAACACCTATCGAAAGCCAGTAATTTTCCTTTCTTGAACGGAAGGCATATTTATAATCTATTACTTGATTATCCAAAAATAAATTTAGGTTGGGATAAATTTACATTTGAGTTACACTCAAATCTTAAAGAGAATGGAGACAAGGTTGATGGAGTAACTAAATTTGATACCAAGCAAATATTACTTGAAATGAATCTTGAGGATAGTGATGCTAAAGAGACAGTTCTGCATGAAATCCTACATTGCATTTTAGAAGGTATGGGATTGGATGAGCGTAACTTTGATGGTGAGACTATGAGAGTAACTAATGAATTTCTGGTTGTTGGGTTGTCCAAGCAGATTAAGATGGTCGCTAAACTTAACCCAGGATTATTTAAATTGATTTTGAATTGATGGCTATAATAGCGTCATGTTCAATCCGAAGATTAAAGCTTCAAACATAGACTCGATGTCTCTTGAATTGTATCAAGAGACTGTCGAAGATTTGTCTAGAATTGACCGCAATCATATTGAGGATGAACTAGAACATTTTCCTGCCTACTATAGCTACTATTACGGTATGATGGTTAGAGCCAAAAAGAATCTTGATTCTGCCAACATTAGCCTTGAATCATACAGATCAGGTTTAAAGACTGAGATTCGTAAGGCAGGAAAAAAGACTGTGGATGCGTTGAATGATGAAGTAAACGCTATGACTGACGTTCTAGATCTATATAATCTAGTATCCAAAAACGAAGAAATCTATGGTTTGATGAAGGGCATCTGCGCTACATTAGACCATAAGAAGGATATGCTTGTCCAACTCTCAGCCAACAAGAGACAGGAAATCAAGCTTCATAATTAATGTTGGTAAACCGATAGAACCCAAATAGAGGATAATATGGTAACACTACAAGAACTACGCGAACGTCACAAGAAGCTCATTGAGGATCAGGATAAGGGTCCCAAGGGTGAGGGAGGATCAGACTTTGCTACCCTAGCCATGGGTGACAACTGGATCCGTATTCTCCCAGGAAAGGAGGAGGAACTGGAGTTCTTCTCCGAGTCAGCAGTCCACAAGTACCAAGATGCAGATGGTAAGTGGAAGAATTATCACTGCCGAAAGGTTCAAAATGAATCTTGCCCAGTATGTGATTTCTACTTTGAACTATGGAAGCGTCACAAGGAGTTAAAGCTACCTAAGGGAGAGAAGAGTAAGTTTGGCGATATGGCTACCAAGCTCAAGTCAAAACCACGGTACTATGTTCGTGCCGTCATCCGCGCTCTACAGGAGAAGGGTGAGAATGCTGTCAAGTACATTGCCATGAGTGAAGAGCTATTTACTAAGGTAATGGCTGCGGTCTCCGATCCAGATATGGCTGATGACAGTGATCCAGATAACACCACGGTAATCTCGTTGGATCGTGGAAACGATTTCAACGTCAAGATCACTAAGAAGGGTGAGTACAATTCCTTTGCTGAGTCTGGCCCTAAGATTAAGAAGTCGAAGGCTGGTACTCCACAGGAAATGCTAGCTTGGATGGAGAGCAAGCTAGATGTTAAAACTCTGATCAAGATCGGAGATTATGAGGAGGGCAGAAAACTCGTACAGAATTTAGACGCTCAACTCAGCGGTGTAAAGATTTCTAAGCCTGAGGATCCTCCATTCTCAACGGACGAAGATAACAGCAACAAGTTTAACAAGGAGATTAAAGCATGAGAAACAACAAAATAATTCTATCAATAATGTTAGGGCTTTTCCTAGCATTCTCAACAGCGTCATGCACGCTGATGGATGACCTGTTCTCAGATAAGGTCGTAACCACTCAGGACAATGTTAAGGATGAGTATAAGGATAAGGCTGTAAAGGCCCCAACGGACGGAATCCTTACTCCTGAGCAGCAAAAGAGATTGATGGATTCCGGTAAGATTCCGGTTATAGTTAGTAAGGATGGTGTGAAATCAGGAGCCGAAGCCATTCAGATTAATAATCCAAATAAGGATATGCTTGGATCTAGTCTAGCAATTTTAATTTCAATTGCTAGTGCGATGTTCCCTGGTATTGCGGGATTAGAAGCTCTTGGACTGCTATTCTCACAAAGAAAGAGAAGACACTATGCTGATGCGGTAAAGGCTATTGTTCCATATGATGGTCAGGTGGCTGTTGGAGAGGCAGTCATCTCAGTAGGTAGAGCTATTGGTTTAGCTCACTCAAGCGATTCTTCAAAGAAAGCGTTTACAGAAGAGAAGAAGACAGTCTGACAATAAAAACATAAGTTTTTCACCCCGATAGGAACGAATCCTATCGGGGTTTTTTTATTTAATGCCTATAATAACACATGGAATTCAATAGAAAACTCAGGATCCTCGTTGTATTCGCTAATCATGGTGGATGCAGTTATTACAGACAGCTATCACCAATGAAAGTTCTTGGAGAAGAGCTAGCAGATAAAGTAGAGATAAGGTATAACGATAATCCTTTGGAGCTTGATCCAGCTACAGGTCAGCTTCCCCCGCCAGAGAAGTTGGTGGATATGAATTGGGCTGATGTTGTATTCGCTGCAAACATATTAAAGTTTGGCGGGCCTTATACGGCTAGAGTTTGTGGCATAGCCAAACATCTTGGTAAATTTTTTCATTTTGATACAGACGATCTTCTTACAGATTTATATGAAGAACACAAACTGTATGGTGTATACAAAGAACAAAAGTTAGATGATGTCACTAAGTTTTGTTACTACAATGCAGATTTAGTGTCTGTGACTCAGGTTAGGTTTGCTAAAAGAATTCAACCATTTGTCGGTAAGATTCTAGCTGTAATACCAAATACTATAGATTACAATCTACCATGCTGGAATGAAGCTAAGAGATCCAATAAAGCTGCAAGAATTGGATGGGCAGCAGGAATTCATCACATCCCAGATGTAAAGATATTTGAATCTGTTCCTCATCTAGTTAATCAAAAGGTAGGAAGAGAGAATATAAGATGGCATTTCTTGGGGCACCCACCACCCAACCAGGAGAAGAAAGGGGGCTGGGAGGACAATGTGTGGCCCGAATACCGTGCTAGATTACTTAAGGCATTCAAGGGTCAGCCAAACTATCAGATATTCTATGCCCTGCCACCAGACTCCTATGGAGTCTATTTCTCAGACATGGATATCTCAATAGCACCTCTACAAAAGAACAACTTCAATGATTCAAAGTCAGACATTAAAGTTGCAGAGTGCGGTAGATATAAAATTCCTTTAGTAGCATCAAATGTGGGATGCTATGATCAAACCATCAAGAATGGTGAGACAGGATATCTAATAGATCCTGACGCACCAAAGACTGAATGGGTTAGAATACTTACCAAGCTGTGTAAGGACAAAAATCACAGAGAAGAGCTAGGAAGAAACTTACACGCTGTAACAGAGCAATTATTTAATTGCAGAACTCAAGTAGTAAACAGATACAACCTATACATCAGAGCCATGCAAGATATAGGACATAAATTACAATGACTATATTTAAACATTCTGGGGATATGGGAGATATTATTTATAGTCTTCCAACTATAAGAGGGCTAGGAGGTGGGACACTCTATTTGGACCCTACTGGAGGAGAATCTGAGGATATAGTAAGCAAACAGTGCCCTGACAGTAAAACAAAACTAAATGAATCCAGCATAAGAGCACTAATCCCTTTGCTTAAAATGCAAAAGTATATTTATGATGTAAAGATTTGGTCTGGAGAATCAATAACTCATAATTTAAATGGTTTTAGAGAAGTTTATTCTAGTCCGAACAGAAGGAGCAAAACTGGAAATTTAGCTGATCTACATTTGCAAAAATTTAATTTGCCGTTTTCTGAAACAAATAAACCTTGGTTAAGTACTCCACCGCCAACTATTCTTTCTAGAAAAGTTGTAATAGCTAGATCTCCTAGAGTTCAAGGTGGCTATGCTGTCCTAAACTCAATGAAAAAATTTTTGAGAGATAATGCTGTTTTTGTGGGTGTGCCAAAAGAACACGAGTTTTTTGAATGGACTTTTGACATAAAAATACCATATCATAAAACAGAAACTATAACAGAGCTAGCATCAGTTATTAAAGGCTCTGAGCAATTTATAGGTAATTCTAGTTTTCCTCTTTCTTTAGCAATAGGCATGGGGCATGAAAATATAGTTCAAGAAGTTGACCCAAAAGTTCCTGTTACAGTTTTTGAAAACAAAAAAATGATATATATTTAGTTTTATGAAAAAAACATTAAGAGAAATAAATGTAATTGGTATAGTTAAATGAATGTACTTTTTTTAAGTGATTTTTTTGTTGATGAAGTCATCGGTGGTGCGGAATTAGTAGATGAAACAGTAATAAATTATTTAAAAAATCAAGAAAAAATAAATTTAATCTGTAAGAAAAGTTTTAATGTTACAAAAGAAGAAATAAAAAATAGTGATTTTATAATCTTGTCAAATATTTCTTTAATAAATCAAAACTTATTGTCTTTTATAAAAGACAATAAAAAGTATTTAATTTTAGAGCATGATTACAAAATTCACAATACTCGACAACCTTGGCGATACAAAGATAGTATAATTCCAACAAAAGAAAGATGTAACTATGATCTGTATTTAAAGGCAAAAGCGGTATTTCTTCAAACATCTGACCATTTAAATATTTTTAAAGACAACGATGTGGAAGCAAACTTTATTAGCCTAAAATCCAGCATTTGGTCTGACGAAGAACTAACAGTATTGGAGAGTTTACAGAACAATAAAAACACCCATAAGTTTGCAATCGTAGACTCGGATAATTGGATAAAGAACAAAGAAGGAGCTGTAAACCTCTGTAAAGCTAATAAAATTGATTACAATTTGATTCCAAAGTTGCCCTATAATCAGTTTTTACATGAACTATCAAAACACCCTGCTTTAGTATTCTTTCCCATAGCTAGAGAAACTTGCTGTAGACTTCTTGTTGAAGCCAGATGTATGAATATGAATGTTCTTACGTCTGATAATTCTG
>Ga0194131_10008402_pt1 | contig 13432 bp, 11 predicted proteins | sample TA2KigO120mmetaG_FD_148631 | JGI IMG/M metagenome (GOLD analysis project Ga0194131, IMG submission 148631) | Freshwater microbial communities from Lake Tanganyika, Tanzania - TA2015053 Kigoma Offshore 120m | ecosystem: Environmental > Aquatic > Freshwater > Lake | place: Tanzania: Lake... | reverse complement strand
GTCCCGATTTGGGCTTGGCTGCTGGCTTCTTGTAATGCGGATGCGTGGTCGATGGCGGCTTCGACGAGTTGCTGGGATTCTTGCCGAGCTTGGCTTCGAGTTCCGCCACGCGCGCGGTCAGCACGCGAATCTGCTCCGCCTGCCACTTGATCAAAGCAAGGACTTCAGGCGGCAGCGATGCCAACACTTCTGCCGATACTGTCGGTGGAGCATCCATGCCAACCGCAACAGTACCCGAAACCACGATTCCGAGCTATATCGACCCGTGACCGGTTACGATTCAAGTCCTGGAAGCATCGTGGAGTGACGTCGGCTTTGCTCGCTCTGACCGCGCTTCTTGTCGCGGTCCTGGTCTTGCGCTGGAACGCTCCAGCGAAGACCGACGATAATGACGGCGACATCGATGGCCCCGCGGTTCGTGCCGTTGCCGCCGCCGGGCGCGATGGGAACGGGCAGCGGATGACGGACGCTGGACTGCCGCCGCTGCCGGAAATGCTGAAGAAACGGCCCTTGCACGTGCCGCTACCACTGCAGGACTTGAACCACGAGCCCATATGGCGAGATGCTCGGCTGGCAGGCAAAGGCAAGCGCTGGCCGCAAATCACTCAGCTCTGCTTGCTTGATTTCGACAAGCAGGAGCGAACGCTGTTCGCTCTTGACAACGATCCGCAACGACATTGGTTTCGCTTTGCCATCGACGTGAATCAACTTCTTGATAAGGACAAGCGCGATCGGAACGCGATCGGCATCTTCTTCGGCTGGCGGCCGGTCGCCGAGGCCGGCGACGTGCCGCACCGGTTCTATGCGATTCAGCTCGACGAGCAACCGCTCGTGGGCTTTCCGCATGGCCAGCTGAATATCGGCATCGGCCGCATCGACACCGGACACAAGTTGCGCTTGCCGGCAACGGAGTGGTTTTTCCCGTTGCCCATGGGCAAATCCATCCTTGCCCTTGAAAAGTCACTGAGCTGGCACCATCTCGAGGTCGAGGCCCTCGACCAGCGCGTGAAAATTACCGTGGACACCAAATCGCTTGAGTTCAATTTAAACTGGCTGCGTCAGCAAGACCTGTACCAGGACGCCCCCGATCCGCGTGGCGCCGTGGGCATCTGGTGCGGCAATGGTCAGGCCTTTTGCAGAAATGCCACCACCATGGCACTTGCCCGATGACGGATGGCGAAAAACTGCGTCGAAATGACTGAACCCGCGACTCGAGAGTGAAGGAGGATTCATGCCCGCCCCGACCATCACCGTCAGCTTTCCTTCCCAGGGCCAAGCGATCGCGATTCCAAACACGGCCAACGGGACGTACTCCTCAGCGACCGGCGCCGGCGGCGGACCCAACCTCTCCTACCAGATCAACGGCGGCCCGATAAAGGCAATCACCAATTTCGCCAACGATCAATGGAGCTTGCCTTTGACTACCTCGGACTGTCCGTACCTTGGGCAGTACAACATGACCGTCTACATCGCCGACCCCGATAACAGCCCGCCGGCCGCCAGCACCTATCGCCAGTTCAGCCGATCCTCGTAGGCAACGAATCAAGGGAGATTTCCGTGGCTCAAGAGAAGCACAAGCTCAAGCCGAAACACAAGGTCAGCATCCACTCTGTCGGCGATGCCATCGCCATAGACAAGGGGGCCATCGCCGAGATCGCCAACGCCGAGCATGTAATTGTCTGGCAACTATATGAGTCGCCGACCGGGGACGTAGAAGCCAGCGAGATCTTCGCCGGCCAGTTCAATGCAGGCGGCTTTCCGGCGAATTTCCGGCCGCAGCGCCCAGGACATTACCAGATCTTCCTGGCACACTACGACGACACGCAGAGAATCATGCAAGTCTACTCGCAAGGTCCGCACGGCGTGAAACCGTAATTAACCGGCGTCCAGGCGGGCCGCCGGACCGGCGGGGGCTCGCGTTGACAAACCTGGCGAGCCGTCCAATAATACCTGGACGGCAATTATCGTCGATCTTGTGCGGGGGAAGTTTGCGCATCAGCCGGCGACCTCTCCTGAAAGCAATTCATGCACATTTTTTTGCATCCTTTGCCGGAACGGATGGGTATGTACTGTCTATGGGCCCGAAGGCCGGTCTGTTTATTGCGGGGCATGAGTAATGAGTGAACCTGCCGCCAAGCTAGGCACTATCCCGCGCGGCGAGGAAAACGGTGATCGGCCACTGTCCCTGGCTGATCGCGTGCGCTCACTTCGCCTGCCCGAGCGTCCGGCCGCGCCGCCGCGGACTTCGTGGTTGCCCTGGGCCCTGTGCGCCGTCTGCGCCCTGGCCGCAACTTTCTTCGGGATTCGCAGTCAGAGCGCAAGTCGTCTCGCTGCCGAGCTGCAAGAGTTGAGGAGCGCCCAGTCCGAGAGCCAGCTGGGTGTTCAGACTTCACCGCGTGCTCAGATTGCACCGGGTGAGATCGTCAATGAGTCCAAGGGCTACATCATTCCCATGAGCATGATCCTCGTCAGCCCGCTGGTCGGCGGCCGCGTCAAGGAATTGCACATATTGGAAGGCAAGCGCGTCAAGCGTGGCGAGGTGCTGGCCAAACTGGAAACCGAAGACTATCAGCCGGACCTCGACCGAGCCCAGGCTGTTCTCGAGGCCGCGCGCAGCCGGCTGAACGAGCTGACGGAATACCGCGACGAGGAGGTCTTGCAAGTGGCCGCCGAGCTGGAAGACGCCAAGGCGCAACGTGAGCAGATGTTTTCGGAGTATCAGCGCAATCTGGATCTCAAGAATCGCGGCTCGGTGGCGCCGCGCGATTTCGAGCTGGCGAAGAGTGCCTTCCTGTCCGTGGACCGGCGCGTCGAACGCCTCAAGCTGGCTCGCGACCTGATGATCAAGGGGCCGCGTGACGAGAAGATCGCCGGCGTCAATGCCGAGATCAAGCAGGCCAAGGCCGATGTGGAAAAGGCTCAGTGGCGGCTGAGCAACTGCACGCTGCGCGCGCCAGTGGATGGCATCATTCTCTCCAAGAAGGCGGAAAAAGGGAACATGGTGAATCCATCGGCGTTCTCGAACGGCCTTTCCGCCAGCATCTGCGAGATGGCCGACCTGACGAAGATGGAGGTGGACCTGGCCATCGCTGAGCGCGACATTTCCCGCATCTTCGAGGGGCAAGAATGCCAGGTCAAGGCCGAGGCATTTTCGGAGCGTGCCTACAAGGGCTACGTCTCACGGATCATGCCGCAGGCTGACCGAGGCAAGGGGGCCGTCCCCGTGCGCGTCCGCATTGCCGGAATCACCCGTGACGAGGAAGGCAAGTTTCTCCGTCCCGAGATGGGCGCCCTCGTCACCTTCTATAACAAGAAGATGCCGCCTGACGAGATCCGGCAAATCGAGAAGTGACCGCCGCCTTGCTGATTGGACTCCTTGCCCAGGGAGTTGCCTGGCCAGTGTTCGACGCCCGCATGGCCACGCAGGCTGGGGCCACTGAACGGAGTTTCGCTTCCGTTGAGCTTGTCAACCGCAACGGCTGGAGGTCCCGATGTCCGCGCCGGCTATTGTTCGTGTTCGCGACGTGCACAAGTACTTCACGCGCGGCAGCGAACGCATCGATGTCCTTCAGGACCTCAATCTCGAAGTCATGGAGGGCGAATTTCTCGGTCTCATGGGACCAAGCGGCTCCGGAAAGACGACGCTGCTCAATCTCATCGCCGGCCTCGATCAGCCCAGCGAAGGAGAGGTCTGGATCGGTGACCGCCTCGTGTCGCGCATGTCGGAGGGCGAACTGGCTCAGTGGCGGACGCGAAACATCGGCTTCATCTTCCAGTTCTACCATCTCCTGCCGGTGCTGACGGCCTACGAGAATGTCGAGCTGCCGCTCTTGCTGCTGCCATTGACTGCCGCCGAGCGCAAGCGCCAGGTCTTGACGGCCCTCGACCTGGTTGGCCTGTCGGCACGCCTGAGTCATCGGCCGGGACAGCTATCCGGTGGCCAGCAGCAGCGCGTCGGCATAGCCCGAGCGGTTGTCACCGATCCAACGCTGATCGTCGCGGACGAGCCCACGGGCGATCTGGACGCCCGCTCCGCCGAGGAAATCCTGGCCCTGCTCGACGAATTGCAACGCTCGTTGAAGAAAACGATCTTGCTGGTGACCCACGACCCGCGCGCCGCCGGCCACGCGCATCGCGTCCTTCACCTCGAGAAGGGCCAGCTGGTCGAAACCGCACGGGCCGCGGATGAGACGCGCATCAAGCTCGGATGACAGCAGCGCCCGGCACGTGAGCGAGCATGGAGTCACCCCTTCGCACACGCGTCGCGTTCTGCGTACATAACCCGGAGCCCTCATGCCTTCGCTGCTTGAAGACCTGCAAAACAATCCCCTTGCCCAGGCGACGCTTGTCCTGAGCGCGCTGCCGCTGCTGGCACTCCTAGCCTGGGCCATATGGCAGCCGAAACTGTTCTTGCTCGCTCTCAAGAATTTGCGGCGCAACTCGTTGCGAACGGCACTGACCTGTCTGGCCACACTGGTGCTGGTCTTGATGGCGACCCTGATTCTCACCGTTGTTGTCACGCTCGACCGCTTCACGACGGAGAAGGCCCGCGATTTCAAGCTCGTCGTCACGGAACGCTGGCAGCTTCCCAGCCAGATGCCACTCACCCATGCGCATTACCTGGACCCAAGTTCGCCGAGCTTCATGCTGGACAGGAGCGAGATCGGTCCCAACGACTTCATGACCTGGTCCTTCTATGGCGGCACACTCGATCCAGGCAAGATGACGCGCGAGAACATCGTGTTCTTCTTCGTCATGAACCCCAAGCACATCATTCCGATGATGGACGACATGCAGGACCTCGACCCAGCGCTCATTGCCAAGCTGGAGAAGAACCGGCAGGGTTGCTTGCTCGGTCGGGAGCGGCTCGAAGCCATCAACAAGCGCGTCGGCGAGCGCATCAAGGTCACCAGCATGAATTACAAGGGCATCGACCTCGAACTTGAAATCGTCGGCGAGTTGCCGCGCGGTCGTTACAACACCACCGGCATTATGAACGAGAGCTACTTCAACCAGGAACTGGAACGCTATGCCCGCACCAAGGGCAAGCACCCGCTCGACAGCAAGCGACTGAACCTGGTGTGGTTGCGCGTCAGGGATCGAGCCACGTTCGAGAAAGTGGCCCAGCAGATTGAGACGGCCAGCGTTTTTGCCGACCGTCCTGTGAAGTGCGAAACCGCATCGTCCGGCATCGCCACCTGGCTGGAGCCGTTCCAGAGCTTGCTCTGGGGGATGAAGTGGGTTCTGGTGCCCGCCATCCTCGCCAGCATGGCACTGGTGGTGGCCAACGCCATTGCCATCAGCGTCCGCGAGCGCCGCGCCGAGATGGCCGTGATGAAGGTTCTCGGTTACCGTCCGCGTCAGATTCTTTGCCTGGTGCTTGGTGAATCGCTGCTGGTCGGCGGCGGCAGCGGTTTCCTGGCGGCATTCCTGGCCTGGTTCACGATCAACGCTGTGGGCGGATTGCCGTTCCCGATGCTCTGGTTCCAATACTTCATGATCCCCACGCAGGCACTCTTCTGGGGCTTGGCCATGGGCTTCGTGACTGCCTTTCTGGGCAGCGCCCTGCCGGCGTGGACCGCGCGTTCCGTCAAGGTCTCCGAGGTGTTCGCGAAAGTCGCGTGAGCTTTTGGGGCAAGTAGGTAGCTTGCCGGCAGTTCGTAACTTCCCCGGCACAACAACATGCAAATCATCATCTTCTTGCTGATGGCCCTGGGGTTCGTACTGGGGATCGTCGTGCTGGTGGCCCTGGCTTTTAGTCTGGCAGCGCTGGCCCACGCGCTCCTGCCTGTTGCCAAGGTGCCATTCCGTTACACGCTTCGAAATTTGCAAGTCCGCTGGAAGACGACGCTGGTGACGGCTGTCGCCTTCACTGTCGTCGTCGGACTCCTGACCTTCATGCTGGCATTCGTGAACGGCATGAACCAATTGACGGAAGGCAGCGGCCAGCCGGGCAATGTCGTCATCCTGTCCGATGGCGCCACTGACGAGGCCTTCAGCAATTTGCCCGGCGGCATCAGCGTCCCGATGTTTCCCAAGGATGTACAGACAATGGTTCGTCGCGACGGTGACAAGTTCTGGGCCGTCAAGGAAGTTTACGTCATCGTTAATCAGGAGATCGCCAACGCCGGAGAAGGCCAGCGAAAACGCCGCTTCGTACAGATGCGCGGCATCGACGACCCGGAACTGGCAGCCCGCATCCACGCCATCGAACTGGCCGAAGGCAAATGGTTCTCCGGCCGCAGGCATGAGGTCGTGCTGGGAGACGGCGTGGCCAGGACCTTCGGCAAGGATCTGGGCAAGGACCATGCTCAGCCCGGCGACAGGATCAAGATCGGCCCGCGCGACTGGGAGGTCGTCGGCATCATGAAGCCGTCGGCGTCGGCTTTTGGCTCAGAGGTCTGGGCTCAGGACACGCAGGTGGGCAAGAGCTTCGGTCGCGACAATTCCTACAGCTCTTACGTCGTCCGCGTCAAGGACCCGAAGCTGGCCGCCGATGCCGCCGCCCTGATCAAGAAGGAGCGCAGTTCTCAGGCCTTCGCCGCCATGACCGAACTGGAATACTACGCCAAGCTGGCCCAGACCAGCCAGCAATTCCTGTACGCGATCATTCTCGTAGCCATCGTGATGGCCGTCGGCGGAATCCTCGGTGTCATGAACACCATGTTCGCCGCCATCAGCAATCGTACCAAGGACATCGGCGTCCTGCGCATCCTTGGCTACAGTCGCTGGCAGATCCTCATGTCCTTCCTTCTCGAATCGCTGCTGATCGGCCTGCTCGGCGGGCTTCTCGGTTGCGCGCTGGGCTACCTGACGGACGGCATCTCGACCAGCAGCGTGGTCAGCAGCGGCCAGGGTGGCGGCAAATCCGTCGTCCTCAATCTCGTTGTGGACACGACCATTCTCGCCGCCGGCATGGGCGTCGCCTGGATCATGGGCGCAGTAGGCGGGCTCTTTCCATCGCTCTCGGCGATGCGCCTCAAGCCGCTGGAATCACTACGATAGCCACCGTGGGCGACGCTGCCAGCGTCGTCGAACTCACCCCGGCGACGCCGGCAGCGCCGCCTACAAAAAGTCGTTCACCCCATGATTCAAGGGACCATGCCATGACTCCGGAGCAATGTGCGAAACACCTGGGCATCACCTTTCCCAAGAAGGAGAAAGGCTATCTGAACCTGTGCGTGCGCACGGGCAACCTGCTCATCACGTCCGGCCACGTGAGCGATGTCAAGGGTAAGCTCGGTGCCGGCCTCACAGTCGAGCAGGGGTACCAGGCCGCCCGCGAATGCGCCGTCAAGATCCTGCAATCGGTCCACGATGTCCATGGCACGCTGGACGGCTTGCGCGTCTTGAAGCTGCTCGGCTGCGTCAATTCCACGCTCGAATTCATCGAGCAGCATCTCGTCGTCAACGGCGCCTCGGACCTGCTGCACCAGATCTTCGGCAAGGAGGACCTCGGCTACCATGCCCGCAGTGCCCTGGGCTTCGCTGCCTTGCCCACGGGGGCCGCCGTCGAAGTCGAGGCCATTTTCGAGATCACCAGCGGCGCGTGAAAACGTGCCGGATTTTCCGCTTGAAGCTTCGCGCCAACCCCGGCCAGGCCGTTGACCGGCTGCGCGACGTGCCGTAAAGTTAAGGTGGCGTCGAAAGGCACGTCTGCTTCCGGATTTGACGAGAGTGAGGCCAAATTGGGCGGCAAGTCGGACAAGGAGCGGGATTCCGCGCCGAAGAAGGGCAAGGATGGCCGTTCATTCCTCACCAGCAGCGGCTTCGTGGTCTTGCTTTTCCTGGGCGGCTGTATCTTTCTCTGGTTCCTGAGTCGCGAACCCACCGTCCGAAGTCTCTCTTACGGCGAACTGGTGCAGATGGTGCAAGTGGACGATCCCGCCGTCCGCTGGCAAAACGTCAAGGTCCGCGACCGCGTGGAAATCCGGGGCGACATCGTCACTTCCGACACCGTGTCCACCGGCAAGGCGACGACGGAAACTGTTACCGAGACCAGGCCGTTTCGCACACGCATCGGCTTCGCCGGCGATGCCGATCTGGCCAAGATGTTCCGCGAACGTGCCGGCGCCTCCATTCAAGTCGAGGAAGAAGAATCGGCCCTGAAGGGCATCTACTCGCTATTCATGACGTTCATTGTCCTGTTTGCGCTCGTGGCCGGCGGGTTTTTGCTCTTTCGCTGGATGCTGGGCGGGCAGTCGCCGTTGACCTTCGGCCGCAGCCGGCACAAGCTATACGCTCAGAAAGACCTGAAGATCACATTCGAGGACGTGGCCGGCATCGATGAAGCCGTGGCCGAGCTGCGCGAGATCGTCGATTTTCTGAAAACGCCGGCGAAGTATCAGGCACTGGGTGGTCGCATTCCCAAGGGCGTGCTGCTGGTCGGCCCTCCGGGAACGGGCAAGACCTTGCTCGCCAAGGCGGTGGCCGGCGAGGCCGATGCGCCGTTCTTCAGCATGAGCGGCTCAGACTTCGTCGAGATGTTCGTCGGCGTCGGTGCCAGCCGCGTGCGCGATCTGTTTGCTCAGGCCGAGAGCCGGGCGCCATGCATCATCTTTATCGACGAGCTGGACGCCCTGGGCAAGACCCGCGGCGGTAGCGCTGTCGGCGGTCACGACGAGCGCGAGCAGACTCTCAATCAACTCCTTGTCGAGATGGACGGCTTCGACTCAAACCGCGGCGTGATCATCATGGCCGCCACCAACCGGCCGGAGACGCTTGATCCCGCACTGTTGCGGCCGGGACGATTCGACCGCACCGTGGTCGTTGATCGTCCCGATGTCACCGGCCGCGAGGCGATCCTCAAGGTGCATGCTCGCAGCGTCAAGGTCGGCGACAATGTCGACCTGCGGCATGTCGCCAGCCTCACGCCCGGATCCGTCGGCGCCGATCTCGCCAATCTGGTCAACGAGGCGGCGCTGATGGCGGCCCGCAACAGCAAGGACGCCGTCACCATGACCGAGTTCAACGAGGCCATCGAACGCAGCGCCATCGGCCTGGAGCGCAAGAGTCGGATCATGCTTCCCGAGGAGAAGCAGCGCGTTGCCTATCACGAAGGCGGCCACGCCCTCGTCGCCTGCGCCTTGCCCAACACGCATCCGGTGCACAAGGTGTCCATCATCCCGCGTGGTATCGGCGCTCTGGGCTACATGCTGCAACGCCCCGACGACGACCGGCACCTGCAAACACGCTCCGAACTGGAGAGCGAAATCAAGGTCTTGCTGGGAGGGACTCTGGCCGAGGAGACCATCTACAATGAAATCTCCACCGGCGCCACCAACGACCTGGAGCGCGCCAGCCTGATCGCTCGGCGCATGGTTAAGGAATTCGGCATGAGCCGGCTGGGCCGGGTATTCTTCCGCGACCAGTCCGACGCCGGCTTTCTGCCCGGCGCTTCCTGGCCCGATGGCGAGCGCAAGTTCAGCGAAGAAACCGCCCGCGAAATCGACCTGGAAGTACGCAAGATCATCGATGACGCCATCGGCGAAGTCCGTGCCATCCTCTGCGAACGCCGTCCTGCCCTAGAGGCGCTGGCACAACGGCTGGTGGAAAAGGAAGTCATCGATGGCGCGGAGCTGCGTTCCTTGCTGGAAGATCACCTCCCGGGTCCAAAGCTCGTCCCCGCCTCCATCGCCATCCATCAACCCACGTTGACCGAGGACGCTGCCGAGGAGGCCGGCCACCGGGAAGTCGGCGTGCACGCGGGTCCGACCCGCTAACGACAACAATCACGGCAACTCTTGCTCACGCAGCGCCGTCCGCGCCAGGCCGGCGAGGATGGCCAGCAACGCCAGGCTCGCAATGGCAAGCGCCACGTAGATCAGCCAGGGCATGCGCTCGTGCAGCGTGGGAGGCGGCGGCTGGTAGGCGGGATTGGACTCGCGCTTGCCAAGTGTGAACGCGGCTGGCGGCGGCTTGATGTCCGCGGGAAGTCGATTCTGGAAGTCGTAATTCGGCGCCCCGGCCGACGGATTGCCGTAATACAGCCGGAGCGGCCCATGCAGCTTCTTTTCCTCTGGCATGAAAATGATCTGCCGGACGGGGATGCGAAACTCGACCGCTTCGATGTTCAGTGGTGGATTCGCATAATCAGTGATGACGAGACGAAGCCGGCCGGCAAAAAAGTCGTGTGGCAGATCCGCGACGAGATAGCGGACGTCCTGGTCGCGCTGCCAGCGCCAATCGATGCCGTCGATATCTTGCCGCGGCTGGTCGGGATCGGCGATTTGCAAGCGAAACGGCCGTTCCACCTCGGCGTCGCGCGTGCGGAAACGGAGCTGCGCCCACGGGAGCGGCTCACCAGGGAACTGGGCGGTCGTGATGAACCACCCCGACCCTGGACCGGACTCCGTGCGAATGTCTTGGCGTGGCTCGAGTTGTGCCGGTGTCCACGGCGTGTACACGCCAGGCGTCGAAATCAGTCGGCGTATCTGAACGGCTTCGATCGTCGGAATGTCCTTGTCGGCCTGTGCATCGGCGTAAACGCGAACCTGGAGGAAACGCGACCGCTGCGCAGGGTATTGCAGCGACTTCAGATCGAGCACTCGACCTTCGATCTCATAACGCACCAGAAACGTATCCAGAAACACGACAGGGTCGTCAAATGTCGCGTCGTTCGCGGCCAGCACTTGGACGCGACGACGAAAGTTCATTCCGCGTGTCCTGACCTCGATGTCGTTGTGCCCTTGCGGGCCGGGATCCGCCAGTTCCAGGTTGACCTGCACGTAGCGCTTTGCTTCATTCTTGCCCTCGTCGAACTGCCGGACGATGCGCACGGGATCGCGCTGATGCCGTGGCCGCAACTCGCGCCTGGCGTAGGGCACGCGCATGCCGGCAGCGTCAGCGATGCGCAGGTCGCTCAGGTCCGAGCGTGCCCTGCCGAACACCTCCGGTGGCAGATCAATGGCAAGATAGCGTGCGGCGCGCAAGTCGCGGCCCTCGATTGTCTGAAAGAACTGCCAGCCCGACAACGACGGATCGGCTTCATTCGCGGCAGCACGATCCTCGTCCTGTGCCGCTGCTGCCATCGGCATCAGCAGAACGAAGAGTGCCGCGTAAGCATGGCACAAGAGCGCGAGGCGACTGCCGACTTTGCTGGCTTTGCGGGCGTTACGGGCCCGGTTCTCGCCGGTCACTTCAGCCATTGTGCGTCTCCTTTGCGCTGGTAAGAGAGCGCTTTACTTTTTGATAGCCCCAGGCGCCGGCCGCCATCATGATCGACAACATGAGGAACGCCAGCACTCGATAAAAGCCGGGCAGCCGTTCCATATCGACAATCAGAACCTTGCCAAGCGTGAGGCCGAATAATCCAAGCGCTGCCCAGCGCAAGGCGGGCAAGTCGCGGCGCAGGCCGACGGCCAGGAGTGTAGCCGCGAATACTGCCCACAGGATCGACAAGGCCGTCTGGGCGCTTTGCCGCAGATGAATCTCACGCTCGAAGACATGCTGGGCCGCCTGCCCCGGCAGGTCGTCGAGCGCCCTCGATTGCGCCAGGCGTGCCTGCTCCGGAGCGAATCGGGCTTGCACCCAGAAATAGTCGTACGCCTCGACAGAGAGGACAAGCCACAGCAGGACCATTCCGGCCAGGCCGAAGACCTGCGGCAGCGCGGCGTCGCGCCCAATAGACCCCCGGCACATACGCCGGGTCAGCAAGGCCGTCACGATCAAGCTTCCAGACACGGCCAGCGCGGGCAGGCCATACGCATTGAACAGCGGCACGAAAGGCCGATCGTGTGCTCGCCAGGTATCGACAAGCAAGAGTCGCCCGGCTGCCAGCGTAAGCAACGCCGAGGCCAGCCCGCGTAGTGGCATGCTCGAGATGCGCAGGCCAAACCACCACAGCGCCAGGCCCTGAGCCGCCCAGCCGACGGCGATCCACGCTGCATCGGCTTGCAGCGGGAACACGGCCGCCAGGAAAGCCATGGCGATCGCCAGCATCGTCAGCGCTTGCCGTGGATCATCCGCATGCCGAGCCAGCAACAACCAGGTCAAGATGGCGTAAAGCGCCGCCAGCGCGACCGCGAAGGTGCCCAACCACAAGTTCCAGCTTGATTCCAGCAGGATGTAGCCCGCCAGGGAGACAAGAAAGGCGTTGGCCAGCAGGCGAATCAGATCCTCGATCCCGGCGCGTCGTCCTGTCAGGGCATGGCCGACCACCGCTTGTACAAGGTACAAGCCGAACAAGGTGCCTTGAAAGGCCATGGCAGCGCCGAGCTTCATCGGATGGTAGCTGACGTTATACCATCCCCAGAACAAGATGTGCGTGCCGGCCAGGGCAAGCGTGCTGACCACCGGCCAGCCGGGACGAAGCCACGATAGCGCCACCACGCCGGTGTTCAGCATGGCCAGGTAAATGAACAAGCTCAGATACTGGTCGCGATCGCTGTGCAGCAGCAGCGGCGTGAGCAACCCGCCGATGACCGCCATGATGGCGATGGCCGGAGCTTCATAAAGAATCGCCAGTGCCGCCGCCTCCAGAATGACGGCGATGAGAAAGAAAACGGCATGCTCGCGCGGCATCAAATGGTAGAAACTAAAAGTGGCAAAAGTGGCGAGATACAGCAGCACGATGCCGCCGGCCGTCGACATCTGGCTGAAGACATGCCAGCCGCGCAATTGAAAGCGCCAGCCGGCGAAGCACAGACCGGCGCCGATGGCCAGCCCGATGGCAACGCGTCCCAGCTCACCGATGAAGCCCCCCTCGAAAACCTGTTGCAAGAAAAAGCCGCCCGCCAGCAACAGCAAGATGACCGCAATCCAGCCGAGGCCTCGCCCGCCGATGAATGCCTCAAGATCCAGCGACGGCTTCCGTGCACGCGCGACTTCGATACTGCCAATGTCAGATGACTCTCCCGGAACCGCAGCAAGCATGATTGGCTCCGCCGCGACGGCCGTGCTCGACTCGTCTGGATGCGCGGAGTTCGGTTCAACTGCCGTGGCTTGCGTGTCGCCGCGCAGGCCATCCTCGATGCTGCGTCGTAGCCGCCGCAAATCCGTCTCGAGACGAGACAGCCGGGCCTCCAGGTCGGGGACACGACGACTGCGCGCCAGGGCGACGATGGGAACGACCAGCACAGCGATGACCAGTCCCGCCAGCAGAGAAAAGCCGAGCAGGGCGAGCATGATTTCCAGCATTGGTGCTTATCTCACCACATTGGCGCACGGATGGCAATTAAAATCCGTGACATGGCGACGTCACGATGCCGCGGCGCCTTCGCACGGCGTGATACTTGGCATATTCCGGTCCCGCGGCAGCCATTCAGACAGGTAGTATCGATGCGTTTCCACGATGTAACCGTTCACAGGTCAGTCTAGCGTTTTCTACTCGGAATGGGGTATCCTTGCAGCTGGCATGGATGCTTCTCCGGTTGTTTCTGAAGCTGATCTCGCCGCGACACCCGCAGCGGTGCTGGCGCTGATTCGGCACTTG
>Ga0194131_10008392_pt1 | contig 13448 bp, 8 predicted proteins | sample TA2KigO120mmetaG_FD_148631 | JGI IMG/M metagenome (GOLD analysis project Ga0194131, IMG submission 148631) | Freshwater microbial communities from Lake Tanganyika, Tanzania - TA2015053 Kigoma Offshore 120m | ecosystem: Environmental > Aquatic > Freshwater > Lake | place: Tanzania: Lake... | reverse complement strand
GTCATCGGCGTTCCGATCGACTATGCCGAGAACCGCAAGCTGACCAAGCGGCTCGGTGAGATCGAGTTCACCATCTAGTCAAGGAACCGTCAGACAGCCCCCTAGCCAGCATCCGCCCTGCATGTCCGTAGGGCGGATGCTACCTGTGATCAGTGTCACATCGATGTCGGATGCGATTGGTCGATATGAGCGGCGGTGAGCCAGATGCGCCTGATGCGGCCAAAGGCGCGATCGGCTGGATTGCGGCGAACGAGCAATGAGCCTGAAGGTCAAGTTCTGGGGCGTCCGCGGGAGCATTGCCTGCCCCTCCCCAAACCACATTTCATTTGGGGGTAATACGAGCTGTGTCGAGGTATCGGCGGGCGGCCATCGCTTCATACTCGATGCCGGCACGGGCGTGCGTAATCTCGGGCACTGGATCTTCCGGAAAGGCCCGCATCGCGGGACGTTCCTGTTCTCCCACACGCATTGGGACCACATCACCGGCTTCCCCTTCTTCTCACCTGCGTTTCACCCCGATCACGAGTTCAAGATGATGGCTGGCCACCTGACCGCCCATGGCGGGCTGCAGCGGGTGATCGCGGGCCAGATGTCAAACCCGATGTTCCCGGTACCGCTCGAGGCCATGCGCGCCAAACTGGTCTTCGAGGACTTTGAGGCTGGAGACCGGTGGTCACCGCTTGCCGGCGTCACGATCAGAACCGCCCCGCTCAATCACCCGAACGGCGCCACCGGCTATCGCATCGAGCATGGTGGCAAATCGGTCTGTTACGTGACCGACACCGAGCACCTGCCAGGCCAGCCCGATCAGAATATTCTTGGGCTGATCGAGGGCACCGACCTTCTGATCTATGATTCAACCTACACGGATGCCGAGTTCCCGCAGAAAGTCGGCTGGGGCCATTCGACCTGGCAGGAGGGCGTCCGCCTCGCCCAGGCCGCCCATGTGAAATCCTATGCCATCTTCCACCACGACCCCGATCACGAGGACCGGGTGATGGAACAGATCGAGTCCGAGGCGCGCGCGCTCTGGCGCGATGCCTTCGTCGCTCGCGAGAACATGCGCATCGTGCTGGGCTGAAGGTCACGCGATGTAACGCGCGTAAGATTGACAACGGGCGGTTTTCTTTTTTCAGCGAACATTTTACTGGCCGTTAACAATTCAAAGAGACTTGTCTGAAAAGATCGATTGCCGCATGATGCTGGTTGAGTCGGTGCCTAACCAAGGGCACGAGGAGGGGGTTGTCCATGCGATTGCTGACGGTTGTCTTTTGTGCGGTGGCGCTCAGCCTGGGCGTTTCCGTGATGTCTTCAGCAGCGAAGGCTGAAGCCCTTAACCAGGGGCCGAAGGTTTGCTCTGAGTGCCATAAGGACGAGTTTAAGATTTGGGAGGGCACTCAGCATTCCAAGTCGTTCAAAGAAATACATAAGTCACCGAAGGCGAAAGACATCATCGCCGCGGTCGGTGGCGAGAAGAACATGAAGAAGAACGAAGTCTGCACCCAGTGCCACTACACGATGGTGGGCGCAGACAAGAAGGCGGAGGCCGGCCCGAGCTGCGAAAGCTGCCATGGCGCCTCGTCGGAGTGGTTCAAGATCCACAACGACTACGGCGGCCCGACGGTGAAGCGCGAGGACGAAGCGGCCGACCACAAGGAGGCGCGCATCGCCAATGCGGCCAAGGCCGGCATGCTCTGGCCGAGCGATCGCTATGGCATCGCAGAGAACTGCACGGAGTGCCACGGCCTCGCGAATCCCAAGGTTCCGGCGGACGCGCTCTCGAAGATGCTCGATGCCGGCCATCCCGCGATTGCGGAGTGGGAACTGGTTCAGTACTCCCAGGGCTCGGTGCGGCATCGCTTCTATCCGCCCAACATGACCACCAATGCCGAGATGACTCCGCCCGAGTTGGCGCGGATGTTCGTCACAGGTCAGGCAGCGAAGCTGGTCTCGGCCGCGACGGCAATCGGCAAGGTCGACAATCCGAAGTACAAGGAATTCCAGCAGAAGCGGATCGACCTGGCCAAGGCGGCGCTGGCCAAGGTGCCTGAGGCGAAGGCGCTGATCGATGCGCCGACGGTTGACAATGCGCGCAAGCTGGTCGCGGCGATTGCGGAAAAAGACCTGAGCGGTGCGGTCGGCGGCGACCTGCCGGCGAAGGGCACGTACAAATAGGCTTTGGTTGGGGCTTGGGGGCGCCGCGCGAGCGGCCGCCCCCAGGCTGATTCGGGCATGATTGCATGGCGCACCGCTGTTTGGGCGGGCGCCGTGGTGACTGTAGGCCAAGACGGATGAAGCCGGCTGGTGGGATTGTTCCCCGCTACGCCGGTTGAGACGTTGGGCCCGGGGGACCCGAGCCAGGGGGGGAAGTGAGTGGTAACAGCCACAATCATGGCGCGCCCGCAAAGATGGGACGCGCCGTTCGGCCCGGAAATGACCGACACCGACGTCGAGCGCCTGCTCACCCTGCCCGAAATTGCGGCCATCGAGCGCGGCAAATTTCCGAACCACACGCCCCTTGTCGGTGTCATCAAGAATGATTCGCGGCTGGTGCGCTTCGAGGCCGGAGACATCGTGGTACGCGAAGGCGACTACGGCAATTCGGCGTTCCTGGTTGTCACCGGCAAGCTCCGCGTTGTCCTCGCGCCCAAGCTGCCGCGCGAGCTGATCGGCCGGCAGAGCAGCCGCCGCAAAGGGCTCCTGGAGGCGCTGTCGCAGATCTGGACCAACCGGGTGATCCCCGAGGTGCGAGACACGCAGCGCTACACCGACCAGAAGCTGCGCGGCAGCGCAACGGACCTGGCGCGCTCCCAAGTCTTTCTGCAGGACGTGCCCGCCGTGCTCGTCGACCACAAGACGGCCGAGCTTGGCCCGGGAACGCTGTTCGGTGAGCTGGCTGCGCTCGGGCGCGTGCCGCGCACCGCGACCATCTTCGCGGAAGAGGGCGCCGAACTTCTCGAGATCCGCTGGCAGGGCCTGCGCGAGCTGCGCAAATATGACGCCGGCTGGCGCCGCAAGATAGACGAGCGCTACCGCCAGAACGCGCTCAAGGTGGCCTTGCGCGAATCACCCTTGTTCCAAGGGCTCAACGAAACCGAGCTCCAGGAGGTCGCCAACGCGACGCTGTTCGAGACCTATGGCAGCTTCGATTGGCATGTCTCGTATAAGCGCATGCGCGAGCAGGGCAAGGCCGAACAGGAGCCGGTGATCGCGCGCGAGGGCGAATATCCCGACGGCGTGCTGATGATCCGGGCCGGATTTGCCCGTGTCGCCGCGAAAATGGGCAATGGCCAGCGTACGCTCACCTATCTTGGTGCCGGCGATACCTTCGGCATCGATGAGCTTTGGGCCGGGCGCGACGGCACGGATGTGTCGCTGCAGACCTCGCTGATCGCGCTCGGCTATGTCGACGTGCTGCGCGTGCCGGCACCGATCCTCGAGAAGTTCGTGTTCCCGAAGATGAAGGCGCCGCCCGCGCCGTTGATCGAGCGGGCGGGCCGCCCCTTGACCGAGGACGCCCCGATGGAATGGGCGGTCGAGCAGCGTTTCATCAACGGCACGAAGTCGATGCTGATCGACCTCAATCTGTGCGTGCGCTGCGATGACTGCGTGCGCGCCTGCGCCTCGACCCATGGCGGTAATCCGCGCTTCATTCGCCACGGCCCTACCTTCGACCATTGGATGGTGGCCAATGCCTGCATGCATTGCGCCGATCCGGTGTGCATGATCGGCTGCCCGACGGGCGCGATTCACCGCTCGATCAGCAGAGGTGCGGTCGTGATCAACGACACGACCTGCATCGGCTGCGGCACCTGCGCCAATTCCTGCCCCTACAACAACATCCGTCTGGTCGAAATCCGCGACGTGGGCGGCAGGCCGATCCGCGATCCCGACAGCCAGAAGCCAATCCTCAAGGCAACCAAGTGCGACCTGTGCGAAACCAACCCGGGCGGACCCGCCTGTGTGCGCGCGTGCCCGCATGATGCGCTGCGGCGTGTCGATTTCCGCAGTGGCGACATCTTCCGGAGCCTTGGCTGATGCGCGCCGAGCAGGCCATCTCGATCCGCTACTTCACTTTGCTCGGGATCTTCGTTGCCGCCATCATTGCGTTCACCTTGCATGCGATCGAGATGCCGAACCACTTGCAGCGGCCGGAGTTCCTGACCGGCTATGTGATGTTCGGGCTGATGCTTCTGGTCGCGCTGCTCAATGTGCGCAAGAAGCTCTCGATGGTGCCGATCGGCCGCGCCGCCTATTGGCTCGCGGGCCATGCCTTCTTCGGCGTCATGCTGATCGGCCTTTATTTCGTTCACACCCAGACGATCTGGCCCGAGGGCGGCTATGAGCGCGCCTTCGCCATGATGGTCTATCTCGTGACCGCGAGCGGTCTGGCCGGTTATGCGCTCCAGCGCATCAGCCCGCGGCGCCTGGCCGCCGCCGACCTCGAGATCATCTACGAGCGAATTCCGGCGGAGCTCGCCGAGGTGCGGCGCAAGGTGCAGGCCATCGTGCTCGAGAGCACCAAGGAATCCGGCGCCGATACGCTCGGCCGTCACTATCTCGAGTCCCTGTCCTGGTATTTCCGTCGGCCGCGCTTCTTCGTGCCGCACCTGTTCGGCCTGCAGGCGGGACAACACTGGATCCGGTTCCAGGTTCAGACCATCGAGCGCTATTTGAGCGCGGCCGAGCGCGCCCAGCTCACCAAGATCGAGGGCCTCGCGCTGTACAAGGATAAGATCGACCTGCACTATGCCTTGCAGAGCGTGATGAAGTACTGGTTGCTCATCCATGTGCCGCTGGCCGCCGCCCTGCTGGCGCTGATGTTCTGGCACATCATAGCAGTGAACGTGTACGCGCGATGATGGACCCGGAAAAATTCAGACACGATTCGAGCCGCTATGAGCGCCCGAACCTGCGCTATCGCTGTGGTCGGGGCGCGAAATGGGGCGATCCCTGCCCGCTAGGACCGACGACCAAGGGCCAGTGCGGCGGTACCAGCGAATGCCACCCGGCCAAGGTCGGTGACCGCTTTGAATGTCGTCGCCCCGCCTATGCAGGCGGCCCCTGCAGCGATGGCCCGAAATCTGACGGCGCGTGCTCGCAGCACCGCCCGCCCTGCCGGCCACGGCGCACGATTCGCAGCGTTCGTGGAATCCTGGCGGTTGGCGCCTTCGCCCTCGTGGTCGCGATCATCGCGGTGTTCCTGACCGTCAGCCCCTCAAGCAGCCGCGCGATCACCTCCGCCGGGCCGCTGACCGGCGGCCACGCCAATTTCACCGCGAAGTCTGGCTGTGTCTCCTGCCACACGCCGCACAATGGCGACGTTGGCGGCTGGGTGCTTGCGGCTTTTCGCGAGGATGACCTGACGCCGAATTGCCTCACCTGCCACACGTTCGGTGGCGATCCGCGGCTCGGTCACAACGCCGCCGCCGAGACCACGCCGCGGGGTCGCGAGACCTCGTGCACCGAGTGCCACACGGAGCACAAGGGCGAGAGCTTCGACATCGTCATGATGCCGGACGAGGCCTGCAATGCCTGCCACAAGACGCGCGTGGACGGCTTCAGCGTCAATCACCCGCAGTTCGGCGAGACCTTCCCGCACGCGCAGCGTACCTCCATCGTGTTCGACCACACCTCGCATTTCGCCAAGCACTTCCTGAACGAGCGGGTGAAGGATTCGGCGCCGGAAAACTGCACGACCTGTCATGAGATGGCCGACGCGGTCAAATCGGTGAAGCCCCGGAACTTCAATGAGACCTGTGTCACCTGTCACGGCGACGCGATCTCCTCGCGCGATCTCGTGCTGCTCCGCCTGCCCGAGTTCAGCGAGAACCTGCTCGACAAGCAGAAGGTGATGGGGACCTGCGGGCCGACGCTCGATCAGTGGAACATGATGATGGAGGCCATGTCGGGTGAAGAAGGCGACATGGAAGAGATGAAGAGCATGATGACCGGCGAGGAGGAATTTGAGCCGGTCTCAACCGAAGAGGCGAGCGCGGTCAGCGCGTACCTCCTCGGCATGGCGCCCGACGACCCCGAGACCTACACCAAGCCGATGCAGGAGTTCCTGAACCGCCTGATCGAGGAAGGATCGGCGCCGATCGCGGAGTTGATCGACCAGCGCGCCGGCAAGAAGGTGTCCAACCGGCTGTTGGCGGGCCTGAACCCCGAGCTTGTCCGGCGCGTCGCGTGCGCGTGGGCCAGCAACGTCGAGTATTCGCCGCCCAATGATCCGGAGTTCGGCGGCTGGTATGGCGATGGGCTCGAGCTGAAATACCGCCCGCCAAGCTCGGGAAACCACTCAGACCCTGTGGCCTATGAGTGGGCGCTCTTCGCGGCCGCGAGCCAGGGCGAGAAGGATGAGGTGCTGGTCGATTTCGCGGAAGTCATGCGCAAGGTGGTGCTTAGCCGCACCGAGGGTGTCGGCGCCTGCACCAAATGCCATGCGGTCAGCGATGACGGCAAAGGCGGGCTCGAGATCGAGTGGCGCTATCGCGAAACCAAGGCCAACCCTTTTACGCGCTTCGATCATCAGCTACACTTGACGCTGGTTAACCCTGAAGGCGTCAATTTGGTGGATCCGAGTGCTGGCTGCCGCACCTGCCACACGGTCAATGATCAGGCACAGTACCAAGCTTCGTTCGACGGCAGTGATCCACATGACTTCCAGAGCAACTTTGCGGCGATAAAGAAGGAAACTTGCGCCCAGTGTCACAACAGGGGCCAGGTTCGCCAGGACTGTAAGACCTGCCACAGTTATCATTTCAAGCCAGGTTTCGACCTGAGGATGGCCAAAGATGCGAAATGACCTTGTGAAGTTGAGCTGGCGCCGAGCCCTGATCGGGGTGGCGGCTGCGGGGCTGATCTCCGCGTTCCTCACCGTCGGCGGAGCTGCGCGCGCAGAAGAGGCGGCAGCGGCAACCGAGAAGACGGCCGATCAGATGCATTCCGAGATTCTCGACGCTGAGGTGTTTCCGAGCGCGTCGAAATGCATGAGCTGCCATGAAGAGATTTACAAGGAGTGGGCGTCGTCGAACCACGCCTATGCCTCGATCTCGCCCATGTTCCACAAGTTCGAGCAGACCATCAACTCGATCGCGCCGACCATCAACACCTTCTGCGTGCGCTGCCATGCGGCGGTCGGCACCACGATGGGCGAGCCGCGCGAGATGCCGGTTTGGGAACGCTCACAGGTGTCGCGCGAGGGCGTCACCTGCATCACCTGCCACCGCGTCAACGAGGCCTATTACAAGGTCAATGCCTCGCGCAACATTCTACCTGGCAAGATCTTCGAGCCGGTCTATGGCCCGATCGGCGGCGACGGCGTCGCCGAGGTGGTCAAGAACAAGGATGGCTACAAGGTCGCCACCAACGAGAACGAGCGCGGCAATCAGATCCACACCGAGGGCAAGATCTTCCCGCAGATCTCGAAGTCCGAGTTCTGTGTCTCGTGCCATCAGGTGGCGGTCAATCTCGGCATCAAGCTCGAGGTGGTGTGGGATCAGTATCGCGGCTCGCCCGCGCTGGCCGAAGGCATCTCCTGCCAGGATTGCCACATGGGCAAGGAGCCCGGTGTGCCCTCAGGCTACAAGACGGGCCCCGTGGCCGTCGTGAACGGCCAGGCGATCAACGAGAATCGCGTCCACCACGATCACTCCTTCCCGGGCCCCGGTTATCCGACCGCGCACCCCGGCATCTTCCCGCACAACCCGAAGGCCGAGCGCTGGACCATGGATCAGTGGCTCCTGTTCAACTACCGGCAGCCCTGGGGCGATTCGGAGTGGGAGGACAAGGTCGAGGAAGGCGAGATCGCGGCGCCTGAGTTCCCCGAGGTCTGGTCCGACCGCTTTGACCGCGAAGAGGCGCGCGAGATCATCAACGAGAACATCGAGGGCATCGAGCGCAAGCGCGAGCTGCGTCGGGCGGTGATGGAGAACGGCTCCCATGTCGATGGCCCGTTCTTCGACGGCGAGCCGCGCATCGGCCGCGACCTCGACTTCACCTATGTGATGCACAACACCAACAACGGCCACAACCTGCCCTCGGGCTCGCTCGGCGCGCAGCCGGAGGTATGGCTCAACGTCGCGCTCATCGACCCAGATGGCAAAAACGTTTGGGAGTCGGGGTATGTCGATAGCGTTGGCGACATGGCCGACAATCACAGCCAGGACGTGCTGACCGGCAAGGTGCCGTATGACGACCAGCTGGTGAACCTGCAGACCAAATTCCTGACCACGAACGTCAAGGGCACCGATCGCGAGATGTACCTGCCCGTCAACGTCGATATCGACCAGCTGCCGTTCCTGCGGCCGCCGGCGCAGCCGACGACGGTGCTCAACCATCCACCGTTCGTGCGCATGGAGGCACGCAGCATTCCGCCGCTCGGCAAGCGTGATGCGAACTACTCCGTGCCCGGCGAGCTGCTCACCAAGCCCGGTAGGTACAAGCTTGCGTTCCGCGTGCGCAGTCGCGCCGAGCCGATCTATTTCATGACCTTCGTCGGCGCGACCAACGACATGAAGCGCTCGATGAACGAGTGGATGCTCGACTACCACGCCTATCAGGTCGAATTTGAGGTGAAGGGCTGACACAGTGAAGACAGGGGAGGCCGTGACTCGTCACGGAGGGTTCAGGCGAACCATCAAAGCCACCATGCAGGGTGGAGCGGTCATCGGTGTGGCGGCGCTCATCGCGGGCGCCGACATGCCCGCTTCGGCGGCTGAGGGTGCCGAGATCAAGCGGTCGCCCGGAACGGAGATCCAGCCGCACGATCCGAACGTCTTTGGCCCGGACCCATTGTATGAAGACACGTACGATGTCGAGGAGCAGCTCAAGATCTATGGCGGCAAGACCGCGTTTCCGGTCACCCGCCCCCTGATCGAGGCGGGGCGTGAACTCTATCAGGGTGGGCCGATCGGCCAGGGCGGCACCGCGCTTGGCGAGTTGAACCCGACCTTCAATGAGTTCTACATTTATGGCGACTGGCGCACCGCGATCGCCTTCAACGACAATGGCGACAGGGAAGTCGGTTTGATTGCCACCCGCCTGAACCTCGACGTCGACTATCGCTTCACCAGCACCGAGCGCATCCATGCGTTTTTCGGGCCGTTCGAGAAGGGCGGCGATTTCGTGAATTGCCAGTTCTTCGGCAATGACGGGGCCAAAGCCGACGAAAGCTGCGACGAGCACATCGATGGCAATGTCGATGCGCTCTTTTTCGAGGGCGATCTCGGCCCGATCCTTCAGGGCATCAGCGGCGAGTACAACAATATCGACCTGCCCTTCGCCTTCGGCCTGATGCCGCTACTGTTCCAGAACGGCATCTGGATCGAGGACGCGTTTACCGGTCTCGCGGCGAGCGTGCCGGCGCTCAACAGCCCGGTGCTCGACATCTCGAATATGGACTTCACGTTCTTCGTCGGCGTCGACAACGTGACCACACCGGCGATCAAGAACGAAAAAGGTAAGAACACCGACCATAACGTCAATATCTTCGGCGCCACCTTCTTCCTCGAGGCGTTGCAGGGCTATTGGGAAGGTGGCCTCGCCTATATCGACGGTGAAGAACAGTTCGAGGACGAGAGCTATGCGAGCTTCACCCTCGCCCTCACCAAGCGCTATTTCGGCCGCATCTCGAACAGCATGCGCGTGGTCGCGACGTCCGGTCAGGACCGCGACAACAACCTGCAGCAGACCGCGGACGGCGTGATCTTCCTGGTCGAGAACTCGCTGATCACCAGCCTGCCGTCGACGCTGGTGCCCTATGCCAACTTCTTCGTCGGCCTCGATCGACCGCAATCGGCGGCGCGTGCGGGGGGCGCCGGCGGCATTCTTAAGAACACCGGCATTAACTTCGAGACCGACGGTCTGACCGGCTTCCCCAAGCTCGACGATACTGGCCACAACACCTTCGGCGGCGCCATCGGGCTGCAATATCTGTTCAACCTCGATCAGCAGATTGTGGTCGAAGTCGCCACCAATCAGGTGATCGAGGGCGATAACGAGGGCGGCCGCTCGGCCAAGGGTAACGAGTACGCCATTGGCCTGCGCTACCAGCTGCCACTGACGGAGAATCTGCTTCTCCGGGCGGACGCCATGCATGGCCTGCGTGATCAAGATGACGATCTGACCGGCGCGCGGGTCGAGCTTCGGCGCAAGTTCTGATCACCTGCAAGGAGTGAGCGATGGAGATTGCGGTACAGATCGTCGCGCTGGTCGCGCTCGCCGCTTTTAGCCTGTATGCGGTGAGCGCAGGCGTCGGCAGCTGGCGACGCAGCCTGGTGTCTGCACGCACGCACCTGCTCGAGGACGAATACCTCAAGGCGCGCATCGGGCAGGTGATGGACGAGCGGCGCATCGAGCGCGAGCGCGGCGAGCTTTCGTGGAACGGCTTTCGCAAGTTCGAGATCGTGCGCAAGGTGAAGGAAGGCGGCGGCATCTGCTCGTTTTATTTCGCGCCCCACGATAAGAAGCCGCTGCCGCCGTTCAAGCCGGGCCAGTACCTCACCTTCCAGCTCGATATTCCGGGCCAGAAGAAGCCGATCATCCGCTGCTACTCACTCTCGGATAGCCCGAACCACCCGGACTACTACCGCTGCTCGATCAAGGCGGTGCCGGCGCCGCGCGATAAACCGGAATTGCCGCCCGGCCTCTCATCCAACTTCTTCCACAACGGTCTCAACGAAGGCGACATCATCGATGTCAAGGCTCCCGGCGGCGGCTTCTTCCTCGACACGAGCAAAACCACCCCAATCGTGCTGATCGGCGGTGGTATCGGTCTGACGCCCGTGCTTAGCATGCTGAATCACGTGGTCGAGACCGGCTCCAAGCGCGAGACCTGGTTCTTCTACGGCTTGCGCAACAGTAAAGAGCACGTCATGAAGGAGCATCTCGAAAAGATCCGACGCGAGCATGACAATGTGCGCCTCCAGATCTGCTATTCCGACCCGGAGCCCGGCGAGGAGAAGGGCAAGCACTTCGACCAGAGCGAGCGGGTGAGCGTCGAGCTGTTCAAGAAGCTGCTGCCGTCCAATAACTACGATTTCTACATCTGCGGCCCGCCGCCCATGATGAACTCGATCGTGAAGGATCTTGAAGGTTGGGGTGTGCCGGAGAAGCACATCCACTTCGAGGCGTTCGGCCCGGCCACGGTGAAGAAGACGGCGCCGGTCGCACATCCTGACGCGACCGCGGCGTCGGCTGCGGCCGCCGGCATCACAGTCAGCTTTGCCAAGTCAAACAAGACAATCCCCTGGGCGCCGGATATCGGCTCCATCCTTGAGTTCGCCGAGGCCAATGGCGTCACGATGGATTCAGGCTGCCGCGCCGGCAATTGCGGCACCTGCATCACCGCGATCAAGAGCGGCGAGGTCAAATACCTTCAGGAGCCGGGTGCCAAACCGGAGGCCGGGTCGTGCCTGGCCTGCGTCTCGGTGCCAAAGGGCAATCTCGTGCTGGACGCCTGACGTCATAGGACCCTGCACGAACGACGTCAAAGGGGCCGGGGTCACTCCCAGCCCCTGGTACTTTCCATTCCTTGCTAAGCACGCCGCCATGTCGGCGGGCGTTGCTCCCATGCAACGGCACTGATGCGCATTTGGCATACGCCGTTGACATCGGTCTTTTGGTTAGGGGTTGGTATGGTAAATTGTTCGGAATCGAGGGGTGCTGCCTCAGGAAGGGCCGCGTGGCTGCCACAGTGCAGTCTCCTGCAGGCAAGACAAATACGCTCTGGGGTGGAAGTTCGACCATGAAAAACCGTGCCATTCGCGTCGCGATTGTCATGCTGGGCGGCCTCTTGGGGGCGAGCGCGCTGACGCCCGCTGCCTCATGGGCCGACACCCTGGTCAACGAGCTGAACAGCCTGCTCGTCAGCCATCCGCAGATCGAGGTCGGGCGGGAGAACGTCGCGGTGGCCGAGGAAGGGATCAATCGCGCCTTCAGCGAGTTTCTGCCCAAGGCCCGCCTCGACGGCTCCCATGGCTATGAGCACATCAACAGCCCGGGGACCCGCACAACTGGTAATGGAAAGCCGAATAGCCGGGCCGCCACCCAGGCGACGGTCACGATCACCCAAACCGTGTTCAGCGGCTTCCGCAACGAAACCGCCCTTGATGGCGCCAAGGCGCAGAAGTCGGTGGCCGAGGCGCAGCTCGAGGGCGGCAACCAGGCTGTCATATCCGAGGCGATCACGACCTATCTCGAGGTGCTGCGCAACATTCGCCTCGTGAAGCTCGCGCAGGCCACGGAGGCCAACATCGTGCGCCAGCTCGACCTCGAGGACGAGCGGGTCAAGCGCGGCTCGGGCATCACGGTCGATGTGCTTCAAGCCAAATCACGGCTCCAGATCGCGAAGGAGCGGCGTGTCGCGTTCCAGGGCACGCTGAAAGATTCGCTTAGCCGCTATGAGCAGGTGTTCGGCACGGCGCCGGTGGTCAAGGACATGGTGATGCCGACGGCGCCGATCGCGCTCGTGCCCGAAAGCGTCGACGATGCAATCAAGGCGGCACTTGCTGAGCATCCGTCGATCAAGGCGGCGCTCGGGCAGGTCGCGGTGGTGGATCAGGCACGTGGTGGGGCGAAATCCGCCTTCTGGCCGCAGATCAGTCTGGTAGGTACCGCCAACTACGAGGAAGACTTCAACGCCGTGATTGGTACCCGGCGTGACTACAAGGCCAAGGTCCAAGTGAACTGGGAACTGTTCAATGGGTTCGCCACGCACGCGGCGGCCGCTCAGGCTTCGCACCAATATCTCTCGGCCATCGACACCGCCAATTTCACCCGCCGCAAGGTGACCGAGGAAGTGCGCCTTGCTTGGCAGGCGCTCGAGACCTCGCGCGAACGCGTCTCGCTGCTGCAGAACGCGGTCAATATCGCGGCCGAGGTGTTCGACGCGCGACGCAAGCTGCTCGAGGCGGGCAAGGAGACCGCGATCAACGTGCTCGACGCCGAGAACGGGGTGTTCGGCGCAGACATCAATCTGTTCACCGCACAGCATGATGCGCGGGTCGCGACCTATCGCCTCTTGGCCGCGATGGGCCGCCTGACCATCCCGAATGTCGCGGCAGGTTCCGATGCGCCGCCCGACGACAGCGGGGCGCTCATGCCCGTTTCGCCTGACGGCGAGTCTCAGCCGGTTGCCGGCGCGCCGCTCGACAGCGTCAAGACGGTGAGTCTTGGGGCCGACGACGCCGTGGAGCCTGCGCCCAAGCCCGAGGCCAAGAAGGCGGCCGAAGCACCCAAGGCCAAGGCGAAGAAGACCGATGTGGTGGCCAACGAGAAGCCGAAGGCCAAGAAGGTCGCGGCCAAGGCCGAGCCGGCTCCGAAGAAAGTGGAAGCCGAGGTTGCCGTAGCTGACCCGGCCCCGATTGAGGCTGAGCCCGTGATCCTGGAGAGCGAACCCGAGATCACCGCCGCCGTCATCGAGCCCGCAGCGTCCGGGGCCGGAG
>Ga0194131_10008388_pt1 | contig 13448 bp, 11 predicted proteins | sample TA2KigO120mmetaG_FD_148631 | JGI IMG/M metagenome (GOLD analysis project Ga0194131, IMG submission 148631) | Freshwater microbial communities from Lake Tanganyika, Tanzania - TA2015053 Kigoma Offshore 120m | ecosystem: Environmental > Aquatic > Freshwater > Lake | place: Tanzania: Lake... | reverse complement strand
TTGGGTAACGACGCCAGGCGCGACCCCGGCGTGGCTATGCGAACATACCATGGGGTCCCGAAACGGATTCCCAAAACCGGAACTTTCTACTTGGCCGGGAATAGGAACTTTCTACTTGGCTCCGACATCCAGACAGGCTAGTCCAATGACAAAGTGGCAATCACAAGCGTCAGATCATCGTGCTGCGGCGCTCCCGCGGCAAAAGCATCCACCGCGGCCACAATCCGCGCCACCAGTTCCTCCGGACGTCCCTTCGAAGCGGCGGCCGCGGTCAGGCGGTCTTCACCGAACTCCTCGCCCTGCGCATTGCGGGCTTCCGTGATTCCGTCGGTGTAGAGAATCAGCGTATCGCCCGCGGCCAGCGCAATCGATCGCTCCTCATACCGTGCCGAACGCGTCAAACCCAGCCCCACGCCAGGCGCGCGCAGCCAGCCCACACCCCCAGCCCCGCACACCAGCGCCGGACTGTGCCCCGCCGTCGCATAGCGCAGCGTGCGGGTCTCCGGATGATAGAACCCCACCCAGAACGTGGCAAAGCGATTCACCGGCGTCGCGTCATAGATCAACCGGTTGAGCTTGGCCATCAGATCATCAAGCGCAAAGATGCCCGCCACCGTCAGTCCGCGCAGCGACGACTGGAGACTCGCCATCAGCAGCGCGGCCGGAATACCCTTCCCCGCCACATCGCCAACAGCCAGAACCACCTCGCCCGAACCCGCCAGGAAGTAGTCGAAGTAGTCACCGCCCACACTCTGGGCCGGCCGGCAGTATCCAGCCAGTTCCAACCCGGGCACAACCGGCGGACGCAAAGGCAGAAGCCGTTGCTGAACCTGCTGGGCAAGATCGATCTCACTCTGGATGCGTTCGCGTTGAGCCGCCAGCCGCGAGTTCTCAAGGGCAAGACCCGCTTGAGGGGCCACCGATTCGAGCAGCCTCAGGTCACCCGCGCTGTATGGCTCCTCCGAACGCTTGGGACCCAGCACGATGGCGCCCAGGAAACTGCCCGCCGTGCCAATCGGCAGCAGGATTTCAGGAGCCAGTGTCAGTCCACGCGCTTCCGGCTCCTCCACCCGCAGGGCGCCCGCGTGGGCGCGCAGGCTGGATGCGACAGGGTGGCTGGCCGGCAGCCCTTCCGGCGGCGCGGCATAGCCAAAAGCAAAGGCCGGCTCCAGCATGCCCCCCGAATCAAGCAGTGCCGCCGCATGAGAAACGTGCAGCGCCTCGGCCACCCGGCGCACAACCGTGTCCAGCAACTGTCCCGGGTCCACCATCCTATGCACTTCGTCGTTGAGCGAAATCAGCACGCGCTCCGCATCCACGGCTTCGCGAAAGAAACGCTGGTCCACCCACCCTGAAAGCCACTCCCCGGCACGGCTGATCAGTGCCGCCGCGGCCAGCAGGATCCCAATGATCACCAGCCGCGAGCCGATGCCGCTTCCGCCGGCCCGCCCGATCGAGAGCGCAATCCAGACCAGCGCGCCCAACAGCAGCGTCCGGATCACCGCCACCGAACGAGCCGCAAACGCATAGCGCAGCCCCTGCCGCACCGCGACGCCTACGTCGATGGTCTTCTGCACCAGCACTGTGTACGCCAGCGTTACCGGCGCCAGGCCCAGCATCAGGATCGACACCGGAAACAACAGTCCCAATTCCCCCAGCCGCACTAGGCCGGCAAAATTCGCCAGCAGCACCAGGATCAGGGGCGTGAAACTCAGTCCCAGCCCGGCCAGTACCAGCCGCAGTTTGCGCCGTTGCGCGGGCTGTGTCTCGAACCTCTGCTTGATGAACAGATTCACCAGACCCAGCAGGTAGGCGGCCACCAGCATCCACGGAACGGCCGCGTGCGGAATCTTCGACCAGAGGTCGAACACCAGGGCACTCGACAAGGGCGCGTGCGCCCCCACGGCGTTCAGCACGCCGCTCCCCAACGCGTAAAGGGCAAGCGGAATGCCGAACACCCAGCCGGACCACGGCAACACTCTGCGACCCGACGCCGGGTCCGGAAACAAAAGGCAAAACCACAGCCAGGCCGGCGCCGCCAGACCCGCGCAGCCGCCCGTCAGAAAGTAAATGGGAACAGTCCACCAGATGCCCAGCACCGGACGCAGATCGCCGTTGGTCACCGCCACCTGGGAAATGGCCAGCATCAGAACCAGCAAGGCCCACGCGATCGGGTCCCGGCGGCGCCGCACGAACACAAAACCACCCAGGCCAATACAGAACAGAGGAGTGAAAATGCCCGCGGCGAAATCGATCAGCAGGTCACCGGGCGGGTCCGGCTCGGTCTTGAACGGCACTAGCGGCGCCCGGACCTCAACCACCGCCCGCCCCGGATTCTCGAATCGAAGCAGGACCTCGGTCCCCGGCCGCCGGTTCAGCACATACTCCCGGAACCCCACCACCGAGATGACCGCAAGCCCATCGCACGCAATCAGCCGAGCCCCTTCAACCACACCGGCCTGCGCCAGCTCCGCCGAAGGCTTGCCGATCTTGAGCGTCGTGAAGTCCGGATCCGCCGGAATTTTGGGATACCACGACGGCTGAAAACTGATCCTGACGATCTCCGCCGACCAGCGCATCTGCACCAGCGCCGTCACCACCAGCAGAACCGTCAGCAAAGGGCTCACGGAACGCTATTGTACCGTTCGCGCCCCCGCTTGCCTATTCGTCGCTATCGAAGATGCCGCCCAGCATGTTCGTCTGGTCGCCGGCCGAGCGCCCCGTGGGAGCCAACTCCCGGCGCAACTTCTCCAGCGTCATGCTTTGCACGATCACCCGCCCGGGACCCTGCATCGTGGTCAGGAACAATCCCTCCCCGCCGAAGATCGCCTTCTTGATCCCGCCCACGTACTCAATGTCGTAACTCACCGTCTCGTCAAACGCCACAATGCAGCCCGTGTCCACCTGCAGCACTTCGCCCGCGGCCAGCATGAACTCGACGAAATCTCCACCGCCATGAATGAACACAATCCCCGGACCCGTCAGCCGCTCCAGAATAAATCCTTCGCCGCCAAAGAATCCCGCGCCGATCTTCTTCACCAGCGCAATATTCAGTTGCACGCTAATCTGTGCCGCCAGAAAGCTGTCGCGCTGCACCATCAGCGACTGCCCGGCCCTCAGTTCAAACGCCTGAATCCGGCCCGGATAATTCCCGGCAAAGCCCACCTCACCGGGCGACGTGGCGTGAAAGTAGGTCAGAAACAGCGATTCGCCCATGAACGTCCGCTTGATCGCGCCCCAGATCTTCTGGCCGATCGAGTCCCCGCTCATCCGCGTCTCCCACTGCACGCTCTGCGTCTTGTACAGCATGCGGCCCGCCTCGGCGTACAGTTCCTGGCCCGGAACCAGCTTTACCCGCGCCACCTGCAGGTTATCTCCCTGGATGGTGTAGTCCAGGGGAGAAGCTACAGCCGCAACCAACGTCTGCGGCGGCGAGGCTGTCCCGCCGGCCTGAATCTGGGACCCGCAACGCCCGCAAAACCGGGCGTCGTCGCCCATCTGGGAACCACAATTCGTGCAAAATGCCATCTAAATCCGCTCCAGACAACCAGTCTACAATGAACGCATGGGGCGAACCTTCCTTCAGGCGGCTGCCCGCTTGCTCTCGCTGGCCGTTATCAATCAATACGCAGTGGGCAGGGAGATTCGTTCCCTTTGCGGTAATCATCCGGAACTTTGGCGCGAGGTCCTGGCCACCCACCAGCGGGGGGAAACCCGGCGGCTCACCACCGCCGCCGCCCGTTTTTCCGCACGCCCCCCGGCCGATCGCGACATCGGCCACATCGCCATCATTGAGGACTCCGGTGGCGTGGCCGTCCTGCGCAATGAGTTCACCCTGAGCGGACGCTCCATCACCTTCCGGCCGGAAGCCGCCGGCAACACGGCCTACCGCTTCGAAGTGGCCTCCGGCGGTTACGATGCGGCCGGCGAATCCGGCGGTCCGGTAACCCTGGAAGACGACGACGCCATAAGTTATGAACTGAGCTTCCCGTTTACTTACTTCGGCAAGACCCACCGCTCGTTGTTCATCCACTCCGATGGCAACGTCACCTTCGAACGGCCCGATGCCGATACCTCCGATCGCTCACTCGGCCGCCTCACCGCCGGCCCCGCGCGCATCGCCCCCGCCTTCCGCGACCTCGACCCTTCGCGCGCCGGCAGCGTCCGCGTCCTCAGCGAGCCGTCCCGCATCCTCATCACCTGGCTCGATGTGCCCGAATACCAGGAATTCGGCCTCGGCCCGCGCCAGACCGTGCAATTGGAGTTGGACGAAAGTGGCCGCATCCGCCTCTCCCTGCACCGCGTCTCAAGCCGGGTCCTCGTCGTCGGCATCTCGCCCGGCGGGCTTCAAGGCTCCACTTCCGTGGTCAACTTTGCCGCCGGCAGCGCCGAAACCTACCGCGGCAGCGTCGCCGAACGCTTCGGCGCCTCGAACGAAGTCGATATCGTCCGCGTCGCCCAGCGCTTCTACGAAACCCACAGCGATTCGTACGACTATCTCGTCATCTACAACAGCCTGGGCATCGCGGCCGGCCCGGGCGCCGTGGCCTTTGAAGTAACGGTCCGCAACAACCGTTCCGGCTACGGCGACGTCGCCTCGGAGTCTGGCGCCATCTATGGCTCCGCCTCCCGCCTTCAGGCCGTGCTCAACATGGGCCCCCTCGGCCAATATCCCACCGACCCGGCCGGCGTGGTTCCAGCTCGCACCATTGCCGGCGATACGCCGCTCACCGTCCTCGGGCATGAAGCCGGCCACCTCTTCCTGGCCTACGCCAGCGTTCGCGACACCAATGATCCCCGCGCACGCCCCATGCTCGGCCGCCAGACCGCGCACTGGAACTTTGCCTTCAACTCCGAAGCTTCGCTCCTTGAAGGCAACCGCATCCGCGACAACGGAGCCGCGGCCAGCCCGCGCTTCACCACTACCGCCGCCGTCCAGGGCTTCTCCCCGCTCGATCAGTACCTCATGGGCCTCCGGGCCCCCGGCGAAGTGCCCCCCACGTTTCTGGTTCCCGACCCCTCCATCGGAAACTTCAATCGCGGCCCCCAGGTCGGGCTCTCCTTCGACGGCGACCGGCGCGATATCCGTGTCGAAGAGTTGATCGAGGTCGAAGGCCGCCGCACGCCCGACCACACCGTGGCCCAACGCCGCTTCCGCTTCGCATTCATCCTCGTCACGGCGGAAGGCGTCCCGCCCGCCGACGATGTCCTCCGCCAGATCGAAACCTATCGCAAGGAGTTCGAGCCGGCCTTCCGGAAGTACACCGATGAACGAGCCGAAGCAGTCACCGCCCTTCAGACGGACATAGCGCTGGCTTCCTTCCCGGCCACCGGCGCCATCCAGGGCCGCACCTTCCGCTCCTTCGTCACCATCCCGCGGCCCGCCCCAGCGCCCCTCACCGTTCTTCTCCGCGCCCGCGATGGGCTTCTCGAACCGCCCCGCGCCGTCACCATTCCAGCCGGGGCCGTTCGCGCCGACTTTGAGGTCCGTGCCCTGCGCCCCGGCGCCGATACGCTCACCGCCGAGCCCGCCGATACCCGCTTCGGAGCAGCCCAGGCCCGCATTCACGTCGCCCAGCCCGCGGAACTGCGCGCCGTCATCGTCTACGGCGACCATCAGCGAGCCACCCCCGGCGTACCGCTCGACCGCCACATCGTCGTCCGTCTCACCGACATCAACGGACTTCCCTACCCCGGCGTCACCCTCGACGCCGAACTTCGCGACGGCGGACGTCTCGGAGACTCCGTCGCCATGACCGACGAATACGGCCAGGCCCGGTTTCGCTGGATCCCCGGCCCCTCTGGCACGCGTGAGATGCGAATCACCCTGCCTGGAACTCCGGTCGCCGCCACCGCCCGCGCGGAATAGAAAGCGTCCACTCTCGGCGGCGGCGGAGCCCGGAAACTGCAATTACCAACATGGCGGGCGGGGACACTCACGCGGGGGGGAGATTGGAGAGCCACCCGCCCTTTGCCATGCTAGCCGGTACGGCCCCTCGGCGTCCGCACCGGGTTCCGGTTAGGCCCCGCCGGCCGTTCCCAGCATCCGGGTCATCGACTCGTGCAGCATCGCCGCCCGCTTCGCTAAGCCCTCCGCGTGGGCCTTGATGAGCCCTCTGTTCCGGCCGATACCGTCCGCAACCAGCTTTTCTTTCTGATCGTGGAAGATGTCGAGCAGCGTGATCACTTGCCGCGCGCGCTTCCAATCCTCGCCCTGCACCAGACCGGCATGCGAGGCTTCCACCTGTTCGGCCATGGCCTTCAGACGGTCCACATTCGCGCCGGCGGCCTCCAGCCGGTTCCGAAGCTCTGCTTCTTGGACGGACTTGGCCTTCACGGCCGTGTGAAGGCCGCGGAATTCGCTCTCCAGTTCCCGGGCGTGATCCCGCATCTGCGCCAGTTGGTCGTTTGCGAACACCGCGGTAGCCGTGAACGCGATCCCAACCGCGAACGTACGAATGGTAGTCATGGTTGTCAGTCTCCTTTGGTTTGGTCCGATGCCCTCTACACAAGGCTCAGTTCGAGCCCCGTTCTGGCATCGTTTAGCATGGTTTACTATGCCCGCCGCTGCTCAGGCGGCGAATAAGGAATTCACAAGGTTCTCAGCCGGGCCCGGTGACCGCCGGCCGCGGCTGTGAGCGCCAATCACGTCCTGGCACATCACGCAGTATCTTTGCCAGGGAACCTTCCTCAGACGTGCGGCCGGTAGTGGGCGGCGGCACGCTTCACACTCCGCGAACACGCCTTCCTCCATCCGTTCGCTCATCAGTTCTGCTCCCGGATCGGCTGGCTCATCCCGCAGTCCACGGCCGGAGGCACTCGCCTCGGCAAAGCCGCTGCGTGCGTGCCCAGGAGCCCGGGACCCGCCAGGCAGCGCCGTCGTCTGATTCCGGCGATCCGGAGAACCCTCCGTTAGCTCGTCCAGCTTCTCTTCAATCATTTGGCGAAATGGTTCCGGTTCGTGCATCAGGTCGCTCCCTCACTCAAACAACGAGATACGCCGGTCCAGGGTGCTGGCCGCCCGCCGGGCCGCGGTCGCGGCAGCGGTCTCCGGATCCCTGTCCAGTCCCTGGATCGAGAACCGAACACCCGGAGACAGGGTTACCGTCAACCGGCATTCGGTCATCACTCCGCGGGATTCCAGATCCACCGATGCCAACGTTACCAGGGACCCGTACCGGCTCAGGGCGAAACGAAGGCTTCGCTCGATCGAGCCGGCAACATCCACCGCCGCCAGCCCCGTCGGGCAATGCCTTCGTTTCACTCTTACCTGCACCTTCAAGCCGTCAGTACCTCGTTGATCCCACTCTACTCGGCCCTGAACAATTCGACAAGAAGGAAGTTTCGAACGTTCACTTCGAATAAACCGTGGAATCAAGCTCAACCTGCGCTGACGTCATCCAGCAACTGCCGGGCAGCTTCGGTCACCTCCACAACGGCGGGATGCTTCAGGCGCCGCTCCATGGAAATGGCATAGAATCGCTCCTTGATCTCCGCCGTCCGGCCGATCACCGAACTGCCGTAGTGCTCCCTGACATCCTTTTCCACCGCCGACGGCACCGCGAAAACCCCCGCGCCAGACTGTCCGAATACCTTGAGCAACGCACTATCCTGAAACTCCGCCGCAATGCGGGGACGAATCCCGTGACGGTCAAACCACTGTTCCAATGAACGCCGCAGTGTGGCGCCCTCCACCGGCATCAGAAACGGAGCACCGTCCAGCGACCCGGGAAAACCCCGCCGGTACCGAAGCGACATCTCGGAGGTAGCGCAGAAACTAACCCCGCAACTGCCCAGGTCGTGATTGAACGCACGAGCCCGGAACGGCGCCGTGATCGGAGCATCCGCCAGCACCATGTCAAGCTGATGCGCCGCCAACCGCGTCAGCAGCGCCTGCGTATCGTCTTCGTGACACACCAACTGCACCGCTTCCTTCATTTCCAAAGCCGGTTTCAGGACCCGGAACGCAATCCACTTCGGCACAACATCGGAGATCCCCACCACGAACTTCACGGCGCGCCCGCGCGGACGCCCCCGCAGAACATCCTGCAGTTCCTGGCCCACCGAAAAGATCTCGTCCGCGTACCGGTAGACCACCTGCCCCGTGTCGGTCAGCGAAAGCGTTCGCCCCGTTTTCATGAACAGCTTCTCGCCCAACGTCTCCTCGAACAGCCGGAGTTGCCCGCTCACCGTGGGCTGAGCCAGGCTCAGTCTGGCACACGCCCGGGTAATCGTTCCCTCACGCGCGACCATCCAAAAATAGTAGAGGTGATGATAGTTCAGCCACTCCAAGGCAGGATCCTCCCGACGCTCATCATATCGTTATTCTCGATTTGTTGCACAGAAATTATCTATTTGTCCGAACTATCGAGGCACTCGTACACTGGGGATGTAGCACATGCCCGGCCACGCCACCTCTTCCACTTCACCCCACCAAAGGCTCTTCTCGCTCCTTGCCGCCGAACGCGGCAGTCTCTGGACGGCCCTCACCTTTTCTCTCGCCATCGGCGTACTCACGCTGGCCGTGCCCGTGGCCACCCAGGCATTGGTCAACACCGTCGCATTCGGCAACCTCCTCCAGCCCGTCGCGGTCCTGGGCCTGATTGTATTCGCACTGCTCATCGCGGCCGCGCTGCTTCAGTTGATGCGCTTCCGCGTGGTGGAACTTCTGCAACGCCGCATCTTCGTGCGCCAGGCCTCTGAAGCGGTCCATCGCCTGCTTCACTCAACCACCGGCGCGCTCAAGCTCCACAACGGCCCGGAGATCGTGAATCGCTTTCTCGATATCGCCACCGTGCAGAAGGCCAGCGCGATTCTTCTGGTGGATGGCCTCAGCGTCGCCACCCAGACCATCGCGGCCATGGCCCTGCTTGCCGTCTACCACCCGGTCCTTCTCGCATTCGACGGCGCGTTGCTCATCGCCATCGCGGCCATCATCTACCCGGTGGGCCGTGGCGCCGTCTCCACCGCCGTCCAGGAGTCCAAGGCCAAATACGCACTGGTGGGTTGGATGGAGGAGATTGCCCGCAGCCCGGGCGCCTTCCGCGGCGCCGACGGGCTCGCCTTCGCCACCGCCCAGGCCGACTCCCTGGTCCGCTCCTATCTCCGCTACCGGGCCGCCCACTTCCGAGTGCTGCTCCGGCAGTTCATCGGTTCACTCGGCGTGCAGGCCCTGGCCAATGCCGCCCTGCTCGGCGTGGGCGGAATGCTCGTCATCGACCGGCAACTGACACTCGGCCAACTGGTCGCCGCCGAACTGGTTGTCGCCACCGTCCTTGCCGGCGTCGCGAAACTTGCCAAGCATCTTGAAAGTTTCTACGATCTGCTCTCCTCCCTCGACAAACTCGGATCGCTTGTCGACCTTCCCGCCGAAGAGAGCGGAACCGAGCCGTTTCAACCGGATTCACCCGCTGCCCTCTCCATCAACGGCCCCGGGCTCAATGTGGTCATCCCGGCCGGAAGCAGGGTGGCGATCACTGGCCCCAGCGGAAGCGGCAAGAGCACCCTGCTCGACGCCATCTGCGGTTACCGGCGCATTCCGGGCACCTCCATCCAATGGAATGGCGCCGACATCCGCTACCTTCGTCTCACCGATCTCCGCTCCCGGTCCGCACTCCTCCGGGAGATCGAGATCTTCCACGGCTCCATCCTCGATAATGTCCGCGTCGGACGCCAGATCTCCTCCACCGGCGTGCAGCAGGCGCTTCAACAGGCGGGTGTCTGGAACACCGTGGAATCCCTGCCGGATGGCGTGCAAGCCATCCTCGCCACCGGCGGCCACCCACTCTCGGAAGGCCAGCGGCACGCCGTCATGATCGCACGCGCCATTGCCGGCGAGCCGCGGCTTCTCGTCATCGACGAAGTCCTCGACCGCGTCCAGGACCACAAGGACCGGGACCTCCTGACAAACCTGCTCTTCAGCCGCCAGGCTCCCTGGACTCTGGTTGTAGTGACCGCGCGGCCCGACCTTCTGAAGCTCTGCGACACCATCGTCGAACTGCCGTCCCTCCAGCAACAGGAGGTGACATGACCCCCGCGCGCTCCGGCTTTCCCGTTCTTCCAGCCATGGAGATGGTGCCCTCCCTGCCGGGGGCCAGCCGAATGGCCTGGTTTCTGGTGGTTCTCTTCACATTGCTCGCCGCGGCGCTCCTGCTGGCGCCCTGGCAGCAGAGCATCTCCGGCTCCGGCCGGGTCATCGCACTCGCGCCCACCGAACGGCAGCAGACCATCTCAGCCACCGTCGACGGACGCGTGGTCCGCTGGCATGTCGCCGAAGGCACACGGGTCAAACCCGGCGACCTGATCGTCGAAGTGAGCGACAACGACCCCGGCTTCATTGACCGCCTCCGCGGTGAACTCAGCCACGCCCGAGACCGCGAAGAGAGCCTGGCCGACCGCATCGCCGGCATTCAGGCCTCCCGCGAGAGTGCCCTGGCCGCCGCCGATTCCCGTGTCGGCATGGCGGTCGAACGCACCCGCGCCGCCGAACGCGGTCTTCAGGCATCCGATGCCACTCTCACCGCCGCCAAACTCAACTTCGAGCGACAGGAACAGCTCCACAAACGCGGCCTCACCGCCACCCGGTCCGTCGAGGTCGCACGCATGGAACTGGACCGCGCGGTGGCCGAACTCGAACGCTCCCGCAACGCCTTGAACGCCGCCCGCGAGGATCACCGCGCCACTCTCGCCGACCGGCAGAAAGTGGAAGCCGACTACACCGCCCTCATTGAGGACGCCACCGCCTCCAAAGCCTCCGCCAGCGCCGCCGTCCGGCCCATCGAAACACGCCTCGCGCGCCAATCCACCCAGCAAGTTCGAGCCCCCCGCGACGGCGTCATCCTTCGTCTTCTCGCCCAGCCGGGAAGCGAAATGCTCAAGGCCGGAGAACCGCTCGCGATCCTCGTGCCGGATACTAATGACACCGCCGTCGAACTCTGGGTCGACGGCAACGACATGCCGCTCCTGCATGCCAGCGACCATGTGCGCCTTCAGTTTGAAGGATGGCCCGCCGTTCAGTTCGTCGGCTGGCCCTCGGTCGCCGTCGGCACCTTCGGCGGGAAAATCACTCTGCTCGACGCCACCGATGATGGCTCCGGCCGTTTCCGAGTCCTCGTCGCGCCCGATCCTGCCGATGAACCCTGGCCCGAACACCGCTACCTGCGGCAGGGCGTCCGCGCCAAAGGCTGGGTTCTCCTGCGCCAGGTCAAACTCGGCTTCGAACTGTGGCGCCGGTTCAACGGCTTTCCCCCGTCCACCAGCGCGCCCCCCACCCAAAGTCCCACGCCGGCGGAGAACGGGAAGAAGTGAAGGCTCACCTCCTCTTGGCTGCGCTTCCGGTTCTGGCCTCGGCGCAGACTCCGCTCACCCTCGATCGGGTCCTCGCTTCGGTGGAGCAAAACTATCCGCCCCTGCTTGCCACGCTCGCCGGACGTGACTTGGCCGATGCCGAACTCGAACAGGCTCTGGGCCGCTTCGACCTGCTGCTGGGAGCGCAGTTCGACACCGACCGCGGCGGCTTTTACTCCAATGAACGCTTCAGTCTCGGCTTCAGCCAGCCCCTGGCGGCCGGCGGCATCAACACCTATGGCGGCTGGCGCGTCTCCCAGGGCCGTATCGCTCCCTACGACGGAAGGAACGAAACCCGCTCGCTCGGCGAATATCGTGGCGGCCTCACCATGCCGCTGTTCCGCAACCGCGCCATGGACGAACGCCGCGGCAATGTCGAAAAGGCGCGCGCCGGACAACGAATCGCCGCGCTCACCATCGATCAACAACGGCTGGTCGTCCGCCAGATCGCCGCACTCCGCTACTGGGACTGGGCGGCCGCCGGCCAACGCCTTCGCATCGCCCGGGAAGTGCTCGGCGTAGCCATGGAACGCGACGCTGCCCTCAGGGAGGCGGCACGTCTCGGCCAGATTCCGGCCATCGAAGTCACCGAAAATCAACGCCAGATCCTTCAGCGCCGCTCCCAACTCGTCGAAGCCGAACGCGGACTGCAACAGGCCTCCATCGCGCTCTCCCTCTTCTACCGCGACGCCGCCGGACAACCGGTCCCCGCCTCCCCCCAGGAAGTGCCCGCGAAGTTACCGTCCACCAGCACCCTCACCCCGCAAAGCGAAACCGAGGGACTGGACCAGGCCCTCGCACGCCGCCCGGAGATCACCCGCCTGGCCGCGCAACGCAGCCAACTCGGCATCGAGGCCTCGCTTGCCAGAAACGATCTTCTTCCCGCCGTCGATCTCGGGCTCGGCTTCACCTCCGAGGCCGGCCGCGGCCCGGTGCAACGCGGGCCCAACGAAATCAAGGCATCGCTGCGCTTCGAACTGCCCTTCCAGCGCCGCGCCGCCAGCGGCCGCCTCCACGCCGCCCAGGCACGCATCCGCCAGATCGAACAAAGCGAGCGTTTCGTCCGGGACCAGATCTCCGTGGAAGTACGCGATGCCGCCAGCGCCGTGCGCGCCGCGCATGAGCGAGCCGAACTGGCCCGCGCCGAAGTAACCGTGGCCCTCGATCTCGCGGACGCCGAGCGCGAACGCTTCCGTCTGGGCGACTCCACCCTCTTCACCGTCAACCTTCGCGAACAGGCCGCCGTCGAAGCCGAAATCCGCGAGGTCGCCGGCGTGAACGACTACCTCCGCGCCCTCACCGCCTACGAGCAGGCCACCGCCGCCAGTCTCACCCAGCCCTGACCTCCGTAACCGGCTACTCAAGCCGTGGCGCAGTCATCGGAGACAGACCACCAGCGACACAGCCGGCAGCGCCACCAGCAATACTGCGTTGGTCGCCGAAAATCACGCCGCCATGTGGCTGCATCGCCTGCGCCCAACTGACAGTCAGCGGACGGATAGTACGCCGGTCAAAGGGGACCAGGGTCAAACCTGCCGCGGCCGCCCTTCAATGCCGATGTCATCTCGATGCGCCGCGGTCTTCTCGGCATCAAGTGCGTACTGTTCGGCTACCATCACCACTTCCCAGACCGCCAACGTGGAACCTATCACATACGCCTGGCGTCCCAGAACGGAATCCCGAAACGCGATCGCGCGGAAGTCCTCGTGACGCAGCGCCTCTTCAATCAACTGCGCGGTGGCCTCGAGGCGAGGCTTGCGTACACCAGAGGCGAAGCGGTCCAAACGGGCCGCTTGTTCGTCGGGCAGTTCCAGGCCAGTCAAGGTCATGCCTCCTCGGTTGTAGTCACACGGAATCGCCGTGCTCGCGTCCGGAACCGAAACGCACCACCGGCGCACCCGGACCCCGCCCGTCACACCAACAAGCTACGGACGAATCTCGGCCGCCGAACCAAACCGCCGCGCCAAATCCCGCAAATACCCCTCCATCGTGCTCGTGTGCCCAATAAACCCACATTTCCGTTTTGAGCCGCGCGTGCGAATCTCCTGGATGCTCGTCCGCATCAATATCGATAGGGGTTTGAAGGCAGCGAAGACCCCTGC
>Ga0194131_10008386_pt1 | contig 13451 bp, 9 predicted proteins | sample TA2KigO120mmetaG_FD_148631 | JGI IMG/M metagenome (GOLD analysis project Ga0194131, IMG submission 148631) | Freshwater microbial communities from Lake Tanganyika, Tanzania - TA2015053 Kigoma Offshore 120m | ecosystem: Environmental > Aquatic > Freshwater > Lake | place: Tanzania: Lake... | reverse complement strand
TCGAAGACGGCCCTGAAGTCGTCTTACTGGTGGATACTTTCAATCGCTGGTTTGAGCCAGAGAATGTCTCGGCCGCTCTACGGGTCTTGGGCGCCGCGGGCTGTCGCGTCCACATCGCCCGCGCGCCGGACCGCCCTCTGTGCTGTGGTCGCACCTATCTCGCCGCCGGGCTGGTGGATGAGGCACGGGTGGAAGCGCGCCGGCTCCTCACCGCCCTGCAACCCTACGCCGCGCGCGGTTTGCCCATCATCGGACTGGAGCCTTCCTGTCTACTCACGCTGCGAGACGAATACGAAGTCATGCTCACGCCAGAAGAATTGGGCGCCGTGCCCACGCACGCACTGCTGCTGGAAGAGTTCCTATCACGCGAGCACCGCGCCGGGCGGCTGAAATTGAAACTGAACGACCAGACCGGCACCAAGGCGTGGCTGCATGGCCACTGCCATCAAAAGGCGCACGGCGTGATGAGCGATGTCGAACAAGTCCTCGAACTGATACCGAATCTTGACGTGCGCGCCATCCAATCCAGTTGCTGCGGCATGGCGGGAGATTTCGGCTACCAGACCGAGCACTTCGACGTCTCGATGAAAATGGCGGAGGCAGCGTTGCTGCCGGCCGTGCGCGCGGCCAGTCCGGATGACTGGATCGTGGCGGACGGAACGAGTTGCCGGCACCAGATCAAGGACGGCGCGGCACGCGAAGCTCTGCACGTAGTGCGGGTCCTGGACGCCGCGTTGTATCGAGAAGAATCATGAGGAGGAGATCGACATGAAGTGGAAATTCAATGGCGTGCGGGTGGTCAAGAGCACCGAGCTCGATACCAACACGCCACAGACCCTGGGCATGAACCGCGCCGCCGCCATCACCCAGGCGCGCTGCGGCGCAGAGAAATTGTGGGCCGGCACCGTGGTGATCCATCCGAAGGCCAAGACCGGCGCGCATCATCACGGCCCGGTCGAGAGCGTCATCTACGTGGTGAGTGGCAAGGCGCGCATGCGCTGGGGTGAGCAGCTGGAATTCACCGCCGAGGCCGGGCCAGGCGATTTCATCCATGTGCCGCCCTTCGTGCCACATCAGGAAATCAACGCCAGCGATGATGAACCGCTGTCCTGCGTGCTGTGCCGCAGTGGACAGGACCCGGTGGTGGTGAATCTGGACATCCCGGTGGTGGAAAAGCCCGAGACCGTGCTGTGGACCGATGACATCCACAAGGCTCCGCCGGAGCAATGCGGATGAGTGACGTGACGCAGTTCGACGGTGCCGCGCTGGTCGACGAGCTCAACTCGCTCCTGCACTTGAAGACCACACCCATCGGCATGAAGTTGTTCGAACGGGTCGAGGACATGGAGGCCATCCCCAAGATTCGTCGGCCTGCGAGCATTCACACCACCGACCAGATCGTCGCCCAAGCTTCGCGTCTGGGCTGGACCGTGGGCATTACCGCCGCAGACCTGGTGGGCCCTCAGTGCGGCGCGGTGATCGGTCTGCACCCGCAGAACGACGAATGGCTCTCGGGCCAGCGCATGGCCGGCGTGTGGTTCGCCACCCAGGCGGATGCCGCGCCGCCCACCAGGCCGCCATAAGCGTGGTCCCTCACGGCCGCTATAGGGCCATGGCGGTGTCGTCGCTGGCCGCCGGACGCTTGAATCCACCTGATATCTGCCTGATCTACGCCACCCCCGGGTAGATGATTCTGCTCATCAACGGCCTGCAGTGGAGTGGCTACAAGAAACTCGACTTCACCTGTGTGGGCGAATCCGCCTGTGCCGATTCCTGGGGCCGCGCGCTGGTCACCGGCGAGCCCAGCGTGTCACTGCCGTGCTACGCCGAACGCCGCTATGGCGGCGTGCCGGATGATGAGCTGCTGATGGCCGTGCCGCCGCGCTTTCTGCCTACAGCTATCGCAGGTATGAAGGCGCTCAGCAAGAATGGGTTGCGCTATCCGATTCCGCCCTATGGCATCCGGTCGGATGTGCGCGCGGGGCTGGGTGTGAGTTATCCGGCGAAGGGTTAATTCGCAGACGCCGTCATCGGGTGTCGCTCTCTTGCCGGTAGCGTGGATCTTGGAACGTTTGCGCGCAAAGGATATGTGCCCGCGGCATCCAGCGCGCCGGCACGCAGTTCCTTGGCCATCCGCGCTTGCGCATACCGCGCTGAGAGCGGATTGGGCACGGCAAGCCCTCGTGGGCCGGCCGCGGCGATCCCGAAGCGTCTGTTGTACAAGTGGTTTCCGAGAACGAAGACGAGTTTCACACCCGCTCTGGCCAGCTGGTCGAATCCCTCGGCAATCAGGTGGCTCCCGACTCTGCGTGCCTGCCAATCCAGATGCACTGCCAATGGCGCAAGCAACGCTGTCAAAGCGTCCGGGCGCTTGTCGCCGTGCCCCGCCCGATCCCTGATCGCGTCTTCACGTGCCGGACTGCACGCCGCGATGCTGCACAACATCTACGCCGATTCCGTTCGGATCCACCACGACGAAGTGACGATTGCCCCATGGCTCATCGCGCAGATCCAATTCCATGGGCATGCCCAGTGCCTGGATGCGTCGATAAACCGCGTCGACGTCGTCGACATCCACCGAAACCCACATCTCCTGCCCTTGAAACGCGCCGCGGAATCGAGGCGCCTGCGACGGCTGCCCCGGTTTCATGAAGCCGAGCTCGCTCCCCCCCAGTTGCAGCAGGACGAACCAACCGTCCTCCACCTCCGAATACGTGCGAAATCATCCCGCAAGGCCTCATCCAGTTCGACCTGAATGCGAGCGTCGCCCGCCGCATGGTGAAGTCGCCGGACCGTGCCGAGTTCGCTACCGGAGCGCCGCACCCCGCAATGAGGGCAACGCATCCCCATATCAGCCAGCGCGTGTTCATGTGCCCGCTGCTACGGATTCTTGAACGTCAAGCGCGTGAACTTGCCCTTCACTAACTTCGAGTAGATGTAACTCGAAAGGGTTATGCCAGTCATGTCCGCGGCGGCGAAATCGTAAGCCGCCATCACGCCCTGGTAAGGCGCCCGGATGGCACTGGCGAGCGCGGCGGGTGCGGCATTCGCACCGGCCTTGCGCAAAGCATTGGCGAGTACATGTAGGGCATCCCAGCCGGCGGCGTCAAACGCCTTGGGACTGGCGTTGTAGTGTTTGCGAAACAACTCCACGAATTCTTTCTGATGCGGCAGCGGGTCCTCTGCCACCAGAAACTCAGCAAAGGTGATGTCATCGGCGAACTCGCCCATGCCCCTGACGTACTCATAGGATGCCGATCCGATGGCGCCGACAATGGGTGCCTTGAGATTCAGCTGCTTGGCGTTGCGAAAGGGAATGGGTGAGGTAGCGATGATGAACACCACGTCAGGATTCGCTGCTTTGACCTTGGCTGCATGAGTGGTGACATCGTTGGCGCCCACCTCAAACTTCTCGGTGATGACGAACTCGGCGTTATAGCGATCGGCCACGCCCTTCAGCGCGGCCATCACCACGCTGCCATAGCCACTATCGTGCAGCACGCCGATGCGCTTGGCCGCATGGGCCTTGGTGGCGTACTCCATGAGCGCGCGAGCGTTCAGGGCGTGCGAAGGCAGCAGATGGAACATGTGCTTGTAGGTCAGTTCGATGGGTGGTCCAAGTCCGGTGAAGACCAGATGCACCAACGGCAGGGCATTGGTCACGGCACCCACCGCACCCGTGCTGGCGGTCAGCGAGGGTCCCAGCAGCGCGACGACCTTTTCGTCGTGAATCAGACGCTCGGCCTTGCTCTTGGCGATATCGGGTTTTGACGAGTCATCCTCGATCAGCAGTTTGATCGGACGACCGTTGATGCCACCGCGCTCATTGATGGCACGCTCGGCCAGCAGCATGCCATTGCGTTCGGGGATGCCGAGCCCGGCGCCGGGACCCGTGAGCGCGATCACCGCGCCGATCTTGATGGGCGGACCGGATTGCCCTTGAACGCTGGTGGCAAACATCGCCATCATCCATACGATAGCGACGCCAAGCCCCCTAGATAAACTCAAATTGCGCGAGGCGAGGACACAGAACCGCACGATTTCTCCTCAGGTTGTTTGATTGAATTTGCTGGCACTATACCCTCGATCTTTTCCATCACCTATCGCCATGCAACCCTCGCACGCTCGAATACAAGTCTTTTGGCAGCCCGGTTGTACGTCCTGCCTGCGCACCAAAGAGTTCCTGACCGCGCAAGGTGTCGACTATGACTCCATCGATGTACACAACAATCCCGAAGGTTTGAAAGCACTGCGCGCGCTCGGGGCACGCAGCGTGCCAGTGGTAGCGCTGGCGGGGAAGTACACCTTGGCGCAATCCATTCGCGATGTGGTCAAGTTCCTCGGCCTGAAGACCAAGGTGATGGACCCGCTGCCGCCGGCCGAACTTGTCGGCAAGCTGCGAATCGTACTGAGCGCGGTGGCACGCTACACCATTCAGTTTGACGACGCGCAGCTCGGCAGTGTGTTTCGCAATCGCAATCGCACGGTTGGTGCGTTGGCGTATCACGTGTTTCGCGTCGCGCAGATGGGTCTGGGGGCGGCACGGCAGGTGCCGTTGAGATTTGAAAGCTTTGATGACCTGCCGCCCGCCGAGTGGCGCGGTCAGGACATCTCACGATGGGGATTGAGTATCCGCGACGAGATACTCGAATGGTGGAAGACGGAACCAAAGCGCGATCTGGACTACACCGTTCCGACTTACTACGGCTCGAGACCGATGCATGAAGTACTAGAGCGCACCGTCTGGCACGCCGCGCAACATACACGGCAGTTGATGCTGATTCAGGAAAGCTATGGCATCACAACCGACGGTCCGCTGGCCGCGGAAGATCTGGCTGGGTTGCCGGTGCCGGATGAGGTTTGGGATCGGTAGGGGTGGACATCGCTGTTCTCGCCGAAGGCTGCGGCAGGGACGGGTCCCGGACCCGTCCCTCCAACACGAACTCACTTCAAATGCGGTTGTGCCAGCCGCCGCCGAGGGCACGGATCAACGCTACGCTTGCCAGCAGTTGCTGATTGCGCACGCTCAGGAGATTGCGGAGGGCCTGCAAGTGGGTGCGTTGAGCGTCGATTACTTCCAGCACGACCACCAGCCCCGCCTTGTATCGTGCAGTGGCCAATTGTTCGGCGCGTTGAGCCGCCTTTTCGGCACGCTGAAGCGATTCGCCTTGGTAGCCGAGCAGTCGCAAGCCGCCGAGGGCGTTCTCCACTTCAGAGAAAGCCACCAGCAAGCGCTCACGGTACTGCGCAAATCCCTCCGCGTAGCTCGCCTTGGCGCGTGCCAATGTGGCGCGATGGCGGCCGCCTTCGAACAACGGCTGTACCAGCGACGTGGCCAGCGTCCAGATCATGCTTTCCGGTCGCAGCAGGTCGGCAAGGTGCGAGCTTTCGTAACCCAAAGCACCGGTCAGTCGGATGGCGGGGAACCACGCGGTCTGTGCAATGCCAAGCTCCGCGTTGCGCGCCGCCATCTGACGCTCGGCCTCGGCAACGTCCGGTCGTCGCTGCAGGAGTTCCGCGGGCAATCCAACGGGAATGACGGGCGGTCTGAATTCGTAGTGCGCCTCGCTCAGCGAGAACGACTCAGGTGCGCTCCCACACAATACGGCCAGGGCATGTTCGAGCTCCCGTCGGCGACGCGCGGCGGCCCACGACTCCGCCTGGGTGGCGGCCACTTCGGCTTCGATGCGCTCGACATCCAGATCGCTGGCGACACCGCCTCGCTTGCGAATCAGGATCAGATCGCGCGCCCGCTGACGCAGCGCCAGGTTGAGCGCGATGATGTTCAGCTCCTCATCGGCGGCGCGGAGGTTGAAGTAGGTTTGCGCCAGGTCAGCTTGCATGCTCAGCATGGCGTTGTGATAAGCCGCCAGGCTGGCTTCGTAACGTGCCCGCACAGCATCTCTCTGACCGCGCAGGTGTCCCCATAGATCGATCTCATAGCTGGCCTGCAAAGGCACTCGAAAGCGGCTGGCTTCATAGCCCTTGTTGTTGGCCACCTTGTCTTGCTGATCGGGCCGATGACGCGACACCCGCGAGCGGCCGAAATCGGCCACAACGTCCAGGTTGGGATATTGGCTGGCACTGGCGAATCCGGCCAGCGCGCGGGCCTGCTCCACTCGCGCGAAAGCGGCTTGAACCTTAAGGTTTCCGCTGGCAGCCTGTTGCTGGAGGCTATTCAAAGTATCATCGTTGAACACCTCCCACCAGCGTCCCTTGGCGATGTCGTCACGCGGCTCACCTGCTTTCCAGGGTCCGGTCTCGGTGAAGGCCGGTGGCGTGGACGAGTCCAGAGAGACAGGCTGCGTGACGGTTCCAGCGCAGGCGGCGAGCCACACCGGGGCAAGAATCGCCGCCACCGTGCACAGCCTACGCATTACCCTTGGACCCCGGCTTCTTGTCGTCCTTCTTCTCTGCTGGTTTTTCCTGCAGCACTGCCTTGACCTTGAGCCCATCCTCAAGGGTATCGCGCGGATTGCTGACGACTCGCTCCTGGTCGTTCAGTCCCTCGATGACTTCGACTTCTTTGCCGTGGTCTCTCCCTAACCTGATCTTCTTCAGGTGCACCACATCGCCCGCGTCAATTGTGGCGACGCGGATGCCTTCACCCCCCACCATGAGCGAGGTGACCGGAATGACCAGATGGGACTTGGCGCCGGTGATCTTGAAGCGTACCTGGCCGTACATCCCCGGAATGATCTTGCGTTCGGCGTTCTCCGCCAGCAGCTCGACAATCATGGTGCGGGTGGCAGGATCGAGCGCTCCGGCGCTGCGCTCGACCTTGGCCTCGACGATATGCTTGCCCAGCTCGGGCACCGAGAGTTCCGCACTGGTGCCGGGATGAATCAGCTGAATTGCGCTTTGTGGCACGGCCACATGAATCCGCAATCGGTCCATCTGCACGATCTTGAACAACCATCCCACGCCCGAAGCACTGCCGGCCTGGATGAGTGAACCGACTTCGACATTGCGCGCGGTGATGGTGCCGGCGAATGGCGCCTGCACCTGCTGAAAGGCTCGCAATTGCTCGAGCCGGCGCAGGTTGGCCTCGGTGGCGGCGTAATCGGCCATGCGGGCTTCAAGCACCGCCTTCTTCTCGTCCACTTCCTGCGGTGAAACGGCGTCTTCCTTGAGCAGGGCGATGTACCGTTCCGCAGTGACTTTTGCCAAACCCAGATGCGCCTTTACCTGTTGCTGGCTGGCGCGCACCTGCTGAATCTCGCGATCCAGCTCCGGTGTTTCGATCTGCGCGAGTAATTGGCCCTCTTTGACCTGGTCACCAATATCGACCGTCCACCGCTTCAGATAGCCATTGGTACGAGCAAAGAGCGTGGTTTCCTGCAAGGGCTTGATGTTCGCCGGCAGTGCCAGTTCATTGGCAGCCTTGCCGCGTTCCGCGAGCACATAGACAAAGGTAGGCAGGGTTTCAGCAGCGGCTTCAGCCTGGGCATCGCGCAGCGCCTTGGCGCGCGGCAGATAGCCGATCAGGAACAGCGTCATGAACAGCACGAGCAACGCCACGATCCAGATGATCTTACGCCCGCCTGCCCTGCTGTGTGCCGCCTTTACCTCGCCCATCCGGCTTTCCCCCGCTTAAACTGGCCCACTGTTTTACTCGCATGGACTCGCCTTGTCATCCTGAGTAACATGGCTCGCATCGAGACGGGAACCGCGTGGAGAGACCCCGTGTGGCTGGTCAGACTGGCATTGCGCCTGCCCTATACGTTCGTGGTGACGGCCGTGGCAATCGCGCTGCTTGGTGCGGTATCGATCACGCGCATGCCCAAAGATGTGTTTCCGCAAATCGCCGAGCCCATCGTCACTTTGATCTGGCAATACGTCGGCATCCCCGCCGAGGCCTTCGAGAAGCAGATCACCATCTTCTCCGAACAGCAGATCAACACCACCGTCAGCAACGTCAAGCGCATCGAGTCGCACACGATCTACGGCAAGAACGTGATCCGCATCTATTTTCAGCCGGATGTGCGGATCGACCAGGCCATCGCGCAGATCACCGCTACCTCCCAGACCATCATCCGGCGCATGCCGCCGGGGCAGACGCCGCCTCAGATCGTGCAGTACGACGCCTCCAGCGTACCGATCCTACAGCTCGCTCTGGGCAGCGACACGCTCTCCGAGCAGGAGTTGTACGACAAGGGACTCTGGCTGGTTCGCAATGAGCTGGTGCCCGTACCCGGTGCTACCGTGCCGCTGCCCTATGGTGGCCGGCCCCGCCTGATCATGATCGATCTGGATCCGGTCAGGCTGCAAGCCAAGGGGGTGACAGCGAAGGAGGTCAACGACGCACTCAATCGCCAGAACGTCAACTTGCCTACGGGCTCGACGCAGATCGGTTCGCGCGAGTACATCCTGAGCATCAACAACAGCCCCGACAAGATCGAGCTGATCGGTGAACTGCCCATCAAAACCGTGGGATCGACGACGCTGTTCATCAAGGATGTCGCCGACGTGCGGGATGGCTATAACGAGCAAACCAGCCTGGTGCGTCACGATGGCCGCAAGTCGGCACTGGTCACCGTACTCAAGAGCGGCGGTGCTTCTACGCTGGACATCGTACGGCAGGTGCGGGAGCGGCTCGGTCAGGTGGAGCTCCCCAAGGGCATGCAGCTTTCCTATCTTTTCGACCAGTCCGTATTCGTGGTCAATGCCATGAAGGCAGTGGTGCCCGAAGGACTCATCGCCGCCGGTCTCACCGCCTTGTTGGTGCTTCTGTTTCTCGGCAGCTGGCGCAGTACGCTGGTGGTGGTCATCTCCATTCCGCTCTCGGTGCTGATGTCAATCACGTTGCTGGATCTGATGGGATACAGTCTGAATCTAATGACGCTGGGTGGACTGGCGCTCGCGGTCGGGATTCTCGTGGACGATGCCACGGTGACCATCGAGAACATTCACCGCCACATGGGCATGGGCAAATCGCTGCTGGATGCCATCCTGGAAGGATCGCGCCAGATCGTGGTGCCCGCCCTGGTATCGATGCTGTGTATCTGTGTGGTATTTCTGCCGGTGCTCTTGCTTACGGGCGCAGCCAAGTACCTTTTCACCCCCATGGCGCTGGCGGTGGTGTTTGCGGTGGCGACTTCGTACCTGTTATCGCGCACACTGGTGCCGGTGGCGGCACGTTATCTGTTCAAAGCGTCGACGGTGCACGCTTCCAACGGAGGCTGGCACGGTGTATTCGAACGCCGTTTTGAGGCTTTGCGCACACGCTATGTCGCACTGCTCGGCTGGGCGCTGCGCGAACGCGCCACTGTCATGGCCACCTTTGGCGTCACCCTGGCGTCCTCATTGATCGCCGGCTGGTTCATCGGGTGGGACTTCTTTCCGACCGTGGACGCCGGCCAAATCCGGCTGCACGTGAATGCCCCCATCGGAACGCGCATCGAGGACACCGGCCGGATTTTCAGCCGCGTGCAGGACGAGATCCGTACGATCGTGCCCAAGGAGGAGCTGGACGTCATCATCGACAACATCGGCATTCCTCCGTCCACGAACCTGGCCTACAGCGACAACGTGACACTGAGTTCGTCGGACGGCGAGATTCTGGTGTCCCTCAAGGCGGGGCACGAGGGACGTACCGACGACTACATTCGTGCAATCCGTCATCGATTGACGGAGCGCTTCCCGGAATGCACGTTTTATTTTCAGCCGGGTGACATGATGAATCAGATCCTGAACTTTGGTCTGCCCGCGCCCATAGATGTGAAGATCATCGGCGGTGACTACAAGAATTTCCGCCTGGCGCAAGAGATCGAGGCGCAGGTGCGCAAGATCCCGGGCACCGCCGATGTCCGTGTACACCAGGTGATGGATCAACCTGCCCTGCGCTTTGAGGTGGATCGCACCCGCGCCGCTGAATTGGGTGTGACACAACAGGAGATCGCGCAGAACTTCCTGATCTCGTCGAGTTCAAGTGTGGTGGTCACGCCCAACTACTGGAACGACCCCAAGTCAGGGCGCCCCTATCAGGTCGTGGTGGTGCAACCGCACGAGCGGGCGCTCGACAGCATTGATGCGGTATTGAACGTTCCGTTGCCGGGAAGAGGCCAGGCGGCCACGCAGACGCTGGGCAATGTGGCCACCGTGAAATATGCGCGCACGCCCGCCATCATCAACCACGTCAACACCGAACTGACCTTTGATATATTCGCCAACGTCCAGGGCCGGGATCTGGGCGGTGTCGCAGCCGATGTGCGAAAGGTCATCGAGCAGTTCATTCCCAGGGCCGCGGAGCAGAAGAACAACACCCGCATCGAATTGAGCGGTCAGGCGCAAAGCATGTATGACGCATTTACCCGGATGGGCATCGGCCTGCTGGCGGCGATATTGCTAGTGTATCTGATCATGGTGGTCAATTTCCAGAGCTGGGTCGACCCGCTCATGATCCTGAGTTCACTGCCAGGGGCGTTCTGCGGCATCGTGTGGATGCTGTTTCTTACCCAGACGCATTTCAGCGTGCCGTCTCTCATGGGCGCCATCATGAGCGTGGGTATCGCTACCGCCAACAGTATTCTTCTGGTGTCGTTCGCCAACGAGCGGTTGATGGAAGGCGCAAGCGCCATCGACGCCGCGCTCGAGGCCGGTGCTTCACGACTACGTCCCGTGCTGATGACGGCCCTGGCCATGATGGTCGGCATGCTGCCGATGGCGCTGGGTCTGGGTGAGGGTGGCGAGCAGAATGCGCCGCTGGGCCGCGCAGTGATCGGCGGCTTGATTCTCGCCACCGTCGCAACCTTGCTATTCGTGCCCGTCGTGTTTGCTGCGGTTCGCCGCAACGGCGCACCGAAGCGCCGGTTTGCGAACCAGTTGCTGCCGGCAGCGTCTTGATCGCGAGGTAAGGTTGACTAGGCGATGACGTGAGCCATGTGTCACGACATGCACACAGTCCGCCCCTCTCCCCAGGGAGAAGGGCAACGGCCTTCCTAGAAATCGAGCGCGGCGCGCAAGGTCACAGCCTTCTCTTCGTCGACCGTACTGCTGGGCAGGCCAGCGTAGTTGGGCAGCACCGTGATTGGCGTATCGAACTTCGTGTGCACGTAGTTCAGATAGAACTTGAAGTTGGGATTCAGGATCCACTTTGCCCCCAGAGTGGTGGCGGTGGCCTTGCTGGTGGGCGTCATCAGGCGAGGTGTGCCGCCGCTGGTGCCTGCCAATTGACCGGTACCGCTGGTGTTCGACGCATTAAAGTCACTGGCATCGAAGCTGCTGACCCGGAAGCCCACTTCGAAAGCGCCCCATCCACCCCCTCCGGCGGTGTAGTTGCTATTGGGCTTGATGCGGCCGAAGGTGTTGCCGCGATAGCTATCGGCGTACTTTTCACCCGTGATCAGCCACAGAATTTCGCCGTAGTAAGCGTTCATGTCGCGGCCGTAATCCACGCTACCGGAGGTCCCTTGATAGTTTGCGGTGGCGTATTCACCCTGTATCTTGACCGGCCCCCAGGCGATCGCAGTGTCAATGCCCATGCGCGTCCTCTCAACGTTAGTCCCGGAGAACGCCTGGGTATTGAAGAAAGTGACGCCACGTCCTTCGGTCCGTTGGGATAGTCCGAAGTTCGCTGGAAGGCTACCGTCGGTGTAACTGGCGCCAAGGTGCAGAACACTCCCGCCGAGTTCGAACAGTTCAGAGAAATTAGCGGCCACCCTGCCAATCAAGTCATTCTTGGCCTGTGCCGCCACGGCATCGTTGTTGTTCTTGCCTTGTCCGGTTGAAATCGCAAATCCGTACGTCACGCCTTGGGCCGGCGTCCCCCACAGCATCGCGCCACGTTCTTTCTGTGGCACCAGGCCGTTGACCAGCGACCGCTCCTGGAAATCCAGGAATCGGGAACTGCCCAACTCTTCCAGGCTGAAGGGCATCTTGAACTGGCCAAAGCGCAACTGCGCCCACGGTGTCATCGCGACATTGACCCACGCCACATCCAACTGCGGGGTGGTGGTCTGGGCAAAGTCTCCGGTAATGTCGAACGTGATGTGGTCGTACATTCTGCCCGTGGTGGTCAAGTAGGCGCGCCGCATGTCGAAAGTGTCGGCGGCCACAACGTCGGGTGAATAGTTTCTATAGTCGGCGTGGACTCGGCCAGAAATCGACAATGAGCTGGACTTATCTCCAGATTCCCAGGTGAAGCCTTCACGGAATCTGCCCTGGGTAGCGCTGGGCGCAGCTTCCCGCTGCCTCTCCTTGATCTCAGCGTCCTGGGCTTCTCGCAGTGCGCGCTTGCGCCGCTCGGCACGCTGCTCCTTGACTTCGATGTCCCGTGCTTCGCGCATTTCGTCGTATTCCTGTTCGGATAGCACCCCCTTGCTTTTCAGTCTTTCCAGCAAGTCATCGACTGTGTCGCCTTGGGCAAAGGCGGGTCGAGCCGCAAGCGTCACCAGGGCAACCGCCAGGGTCGTCACTACAAGCCTGCCTGGCGTATTACAGGGTGAGTCGAGTACGAAACGCTGCATCGAAGGATTCTCCATTCAGACTGGGAACTGGGCCTGCCCATCTGAACGCGCTGTGCGTACCATGGAATTGGCCTGGGATGCAGGTCATTCTGACTATTGAATATGACAGGGATGTGACCGGGGTGCGATGACACCCGAGGCGGGGTCAGTGCTGAGTTATCCGGCAATCTTGAACAGCACGAAACCCATCAGCACAGAGAGCAGCGCTGTTACGACTAGCAGGATGTTGGTCTGGCGACGTTGCTCCATGAGCAATTGCGCCCACACTTCGCCGGTTTTCTGCGCTTTCAGATCAGCGAGGGCACGGTGTGCCAGACGTGGCAGTTGGGGAAAGATCGTGGCCCACTGGGGCGCCTCCTCTTGCAACCGCCGCACCAGGCCGCGCCAGCCAATTTGTTCCGACATCCAGCGCTCGAGGTACGGTTTGGCGGTACGCCACAAGTCGAGGTCGGGATCCAACTCACGGCCCAGGCCCTCGATATTGAGCAACGTCTTCTGCAACAGCACCAGCTGGGGCTGGATCTCGACGTTAAAGCGCCGCGACGTCTGGAACAGGCGCAACAAGAGCCGGCCGAAGGAAATCTCCTTCAGCGGCTTGTCGAAGATCGGCTCGCATACGCTGCGGATGGCGGCCTCAAACTCGTCGACGCGAGTCTCCTTGGGCACCCAGCCGGCGTCCACATGCGCCAGCGCGACACCGCGATAGTCACGGCGAAAGAACGCCAGGAAGTTGCGCGCCAGATAGGCCTTGTCCACATCGGTCAGCGTGCCCATGATGCCGAAATCGAGTGCGATGTACCCACCCTTTTCGTCCACCAGGATATTGCCGGGGTGCATGTCGGCATGAAAGAAGCCGTCGCGGAATACCTGCGTGAAGAAGATCTCGACGCCATTGCGCGCAAGCAATGCGATGTCCACACCCTGCGCCCGCAACGTTGCCACCTGGTTGATCTGGGTGCCACGCATGCGCTCCATCACCAGCGC
>Ga0194131_10008383_pt1 | contig 13455 bp, 8 predicted proteins | sample TA2KigO120mmetaG_FD_148631 | JGI IMG/M metagenome (GOLD analysis project Ga0194131, IMG submission 148631) | Freshwater microbial communities from Lake Tanganyika, Tanzania - TA2015053 Kigoma Offshore 120m | ecosystem: Environmental > Aquatic > Freshwater > Lake | place: Tanzania: Lake... | reverse complement strand
CCGCCGCGGCGCGGTCCCCGGCGGCGGCCGGCGCGTCCGCCACGCGCGCGTGGAAGCGCTCGCTCAGCACGCGGCGGCGGTACGCGAAGATCGCGCGCACGCGCGGCCCCACGAGCAGCCGGTTCACGAGCGACCCGAGCGGACCGAGCGGCAGCGCGTAGTGCACGACGTCGCGCACCTCCACACCGCCCGCGACGGGCACCAGGCGGTGCTCGTGGTGCCAGAGCCGGTAGGGCCCGACCCGCTGCTCGTCCACGAAGTACGACCCCTTGCGCACGTGCGTGATCTCGGTGACCCACGTGACCGGGAGCGGCCCGAGCGGGCGCACCCGGTAGGCGACGATCAGCCCTGCGTAGATGCGCGACGGCGCCGGCGTCACGATCTCGAAGCGCATCTCCGGCGGCGTGATGTGCGCGAGGTTGCGCGGATCGGAGAAGAACGACCAGGCCTCGTCGAGCGACATCGGCAACCGTTGCGACGTCTCGAAGCGGTGCAGGCTCACGGCTGGGCGATCCCCTCGCCGCGCTCGACCGGCCGGCCCTGGAGCAGGCGCTCGAGCGTGGCGCCGATCTCGCGGTCGGCGAACGCGAAGCCCGCGGCGGTGAGCTTCTCCGGGACGACGTGCTGGCTCGCGAGCAGCGTCTCGTTCGCGCGGCCCGAGCCGAAGACGAGCTTGAGCATCGGCGACGGGAGCGGGAAGAGCGTCGGGCGGTGCAGCGCCCGGCCCAGCGCCTTCGTGAACTCGGCGTTCGTCAGCGCGCCCGGCGCGCTCACGTTGACGGGGCCGGAAAGCGAGTCGCGCTCGACGGCGAACGCGACCGCCTCGACCGCATCTTCGAGCGTGACCCAGCTGAACCGCTGGCGGCCGCTGCCGAGCCGGCCGCCGACGCCCATCTTGAACGGCGGCAGGAGCTTCTGCATGAGCTCGCCCTGCATCGACAAGATCGGCGCGAAGCGCGCATACACCATGCGGATGCCGAGCTCGGAGGCGCGCGCGGCCTCCGCCTCCCAGTCGCGCACGAGGTCAGCAAGGAAGCCGTCACCCGATGACGACGCCTCGGTGAGCGTCTCGTCACCGCGGCAGCCGTAGTAGCCGATCGCCGACGCGGTCACGAGCACGCGCGGGCGGCGCGTGAGGGTCCGTAGGTGATCGACGAGCGTGCGCGTCGCGTCCACGCGGCTCGACCGCAGGACCTCGCGGCGTCGGGCGGTCCAGCGGCGCGCGCCGACGGAGACGCCGGTCAGGTGGACGACGGCGTCGACGCCCTCGAGCGCGCCCGGCCGGAACCACCCCTCCTGCGGCGACCAGTGCGCGCCTCCGTCGGCGGGGTCGCCCCGGCGCACGCGCAGCACGTCCGCGCCCGCGCCCGCGAGGCGCGCCGCGAGCGCGGAGCCGATGAACCCGGAGCTCCCGGTGATCGCAACCTGCATGACCGTCCTCCCCTCGGGGGCCACCTCGCGGCCGAGCGTAGCGCGCCGGCGTGGGCTCACATGTTGCAGTTCTTCGTCATGCGAAGCATATTATTTGTCAGTAACGGCGCACGACCCGAGCGAAACGCTTCGCCCCGAGAGCGAGGACCCGCATGGCCACCGCCACGACGAGCGCCAGCGCCCAGGCCCCGATCTCTCCGAACCGGCTCGCGGCACTCCGCCGCTTCAACCTGGCGATGGCCGCGCTCCACGCGGTGCAGGGCGCGCTCATGCTCGCGATCAGCAGCGACTTCGCGCTCCCCGTGACGCACGCCTTCCTCGAATTCGACGAGGCCACGGGGCGGCTGCTCCCAGGCCGGGGCGAGCTGTTCACGCTGCGCATCGGCCCGCTCGTCGCCGGCTTCCTCTTCCTCTCGGCGGTCGCGCACCTCGCCGTCGCGACGGTCGGCTTCCGGCGCTACGCACTCGACCTCGCGGACGGGGCGAACTACGCGCGCTGGCTCGAGTACGCCTTCAGCTCGTCGTTGATGATCGTCATGATCGCGATGCTGACCGGGATCTACGACGCGGCCAGCCTCGTGCTGATCGTCGCGGCGAACGCCTCGATGATCCTGTTCGGCTGGATGATGGAGCGCCACAACCGGCTCACCGAGCGCACGGACTGGACGGCGTTCGTCTTCGGCTGCATCGCCGGCGCCGCTCCGTGGCTCGCGATCGCGCTCTACCTCTGGAGCCCCGGGCAGGAGGGCGGGCCGCCGGGCTTCGTCTACGGGATCTTCTTCTCGATCTTCGTCTTCTTCAACGTCTTCGCGCTCAACATGGTGTTGCAGTACCGGCGCGTCGGGCCGTGGCGTGACTACCTCTACGGCGAGCGCGCGTACGTCGTGCTGAGCCTCGTCGCGAAGTCGGCGCTCGCGTGGCAGGTGTTCGCGGGAACGCTGCGCCCGAGCTGACGCGCGCTCACCCGCGCGCAGGCGCGTCGGTCGGCTCCGCCCACGCGCGTGCGCGCTCGATCGCGCGGTGCCAGGTCGCGCGGCGCTCGGCGCGCTCGGTCGCGTCGATCGACGGCTCGAAGCGCCGCTCCTCGCGCCAGAGCGCGCCGACCTCCGCGGTCGACGACCAGATGCCCGCCCCGAGCCCCGCGAGGAACGCGGCCCCGAGCGCGGTCGTCTCCACCGTGCGCGGGCGCACGACCGTGACGCCGCCGAGGTCTGCCTGCAACTGCATGAGCAGGTCGTTCTGCGCCGCGCCCCCGTCGACGCGCAGCTCGCGGATCGGCTGCGGGAGGTCGGCGTTCATCGCGTCGATCAGGTCCGCGCTCGAGAGCGCGATCGCCTCGAGCGCGGCGCGCGCGATGTGCGCGCGGGTGGAGCCACGCGTGAGCCCGACGAGCGCGCCGCGCGCGTGCGGGTCCCAGTGCGGCGCGCCGAGCCCGGTGAAGGCGGGGACGAAGCTGACGCCGCCGGTGTCGCGTACCGAGGCGGCGAGCGGCTCCACATCGGCAGCGTTCGCGATGATCCCGAGCTCGTCGCGCAGCCACTGCACGGCCGCCCCCGCGACGAAGACGGAGCCCTCGACCACGTACTCGGGCACGGCCCGCGTCGTCCCTGCGCCGAGCGAGAGCAGGAGCCGGTTGCGCGAAAACGCGGGCCGCTCGCCGGCCGGGGCGAGCAGGAACGCGCCCGTGCCGTAGGTGTTCTTGGCGAGCCCCGGCGCGGTGCACGCCTGGCCGAAGAGCGCGGCCTGCTGGTCGCCCGCGATCCCCGCGATCGGCACCCGCGCGCCGATCGCGTCGACGGTCGTCGTGCCGAACGCCGCGGTGGACGGCTCCGCCTCTGGGAGGAGCGCGGTCGGGACCTCGAGCGCCTCGCAGAGGTCGTCGTCCCAGTCGCGCTCGACGACGTTGTAGAGCAGCGTGCGGCTCGCGTTCGTGACGTCCGTGACGTGGCGCGCGCCGCCGGTGAGCTTCCAGACGAGCCAGGAGTCGACGGTGCCGGCCGCGAGCTCGCCGCGCGCCGCACGCTCGCGCAGCGCGGGGTTTGCGCGCAGCATCCACGTGAGCTTCGTCCCGCTGAAGTAGGGGTCGAGCGTGAGCCCGGTGCGCCCGGCGAACAGCGGCTCGCGACCGGCGTCGCGCAGCGCGCCGCAGATCTCGGCGGTGCGCCGGTCCTGCCAGACGATCGCGCGACCGACCGGGGCGCCCGAGTGACGCTCCCACAGCACCGCCGTCTCGCGCTGGTTCGCGATCCCGACGGCGCCGAGGTCGTCGGGGAAGCAGCGGGCCGCGTGCAGTGCGTCGGCGATCGCGGCGCGCGTCGACGTCCAGATCTCCTCGGGGTCGTGCTCCACCCACGCGGGGTGCGGGAAGTGCTGCGTGAAGGGCCGCTGCCCGACCCCGAGCACGCGCGCGGAGGCGTCGACCACGAGCGCGCGCGAGCTCGTCGTGCCCTGGTCGATGGCGAGCACGAGCGGTCCGGGCATGGCGCGGACTATACGGGCGACCGCGCGCCCGCAGGGCCGCGCTCGACCGTCAGTGGGTCGCTCGCGTCAGCCTACGAGCGTCCGCGACGGTGACGGCGCCGCGTCCGAGCTCGGCGACGCCCTCGTCCTCGAGGCGACGGAGCGCCTCGTTGACGGCCTCGCGTGTCACGCCGAGCAGCTGCGCGAGCTGCTGCTGCGTGATGACGAGTCGCGCACCGTCGCGGGCCGCGCCGAGCGGGAGCAGCTGCTTCGCGAGGCCCTGACGCACGTCGAGGAAGCTCGAGTCCGCGAGCGCCTCGTTCGTGGCGCGCAGCCGGCGCGTGAGCGTGCGCATCACCGCCTGCGACGCGGCGGGCTCGCTCGCGAGCCACGCGAGGAACGGCTCGCGCAGGATCACGAGCAGCTCGCTCGGCTCGGCGGCCTCGGCGCCCGCGGAGCGGGGCGCGCCGTCGATCAGCGCGAGCTCGCCGAAGGCCTCGCCGGGTCCGAGCAGCGCGAGCACGATCTCGTCCTCGTCATCGCCCATCGCCGAGACGCGGATCGCCCCCGCGATGACGACGTACGCGGCGTCGCCCGCTTCGCCCTGCTCGAAGAGCCGCTCACCGGACGCGAGGCGCCGCCGCGCGGCCAGCCGGGCGATCGCCCGCACGCGATCCGGGCCGAGGTCGATGGAGAGGGACGGCGGCGACGTGCGCGCCGAGCGCCTGCTCGTTCATCCCAACACCTCCCGGATGAGACCCGCGGGCCGCTCGCCCGTCGCCGCGCCCGCCGCAGGTGCCGCCCGCGCCTTCGTGTGTGATTCCAAGGTTCCGCCCGAGCGCAGGCACGGCCTCGTGGCAGGGTCAAGCACGGGGCGTGGGGAGCGCCGCGGGCGTCCCCGCGTCCCCGCCGAGAGCACATGTGATAAGACAGCGCGCGACCGCCCACGAACGCCGGTGCGGCCAGCGAGGAGAGCCACGATGACGGCCGTCGACGTCCGACCCGAGCAGTGCCTGGCGCCGATCGAGGGCGAGATCACCGCGCGCGGGCTCGACGGCGCGGTGCGCATCGTCCGCGACCGCTGGGGCATCCCGCACATCCGTGCGACGACGACGCGCGACGCGTTCTTCGCGCAGGGCTTCTGCATGGGGCAGGACCGGCTCTTCCAGATCGACCTCTACCGCCGGATGGCACACGGGACCTCGGCGGCGATGCTCAACAAGGGGTTGCTCCAGCGAGACATCCAGAACCGCCGGCTCGGCTTCTCGCGCTACGCGCGGCGCGAGTGGGAGGCGCAGACGCCGGACGCGCGCGCGGTGCTGCAGGCATACGCCGACGGGATCAACGCCGCGGCCGCGACGCAGCCGGTCCCGTACGAGTTCCGCGTCATCGACCACGCGTGGGAGCCGTGGACGCCCGTCGACTCGCTCGCGGTGATCAAGATGGTGAACGCGAACGCGCAGTGGGCGCAGAAGCTGCGCTACGCGAAGGTCGCGGAGGCGCTGGGCGCCGAGGCGGTGCTGGCGATGATCCCGGACGTCGCGCCGGGAGCGGCGGTGATCACGCCGTCGGGCGCGCGCTGGACGCAGGAGGAGCACCCGTTCGCGCGCGACGTCGAGTCCGCGATGGGCATCCCCGACGGGGTGATCTCGTCCGGGGGCGGCTCGAACTGCTGGGTGATCCACGGCAGCCGCACGGACACCGGCGCCCCGATCGTCTGCGGCGACCCGCACCTCGCGATCGGCGTCCCGGCGCAGTGGTACGTGGTGCACATGGAGTGCCCGGAGTTCACCGCGGCGGGTCCCTGCAACCCCTGCTACCCCGGCCCAGTGTTCTACGGGCACAACACGCGGGTCGCGTGGACGATGACCCACGCGCAGGGGGACCGGTGGGACCTCTACCGCGAGCGAATCCGCCAGGGGGCGCGGGGGCCCGAGGCGCTCTTCCGCGACGGCTGGGAGCCGCTCACGCGGCTCGAGGAGCGCTTCATCGTGCGCGGCGCGGAGGACACGAGCGTGCGCGTGTGGGAGACGCGCCACGGCCCGGTGATCGCGGGCGACCCCACGCGCGACGAGGAGGTCGTCGCCGCGCGCTGGGGGCTCGCGGATCCGGCGCACGACATGGACGCGCTGCTGCGCGTGCTGCGCTCGCGCACCCTCGCCGAGGCGCGCGAGGGATTCCGCAGGTACGACTCGGTGAGCGGGAACTACTGCTTCGCCGACCGGGCCGGGAACATCGGCTACCAGTACGTCGGCCGCATCCCGAAGCGGCCCGCCTGGGTCGTCCCGGTGCCGGGCTGGAGCGGCGAGCACGAGTGGGACGGTGACGTCCCCAAGGACGAGCTCCCGATCGACGAGAACCCCGCGAACGGCTTCATCGTCACGGCGAACAACAAGACGACAACCCCCGACTACCCGCACTACCTCTCGTTCACGGCGAGCCCGTTCCGCGCCGACCGGCTCCGCGAGCTGATGGACGCGACCGAGGTCTTCCGCCTCGACGAGATGCCCGCGCTGCAGGGCGACCAGCGCAGCATCCATGGGCGCACGATCGCCGAGCGGCTGACCGCGTTCGAGGCGCAGGACGCGGACGCGCGTGCGATGCAGGCGATCCTGCGGGGCTGGGACGGCAGCATGGCGCCGGACAGCGCGGCGGCGCTCCTCTACGACGAGACGTGTCAGCGGCTCGTGGAGGCGACCGTGCACGCCTACTACGCGCGCGTGCCGGGGATGCCTCCCTGGGCCGGTGAGGACCGACGCGTCCTCTTCGAGCAGTGGGCGGCGGACTCGCCGCTCATGCTCGGGTCGTTCGCGTCGTGGGCGGCGGCCGCGGAGCGCGCGCTCACCGAGGCCGCGGCGCGCTTGCGCGCCGCGCACGGCGACGACGCGAAGGCGTGGCGCTGGGACGCCGCGCACCGCATGTCCTGGGATCACAACCTCGGTCGCGACCCCGAGCTCGCGCCGATCTTCAACCTCGCGTCGGTCGCGATAGGCGGCGACGGGTTCACGCCGTTCAATACGCAGACGCGCTACGGCGCGGCGTCCGATCACGGCGTCTCGTTCCGGCAGGTGCTCGACATGCGCGACCTGAACGCTGCCCGCATCTGCATCCCGCCCGGGAACTCGGGCCAGCCGGGATCGCCGCACTACGGCGACAACGTCGAGCGCTGGGCGAACGTCGAGTACCACCCGCTCTACATCGAGTGGCGCGACATCGAGGCGAACGCGGAGGGCGAGCTGCGGCTGACGCCCGCGTAGCGGGGGCGGCGCGTGCCTCCCCAACGCGCGGCGGGCGCCGCCTCCGCGTCGTGAGTCCCCACCTCGGCGCGCGGTGCGTGCGCGCTCAGCGCGCGGCGAGCACCGCCTCGGGGTAGCGGGTCCCGACCTCGCCCGAGGCGACGAGCGCGGCGTACTCCTCGGCGGAGTAGCCGAGGAGCTCGCGGTAGACGTACTCGTTGTCCTCGCCCAGCCGCGCCGGCCAGCGCCGGTGGCCGTTCGGCGTGTCGCGCCAGCGGAAGAGCATCCCGGGGTGCTCGTAGGTGCCGATGTCCTCGCGCGTCACGGGTTCGAAGAAGCCGCGCGCGCGCAGTTGCGGGCAGCGGAACGCGTCGGCCTCGTCCTGCACCGGGCCGGCGGCGATCCCCGCCGCCTGCAGCGCATGGAAGAGGTCGGCGCGGTCGCGGATCCGCGTGCGCTCGGCGACGAGCCTGTCGAGCTCGCGCCGCGCCTCCCACCGCCCGCGCTCCGTGGCGAAGCGCGTCTCAGAGGCGAGCGCGGGCGCGCCGATCACCGCGCAGAGCGCGCGCCACTGCTCGTCGGTGGCGACGTCGATCGCGATCCAGCGGTCCTCGCCGGCGCACGGGTAGGCGCCGTGCGGCGCGTGCGTGCGGTGGTCGTTCGCCTGCCCGGCCGCCGCCGACCCGTTCATCGCGTGCTCGAGCAGCTCGCGCCCCATCATCGTCGCGAACGCCTCGAGCTGCGGCACCTCCACGAGCTGTCCGCGCCCGGTGCGCGCGCGGTGCCTCAGCGCCATCGCGGTCGCGAGCGCGCCCATCAGCCCGGCGACCGCGTCGCAGGCGTACGTCTCACCCGCGAGGTCGGGCGTCGCGTCCGGGTAGCAGCGCGTGAGCAGGTGGCCCGCCATCGCCTCGAGGTGGTTGCCCCACGAGCGGTAGTCGCGGTACGGGCCCGAGAGCCCGAAGCCCGGCATCCGCACCATCACGACCCGTGGGTTCACCGCGGCGAGTGCCTCATACCCGATCCCGAGCTTGTCGATCGTCTCGGGGACGTTGTTCTCGATGACGACGTCCGAGATCGCGACGAGCCGGTCGAACGCGCGCCGCCCCTCGGGCGTGCGCAGGTTGCCGGTGAAGGATCGCTTGTCGCACGAGGAGCTGTTGAAGCTCACGCCGCGGTTCCACGGGTCCGTCCCGGGGTCGGCGTTCGGGAACCAGGCGCGGCGCGCGGCCGCGTCGACGGCGCGCGTCTGCGGCTGGATCGTGGAGATCGGCTCCATCTTGATCACCTCGGCGCCCCACTCCGCGAGGAGCTGCCCCGCGAACGGGCCGGCCCAGACGACCGTCAGGTCGATCACGCGCACGCCGGCAAGCGGGAACGCGGGCGCCGCGCCCCCGCGCCCCGCGGGCGCGTGCGCCCCGCCCGCCGCCCGCGCGGGTCCCGCCGCCGTCGCGATCTCGCGCCGCACCTCCTCGGTGTGCTCGCCGAGGAGCGGCGCGCGACCCGCGGGCGGCCGCGGCGAGGCGCCCATCACCACCGGGCGCCCGGGGTACTCGAGCGCACCCGCGCGCGGGTGATCGATGCGCTCCCAGAAGCCGCGCTCGCGGAACGCGGGGTCGGCGTAGACGTCGGCGATCGACTGCACGGTGCCGCCGAGGATCTGGTGGCGCTGCGCGATCGCCAGCGCCTCGCGCATCTCGTGCGCGAGCGTCCACTCCAGGTACGCGCGCTCGATCTCCTCGGCGAGCGCGCCGGCGAGCTCGGCCGGCCGGCGCACCTCCGGCCGCGCCGCGAGGTCCGCGCGGCCGAGCATCCGCAGCAGGCTCGCGAGACGCTGGTTCCCGAGCAGGTTGAGGAAGCCGTCGCGACACGGGCGCACCCCCGAGGCGACGGCCGCACCGGGCTCGCGCCGCAGCGCGACCGCGCCCGAGTACGCATGCGCGAGCAGGTTGAGCTGCCGTCGGTCCTTGCCGCCCGCCTGCGTCTCGTAGATCGAGAGGTCGACGTGATCGCCGGCGCCCGTCGCCTCCGCCCGCAGCACCGCGAGCACGATCGCGAACGCCGCGGCGAGGCCGGCATGCCACTCAGCGTAGTTGCCGCCGAGGCGCAGCGGCTCGCGCTCGGCGCTCCCCGTCGCGTACATCGCGCCGCCCATCGCCTGCAGCACGAGGTCGCTCGCGGGCAGGTTGGCGTACGGCCCCTGCTGCCCGAAGGGCGTGATCGAGCAGACGACGAGCGACGGGCGCACCGCGCCCATCGCACCCACGTCGACGCCGAGCGCGGCGAGGCGCCCGGGCGCCAGGTCCTCGACGATCACGTCGGCGCGCTCCGCGAGCGCGCGCACGAGCGCGACCCCCTCCGCGGTCGCGAGGTCGGCGACGACGCTGCGCTTGCTCGTGTTCAGCCAGAGGAAGGTCGCGCTCGTCTCGCGGTCGGGGACGCCGTCCTTGAACGGCGGCTCGCGGCGCGCGCGGTCGCCCTCGGGCGGCTCGACCTTCGTGACGCTCGCGCCGAAGTCGGCGAGCAGCTTCGTCGCGTGTGGTCCGGCGACGCCGCCCGTGAGGTCGAGGACGCGGATCCCCTCGAGGGGCCCGGGCACGCCGCTACTCGCGCGGCCGGCTGCGCGGGCCGAACGGCTCCGGCGTGAACGGGCCGTCGCGCGCCTCCATGAAGCCGCGGAACCCGCGCTCGCGTCGCGCCGCCTCGAGGTGCGCGACGTCCGGGCCGTCGTTGGAGGCCTCCACGAGCGTCGAGAGCATCCCGTTCACGTTGAGCGCCTGGCGCAGCCCCATCGCCTCCAGCCCGTACGTCGTGATCGCCTTGTTCAGCCGCACCGAGTCGGGCGGGACGAGCGCGAGCCGGCGCGCGAGCGCCATCGCACGGTCCATGAGCCGCTCGTGCGGCACCACCTCGTTGATGACGCCGATCCGCAGCGCCTCCTGCGCGTCGAAGTGATCGCCGGTGAGCGCGTAGCGGTGCGCGTGCTTCCAGCCGGCGAGTAGCGCGAAGAGGACGTTGGTGTTCGAGATCATGCGCACCTCGGGCTGCGCGAAGACCGCGCGGTCCGACGCGAGCGAGATGTCGCACGCGAGCGAGTACCAGAAGCCGCCGCCCACGCACCAGCCGTTGATCGCGGCGATCACCGGCTTCGGCAGCTCCATGATGTGCATCATCATCCCGGGGTTGCGCATCGCGGAGTGCCAGTGCGAGCGCAGGAAGCCGCTCGTCGGCAGCCGCTCGCGCGCGGGCCCGCCCTGGCTGCCCGAGATGTCGTAGCCCGCGGAGAAGGCGCGCCCGGCACCGGTGAGGATGATCGAGCGGACGGCGGCGTCCGCCGCCGCGCGGTCGAGCGCCTGGTGCAGCTCGGCCTCGAGCGGCCGTGAGAGCGCGTTGAGCGCCTCCGGCCGGTTCAGCGTGATCGTGACGACGGCGCCATCCTGTTCGTAGATCAGGAACTCGAAGTCGGCCATGCGCGCCCCCCTCCTCGCGCGGCATTGTAGGGGCGCGTCGCGCGACCGAAGGCGGCGCGCGCTGCGCGGGACGCGCCGTGCGTAGGGCACCCACCACGACCGCCGTGGCTCGCCTACCCCGCGTCGGGGGGCCGGTCGGCGATCACCCCGTCGCGCCAGAGCGCCGCGACGTGCTCCGCGGTGAGGCCGGCCACGTCGCGCAGCGCGCGGTCGTTGTCGGCGCCGAGCAGCGGCGCCGCCACCCAGTGCTCGTAGCCCCGCCCGCCGTCGAGGCAGATCGGCGAGCCATCCCACCGCTGCGGCCCCGCCTCGGGGTGCATGAGATCCGCGTAGTACCCGCGCGCCTCGAGGTGGGGGTCGGCGGTCCACTCCGGCGCGGAGAGCACCGCGCCGGCGGGCACGCCTCTCGCCTGCAGCGCCTCCATCAGCGCGCGCTTCTCGTGCGCCACGCTCCATGCCTCGATCGCCTCGTCGAGCGCCGCGCGGTGCTCGCGTCGGCTCGGCGCCGAGGCGAAGCGCGGGTCCCGCTCCCAGCCACGCCCCGCGACCGCGCACAGCGCCCGCCACTCCTCATCGTCGCGCGCCGCGAGCGCGATCCACGCGTCCTCGCCCGCGCAGCGGTAGACCCCGTGCGGCGCATACTCGCGGTGCGTGTTGCCGATACGCGTCGGCTCCACGCCCGCGAGCTGCCGCTCGATCAGGAACTCGCCGACCATCGCCACCCCGCACTCGTGCTGGGAGAGATCGACGAACGCGCCCTGGCCGGTGCGCGCGCGCCGCGCGAGCGCCGTGAGCACCGCCACCGCCGCGTTCGCCCCGCCGATCGCGTCGGGGATCGCCTTCGAGGTCACGCGCGGCTCGTCGTCCGAGTAGCCCATCAGCGCGGTGAGGCCGGTCACCGGCTCGATGCTCGGCCCCAGCCCGACGTAGTCGCGGTACGGCCCCTCGAGCCCGAAGGCGGGCATCGCGACGTAGATGACCTCGGGCTTTGCCGCGCGCAGCGCCACGTATCCCAGCCCGAGCGCCGGCATCGCCCGGGCGCTGAAGTTCTCGATCACGACGTCGGCCTGCGCGACGAGCGCGAGGAAGGCCTCCCGCCCCTCGGCCCGCTTGAGGTCGACGGCGACGCTACGCTTGTTGCGGTTGAGCTTGTTGAAGAGCGCCTGCTGGTTCCACGGGTTGCCGGTGGGGCTCGCCCCGTAGATCGCGGCGGCGCCCGGCGGCAGCACCGCGGGCCCGCGCCCGGCGGGTGCCTCGACCTTGATCACCTCGGCGCCGAGGTCGGCGAGCACGCGCGTCGCGACCGGCCCCGCCCAGATGCGCGTGAGGTCGACGACGCGGACCCCCTCGAGGGGCCGCTGCGGGTTCGCCGGCGGAGGCCCCGCGGTGCGCGCGGCGACGCCCGCCCCGCCCGCGATCGTCGGCCGCGTGGCACCCGGCGGCACGAAGCCGCCGGCGGGCTCGGGCGCGCGCTCGACCGGCCGCTCCTCCCCCACGAAACGGAAGCCCCCGGCGGGCGCCCGCAGCCGCGCCTCCTCGCCCTCCGCGCCCGCGAGCGGGCGCCAGAACCCGCGCTCCACGAGGTGCCGGTCCTCGAGCAGGTCGCCGAGCTGCGTCGCCATCCCCACCGGCACGCGCCAGGTCTCCTGCCCCTCGCGGAAAACCTGCGCGCGCGGGAGCCCGCCGAGCGCCTGGACGATCACCGCCTCGACCTCGTCCTGATGCTCCATGCGGCCGGGGTTCGTGGCCCACGGGTGGTCGGGCTCGGTGTACTCGGGGTGGCCGATCCAGTGCGCGAACGGGAGCCAGAAGTTCTGGAGGATGTTCATCCCGAACCAGCCGTCGGCGCACGGCAGGAGCGTCGTCGGGCAGAGGTTCTGCCAGCGGTTCCCGTGGCGGCTGCGCACGATCCCGCCCGGCACCCACATCGTGTCGGTGAACTGGTGCAGCGTGGCGAGCACCTCGAGCACGCTCACCTCGACCAGCCGCGGCGCGCGCCCGCCACGCAGGCGCGCGAGGTGCGCGGAGAGCGCGGCGACGCAGGCGAAGTTCGCGGCCTGGTAGAACGGGTAGCGCCCCGGCATCGTGAGCGGGGCGCGCCCCTCATCACCCATCAGCCACGTATAGCCACCGAGCGCGAGCAGCGTCGCCGCCGTGGCTGCGTAGTCGCGGTACGGCCCCGAGAGCCCGAACGGCGTGATCGACACGACGACGGGTCCACCGTCGGGCCCGGCGCCCCCGAGGTCCGCGAGGTGGAGCGCGTCGAACGCGCGCGGCGAGACGTCGGTGATCACGAGGTCGCAGCCGGCGGCGTGGCGGTCGATCTGCTCGCGCGCCGCCGGGTCGCGCGCGTCGAGTGCGACGCGCCGCTTGCCCCCGTGGAGGTAGAGCTCGAGCGGCCGCGGGGGCGCCGGGCGGCCCGGCGGCTCCACGCGCACGACCTCGGAGCCCCAGCGCGCGAGCAGCTTCGCGCAGTACGCCGCGGCCTCTTCGCAATCGCTGATCTCGAGGACTCGCACCTGCGCCTCCCGTCCGCCGCGGGAGGATAGCGCGCGGGCACCGGCGTGAGCATCGAGCGTTTCGCGAAGCCGGGGCGCCGGACGCGCGCGCCGCAGCCGGGGCCCGCCGCTACTCGACGCGCGCCTCGTCCGCGTCGAACGTGAAGCGCAGCGTGGCGCGCGCGCCGGCGTGCGCGTTCGAGACGTCGAGCGGGAGCGCAACCTCGGCGCGCGCGCCGCTCGTCTTCGGGGGCGAGGTCGTCGGGTACTGGGTGCGGACGTCCGCCGCGCGGCCGCTCGCGGTGCACGCCGGCTGGCGGGTCGACGCGGAGACGGCCGCCGACGTGGTGGCGGCGCTCC
>Ga0194131_10008382_pt1 | contig 13456 bp, 13 predicted proteins | sample TA2KigO120mmetaG_FD_148631 | JGI IMG/M metagenome (GOLD analysis project Ga0194131, IMG submission 148631) | Freshwater microbial communities from Lake Tanganyika, Tanzania - TA2015053 Kigoma Offshore 120m | ecosystem: Environmental > Aquatic > Freshwater > Lake | place: Tanzania: Lake... | reverse complement strand
GAATCGGCCGGACTCCTCATCCTCGTGGCGGAGGCGCCGTAGAATCCGGCGCAGGCTTGCCGTCCACCGTGTGCGGCTCCATTAACTCCGCCCGCGTGCCGTCCGGATCATACAGGTTGCACTGCCGCCGCCGGTTGATCCCCGTGCGGATCGCGAGTGGCCGCGTGTAGCCGTTCCGGCGCGGCTCCAGCATCGCTACTGCCTTCTCCATATCAGGAACCTCCAGGCAAATATGATGCGCCGTGCCGCGCCATGTCTCCACAAATCCCAGCACGTCCCGGTAAAGCGCGAACGACTTCTCCGCTGAACCCACCAGAATCCCCGCGTGCAGCATCCGCGCGCTCACCCGCTCCGGACCCATGAACTTCCCCTTCTCCCTCGCCGACCATCCGTCCGGCTCGTACTGCACAATCTCCACTGTGTGCCCGTCCGGATCTTTGATGTTGAAGTTCGAATTCCCGATCCTTCCCTTGCCCACACGCTCCGGCACCGCAACTCCGCAGCGCGTGCATCGTCGGCGTCTGCGGAAAGTTGCGTTCCCAGTAATATTCGTAGAGCAGTTCCTTGCGCCAGTCCCCGCCGCGGCCACTGACCACAGGCAGCCAGCTGCGCCCGTCGGGAGTGGAGGGAGCCTTCACCCCCATCGCCTCCATCACGGTGGGCATGATGTCGATGTTGGCCACCACCTCGCGCACTACTTTGCCTCCGGAGAACAACTCCGGGCACCGCGCCAGCATCGGCACGCGCATCGACTCTTCGTAAGCCGTGCGCTTGTCGATCAACCCATGCTCGCCGAACGCGAATCCGTTATCGCCCATGTAGATCACCAGCGTCGAATCCAGCTCCCCGCGCGCCTTGAGCGTGTCGAATACCTTTCCGATGCTGTCATCCACCGCGCACAACGTCTCCGCGTACCGCTGATAATATTCGGCGATGTTCAGCTCGGAGTGGTACGGGTACTCCACGCCGTGCCAGGAATTGCGCTGGTTCTGCACCCACATCGGCCGCCCGCGCGCTTTATCGCCCGTGGCCGCCATGCTTACCGGATACTTGAACTCCTTCCCCGCGTACTTGTTCTTGTGGCGCTCCGCCGGAATGAATTCGGCATGGACCGCCTTGTGCGACAGGTCAAGGAAGTAAGGCTGATCCTTCTTGCGCTGCTCGATCCACTCCACCGCGTAGCCGGTCAGCTCATCGGTGATGTAGCCCTTCTGCGGCACGCGCCTGCCGTTGATGTTCCATCCGTTCCTTGAGGGCAAATAAGTCCCCTGCCCCCGGAAACTGATCCAGTGATCAAAGCCCGGCTCGGACTGCACAACGCGGTGGTGACAAAAGCATTGGGAAAATGGCATCCCTCGCGAGCCATCCGGTCCATCTGCGGTGTCTCCAGCCACTGTTGCCCCTTCAGGAAACCCATCGCATCATAGCGATGGTCGTCGCTCAGGATGAAGATGACATTCCGCGGTTTCGCCTCCGTCTGCGCCAGCGCCGCCGCCGAGCTTCCAACCATTCCGTGCAAAACCTGCCTTCGATTCATCATGAGGAACACCTCCTTCGGGATTAGGAACCATGGTAATCCCGAATCCAGTGGAGCGAGGATGATTGGAGTGAAAATCGACCCTCCGCCGCGGCCCGCGGTTTGCTAAAATGAGTGCGATGCAGGCCAGGTAGCTCAGTTGGTAGAGCGCAGCCCTGAAAAGGCTGGCGTCGGCGGTTCGATTCCGTCCCTGGCCACCATCAGCATTACATCCTGTTCGCCACCGAACAGGTCCACGTCCCCGGAGACCTCGTAGACAGGGCCCTCCGGGGTTTGTTTTGGCGTTAGGACGATTTGGGCGATGTGCTTTGCCAGCGCATTGCGCGCGGCAGTTATGTCCGAGTTCACAAGAGCGCCCTCAGGTCCGTTAGCTTCGTCGCGGCGAACTCGCGGACGCCGTCCAGCGAATAGGCGAGGTCGAGCGGCTGGTTCACCGACGCGAGCGCTTCGTCGATGCCTTTGATGTCACGCTCGATTTGCGCTAGTTGCGCACCGTGGCTCGGCGAGTAGCCCATGTTGGCGATCGCCTCGGCGAGGTTCGCGGCTTTCGTGGCCAGCGTTGAGCGCTTGCTAACGGCAAGTTGTTCCCACTGGACGATCAGGACCGGCGCAAGTTGGCTACGCACACCGTCAGAAGGTCCGACAAGGTCGTGACCGTATCCGTTCCGGACGACGTCGCAACTGCGGAGTCAGAGCCGGTGCCGCCCACGGAGGTGCGGGAGTCAATCCAGATCCAAGCACTCCTCGCCGGAATCGGTGAGCAGATGGGAATGTCAATTTGGATCCCCAAGGCTGATCGTGGCCTCGTGCTCAAGGAGTGGCAAGGGGAAGATGGCACCCTGCTCGAACGGCTGCCCCTGAACTACGACGACACGACACTCCGTACGATCGAACAGATCGACGTTCTTTGGCTTCGGCGCCGATCCATCGTGCGGGCGTTCGAAGTTGAGCACACCACCTCCGTCTATTCCGGGATTCTTGGAATGGCTGACTTGCTGGCCTTACAGCCGAACATGGACATAAAGTTGCACATCGTTGCTCCCGAGGCGAAGCGCGACAAGGTCTTCCAGGAGATCCGGCGGCCGGTATTTTCGCTGCTTGACCGTGGTCCACTGGCGGAAAGCTGCACGTACATCACGTATGATGCGTTGCGCCAAGTTGCGCAGCTGCCTCACCTGGCCCATACATCCGACTCGGTACTCGATGAATATGTGGAGGAGGCCGAGTAGACGCGCCGACGGTCACATTGTCCCAGGTCGATTCTTGGGCGGCTTCGACGCCAACTTTTTTGTTTTTTGAAAGGCTTCATCGAAGGCCGCATCCACCGGCTGGGGCTTCTGGTCTTCCATCGCAGGATATTTGTCGAATTCCTGGAGCGCCTTCGATAGAGCGGTTTCGTGCGAAACGGTTCCAGCGTGTGTAAGCAACTCGCGGTCGCTGATCCGCAGGAATTCATCGAGCTTCGCGATCCAGTCCTGCATAGCCATCGGCTTCCGGTTACGGGCCTGGAGCTCGGCGAAATCCAGGTAGGCGGAAACGATCAGGTTCAGCGTCTCGATCTCGTCGCGGTTCAGGTAGTTCTTGGCTACGCCAACGTCTGCTCGCTTCACCCGGCTACCGGTGCCCGCGCCAGCCCACGCGGTCAAGCCCATGTTTGGCTGGGCGGCATCGGCACGGCGGGCGATCACCTCGGCGGCGGTCTGTCCATGCGCCGCCCAGTGCATCTTGTTTTGGACCACCTGGAAGAATCGCTGCGAGGCCTCGGCGCTCGGATCGTAATCGACGCTGGTAGCGTAGATGTCGAGCACCTTCCGCCAGAAGACTCGCTCCGAAGAGCGAATATCCCGGATGCGGGCAAGCAGTTCATCGAAGTAGTCGCCACCCTCGCGCTGCTTGAGTCGCTCGTCGTCCATGGTGAAGCCCTTGACGACGTACTCCTCTAATCGCGCTGTGGCCCATTGGCGGAACTGCGTACCTCGGGGGGACCGAACCCGATAGCCGACCGCGAGAACTGCCGCTAAACTATAGTGTTTCAAGGACCGCCGAACCTGGCGGGCCCCTTCCTGTCGAACTTGTAAGAATTCCTTACAAGTTGCTTCTGGCCCCAGTTCCCCCTCTTCGTAGATGGCTGCAAGGTGCATCGTGACGTTTTGCGGCGTGGTGGCGTAGAGTTCGGCTATAGCGGCTTGCGTCAGCCACACTTCGCCGTCCACAAATCGGCAGTAGAGCCGAGTGCCCGCCTCCGTTTGGTAGAGGACGAGTTCGCCGGTGATCGAAAAATCGCTCATAGTGGGCGGATATCGACCAAGCCCTTTTTCGCGAGCCACTGCGCCATTGCCGAATTGACGATCACGTTGAGGGATACGTCACGCTTCTCCGCGCCCGTTCGAATCTTCTTGTAGAGCGCGGTCGGCATAAACATATTGACCTCGGGAGCTTTGGCCTCCAGGTTGATGTCCACAAGCGGCATCTTCGCGAAGTCAGCGGATTCGAGCGCCTCGATCATGTAGGCGCTCAGTTCACCGCGCCGTTTCATCAAGGTTCGCAGCGCATCGTCCAGGGTGTTGAGCAACCGGTAGGCCAAGCGAACGCGATCCGTCTCTGCCGTATCCGGTTTCTGCTTGATGACGGCCTTCTGTCCCGCAGGAACCACCGCCACGAAGGTTTGTTTTGGTTTCTTTGCCATCCCATCTAAATGGTACGACATGATCGGGCACAGAGGGAAGGCGTCTCAAGGCGGCTTCTCCTTCGGAAGTTCGGGGAAGGACGTCCAGAGACGTCTCTCTCTGTCGGCTTAGCGATTCAGCGCGACGCGGCCTGGTACTCGTTGGCTCTCATCGGCACCCAATAGCCTCGGTGTCATTCGTGTCCAGAACGGTTCCCCGGTAGAACCCGCGCAATGCCGAAGCAGGTCCCGCGCAATACCGAAATGGACGGCGGCGGCACCTTCACCGTGCCCGAATTTCGCGTCCGCTGCGTGTAGAGCGACGGCAAAGAGGGTAGTGGAACATAAAGGGTTGTCATACCGGGCGGCGTGCAGATTTCTCTTGAAGGCTGCATGGAAATGGTTAAGGCTGTCAACAAGATACCGTCTAGGCGGTGCCACATGTCATCCAGCCGCAAAACACCGTCCAAGGGCTCGGAGCGATTCAATTTGCGCATCGAAGCCCCACTCAAGGCTCGGCTGGCGATTCACCGGGCGTGTCGCAGGAACTCAACCACTGGCAGGCCGAACGCGACCCGCGCCTGTTCAAGCTGATCCTATCGCCCGAGTTCGGAGAGCGGCTCGACCTTCGCCAGTTTACGCGCGAGTTCATGGCCCGGCTCGAAGCCCGGATCGGCGCGCCCCTGCAATGGGTCGCAGTAGTTCACAACAACACTGAGCATCCCCACGTTCACGTCGCACTGCGCGGAACTGCAGACGGCCAAGAGCTTCGGCTCGACAAAAAGCTCATCCGTTCGGGCATGCGGGAAGCGCAGCGCCTAGATCATCGATCGCCGGCTTCAGTTCGTTGGCATAAGTATCCTGAACACTCTGTTGCAGCGCATCTTCAGAGCTTTTCCACGTAAACGAAATAGGCGCCGCGTTGGGCGCCGTCGCGGTCGTAGAGCCATGTTCGCAGCTCCGCCGGACCGGCGGGCAGAGTCAGCTCGAAGAGGGCGGCTTTGTCGGCAGGGTGGACGGCGGTGGTTGCTTTCAAACCAGACGTCGGTGCAGAAGCCGGTGTGCTTTTCCGGACGGCCGTTCATAAAGTAGGTGTCGTCGAAATAGTCGTTGCCGAAGTCAAAGCCGCGGTCCTGCGGGCGGCAGGGATAGTTGTCGCCCAAGTGCCATTTGCCGAAGATGCCGGTGCGGTAGCCTGAGGCGCGGAAGCAGTCGGCAAGCGTGACTTCGCCAGGGCGCAGCAGGCTGCGTCCCATGATGGTGTGCCATGCGCCGGTGGCGTTGGTGTAGCGGCCGGTGAACAAGGCCGAGCGGGTGGGTGCGCAAGTGGGGCTGACGTGATAGTTGGTGAAGCGGACGGAGCGTGAGTGAAGCTTGTCGAGGTTCGGTGTTTTGAGGAGAGGGTTGCCGTGGCAGGCGAGGTCGCCGTAGCCTTGATCGTCGGTCATTACGAGGACGACATTGGGCGGTGCGGCGGCGGGCCTTTGGGATGCAGGCAAGCTGCCGGCCACCGCGAAAAGCAGCTGCCGGCGTGAATAGGAGGCGGATGTCATTGACAAAGTCCGCGCCGGATCAAAACTCCATCCGCAGGCCCAGTTGGAGGTTGCGGTTGTTCTTGGCGCGGCTGATGGTGCCTGCGGCCAGCACGTTGACGTTGTTCTCGGGCAGGTTGAAGTTCGGGTGATTGGGCAGATTGAACGTCTCCAGGCGGAACTGAAGCGTGCGCTTTTCGGCGAGGGTGAAGCGGCGGGAAAGCGACATGTTGATGGCGATGGTGCCGGGCCCGTCTAAGATGTTGCGTCCGGAGTTGCCGAAGCGGTAGGAGCCTGTCGGAACCACGGGGAAGGCGAAGCGGTCATACCAGAGATCGGGACTTGGGCGATCGACGGCGCCTTTGGCGATGCGATCGGGGCGGGTGGCCTCGCCGGCTGCGAAGGTGACGTTGGCCACGCGAGGGGTAAAGGGCGGGCCGGAGTAGATGGTGCTGGCGCCGGCAAGCTGCCAGCCGCGCGCCATCCAGTGGCGCGAGTACTGCGGCGTCCAGATGAAGCTACCGGCGAAGGAGTGGCCGATGTCGAAATCGGAACGGCCGCGCTCCAGCCGCAGGTTGCGGGCGTCCTGCGCCTGGGAGAAATTGTACTGAATGGTTCCGCCGGTGTTGGAGGACTCATCAATGGACTTGGCGTATGTATAGGAGGCGCGGACGAACAACTGTTTGGAGAAGCGGCGGCGCACGGTGAGTTGGCCGGAACTGTAGATCGAGTTGGAGCCGTCACTGATGACGTTAATGGAGCCAAAGAAGGGGAAGGGCCGGATGGTGCTCTCCTCCTGAGAGCGGCCGGCCTGGTTGAGGTCATAGCGGCGCTGGAGATGGGTTCCTTTGGAACCGGCATAGGCGACCTCCACGACAGTGCCCCACAGGTCCCGCTCAAAGGTCAGGTTCCATGACTGCAGATACTGGGATTTGGGCTGGGAGGTTTCCTGCCCGTAACTGCTGTTGACTCCGGAGAATCCGCGGCGCACGGAGGGGTAGGGGTTGGACATGGTGAGGATGGTCGGGTCGCTGCTGAGGCGGCTGAAGGTCTCGGTGATGGAGAACGGGAAGGTGTCGGCGTATTCGTCCATGCGATAGAGCGAGCTGGTGCCGTAGAAAATGCCGTAGCCGCCGCGAAGCACGGATTTAGTGCTGCCCAGGATGCGCCAGGCGAAGCCGCCTCGTGGCGCCAGATTGGTCCAGTCGATTTGGGTAATGGTGGGTGGCAGGCCGACGTCGGAGGCCTTGACGACATAGGCGGCCAAGCCGGTGGAAGTGATCCGCTGCTGGAACTCCTCTTGAGGAAGCGATCCCGTGCCGGCTACGACCACTTGGCCGAGAGCGGGCATGAACATGGCCCAGCCGCCGAATTTCTCCTTCGGCGGTTTGATCAGTTCATAGCGCAGTCCGAGATTGAGAGTGAGGGAACGGGAAACCTTGAAGTCATCCTGCAAGAAGGCCGAGTAATTGGAGACCAATGCATAGGGGCCGGAGGCGTCCAACTGACGGCGGGAGCTGTTGGCCCAGCCGAGCACGAAGTCGGCGGCGGAGACGCCGGTGAAGCGGCCGTCGAAACTGATGCGTCCGCGTGTGTCGCCATAGCTGCGGGAGAAGTACTGCGAGCGGAGGAAATCACCGCCGAACTTGACCGAGTGGCGGCCCTTGATCCAGGTGGTGTTGGCGGAGTACTGGTAGTTGTTGAAGGACCAGATTTTGGGAATGTCGTTGGCGGGCCCGAGGTTCATGTAGCTTGTGACCTGGACATAGGGCGGACCGGCGGCGACGGGATTGGTGGTGCCGCCAAGGAACCCGGTCTCGGCCGCCCAGTGCCTGTCTCCGCTGTACGGCCAGACTTCGTTGTTGGTTCTGCGGGAAAAGTTGACGCTGGCTTCCAGGAACATTGTGGGGGTGATGGAGCGCAGGTAACGGACGTAGGAAAGGAGGTTCAAAGTGTTGTTGGCCGAACCGAAGATGGGGATGGGGGAGCGGCTGGTGACGACGGGGTTCCAGCTTTCGTTGTTGCGCCAGAACGTGCTCATGGTGAGACGGTCGCGCGGCGTGAGGTTGTGGTCGGCCTTGACACCGAAGTTGTTGAAGCTTTGCGTGGCGTTACCGGTGGAAAGGAAGTTAAAGACACCCGCCCTGAAGTTGGGCGCGGGATAGAATTGGCCGATTTTCTGGGACACCGGGTCCAGACGGCTGGCGGGAATCTGGCTGTTGGGAAAGGGAGTGCGGTTGAGTGTGTCCGTGATAGGAACGGGGCGGCCGAAGGCGTCGACGGCTCGCGAAAAGTCGCCGCGCAGCATCTCCGGCTCGGGAACAACGGTGCGAATGGCCCTGCCGTCAATCAGGCGGAGTGAATCCCAGGTGACCATGAAGAAGGTCCGGTTTTTTCCGTTGTAGAGCTTTGGGATGAAGAGGGGGCCACCGACGGTGGCGCCGAACTGGTTGCGGCGAAGCTTGGTCTTGGAGCCGTCAAAGTAGCCGGTGGCGTCGAGCATATCGTTGCGTACGAATTCATACAGGGAGCCGCGGAGGCGGTTGGTGCCGCTCTTGGTGACTACGGTGAGCATGCCTCCGGCGTAGCGGCCGTATTCGGCGGAGAAGCCGGAGGTGAGCATCTTGAATTCCTGGACGCCCTCGATGGGCGGGTTGATCATGGCGCCGGTGTTGCGGCGCTGGGTGTTGTTCATGCCGTCAAGGAGGAAGCCTGAATTGTCGGCTCTGCCGCCGTTGACGGCAAAGGTGCCGTCGCCACCATCGCCCTTGGGGATGACGCCGCCAGTCAGCAGGGCCAAATCGTTGAAGTCGCGCCCGTCGAGCGGGAGTTCCTTGATCTCCTCCTGGGTGGTGACTTCGCCGCGGGTAAAGGTCTCGGTATTGAGCTGAGGAGGAGCTTCGCTGACGGTGACGCTCTCCGATGTGGCGCCGACCTCGAGCGGAAAATCGATGCGGAGAGCCTGGTCCACGGCGAGGAGGAATTCTTCTTGTTTATGAGTGCGGAATCCGGCCGACGTGGCTTCCAGATTGTAGCGGCCGGGGTTGAGATGGAGAACCCTAAACTCGCCCAGTTCGTTGGAGACGCTCTGCTGGGAAAAGTTCGTATCCAGGTTGGTCACCTTGACGGAGACGCCCGGGATGACAGCACCGGTGGCGTCGGAAATTCTGCCGACGACGCTGGCCGACGGCGTCTGGGCGAAGACTGGCGCGGCAGCCGCCAGACAGAACAGCGAAACCTGCCTCCAAAACCTCATGCGAGACTCCTTTCACGTGTTATATCGACTGGGCAAGCGGTTGCGCAACTCCGGCCGGAATTAGTGGCCGAGGGCAACGAGGACGCGTTCGGTGATCTCTTCGATCATGGCGGGGAGGGCGGCGTCGAGGGCTAAGGTGATGGCGGCGCGGACGCGTTCGGGGTCGAGCTCGGGGCGCTGGCGGACGACTTCGGCGACGGCTTGGGCGACGGCGGCCTTCTGGGCATCCATCTGTTCGCCGAACAGGCCTTTGGCGAAGTGGGCGGCGTCCATGAGGGGTTTGATGGTCTCGACGACGACGGAGGCTTCGAAGGGTTTCTTGAGGATGGCGTCGCAGCCGGCGGCGCGGGCGTCTTCTTCGTTGAACTCTTCGAGGATGCCGGCGGTGAGGATGACGCGTGCGTGGCGGAGTGCGGGGTCGGCCTTGATGTGGCGGCAGAGATCGAAGCCGTTGCGGGTGGGGAGGTAGACGTCGGCGATGACGACTTCCGGGTCGACATCGGCAAGGCGAAGGAAGGCGGTTTCGCCGTCGGTGACGGAGACGACCTCGAAACCTTCTTCGCGGAGGATGCGCTCACCCATGCGCTGGGCGTGCGGGGAGTCGTCGGCCAGAAGGACGCGGTTCATTGGCGCGCGTTACTGCTTCTTTTGCTCCTTGGGCGGCTCGGGCTTGGGGGGATTGGCGCGGGCGTCGGGTTGGGTGTCGAGGGCGGAGTTCGATGAGTCGACCGTGGAGACCGTGACGTCGGCGGAGCCGCCGCCGGCGACCACTTCCGCCGAGGGTACGCTGACAGGGATGGTGGGGCGCAGCGCGGTCATGGCGGGTTTGCCGGACTTGGCGGCAGTGTGGGTGTCGGGGCTCTTGCGGAACATGCCCCAGAAGCTGTGCATCATGCCGGTCTTTGATGCGTTCTCGAGTTCGAACTGCATGCGGGCGACAGCGACGGGGTCGGGTTCGGGAACTTCCTTCTCCATCTCGCGGAGGATCTTCTTGGCGGGCTCGACGTATTCGCTGAGAGGGTAGTCGCGGACGATGCGCTGATAGGCGATGGCGCTTTGATCGCGGAAGCGGGCGCCGAGCTTGCCGTAGGCGTCGCCGACCAGCCAGAGCGCCTCGTCGGCGTTGCTATAGAGAGGATAGTGGTTGACCATGGACTCGAGGCGGTTGGCGGCGGAGGGGAAGCTGCCGCGCCTGTAATAGTATTCGCCGACACGGTATTCGGCTTCGGCGATGACCTCTTGAATGTTGCGGAGCTTCTGTTCGACCTGGGGAGCGAATTGGGAGTTGGGGAACTGAAGCAGGAGATTGCGGCATTCATCCTCGGCGCGGAGGGCGTGGGTGAGATCGCGGTCGGGCTTTTCCATCTGGCGGAGATGGATGTCGCAGACTTTCTCCTGGGCTTCGGCGGACTCTTCCATGGTGGGGTAGAAGAGGATGAAGTCCTTGTATTCAGCCTCGGCCTGGGCGAGGGCGTGAGAACCGCCTTCGCGCATCCACGAGTCAGCGATAGCGAGTTTGGCCTTGGCCAAGAACTCGCTGGTGTCGTAGGTGTTCATCAAGGTGTTGAGGGTGAGGCGGGCGACTTCATAGCGGCCTTTCTCGATATCCTTGATGGCCTTGTCGAAGAGGACTTTGTCTGGCTGCTGGGTGTCCTTGTCGATGGGGTTCTCGTACTTCTTGCGGCGGAAGCCACAGGAGGAGGCCAGGATAGTGGCCATGAGGAGCACCAGCAAGGTGACGGGCAAGCTACGCATCTTCATCATTCTTTCCATACCTCACTAAACGCGGATGGCGGTTGCCTCACGCGCAAGTTCCTGCATCTGGCGAACGGTCAGGCCAGGGTCGTCGCTATGAAAAACGGAGGAGCCGGCGACGATCCAGTCGGCTCCGGCGCGGACGATTTCCGCGAGGTTCTGCAAATTGACGCCGCCGTCGATTTCGATGGGGAAGTTGAGGCCGAGCTCGCGGCGGCGGCGCTGGAGCTCGAGGATCTTGGCCAGGGTGCGTGGGATGAACTGCTGGCCGCCGAAACCGGGGTTTACGCTCATGACGAGGACGAAGTCGACGAAATCGAGGACTTCCTCGATGGCGATGACGGGAGTGGCGGGGTTGATGACGACGCCGGCGAGAATGCCTTCGGCTTGAATCATGCGGAGAGTGCCGTGCAGATGAGCGCAGGTTTCGCGGTGAACGGAGATGGAGTCGGCGCCGGCGCGGACGAAGTCGCGAATGAAGCGTTCGGGGTGCTCGATCATCAAGTGGACGTCGAGTTTGAGGTCGGTGGCGGCGCGGATGGATTCGACGACGGGGGTGCCGAAGGTGATGTTGGGGACGAAGTGTCCGTCCATGACATCAAGGTGAAGCATGGAGGCTCCGCCGGCTTCGACGGAGGTGATTTCCTGAGCCAGGCGAGCGAAGTCGGCCGAGAGAAGGCTTGGCAGGATTTGCACCATGGTTGCTTCAGGTCAGAGCAAAAAAGTCAATGACTTGCAGGCTCCTTCGATCTTAGCACAGCGGCAAAAAAGCCGTCTCCGGGGACGAGGCCGGGGAGGCGGCGGTGGGTGGAGAGGAGATCGAGGTCGGGTATTTCGCTTAGCACTTGCCTGACAACCGATTCATTTTCTTCGGGCTCAAGCGAACAGGTGGCATATATAAGGATGCCGCCGGGCACCAGGTGAGAGGCGGCGTTATTTAATAGGATGCGCTGGCGCTGGTTGAAGGAAGCCAAATCCGATTGTTGGACGCGCCAGCGGATCTCGGGGTTACGGGCAATGGTGCCGGTGCCTGAGCAGGGGGCGTCGACGAGGATGCGGTGGAAGGTTTGCGTGAAGGGGAGAGGACGGGTCGAGTCGGCAACGATTTTGTGGCAGGGGGTTTCGATCTGGCGAAGGCGATGGAGGTGGATGTCCAAGGCGGTGACGTGGATGGGAGTTTCGAGAGCGTGTGCTGTTTTTCCGCCGGCTCCGGCGCAGAGGTCGAGCAGGCGCATGCCGGGTCGGAGTTGGAGGAGCGGGACGATGGTTTGAGAACTTATGTCCTGGAGGCGGAAGGGGACCGGGCCTGGAGTGTCGATGCGGAAGCAGCCGGGGATTCCGGTCTCGGTTGCGCCGAGGGCGAGGGCTTCCGGTTCGCGGCCGGGTGGGACGCGGATGTAGCGGAGGGGTTCGTTTAGCAAAGTGCGAGCGATGGTGGAGGCGTCGGGTTCGCCGAAATTGCGGCGCCAGCGGGACCAGAGCCAATCGGGCAGGCTGAATTCGGTGGCGCTGCCGGGCCACGGAATGGGATCGCGAGTGACTTTGCGGAGGACAGCGTTGACGAGGCCGGCGGCGGAGGCTTTACGGGCACGGCGGACGAGAGAGACACTTTCGCTGACAGCGGCGTGGGTGGGGATGCGTTCGAGGTAACGGAGCTGGTAGATACCCATGCGGAGCGCGATGGCGATTTCGGTGTCGAAGCGCGAGCGGGCAGAGTAATGGTGCACGAGGAAGTCGAGCTGGCGGCGGTGACGAATCGTGCCGAGGACGATTTCGGCGGCGAGTGCGCGATCGCGCGGATCGAGCTCAGCGCCGTGTGCGTGGAGCAGTTCGCCGGCCCAAGCGCCTTGTTCGACGTGTCGAAGAATGTCGAATGCGAGCGTGCGGGCGGGCGAGGGCATGGGAGTCTTTCATGATAGCGGTCATGCGGCGGCCGTCTGAGGAGGAGTGCCGCCGATGCAGCAGCGTTTGTATTTTTTTCCGCTGCCGCAGGGGCAAGGGGCGTTGCGCGGGGTTTCCTCAAGCGGGAGGGCGGCCATCCGTTTTGCGAATTCCTTGATTTCGGCGAGTTTGAGAACGCCGACGCAGGGTTCGGTGGCGGGTTCGGCGGTGGTTTCGAGCGGGACGGGGAGGTTCCATTGTTCTCGGTTGAGGACGGCGAGGGCGGCCTTGAGACGGACGGAGGGAGGAGTTTCCGGATCTTCCATCAACTGTCGAATTGTGTCGATTGCTGTCGCGGCGAGCGAGCGGAGCTGGTCGCGGAGAGTTTCGGTGTATTCGTGTCGAGATTTGTCGAATTCGGCAGCGAAGGTTGGGTCTTTGAGCCAGTTGTAGATGGTGGAGCGGTGGATGCCGGCCACTTCGGCGATGTGGGAAATAGTGCCGCCGACGGCGAGGGCGGCCAGGACCTGAACCTGAACAGGCGTGAGGTCTGACGAAATCTGTCGATTGGTGTCGAACATTGTCGCGAAACTCCTATTGGGAATAAAAAAAGGCGCGAGGAGCCTGTGGGCTCTCGCGCCGCCCGGAGTGTAGCATGGCGTGTCAAGGGGTTTGGGGGAATGTCGGCAGATTGGGGCTTTGTTTTGAGAGAGATGAAAATTTTCAAAGTCTGTGACTGAAAAAGATCCCATCAGTCAGGCGCGCGCGGAGGCCGGGGTCGGAATGAGGGTGGAGGCGCCGGATTGATGGGATCGCTCAGTGAGCTAAAC
>Ga0194131_10008377_pt1 | contig 13460 bp, 9 predicted proteins | sample TA2KigO120mmetaG_FD_148631 | JGI IMG/M metagenome (GOLD analysis project Ga0194131, IMG submission 148631) | Freshwater microbial communities from Lake Tanganyika, Tanzania - TA2015053 Kigoma Offshore 120m | ecosystem: Environmental > Aquatic > Freshwater > Lake | place: Tanzania: Lake... | reverse complement strand
CGGGCTCCATCGGCGGATCCTCAAGATCCGCCTGCTTCGCCCTCCTTGCCACACTCGTCTCGCCAACGCCAGCTCGCTACGCCTGAGTCGTCACCGCTCGAAGGATTCGCTTGGGGAGGGTCGCGCAGAGGAATCGGTGACGCTCACGCGCTCGGCTCCTTCTTCCTGGATCCGGAGGGCGGCTGGCTCGGCGTGCGGAAGACGAAGCTCTTTCCTTGATAGTCGACTTCGATGGCGTCTCCGGGCTGGATGGCACCCTCCAGGATCTTCGCCGCCAGTGCGTTTTCGATCCGCTGCTGGATCACCCTCTTGAGCGGCCTGGCGCCGAATTGCGGGTCGTAGCCTTCGCTTGCCACTTCCCTGGCTGCCGCCTGAGTGAGCTCGATCGACAGCTTCCGATCCGCCAGCCTGCTGCGAAGTCCCCGAAGCTGGATGTCCACGATCGACTCGAGATCCTTCTTCGTCAGCTGGTGGAAGGTGACGATCTCGTCGATGCGGTTCAAGAGCTCGGGTCGCAGAGCCTTCTTGAGCATGGTCCGAACCTGGGCCTCGATGGCCTCGTCCGGCTCGCCCCGCTCCGAGAGTTCGAGAATCGCCTGGGAGCCGATGTTGCTCGTCATCACGATGATCGTGTTCGAGAAGTCCACGGTGCGGCCGTGCCCGTCCGTGAGCCGGCCGTCGTCGAGCACCTGGAGAAGGATGTTCGAGACATCCGGGTGTGCCTTCTCCATCTCGTCGAAGAGCACCACGCAGTAGGGTCGGCGCCGCACCGCTTCCGTGAGCCGTCCGCCTTCTTCGAAGCCCACGTAGCCGGGGGGAGCGCCGATGAGTCGGGCCACGGCATGCTGCTCCATGAACTCGCTCATGTCGATGCGGACCATGGCCTCCTGGGTGTCGAAGAGGAACTCGGCCAGCGCCTTGCAGAGTTCGGTCTTGCCGACGCCCGTCGGCCCGAGGAAGAGAAAGCTTCCGATCGGCCGGTGGGACTCCCCGAGTCCGGCGCGATTGCGGCGCACCGCTTCGCTGACGGCCCGCACCGCCTCGGGCTGGCCGACCACGCGCCGATGGAGTTCCTGCTCCATTCGCAGCAGCTTCTCGCGCTCGCCCTCGAGCAGCCGTGACACCGGGATTCCGGTCCAGCGGCCGACGACTTCGGCGATCTGCTCCGAGTCGACTTCCTCATGGACCATGGTCGTGCCGGTGGCGAGCCGCCGGTGGAGCGCCTCCTCCGCGCGGCCGAGCTGCTGCTCCAGGTCGCGCAGCTCGCCGTACTGAATGCGCGCCGCGCGCTCGAGGTCGCCGCGGCGCTGCGCCTGCTCCAGCTCCACGTGCCGGCGCTCGATCTCGGCTCGCACCGACTTCACCGCGTCGAGATCCCGCTTCTCCTCCTCCCACTGAGCGGTCAGGGCGCGATTCTGCTCCTGGAGGCGCGCGAGTTCGCCTTCGAGCGCCTCGAGCCGCGTCCTGCTTTCTGGATCGCTCTCGAGCTTGAGCGCCTCGCGCTCGATCTCGAGCTGCAAGATGGCGCGTCGCACCGAGTCGAGCTCCGCCGGCATCGAGTCGTTCTCGATGCGCAGTCGGCTTGCCGCCTCGTCGAGCAGATCGATCGCCTTGTCCGGGAGGAATCGGTCGGCGATGTAGCGATTCGAGAGCGTGGCCGCCGCCACGATCGCGCCGTCCTGGATGCGGACGCCGTGGTGCGCCTCGTAGCGGCTCTTCAATCCGCGGAGGATTGCGATGGTGTCCTGCACGCTCGGTTCGCCCACGAAGATCGGCTGGAAGCGGCGTTCGAACGCAGGGTCCTTCTCGATGTGATTGCGGTACTCGTCGAGCGTGGTGGCGCCGATGCAGCGCAACTCGCCGCGAGCCAGCGCCGGCTTGAGCAGGTTGCCGGCGCTCGGGGAACCCTCCGTCTGGCCGGCGGTGACGATCGTGTGCAGCTCGTCGATGAAGAGGATGATCGAGCCTTCGGCGGCGGCCACCTCCCGAAGGATCGCCTTCAGGCGCTCTTCGAATTCGCCGCGAAACTTGCTGCCGGCGATGAGCTGGCCGATGTCGAGGGCCACGAGCCGCGCCGAGCGCATGCTCTCCGGGCAGTCGCCGTTGACGATTCGGAGCGCCAGTCCCTCGGCGATCGCGGTCTTGCCCACGCCGGGCTCGCCGATCAGCACGGGATTGTTCTTCGTGCGGCGCGAGAGCACCTGCATGCAGCGGCGAATCTCCTCGTCGCGGCCGATCACGGGATCGATCTTGCCGGCCGCCGCCCGCTCCGTCACGTCCACCGCGTACTTCTTCAGCGCTTCGAAGGCGCCCTCCGCGTTCGCGTCGTTCACGTTCTTGACGCCGCTCGCGGCGCGAAGCGAATCGATCGCCGACGTGAGGCGCTTCGCGTCGAGGCCGAGCGCGGCGAGCGCGTCCTTCGCGGTCGTCTTCGTTTCGGCGAGCGCAAGCAGCAGATGTTCCGTGCTCACGTACTCGTCCCTCATGCGCTGCGCCTCGCGTTCGGCCGCCGTCACGATCTGAGCCATCTCGCGCCCGAATCCGGCGGCCGCGCCCTCCACGCGAGGCAGTCGCTTCATCTCGGCGTCGGCGACGTCGCGCAGCCGCGACGGTTCGATTCCGCAGCGCTTCACGAGGCTGCTCGCCACGCTCGACGGCTCCGCCACGAGCGCGGAGAGCAGGTGCAGCGCGCCGATCTCGGAGTGTCCGGCGAGATGGGCGAGACTCTGCGACGCCTGCAGCGCCTCCTGGGCCATCGTGGTGAATCGATCGGTCCGCATCGTGGGGGTCTTCCTTTCGAAGGTTCATTGTCGCTCGGCAAGGATCGTGCCAGCGTGCGGCGAGCGCGGCCGCATGGCGGACTGCCAAAGCAGCATGCCGGCCGTGCGTTCGGCACGGGCTACATTGGTGCCCGCAGCGATGGCCCTCTACGCGTACATCGCACGGGACTCCCACGGCGCGCGGGTGTCGGGGCGGGTGGAAGCCGCCACGGAGCAGGCCGCCGCCGCCGACCTCAGCGCCCGGGGGCTTGCGCCGGTGCGACTCGAGGCGGCCACCTCCCGGCTTTCGGTTCGGGCTCGCGTCTCCACGCGTCGCCTCGCGGCGTCGTACCAGCAGCTTGCGGATCTGCTGCGCGCCGGGGTGCCGCTCCTGCGCGCGCTGCGCCTGCTCGGTCGAGGCCGCGCCCATCCGCGCCTGGCGGCGATCTGGTCGCAGGTGGCGGACGATGTCGCCGACGGCGCGCGCCTCGCCGACGCGATGGCGCGCCACGAGCGGATCTTCCCCGCGGTGCAGGTGGCGCTCGTGCGCGCGGGCGAGAAGGGCGCGTTCCTCGAGCAGGTGCTCGCGCGGCTCGGTGCATTCCTGCTTCATCGCGCCGACCTCAACGCGCGCGTGATCGGCGGGCTGATCTACCCGGCCATCCTGCTCGTCGGCGGCATTCTCGTGATCGTGGTGTCGCTCGTCTTCTTCGTGCCGAAGTTCCGGCCGCACTTCGCGAAGATGGAGGTGCCGATCGCCACGCGGCTTCTCTTCGCCGTCTCCGATCTCTTCGTGGTCTGGTGGCCGATCGTGATTCCCGCGATCGCGGCGCTCGTGATCGTCGCGGCGGTGTCGTGGCGGCGTCCGCGCGTGCGGCGCGCCGCGGCTGCGTGGCGGCTTCGCATTCCCAAGCTCGGGTCGCTGCTGCGGTCGCTGGCGGTGGCGCGCGTCTCGCGCGTGCTCGGCACCATGCTCGACAACGGGATCCCGATGATCCAGGCCATGCAGATCTCGCGCGACGCCGCGGGCGATCCGCTGCTCGCCGAGGCGATCGATCGCGCCACCGACGCCGTGCGGGGCGGCGAGTCGCTCGCGAAGCCGCTCTTCGAGAGCGGCTACTTCGACGAGGACGTCGTCGAGATGATCACGGTCGGCGAGAGCGCGAACAACCTTCCCGAAGTGCTCGTGTCGATCTCGTCGACGCTCGAAGGGCAGATCGATCGTTCGCTCACGCTCATGGTGCGGCTCATGGAGCCGCTGCTCCTGCTCGTGCTGGCGGCGGGCGTGGTCTACATCTTCCTGGCGCTCGTGCTGCCGCTCATGAGCCTCTCGTCGATGCGCTGAGCGCCGGTGGATCGGCCCCCCCCGGCCGCCACTCGAGCGGTGACGACTCAGGCGTAGCGAGCTGGCGTTGGCGAGACGAGTGTGGCAAGGAGGGCGAAGCAGGCGGATCTTGAGGATCCGCCGATGGAGCCCGACGATGCCACACGAAGTCGCAGCCCGCCAGATCGCTACGAATGAGGAGGAACCGCTCTATGCTCATGGCAGATCCGAGGAGCCTCATGCCACGAACCGTTCATCCCGATCGTCGCCGCGCGTTCACCATTCTCGAGCTGCTCATCGTGATCGCCATCCTGCTCGCCATCGGCGCGCTCGTCGTGGTGAACGTCATGGGTTCGCAGGAGAAGGCGGACAAGCGGCTGACCCTGGTGCAGCTCCAGGCGTTCCAGCGTGCGCTCGATGCCTTCAAGGTCGACATGAAGCGCTACCCCACCTCGGAGGAGGGTCTCAGGGTCCTGTGGACTTCCGAGGGTCTCGAGGACTCGGACAAGTCGCGATGGGGCGGTCCGTACCTCACCGACGCGAAGCCGCTCGACACCTGGGGCAGCGCGTGGATCTACAAGAACCCCGCCGAAACGGAGGGCGTCGAGTTCGACATCATCTCGATCGGACCCGACAAGCAGGAAGGCAGCGAGGACGACATCTCGCTTGCGGCGTCGAAACCGCGCGACGACGCCGGCGGCGACGCCTTCAGCGACTTCAAGTCTCCCGGAACCGGAGTCGGCGGCGGATCCGGCGGCGGCTCGACCGGTCCATGACCGCGCGCGGTCGGCCGGGCGCAGGAGGGCGCCGGGCCGTCACCCTCATCGAAGTGCTCGTCGTGCTGGGGCTGCTGGCGGCCATGCTGGCGCTCGCGCTGCCGATCACGCTGCGATCGATCGAACGCAACACCTACCGCGCCGCGGTTGCCGCGGTCGTCGCGTCGATCGACGAGGCTCGCTCGCATGCGCAGCGCGAAGGCGTGATGGTCGAAGTGATCGTCGCTCGGGACGGCAGTCGCCTCCGCGCGATGGAGCGGCCGGTGGACGGCGGCGACGCTGCCCCGATCACGATGATCGACGCCGCGATCGATCCGCCGATCACGCTGGCGAGCGCCGCCGGCGACGGACTTCTGGCGCTCTTCCTTCCCGACGGATCGGCGCCGATCTCGGGCACGGCGACGATTCGAAGCGCCGACGGCGTGGAGTCGATCGTCTCGATCGGCGCGACGCTCGGTCGCGCGTCGGTGACGGAGCGGGTGGTGAGCGAGGAGGAGCCGGAGGAGGATGCGGTCGAGGAGAAGCCGGCCGAATCCGCCCCGACGACGAGCGGCGCCACGGGGAGTCCGACCTCATGAATCGCCGCGGCGCCATGCTGCTCGAGTTGCTCGTGGCGCTTGCGGTTCTCGTGCTGGCGGCGTCGATCCTGCTGAGCGCCTTCGGCGACGTCGACGCGTCGATCGACCGCGATCGACTCGTGTCGCGAGCGGCGGATCTGGCGCGAACGCGGATGAGCGAGCTCGAGGCGGGACTCGTGGCGGCGGAAGATCTGCGAGCGGGGAGCGCCGGCGGCTCGAGCGGCGCGACGGCGCGGGGCGGTCGTGACGGCGGCGGCGGCGGCGCGAGAGCCGCGGCGAGCGCCGGATCGAACGGTGCCGCGCCGCGCGACGGACAGGAGTTCGAGGTCGACGCGGTGCTCTCTCGAAGCGCCTTCGAGGGTCTCACGATCGTCGAGCTTCGCGTGCTGCACGCAAGTCGAGAGCAGCCCGTCTTCGTGCTGCGGCAGCTCGTGGCGCTGCCCGGAAGCCAGCGCGACGCGGAGTCTCCGCCGTGATGCGTTCCGCGCGAGAGGGAGGCCGCCGCGCACGATCGTCCGAGCGAGCCGTCACGCTCGTCGAAGTCCTGATCTCGCTCGGGATCGCGATGGCGCTTCTCGCGACGGCGTTCGTCTTCGTGCAGGACCTGCTCCGCGCGCGGGATCGCATCGAGCGGCTCACGCGGCGCGAGCGCTCGATGGATCTCTTCCTCGACGCGCTCGACCAGGCGGCCGCCTCGAGCGTGCTCGACGCGGGCGGCGTGGAGGGCGACGCCGTTCGCTGCACCATCTGGTCGGCGTCGAGCGATCCGTCGCGGCTCGCGCGAAGCGGGGCGTCGCCCTTTCCCGCCTTCGTCGCCGCGTCGTTCGGATTCGAGGAGGAAGAAGGCTCGCTGCGCATTCGGCGCGGCGACGCCGCGGAGGAGTCGCTGCCGGCCGAGATCTTCGCGCTGCGCTTCCGCTACCACGACGGCTTCGAGTGGATCGACGAGTTCGACGGCGCGGCGCGGCGCCGGCTGCCGGCGGCGATCGAGGTGTCGCTCTGGACCGTGCCATGGCCGGACGACGCACGCCCCTCGTGGCTGCCGGAGCCGACGCCGGTCGACGAGAGCACCGACGAACTCGACCGGGGCGGGGCCCTTGCGGCGTTCCGCACGGAACCGCCGCTCTCCTTCGACGACGAAGCGAATCCGGACGGTCCGCCGGTGGACGGCGCCGGCGATCGATCCGGGGCCGGCATCGCGGCCGATCGCGAGCTCACCCAGGCGCCTGCGCCCGAGCGCCGTCGCGTGATCGTCGTGCCCGACTCGGCGCCGGCCACGCTCATTCCGATCTCGACGGGAGCGTCGCGATGAGCGCTTCGCGACGGGCGTTCGTGCTGCTGGCCATGCTCGTCGCGATCGGCACGGCGATGCTGCTGACGAGCGCCGTGATCTGGGCGGCGCGGAGCGAGCACGCCGGACGCGTGGCCACCACCGACGGCATTCGGCGCCGGGCCGCGGCGTGGAGCGCGGCGCAGGCCGTCGCGGCCGAGCTCGGATCGCAGCGGCCGCTCGTGCTTTCCGGGGGAACGCCGTCGCTCGACCCGCAGTTGATCCTGCACGAGGACGGCGCGTCGACGGCGATCCTGCGGCTGCTGCCCGCGGCCGCGGACGGCCGCACGATCGTGGCGGAAGCGGCGCTGCTCGACGCGAACGGCGCGTCCGCCGGGGCGCTCGTCGCCGCCGGGCTCGACGAGAAGGTGGCGGGCATGGTCGTCGCGGCGCGCAGCGGCGCGGGCGGCGCGCTCGGTGCGCTCGAAGAAGTCGTCGATCGACCCGGCGCGTCGCCGTCGATCCTGCGCGGCGAGCACGCCTTCGATCACGAGACGATGGCGATCGTGAAGGGTCTTCGAGGCGGCGAAGCCGGTCGCGCGCTTTCGAACGCGGGCTCCGCGCTCGACGGCGCGGGTCGACGACTCGAAGGCGCGGGAAGCCGGCTCGAGCGCGCGGGGGATCGTCCTGGCGGCGCCGAGTCGCGCGGGGGCGATCCATCGAGCGAAGCGCCGCCGTCGCACGCGATGGAGCCGCAATCGCTTTCCGCGCGCGGCGCGGCGCTGGCGGACGTCGCCTCCGTGTTCGTGGTCGAGCCGGCGCTCACGCGGCGCGGCGAGCGTCGAATCGAGCTCGACGAGGCGTGGGCGGAGCTGCTCCGCGATCGCCTCTCGGCGCATCTCGACGAGACGCGCCTGCGACGGCTCGAGGCCCTGTCGAAGAAGGGGTCGCCGATCGAATCCGATCAGGCGCTCGTGGACGCGATCGCGTCGATCGGCGTGCGTCCGGAGCATTGGCCCGAGCTGCTCGACGAAGTGACGGCCGAACCGGGGGCGTGGCGCTGGGGGCGCATCGACATCAACCGCGCCGAGGAGGCGGTGATCGCCACGCTGCCGTCGATCAGCGCCGAACAGGCGGCACGGATCGTGCGGGCGAGGGATTCGCTCGATCCGAACGAGCGCTCGACCCCGGTCTGGCCGGTGCTGCGCGACATCGTGGAGCCGGAGCAGTTCGCGGCGCTCTTCCCGGCGATCACCACGCGAAGCTTCTTCTGGCGCGTGCGCTTCGTGGCCGGTTTCACGGACGAGCACGACGTCGACGGGGCGATGAGCGGCCTGTCGATCTGGGAGTGCGTCGTCGATCTCACGGACGAGCGGCCTCGCATCGCGTCGCTCAGGGATCTCTCGCTGGCGCCGACGCTCGAGAGGCTGATGGCGGAGCGCACGACGCGCTCGTCGGAGGACGACGAGACGGACTCGATCGCCGCGTCGACGGAGATCGTGACGGGCGACGCGGATCCGCTCGCGGACGCCGAGGGCGGCGCGTCGACGGCGCTCGACGAGGACGGCGCCCGTGCCGACGACTCGGAGCCGCGCGCGGCGAGCGAGGCGGACGAGTCCGAGGCGCCCTCGCGCCGATCGAGGCCCGACGCGTCACGGCGCCCGGCGAAGCGCGAGAGGGCGGGCTCGTCGGCGAGGCCCGACGCGAGCGATCGCTCGGACGGCGCGTCGAACGGCGCACGCGACGGCGATGCCGCCGCCGGCGCGAGCGAACCGGGCGCCGCCGAACCGTCCGCGAGCCGGCGTCCGGGCTCGCCGCCGCCGGTCGGCCGCTATCGTCCGCGGAGCGGTCGACCGTCCGCCGGCGCCGCCGATCGCGCCTCGCCCCCCTTGCCGGCTTCGCGTTCCGCAGCCGGAAACGACTCGTCGTCATGAACCCGCTCCATCGCAGCGACACGCGCCTGGCGATCGACATGGGTCAGAGGCTGCTCCGCGCCGTCGAGGCGAGGGTTCGGCGCGGCTCGATCGACGTGCTTCGCGCGATCTCGGTCGAGGCGCCGGACACGCTCGACACGAGCGATCCGGTCGCGGTCGGAGCGTGGATGCGCGACGCGCTCGCCGCGGCGGGAATCGAGACGAACCGCGCCACCTTCGCCGTGAATCGCGAGGCCGCCAGCCACAAGCGGCTCGTGCTGGCGACGACGCACGCGGAGGACTTCGCCGACATGACGCGGCTCGCCATGCTGCGGGAACTCGGTGCCGCGGCCGAAGGCGTCGAGATCGACTTCGTACCAGCCGGCATCGAGGACGGCGGAACGGTGGTGCACGCGCTCGCCGTGCCGCGCCGCGAGATCGACTTCATCCGGCGCATGGCGGAGCAGGCGCGCGTGCGCGTGGCTCGGATCTCGCTGCGCACCTTCGGCACCGCCGCGCTGCTCGAGACGCTCGACGACGGCGCGCCCGACGATTCGCTGCGCCTGGCGATCGACTGGACCGGCGAAGGACTCGAGCTCTGCTTCGTCTCCGGCGGCCAGGTGCGCCACAGCCGCGGCGCGGAACTCAAGTACCAGCGAGACGCGGGCGCGGCGGCGGAGTCGGCGGTGACCGAAGTGCGGCGAAGCTGGGCCGCGTGGCGCCTGTCGCAGCCCGAGGTGACGGTGGCGAAGTCGATCGTCTTCGGCGAGCGCGAAGTGGTGCGGCGCATCGCCGGCGGCGTCGAGGATGCCGTGGGTCCGATCGTCGAGCTCGCGTCGCATCCGCGCGTGCACGGTCGCACGGAGGCGATCGACTCGTGCTGGCCGCTCGCGGGCATGCTGCTCGAGCAGTCGCTCCGCCGCCCGCGCTTCGACGTGGCGGCGCCGCGGCGAGCGCCGGACCTGGCGGCTCGACGGCGCATGCGCGCGTACGCGGCGGTCGGCGCCATCGGAATCTCGCTGCTCGCCGGGTGGACGATCGGCGCGAAGGACCTCGGAGCGCTGAAGGCGCGCGCCGTCGACCTGGGGGAGAAGGCGGAGGGCGCGAAGGCCGAGTCGCAGCGCTTCAAGCGCGAGTACTTCCGCGCCGCGCACCTGGCGGCGTGGGAGGAGGCGGCGCCGCACTGGCTCGACCTGCTCGTCGATGTCGGCGCGTTCGCGCCGGATCAGACGCGCGTCGTCTTCGACCTCTTCAACGGCACGCTCGATGCGGGAACGGTGAGACTCGTGAAGGAGCAGGACAAGGCGACGCGGATCGCCGTTCGACGGCCCACGCGCGTGACGGTGGAAGGCGAAGCCCGGGAGCGCACGGCCGTCGACGGCCTGCGCGAGGCGTTCCTCAAGGACCAGCGTTTTTCCCTGGAATCCCCCGGGACGGACCGGGTCGGAGGGCGGCGTCTGCCCATGCCGTTCACCTTCATCCTGAGGCCCGGGGGCGCGGCGCCGGGCGCGGCCACGGGCTCGGGCGCCGGAACGAGCTCGGGCACTGCGGCGCCCGCCGGCGCGGGAGCGGGCGCATGAAGTCGACGATGCTCATGGCCGGCGTCGCCGCCGCATCGCTCGGCGCCGGATTGCTCGGATGGCTCGGCGGGTCCGGTCGACTCACCGGCGCGCGAGCGCAGGAGCTCGCCGCGATCGAGGTCTACACGAGCTTCCTCGAGCGCGTGCGCGAGGAGCGGCAGCAGCGACCGGTGCTCGACGCGAAGTTGAAGAGCGTCGCGGATCGCACGCTCGGTCCGAGCGCCGAGAGCGTCGACGGCGGATTGCGAGGCCGGCTCAATCGAATCGGCGAGGAACTGCGACTCGCCGATCTCGCGGTGTCGACGGAATCGGACAAGGAGCGGATCGGCACGCCGGCGCGGAGCGAGTTCACGGCGAAGGAGCGGTCGCTTCGCGATCAGCCCGACTTCGTGGAAGTGCGCGGCTCGATCTCCGGCGAGGGCACGCTCGACCAGGCGATGCGGCTCGTTCATCGAATCGAGGTGGAGCCGTGGATCAAGCGGGTCGACCAGGTGCGACTCGATCCGGTGCAGGGCGGCGAGCGCGTGCGCGTGCTCGTCCGCATGACCACGCTCTTCATCGAGGGCGTCTCCGGGCAGCCGGTGGCGCAGGCGAGCGGCGAGGCCCTCGCGGCGTTCTCGAAGTTCGTCCCGTTCGCGCAGCGCAATCCCTTCCGCGTGCCGCCGCCGACGCCGGCGCCGCCTCCCGCGGTGGCGCAGAAGTCGCCGCCTCCGCCGCCGACCTTCCCGTGGAATCAATGGAAGCTCACCGGCCGGCTCGACGGTCCGCTCGGATCCGAGGCGTGCTTCCGGAACACCGCGACGAACGCCACGATGACGCTCGCGCCGGGAGGCAGACTTTCCGACGCCGAGTTCGTCGGCTTCGACGGCGGCGCCGCGCTCTTCCGTCTCGCCGAGGCGCACTTCCGAGTCGAACTCGGCGCGACGATGGATCAGCGCGAGAGCGTGACGCGCTGAGTGCTCGTGCCACGCTCGCGCGGGCGCGGATCGGGGTCGACGCCGCACGCGAGCTTCGCACGAACGCCCTTCGCACGCGCGAGAACGAGGTTGGACGCAGTCGCGTCGCGTGCTCGCCGACCTTGCCGATCCGTGCCGACTGTTAGACTCGCCGCCGGACCGCGACATCCCGGCGTCCGCCTGGTCCAGCGTCGTGGGCGCCCCACATTGGAGACGAGATGATGATGCGAACGCATCTCGATCGGATCGCTCCCCTCGCGGCGGCGCTCGTGACCGCGGCGGTGTTCGGGCAGGACGCCCGGGAGCATGCGACGGACGCACCGAACCCGCCTCCCGCAGCGGCGCCGAGCGAAACGCCGCCGGCGCCGCCTTCCGCGGCGCCCGCAACGAATCCGCCGCCGGATGCGACGCCTGCCGGGGCGCCTGCGTCGACCGCGCCGGCTGCTGCGCCGGCGGTCGCACCGGCTCCAGCGCCCGTTCCCGCGCCGGCGGTCGCGCCGGCTCCAGCGCCCGCCGAGCCGCCCAAGGTCCGCTTCGCGTTCAAGGATCAGAACTGGGATCAGGCGCTCGACTGGTTCAGCCGCACCACGAAGCTTCCGATCGTGCGCGAGACGCCCGCGCCTCAGGGCACCGTCGACTATCTCTCGGATCGCGAGTACTCGATCGACGAGGCGCTGCGCATCCTCAACACGCTGCTGCAGACGCAGGGCGCCATGCTGCGCCGCGAGGGCGACTCGCTCTACCTTCAGAAGCTCGACGACATGAAGCGGGAGAACGTGCCGACGTTCGTCGGCTCGCTTCCCGCGGAGGTGACCGACGATCAGATCGTCACGCTGCTGCTTCCGCTGGGGAACGCCAAGAGCGGACCGGTGGCCGAGGCGATCAAGAACCTCGTCGCGCCGTACGGAAGCGTGTCGGATCTTGAGCAGAGCAACTCGGTCGTGATCGTGGAGACCGCGGCGAACGTGCGCCGACTCATGCGCCTGATCGCCGAGATCGACAAGACCGACGTCGAGAACGTCGTCGAGTACTTCGCGGTGCGCCACGCGAAGGCGGAGTCGCTTCTCAAGAGCCTCACCGCGCTCATCGGCGAGCGCCAGGTCGAGTTCGTGATCCAGCCCGACGGCAAGAAGGTGAAGGTCTCCGAGGACAAGATCGCGGGCCTCTCGATCGCGGCGGACGCCCGCACGAATGCCATCATCGGCCGGGGAAATCAGGCAAAACTCGATCAGTTGCGGCAGACGATCCTGCTGCTCGACGTGCCCTCGGCGGGCGAGATTCGTTCGATGCGCCTCGTGCCGCTCCGGCGCCTCACCGTGCAGGACGCGCGCCAGCGCGTGGACGCGTTCGTGGCGTCGATGCCGCAGGAACGACGACCGACGGTCATCCCGATCGCGGAGCGCCAGTCGATCTCGCTCACCGGCGAGACGGGCGCCATCGCCGAGGTCGCCGCGTTCATCGCGGAGCTCGACGGATCCGACGACGAGTCGGAGCGCCGATCGCTGCGGGCCATTCCGCTGGCGAACTCGACGGTGGCGTCGATCACGGCGGCGCTGCGCTCGACGCTTCCGGAGCTGCAGCTCTCGCGCGTGAAGCTCGCGCCGGGTCCCGACGAGCGATCGCTGCTCGTCTTCGGCGACGACGAGTCGCTCGGCGACGTGGCGGCGGCGGTCGAGCTGCTCGATCAGCCGACGCGGCGCGATCAGCGCCTGCGCGTGATCCCGGTGAGCGGCGTCGATCCGTCGGCGCTTGCCAAGCGCGCCCAGGATCTCTTCGAGCTCGGCGAAGGCGCGCCGATTCCGGCGACGGGATCGCGGGCGGGGCGCCCGGGGCTCGCCGCGCCGCGCGTGCAGGTCGACGCCGAGAGCGGTTCGATCGTCCTGGCCGGTCGCATCGAATCGGTCGAGGCGTTCGAGCGCGCGCTCGTGCAGGCGAGGGAGCTTCGAGGCCCCGAGCGCACGAATCGACTCATCGTGGTGCGCCAGCGCACCGCGGAATCGCTCGTCGAACCGCTGCGCACGGCGCTCGAGCGCGTGACGCCGGAGAATCCGGCGCGGCCGACCGTTCCCGCCACGATCGAGGTGGTCGGCGCGGCGAACTCGCTCTTCGTGACCGGCGACGCTGCGCAGCTGGCGATGGCGGAGACCATCTCGCGCGAGCTCGACCGGCCCGATCGCGCCGACCGCGTGGTGCGCCCGTATCGGCCGAAGAAGGTCGAAGCGAACACGCTCGTGCAGGGAGCGCAGAAGCTCGTGGCCGCGACGCGAGCCGAGGCTCCGGGCGGTCCCGAGTTCATCGTCGATC
>Ga0194131_10008371_pt1 | contig 13476 bp, 4 predicted proteins | sample TA2KigO120mmetaG_FD_148631 | JGI IMG/M metagenome (GOLD analysis project Ga0194131, IMG submission 148631) | Freshwater microbial communities from Lake Tanganyika, Tanzania - TA2015053 Kigoma Offshore 120m | ecosystem: Environmental > Aquatic > Freshwater > Lake | place: Tanzania: Lake... | reverse complement strand
CGATGCCTTCGCGGACCGCCTGTTCCCGGGCACGAGCACCATCCAGACCCGGGTCCGCTACTTCCTGTTCATCCCGTGGATGTTCCGCACCCTGAAACCCCGCGATGCCGGGGCAGATCGCTTCCCCCAATGGGCCCGGCAGCAGCAGAACAAGCTTCGCGAAGCCCTGCTTGCCGGCGGTGAAACCCAAGGGGTGATTGGCTTCAGGGCTGGCAAGGAAGTGCAGCGGCTGCCCAGCAGCGTCTACTGGAGCGGACTGCGGAAGTGGGGTATCCTCCGCTCTGCAGGGTCGGAAGGCAGCTATGGCAGGGAGCTACTCTTGCAGGGACGGGGAGTGGATACCCTCCGCAACGACGACGGGGAGCCCGTGGATCCGGCAGTAGGCAGTCTCTGGGACCCAGCCCTCCCGGAGCCCCCTGAAGACTGGCTATCGGAAACCACCTTTGCCCTCACCCGGGAAGAAGCGCGGTACCTGGAGGACCGGTTGAATATTGTCGCGCGAAATTCGCTGCTAACCCATCTCATCAATCAGAGGAAAGCCCCCGGCATTACGGAGTTCGCCTGGGAGCACTTGAGGCCGGATCAACGGCCCACTGCCCTGGGTGAGGAGTTGGTGCATGCCCAGAACTTCTCGGAGTCCATGCACGGTGCTTCCCTGCTCTACAACCTGATGCTTGCCGAGGAGAAACAAAACGAAGGGTTGGTCAATATCCACGAAACGGCGCTCGCCGGCTGGTGGCAGAACCGTCAGGCACGGGCCGCCGAGCTGGCTGCTTGGGATCGGCCGCGATTCTGGTCATTGTTGGCGGGATGGCAGGCGCGGGTTCCGCCTGCATGCCGCCGCCTGGTTGAGGCCTGGATCACGGCGGCAGGCAGGGCAAGCCGCCTCGAAGACCTGACTGCCCTTTCATTTCGCAACCTGATCCGCGACCGCGAGCGAGCGCTGAAGGGACCCCGGGCGCGCCTGGGCAACCCTGCGGCGCTGCAGTATTGGCAAGGGGCCTCGGGCATAGCAATACTGGACTACCGCTGGAAGAGCCCCGTCCGGGGCATGCTCGCGGATCTGGTCCAAGGCCTTGAGGCGGGAGACTGACCCATGCTTGATCCCGGAGATCGGCTCCTGCTCACGGACTCGCTCCGGCCCCCGCCGGGGTTCCAGATCGACCATGTAGTCTCGACTACCTACACCCTTGATCTGGTCACTTTGCTGACCCTGCCGCTGTCTTTCACTCTGTTCGCCAGTGACGGCATCGACGAGGACGGGCGTGTGGATCCCATCGTCTTGTTGGAGGCGTTGCGCCGCCACGCCGGACGTATCACCGTGTTCTGCGACGCGGGGCATATCGCGGTACCGAGGCGCAGGGAGTTGTTATTCGCCCACCTTGAGGACTCCGTTATCGGGGTGAAGGCGCGGGAGGAGGGGGGTAGGTTTCATCCCAAAGTCACGGTCGTTCGTTACATCCCCGATCTGAACGACCAGTCCATGGCGGAGGAAGAGCAGGCCAGGGAGGGGGCGGTCCGCTATCGCCTACTATGTGCGTCCCGTAACCTGACCTTCGACCGATCCTGGGATACCATGCTCGTGCTCGACGGCGAACTCGCCTCCGACCGCGTGCGGGCCTTTGCCCGCAACCGTCCATTGTCGAGTTTCATCGAGACGCTGCCGCGGCTTGCACGAGGCGCTTTGCCACGAACACGGGCTTCCAGCATCAAACGGATCGCGGACGAACTCCTCCGCGTGCAGTTTGAGCCCCCCCAAGGCTTTGGCACCGCGATGGAGGACCTAGTCTTCTGGCCCATGGGCATAGAGGATCGAGAAGTGAGGCCCTTCACTGGTCCATTCGACCGGTTCCTGGTAGTGTCCCCCTTTGTAAACGAGGCGGGTATCGAGCGCATACTACAGATGTCCACTGAGGAAAATGCCAAGATTTTCGCATTGATCTCCAGACCAGAGCAACTCGACAAGCTTCCGAATGGAACTCTGGGGAAGGATTCCACATGTTTGGTCCTTGCAGATGCCGCCGATGGTGAGCCCACCGAACCTGAGATCGCCACGGGGAGTGACGAACAGTTGAATGGTGGTGAGGCCACCGGTACCCAGGATACCGTTGAGGTCGCGCCTTCGGAGGCGCAACTACGGGGCCTACACGCCAAGCTGTTTGTCGCCGACGCGGGACGGTATGCGCGGATCTGGACCGGGTCGGCCAACGCCACCGACGCGGCCTTCACCAAGAACGTCGAGTTTCTGGTTGAGTTGCGCGGCAAGAAGTCGGAAATCGGCATCGACGCGTTGCTGCGATCCTCCTCTGCAGAGGAGCGTCGTACCCGGCAGATACGGTTCGGCGACCTCCTCGCCAAGTACCATCCCCCCGACGAGCCCGCTATCGTAGATCGCGTCCAAGAGGAACTCGAAAGGCGGGTGGAAGAGGCCCGTCGCGCCATCCTCGCCACTGAGTTTGAGGCCAGTGTGGTCGAGGTCGCCCGGGAACCCAAACGCCTGTACGATATGAAGCTCGTGGCGCCAACGTCTGGCGCCGCGAGCCTGACAGGGAAGGTCGAGTGCACGATCCGCCCCATTTCCCTCTTGCCGAATGATGCCAAGCCTTTCACTGTCCTCTGTGGGCAACTGGCCTCTTTCCATGACCTGGGGCTCGAGCTCCTGACCGCGTTCTGGGCGGTGAGTGTCACGGCAAGGACTTCGGGCCGAACCGCCACTAAGGGCTTTGTGCTCAAGGTGTCCCTCAATGGCATACCCGAAGACCGGCAGAACATGCTTCTTCTCGCCATGTTGTCCAACCGGGAGCGGCTGATCCGTTATCTGTTGATGTTGCTCGAAGGTCCTGAGGCTGCACTGCGGAAAATCGGGGATGACAGCATCGGTGAACGCAGACGGAAGGGTGGTGGGACCTGGGGAGACTTTGGCTTGCCCCTGTTGGAGCCACTTCTCCGCGCCGTTGCCGTGGATCCATCGCGCCTGGAACACCTTGAGCGACTGATGCATGATCTCGAAGGAACCGCGGAAGGCCAGGGGCTCTTGCCTGAGAGTTTTTCCGCTGTCTGGGCAGCAGTACGAGCCGCCTACCTTGAGCGCCAACCGCGGGAGAAGGGATAGACCCATGACGAGTTTCGACGGCATCAATGTCCCTGTAGTACTCGCCTCTCTCAAAGGCTTTCAGCGGCGTTCCGTCGACTATGTCTTTGAACGCCTGTACGGCGAAGACTCCACCCGACGGTTCCTGCTCGCCGACGAGGCGGGGCTCGGCAAGACCCTTGTCGCCCGCGGGGTAATCGCCAAGACTATTGAGCACCTTCGCGCGTGCGGTGAGAAGAGGATCGACATTGTCTACATCTGCTCAAACGCGGACATCGCCCGGCAGAACATCAGCCGCCTGAACGTGACCGGAAAGCCGGACTTCCAGCTGGCCACGCGGATCACGCTCTTGCCGCAGACCGTGAGCGGTCTGGCGGAGAACCCGCTGAACTTCAGCTCCTTCACCCCTGGCACCTCGTTCGACCTCGGTCATTCCCCCGGTCAGGGTGAGGAGCGAAAGCTCTTGTACTGGCTGCTGCGGAAAACCTGGCCCAACCTATGCCAAGGCACCGGGGCCAAGAATGTCCTCCAGGGCCGGATGTCCCGCGAAAGATTTCGCCTATTGGTCCACGACTTCGATTCTGAAGAGAACATCGATCGCAGTCTGGCAAAGAGCTTCAGGGAGGCGGTGCGCCAGGAGGATACCGATGCGAAAGCTGCCGGCAAACCCACATATCAGAATCGGTTCCGCAAGCTGTGCCAGCAGTTTGCCCGGAGTCGGAAACATGTCCCTCACGATGAGCGCCACGAGGCCAACACGTTTGTCGGGGACATGCGCGCGCTCCTTGCAAAGACCTGCATCAAGGCGCTGGAGCCAGATTTGATCATCCTGGATGAGTTCCAGCGGTTTAAGAACCTGCTCAATGCAGAGGACCCGGAGGAGAATCCAGCAGGAGTTCTGGCTAAGAGCCTTTTCACCTGGGAGAAAACGCGGGGTACCTACACCGCCCAGGCGCGGGTGTTGTTGCTGTCGGCGACGCCATACAAGATGTACACCTTGAGCCACGAGCGGGAGACGGACAACCACTACAAGGACTTCGCTGAGACGCTGCGCTTCCTGCTGGATGACGAATCGAAGACCGAGGAGGTGAATCGACTGCTCACCGAGTACGGCCGTGCCTGTGCCCGAATCGATCGCGATGGGCCGGAGCCGTTGCGGCAGGCGAAACAGAGGGTGGAAGCGGCGCTCAGCCGCGTCATGTGCCGCACCGAGAAACTGGCCGTCACCGAGGACCGCAGCGGAATGCTCCGAGGTGCCGGCGGCCTCGTACCCCAACTCAATCCCAAGCACATCCTCAGCTATCTCGAAGTCCGCAGGATCGCTGATGCTGTCGGCCACCCGGACGTGCTCGAGTACTGGAAATCAAGTCCCTATCTCCTAAACTTCATGGAAACAGACCACTACAAACTCAAGGGGCTGTTTGTGGAGGCGGCCGGCAGGGGAATGAGCAAGGTCGCCAGCACCCTTTCCCGGTCTTCGACAAGCGTGTTGAGTCGGGCCTCGTGGGAAGAGTACGGTGAAATAGATCTTGGTCACGCGTTGCTCGAGTGCCTTGCCGCCCAGACCGTGGATACGGGTTGGTGGCGGATGCTGTGGATGCCGCCCTCTTACCCGTACTACGACCTATCAGGGCCTTTTGTGACGGCCAACCAGACGACCCTAACCAAGCGCCTGGTATTCTCGAGCTGGCACGTGGTGCCGCGGGCAATCTCGGTACTGCTGAGCTATAGGGTCGAACGGCTGATGGTGAAGGGCGTCGACCCCAAAGCGGGCAACAAGACGGAAGACAGGGAACGCCGTCGCCCTCAGCTGACCTTTTCCAGTTCCGGAGGGCGGCTCGCCGGTCTGCCAGTATTAGCCATGCTTTATCCAAGCATTGCCCTGGCAGGCCTCGGCGATCCCCTTTCCGCGGCCCGCGACATACCTGCCTCCCGCCGCCCAACGCTTGAGGTGCTATTAGCGGCCGTTGCTGAGACCATCAGGCAGGCTCTGCTGCCGCTTTTGGCGCAGGCCCCCGGGTCAGGGCAGGAAGACGAGTCCTGGTACTGGGCTGCCCCGATTCTGCTCGACCGGATGCGCCATCAGGATGAGACTGAAGCGTGGTTTTCCGATTCCGAGCTTGCGGAGGCATGGTCTGGAGTGGAGGACGATGGGGAAGGGTGGAGGGAGCATGTGAAGCGTGCGGGTGCGGTGGCTTTGGGCAAGTTCAAGCCCAAGGGCCGGCCTCCCCACGACCTGGCAGAGGTCCTCGCCCTCGGCGCGGTTGCGGGACCGGCGAACTGCGCTCTGCGGGCACTGGCCAACACCCTGGGCGGGCCGGACTTGCGGGTCGATGGCACGGTCCGCCACGCCGCTGGCAGGATCGCGTGGGGCTTCCGGAGCCTGTTCAATACCCTTGAGGTCAACGCCTTGGTCCGGTCCACGAACAAGAAGGGGCCATACTGGCGTCGAGTCCTGGAGTATTCGGCCGCTGGCTGCCTCCAAAGTGTGCTGGACGAATACCTGCATGTGCTGGTGGAACTGGAAGCACTTGGGAGTTCCTCACCCCCCGAGGCGGCCTGCCAGCTCGCGGAAGCCGTGACTGCTTCTGTTGGGCTGCGGACGGCCACCCCCGGCGTCGATTGGGTCGAGGCGAAAGGTTCAAGAGGGGTGAGAATCGACAACCAGCGGGTGCGCGCCAGGTTTGCGATGCGCTTCGGGGACGAAGGGGGGGAGTATGAGGAGGGAGCTGTGCGCAAGGACGCGGTCCGAGCAGCATTCAACTCGCCGTTCTGGCCCTTTGTGCTCGCGACGACCTCCATTGGCCAAGAGGGCCTGGACTTCCACCCCTACTGCCACGCCGTCATGCACTGGAATCTGCCTAGCAACCCGGTGGATATGGAACAACGCGAAGGGCGTGTACATCGCTATAAAGGCCATGCGGTACGGAAGAACGTCGCCAAGTTCGCACAGGGCAGTGACCTCGATATTGCCCTGGGTGTGAACCCCTGGCACCAGCTGTTCCAACACGCTGTTGAGCACGTCGGTCATGACTCCGATATCAGCCCATACTGGGTCTTCCCGATCGAAGGCGGCGCCGCCATCGAGCGGCACACACCGGCTCTGCCGCTCAGTCGGGAAGCCGCCCGGGTGCCTGCCCTTTGCGCATCCCTGGCCGTTTACCGGATGGTTTTCGGTCAACCGCGGCAGGATGACCTCGTCGAGCACCTGAAACGCATCCTGCCAGAAAGCGAGTTGCGGAGCTTGTCCGGCGACCTGTCCATCAATCTGGAACCCCCACCGATCGGGTCCTCACCGGCTCAGGGCGAGAGCGCGGGGAACCATAGGAGCTAGCCATGGCCCTGAACCCCATCGTCTTCACCGAAAAGGTCGTCCGCAGTTTCTTGCGCTATCAACTCACGGCATACCCCTTTGCCGACGAACGGCTGCACGGGCAGATGCGGAGCTTGCTTTCGCTGGATGAGACGCGGCATTCGCCGCTGATGAAGGGTCCCTATGTCAGTCTCTCCCGGCCCTTCCGCCAGGGGGCTGCGGTCGAGGCGCTGGTGAGTGAAGGGGTTTTCCATCCCCACATGCGTCAGCGCATACCGGCCCAGATCTTTCATATCTACGGCCATCAGGAAGAGGCGATCCGCGCTATTTCAGGCGGCCGGACCACCCTGGTGTCTACGGGCACGGGCTCGGGCAAGACTGAGTGCTTCCTCTACCCCATGGTCAGCAAGTGCCTCGAACTGCGGGACCAGCAAGCACCCGCCGGCATCAGCGCGGTGATTGTCTATCCGATGAACGCCCTGGCTGAGGACCAACTTGGGCGCTTGCGTTCCCTGCTGGCCGGCACGGGCATCACCTTTGGCATGTACGTCGGCAAAACCCCCGAGCGGGAAGGGGAGGTGGCAGGCATCCGTTTGCCGGCCGGGGCGTCGCGGGCCGCCTACGAAGAAAAGCTGGCTGAGGTGCGAGGCGAGAAGCGGAGTGAGACGGTCTACCCGCCCGAAGAGGTCTGCTCTCGGGAGAGGATGCGTACCCCTGGTCATCAGCCCCGCATCCTGCTCACCAACGTCAAGCAGCTCGAACTGTTACTCACCCGCCAGCGCGATGTGGCGTTGTTCGCGGGGGCGCGCCTGGATTTTCTCGTCTTTGACGAGGCGCACACTTTTACCGGCGCCCAGGGGGCCGAAACTGCCTGTCTCATCCGTCGCCTGCGCGCCTTTTGCGGTCGGGAGGCGCAGGATACGGTCTGCATCGCCACCTCGGCCACCATTGTCGATCGGGAGAACCCCGATGCAGCTCGCGACTTTGCCTCGCGATTCTTTGGCGTACCTAAAGAGGAGGTGGTGACGGTCGGCGAAGCCTACGAACGCGAGGTGTGGGTTGGGGAACGGGTCGTGCCAGCGCCCCCTGGAAAAGATACAGTGGCCCTGCTCAACGACTGCGTGGGGGCAGTGGAGGACGAGCCGGGCGACGGCGCGGCAGTACGAACCGTTTACCGCGACCTCACCGGCACGGATCTGGCCGCAGGGGAGTGGCCTGTGGTCCTGCACGCCGCACTGTCGCGGAATGAGCTGGTCTTTCAGCTGAACGAGATACTCGCCAAACCGCGCCCCCTGCCCGAGTTGCCGCTGGAACTGGAGGAAAAGATCGGCCGGCCAGTGACCGAGGCGGAGATACTCTGCTGGCTCACCCTGGGTGCTGCGGCCAGACAGGAGGGGCGACCGCTCCTGCGGCCGGTGGTGCATGGTTTTGTCCGCGGCATCAGCGGGGCGGTGGTCAGCTTTCCGGAAAATGAGCCAGGGCCGCGGCTCTGGCTGGCAGCCGAGGATGAGACCGAGGCCGGAGGGGGCGAAACCCAACACGCGCATTTCCCCGTGACCACCTGCACCACCTGCGGGCAGCACTATTTTGTCTCCTCGCTCAAGGACTTTGAGTTCGCGGGGACGGCCCCAGGCGGGGGAGAGGCCACGGGAGACACCTCGTTCTGGGAGCCCTTGGAGGAAGCCCAGGGTGGGCACCGGGTGCTGCTGCTCGACCGTCTGGTCGGCGATACCGACGACGAAGACCTTGAGGAACACGAGCGCACAGCCGCGCTCCACTTCTGCCGCCGTTGCGGGGCGGCCCATCCCGAGGCCGCGAGCCGCTGCCTGCACTGCGGTGTGGCCGGGGAGACCTTGGTACTCTATGCGGTACGGCAGAAGAGGGACAACCCAGGCGTGCTCACCAGTTGCCTGTCGTGCCGGGCCAATGGGCGGCGCATCGGCAGTACCTATCGCGAGCCGGCGCGTCCGGTGCGGGCCACCAACGTCGCCGACGTACACGTCCTGGCGCAGGATATGGTCCACCATTCCGAGCGCCCCCGCTTGCTGGTGTTCTGCGACAACCGGCAGGACGCAGCCTTCCAGGCCGGATGGATGAAGGACCATGCCCGGCGGTTCCGGCTGCGCGCGCTGATGGCCGAGGGCATGAAAGGTGCAGCGGTGTCGGTCGGTGACCTGGCCTTGTATCTCAACGATATCTTGGAGAAAGACGAGGCCCTATCCCGCGCTCTCGTGCCCGAGGTGTGGCAGGTGGTGCGCAAGGAGGGAGGTGGGGGCCGCCACGAACAGGAACGGCGGAAGTTCCTGAGGATACAGGTATTGCGTGAGGTCGTGCTCTCGTCAAAGCAGTCTATCGGCCTCGAACCCTGGGGCCGGATGAAGGTCGAGTACCAGGGGCTGAATCCAGCCCTGCCCTGGATCCAGGAGCAGGCTCACACCCTGGGTATGCCTGCCGAAGACTTGCGCGACGGCGTGGCGAGCCTACTCGACTACCTGCGGCGCAAGCGGGTGCTGCACGACCCGGAGCGAGAAATCTTCGGCAAATACTGGATGGATGGCGATCTTGAGGTGCAGCAGGGCTACCTCCCCCAGGTGGGTGCCCCCACTGGCACCAAGCTTCGCAGGGAGACTAAGGAGAAAGCGGAACACGTCACCCAGTGGCTCAGCGAACACGGCGAAACGACGATCCGCCAGATGGCGAAGAAGTGGGGTTTGCCGGCGGAGGACGCCGAAGGGTTCCTGAAGGGGCTGTTCGAGTTCCTTGTCCGTCAGCGATTACTCACCCCTGTGCGGCTGAACGGGTCGCGCGGAAAACCTCTGCCCAACGTAAGTGGAGTCTACCAAGTAGATGCCGACTGCTTGCGGCTGCAGCAGAACCACGGCGTGTGGCGATGCCGGAGCTGCCGGCGGCGCCTGACGCGGCGAGCCCCGCACCAGGCCTGTCCTGCCTGGCACTGTGAGGGCGAACTCGAGTTCGTGCGCGAAGACCCGGACAACTACGATCTCCAGGTGCTCGACCAGGGCTACTCGCTCCTCCGGCCCGAGGAGCACACGGCCATGGTCCCCCACGACGAGCGGGAGCGGCTCGAGAACCTCTTCAAAGGAGACTCGGACGCCATCAACACCTTTGTGTGTACGCCTACACTTGAATTGGGTGTGGATATCGGCCAGCTCGATGCCGTGCTCATGCGCAACGTCCCACCCTTACCTGCCAATTACTGGCAGCGCGCCGGCCGCGCCGGCCGGCGCCACCGCATGGCCGTGGACCTGACCTATTGCCGGCCAGTTTCCCACGACCGGGCGTACTTTGCCGAACCGCTCAAGCTGTTGGCGGGCCGGGTTGATCCGCCGGCCTTCAATCTGCGCAACGACCTCATGGTCGCCAAGCATGTACACGCCACCGTCATCACCCGCCTACATCAATACACCCGAGATCCGACGCGAGCCGAGAAGGAGCGTCAAAGCGCCGAAGAGACCCTGAAGACCTGCCTGCCCGATCGGGTCTCCTCCTATCTTTTTGCGGACGGTCTGATCAGGGATAATGCCTTTGATCTGGCGCCCCTCGAAGCACTGATCGACCGGAATGTCGACGATCTTGTGTCCTATGTGGGGCGCGCTTTTCGGCAGGGATGGCCCGCTGTTGACGCCGAAGTCACGCTTCCGGAGGTGCTGCGGGCCCATGTGCTCGGGATGGTACGGGGGCTCAACGAGGTGATCACTAGGTTGAGACGGCGCTTGCGCTGGGCCCTGGAGCAACTCAAACGGCTCAGCCTAGTACGTGAGCGGCAGGGCGATCTGGATCCGGAGGATGATGCCCTGTTCAAGCGTTGTGATGCGCTCGTCAAGCGACTCAAAGGTACCGCGCGCCGCACCCGCCGCGAGGCCGAAGGCTACGACGACGTCAATACCTTCGGGGTCCTGGCGGCTGAGGGCTTTCTGCCCGGCTACGGGCTTGAGGTAGGCTCGGTGTTGGGCACGGCGGAGATCCCCTTCTGGCGCGCCGGAGCCATGGAGTTTGCTCTGCCCAGGCCCCCAAGTGTGGCGTTGCGGGAGTATGTGCCTGGGAACTTGATCTACGCCAACGGCAACCGCTTTGTCGCCCGGCGCTTTCATCGCGATATCGACGAGCAACGGGCAGAGATGCCGGTGTTCGAGATCTCGACAGAGCGCCAGGCCGTCAAGCAGACGAATCTTACCGCTGTCCCCGGGGGGTTGGGCGCCACAGTGCTCCAGACGATCGCGGTCTGCGACGTGGACCTGGTCCATCAGTCGCACATCTCCGATGAAGAAGAACTGCGATTCCAGATGGGGGTGGCGGTCTACGGACTCAACCGAGACCAGCACAACGGCGGGCAAGCCTATCACTGGGGAGGACAGAGCGCGCACATACTGCGCGGTGTACGCCTGCGTTTGGTCAACGTCGGCGCCTCGAGCGCCATCGACCGGTTCCAGCGCTTCGGCTATCCGGTATGCACGGTCTGTGGGCAGAGCGTTTCTCCGCTCTCTTCGGAAAGGCAGCGTGAGCAGTTTGATGAGTCGCATCAGGAGCGTTGCGGCCGCAAGGTCGCTCCCGTCGGCTTCTATGCCGACGTGGTTGCAGATACCCTGTCGCTTCCAGCCTGCCCAGACCAGAGGACGGCCTACAGCGTGCTCGAAGCGCTGCGCTTTGCAGCCACCCGAGTGCTCGACATGCATATGGAGGACCTGCAGATACTGGTCATCGGCCATGTCGACCGCGACGAGGTGGATGCACTGTTGTGGGATCCGATGCCGGGCGGGTCCGGACTGCTCGACCAGCTTTGCCGGCGATTCGAGGAGGTCGTCAGCGTCGCACGAGAGGTCGTCGTAACCTGCCCGTCCCTATGTGAGACCTCGTGTGTGGACTGCCTCCAGACCTTCCGCAATGGGTACTACCACAGGCATCTCGACCGGAAGGTGGCCCAGGAACGCCTTGAGGCTTGGGGACTGCGCCTGGTGGTGACGCACCAGATCCAAGCCAAGCAACCCTCGAAAGCACCCGCAGAGGGAACGCATCCAGTCAACGAAGCCGAACGCCGTTTACGGCATCTCTTGCTTGCGGCCGGCTTTGAAGAGGGAATTCGGGGGCGGCAGCTTCGACTCGACCGCGCGGTTGGCACCAGCACGCCAGACGTCATCTACCGCGCCCAGGACCACAGCGAGGACGAAGGCGTATGTATCTATCTCGATGGACTGAGTGGACATTTGCACGGCAACCCCGCCACCGCGGAGCAGGATCAGCGCATCCGCACCTGGCTGCGCAACAAAGGTTATGAGGTGATCGAGATCGCCGGGAGCGATCTCTACGACGAAGGGGCCATGGGGCGCCATTTTCGCAAACTCGCCGGTTACCTCGGCGCCAGCGATCTGCGGGACTCCCTGCGCACGGATACCCGGTGGTTCCGGCGGGCAGATGAGCCGGTGACACCGCACGGACCTTAAAGGTGGACCGGCTCGAAGCGCAACTCTCACACAAACATTGCGCTTAAGGCGGTCCAGTTTTATGGGGAAATATCAAACTGCTGGGCACCGCAGTCCCAAGACCACCCAGATTTCCACCCATGTCAGCTGCAGATAATTGGGACGCATCCAGAATCCGGCGGACTAACGGAACTGAGACAGAAGAGTGCTCGCAAAAATGGTTCGTCTTGTCACCCAGGTAAGGAGGATAGGCGAAGGGGTAGGGCTAAGGGCTTTCGAGGGCTACAAATAGATTCCTTCGCCAAATTACCCTTCCCGGGGGGTTGAACGAGGCCCTTCGCCAACTCGGTAGCTATACGACATGTAACCAAAAACAAGACGCGCCCTTCCCTGGCCGCTCAATTTCACTTCGGAGCTAAGGATGGTTATTCCCGATTTCCAATCCATCATGCTTCCACTCATGCGTTACTGTGCTGATGGGAGAGAGTATACGGTAAGTGAAACCGTAGATGCACTCGCCCAGGAGTTCGGTCTGACCGAGGAGGAGCGTTATGCTCTCCTACCGAGTGGAGTCCAGGGGATCTTTGTCAACCGTGTTGCCTGGGCCAAATCGCATCTGAAGATGGCAGGCCTGTTGGAGAATCCTCGCCGTGGTGTTTTCAAAGTAACTGCCAGAGGAGCGGAGGTCGTCCAAGACAAACCCGCAGCCATCAATTTGCGCTTCCTAAGTCAGTTTCCGGAATACGTTCAGTTCCGCAATTTTCGACGCCGTAAGGAAGAAGAAGAGCAGGACAGCGACCAGCCTACCACTCCCGAGGAATCGTTCGAAAACGCATACGAGAAGATCAGGACAGAGATTTCGGCAGAGGTACTCAACCGGCTCAAGGGGTGTTCACCAGGTTTTTTTGAGCGACTGGTGGTGGAAGTCATAGTGAAAATGGGATACGGTGGAACTCGAGTCGATGCTGGCAGAGCGATTGGCAAGAGTGGAGACGGTGGCATCGATGGGATTATCAAAGAGGACAAGCTAGGTCTGGATACGATCTACATCCAGGCCAAACGCTGGGAGGCTACGGTGGGCCGGCCCGAGATCCAGAAATTCGTCGGTGCATTGACCGGCCAACGTGCAAAAAAGGGGTTGTTTATTACATCTTCAGACTTCTCGGCTGAGGCCAAAGATTATGTCTCCCGAATTGACACTAAAGTCGTCCTGATCGATGGAGAAACCCTTGCCCAACTCATGATTGATCACAATGTTGGGGTATCTACCATCGCTACCTATGAACTGAAGAGAGTCGACACTGACTACTTCTTGGAGGAGTAGGGAGCTTTCCGAAGAGTCGTCCTTGCCATCCAGGCTAGCACGACAGGCTAATGAGCAACCGGGATTGACGTGACCCCGCCAAGTTGGGCCACATGGGAAGTGAGTATTTCTTCAGTTCGACGGAGGGATACTCATAAAACGAAAAGTCCACAGCGTCGAAGAGATCATTCGGATTCTGCGCCAGGCCGACGGTGGCGAAACGGCCCAGGCGGTGTGCCGGGAGCATAATATCTCCGAACAAACGTTCTACCGTTACCGGCGGATTCGGGCGCTGCTGGCCCGGGAAGGCTGGACGGTCAGCCGCAAGCAG
>Ga0194131_10008370_pt1 | contig 13481 bp, 9 predicted proteins | sample TA2KigO120mmetaG_FD_148631 | JGI IMG/M metagenome (GOLD analysis project Ga0194131, IMG submission 148631) | Freshwater microbial communities from Lake Tanganyika, Tanzania - TA2015053 Kigoma Offshore 120m | ecosystem: Environmental > Aquatic > Freshwater > Lake | place: Tanzania: Lake... | reverse complement strand
CCTCAGCGCCCTTTCTGCGTCCGCTGTTGCCTCGCTCTCGCATGCTTCCAGGATCGCGCCCCGCGCTGCGAAAACGATAGTGGGGTTCCCCAGACGCTTTCGATTGTCCGGACAGACCGGACAACTTGACCGCTCGGCCGGGGCAGGCGCGTTCTGGGGGAACCGCGCAATTCCGGGACCGGCGCGAGGTTCGTCTTCAGTTGGTGGACCGCGCCGGTCCCATTGCGCTCTTGGGAAACAGCTCTGCTCCGCCGTACCGGCCGACGCCCGTTGGTGCCCTGGGGCGCCCTGAGCAATTGGAGCAAGCAGCCGGTTGAGGTTCAGCCCTTCCGCGCAACCAACAACAGGACAGCAAAGCCTTGCTCAGCTACATCGACAAACGCAACGAAGATCACAAGCCGTTGTCTAGCGCTCTCTTCCTTACTTCCGGGTGAACGTGCGGAGCGCGGCTGTGGGAGTTCTTGCGGCCGGCGACTCAGGGGCTGGTGGGAAATGCACGGTCGCCGGGTAATAACGGCAGCGTCTCGGTGGCCGGCGGCAAGGTTTGACGGTTCTGCGGCACTCCTCGGGGGTCTTCTACGACACGAAGGTATTCGCCGTGAATTTACATGACCGGGAAGGAGCTCAACCGCGTGGAGAAGGCGAGAACCGAGCATCCGGGGAAGCGATCATCAGGCCGGCGGCTCCGGATCGAGATCGTAGCGCACCAGGATGTCCACGGCCGTCACCATCAGCGGGGACGAATTGCTCTGCTGACGCCGCGTGATCTCCACGACGTTTTCGCCACTCCTGACCGCATGCCGGGTCACGTCGAAGGTAAGCCAGGTAAACGGACCCTTGGTCACCATCTGCTCCCAGACATTCTGCGGTTGCTTGCGGAACTCCCCGAGATCGGGACGTTCGATCGTGGCCGCGGCAACGGAAAGTTCGTGTCCGTTCAGACGAAGGTCCACCTGCACTTCCGGCGCGGCGCCCTCGATCCGGATCCGAAGCCGCGAGTCTTTGAGGATTTTTTCGGAGCGGGCCGCGGCGAGATCGTCTCCCACGTAGACGCCGATCGGCTTTGATGCTCCGACCGGTTCCAATCGCACGGGCAGATGCTCGCCGGGCAGAAACGATTCCGGCGTGGCCATGAAGTGCTTATCGCGGCCGCGCAGCGCCCGCGCCGAGGAGACCTCCCGCAAGATCCCGTAGTCTTCCGCGGTCAACGGGTAGTGCCGCGTGAAGAGATTGAAGATGTACGCTCCGTGCTGGCCCATCCGGTAGTAGTTGGCCATGGCGGCGCGATACATCTCGATCGTGGCGACCCGGTCTCCGCGCGTGGACGCAGACTCCGGACTCGCGTAGACCTGGCACCGGGTTCCCTTCGCCGCCTCGACAAAGTCGGACACCGGCATGTCCAGGCACATCGCGCGGCTGGTATTCGAGGGCACGACATAGTCGACCAGGCCTTCCTTCATCCACCGCACGACGTCCAGGCCTTGCTCCTGGCACAGATCCAAGGGGCACTTGCCCTGGCAATACCAGCCGATCAGGATCCCTTCGTCCGGCCGGTTGCGGTTCAGGCTGCCGGGAGTTCGCACAATCAGCGCAAGGGGTTTGCCCGTCCTTCGGGACCGCGCGTCCAAAAGGCGCCTGGTTTCGGCCACCATCTCCGTAATCAGATCGGGGCGCTGCTTGCCTGGAGGGAAATACTGGTAGTGCCGCGTGAAGTCCAGTTCCAGGCCGTCGGCCGCATAGCGGTCGATGATCTCGCGAATCTGGGCCATGCGGTAGTCGCGCACCTCGCGATGGGTGAAATCCAGCAGGAATCCCGGCCAACTCTTGACGGATGGGTCGGCTTTGTTGATGGTCAGGTCCTGATGCTCCATCCAGAAGCGGGCTGTCAGGAGATGTTCGGTAGCAGGACCTCTCTGCGCGAAGTGGCCGTCGTTCATCCGCAGCGAAGGAATGAACTCGATGCCGGATTGGGCCGCGCGTTCCATGATCGCGCGGATCGGATCCACGCCTTGCTGCCGGATCTCGGTTGCCACCCGATACCAGCGGCGATATTCGGCGGTCGACTCGGTCGTCGCCGTCTTTCTCCACCCAGGCTGGGACGCCACCTTGGACGGATAGTAGACCTGGCTGTCACCGACGCAATAACACAGCGTCGTTACCGGCGTGCCGATAAGAACGTCCACCTGGTCCAGAAAATGGCGGATGTGGAACGGAGCTGAATACCGGTAAAAAGGCCGGTCGCCATCGTCGTTGTAGAAAAATCGGGGACGCGGTGCGCCGGCGGCTCGCATCTGTTTTGGCAGAACCGCGGCGAGCGCCAGGGTTGGGAACATCCTTCGGGAGATAGGTTGTGTCATCGGTGATCGTTTGCCGCGGTGAATGCGGCCCGGCCGATCTCGGGCGGCCGGGCGAGAACCGCGGATTTCCGTTTTGGGTTTCCCGCTCGCAGGCAGTATACACCAACTGCATCACTCTGATGCTGGAGTTGATCAGAATGGTAGCATGCCTGTTTCCAACAGTTCTCTCGAGACTCTCAGCAGCCCGGTGAAGAGAGCCGGCAAGTGCCTATGCAGATACACCACCTTCCCCTCCTTGCATTCCACTCCGGCGTTCTGGTTGATCAGCGTGATCCCGCTCGGAAACATCTGGCAGGTGCAACTGAGGCATGGCTCCAGTCTCGCTCTCGCTGCCACCATCCGCGGCACCGCCTTTTCAGCTCAAGCCAATTTCCACTTCCTGTCAAAACACCCGGGGTGAGATCAGGATGTCTGAGACTTGGGAAGGCCTACGGCTCCGGAACCGCTGCGCCATCGGCCCGCGGATCGGACGCTCCCGATTTCACCCGCGTACGCGAATCGAACGCCACGGCGTTGCCGCGACCCATGCGCGCCGAAAACTCCAGCGCGATCGCGATCTGGTGTCCCTTGCCGGACAACTCGCGCAACGCCTCGATGCCCATGCGCGATTCGATGGTCACGTCGCAACCGGTAGCGCGCGACTTCGTGAACCGGGGCGCATCGAGCGCCTGCTGGATGTTCATCCCGTAATCGGCCAGGTACGAAACGAACTGCGCGTGGGCCAGCGGCTGATTCGGCCCTCCCATGATGCCGAAGCCGACGTGCAGGCCGCCCTTTTCGACGACCGCGGGAATGATCGTGTGGAACGGACGCTTTCCGGGCGCCAGCGCGTTCGGGTGGCTCTTGTCGAACTGAAAGCCGCCGCCGCGGTTGTGCAGGTGGAATCCCATGCCGTCCACAGCGACGCCGGAGGCCCACAGTCCGGACACGCTTTGGATCCACGATGCGATGTTGCCATCGCGGTCAACCACGGTGAGATACGTGGTGTCGCTCGACCCCGGCGGATCGCCGGCCTTCACGTCGCAGTTCGCCTTGCCGGGATCGATCCTCGCCGCCCTTTGCGTGGCGTAGCCTTTCGAGACGATGCCCGCCGTCGGCGTCTTGACGGCGCGTTGGTCCGCTACGTATTTCAGGTCGGCGTAGGCGAGTTTCATGGCTTCGATCTTGCGGTGCAGTTCGAGCGAACTGTTCCAGTGGACCGGCTTGAACGTTTCGAGGATGTTCAACATCGTGAGAGCGGCGAGACCTTGCCCGTTCGGCGGAAGTTCGTGGAGCCGCCAGCCGCGGTAGTCAGTCGAGATGGGCGTGACCCATTCGGGTTCGAAAGCGGCGAGATCGGCGGCGGCCAGGGTCCCACCCAGGCGCGCGGATTTCGCCAGGAGTGCGCTCGCGATCTCGCCTTTGTAGAAGGCGTCCGCGCCGCCATCGGCGAGGAGGCGCATCGCCTTACCGAGTCCGGGATTCCGGAAGATCTCCCCGGCGGCAGGCGCTTTTCCGTTCGGGTAGAAGACGCGGCGGCTTTCTTCGTCCTTCCTGGCGGCTTCGGAATCCCAGACGCGCCCCACCATTTCCTGCATCGGAAAGCCTTCCTCGGCAAACCGGATCGAGGCGGCGAACAGGGATTTCCAGGGGAGCTTTCCGTAGCGCCTGTGCATGGCCTCCCAGCCGCGGACGCAGCCGGGCACGGTCACCGAGTGGATTCCGTCGCGAGCCATCGTCTTCAGGCCTTTTGCCTTCAGCGCTTCGATCGTCATCGCTTTCGGCGCGGGACCGCTCGCATTCAATCCGGTGAGTTCGCCCGTGCGCGCATCGCGGTGGAGAACGAACAGATCCCCGCCGATGCCGCACATCATCGGTTCGACCACGCCAAGCACGGCGTTCGCCGCGATGGCCGCATCCACGGCGCTGCCGCCCTGGGCCAGGATCATCGCCCCGGCTTGCGAGGCGAGCACCTGGCTGGTGGCGACGATGCCGCCCGTGGAGTGAACGGCGGAGCGTCCGTGAGAGCGGTCTGTCCGTTGTGCGAGGAGCGTGGTGGAGAGCAGTAAGACGAGAAACAGAAAACGCATGGTTCCTTGCATCGTAGCCCCATTGAGGCAAGGACGGCAAAACCGGCCCGGACTTTCCGCATCTGGCCGGCGGCGCGATCGGATCCAGGCGCCCGAAGCGCCCAGCGGACTTAGACTAATGCCCGGCCTGAAGCAGCCTCGGATCGAGCAGCAGGACCTGCCCCCCGGCCCCCACTGACTCCTGCGGCACCAGCACCGTCTGCTTGACCGCCCGCACCCGCACCGGTTTCATCGCCGGCGCCGCGGCGTGGGCGGTTTTCTGCGATGGCCCATCCCAGTCGTTCTCTTCATCGACCTTCTTTTTGGCCACGAGGACCATGCGGACCATCCGTTCCGACACCCCATTCTTCGCCAGAAAAACCAGCCCTTCCACCGACGTATCAAAGCGCGACGGCTGGGTCTGCACCAGCTCCGCTAAAAAACGCTCGCCGTAGCCGGCCCGCGCCAGCAGTACCAGGCCCTCGTTGTTCAGGTATTGTTTCGACCATGCATCGCTGGCCAGAGTGGTGGCCATTGAACCAGCCACGGCGAGGAGGAGAAGAGATTTTGTCGGCATCAGAATGCTCTCCCTGCCCTTATCGTCCATGCGGCCCTCAATTTAGTGGAAAACCCGGTGAGGCCGGGCCGATAAGACCGCATGGCGCCAATCGTCTTCATTTTGTTTGCGGCCTCCGCGCAGGCCGCGTTGTGGATCGAACCCCGCGAACTCCCACTTGCGATTACCGGCATGGAGTACGCCCCGGGGCCAATGCGCGTCGTGGGTGGCGGCGGATGTCCCCACAACCTGCCAGTCCTCCAGATCTCCGGCGGTGCACTTCCCGAAGGACTGGTGTTATCGCCTTCGGGCTACTTCTCCGGACGCGCAGCCAGTCCCGGCCTTTATCAATTTATTCTGCGTGCGGCGACCGATTGTGAAGTGGTCCAGCAGGAGTACACAATCGAGGTGACCGGGGCACCGGTGCTTTCCGTTGAGCCCAGGGCGGTTGAGATCTCGCTGCCGCACGGGTCGGCCCCGCCCGATGATCCGCTGGTTGTCCAGGTCCGGAGCAGTTGGGGCCGGATGGCCTACACCGCCGACACCGGTGACGCGGAATGGCTGCGTGCCACCCCAATCCGGGGGGAAACACCGGACCCGCATGCGCCTGTCAATTCGGACGCACTTGAGCTGCATGTTGACCCCTCGCGGCTGCCGCCAGGGACCTACAGGGTCCTGATGCGGCTCTCGGCCTGGCGCGGTGCGAACGCCCCGGTGGTTCCTGTGACACTCCGGGTGCTCCCGGCCGACGGATCTCCGCTGGCCCCGGCTCCACGGTTCCCGGTCCCGGCGCCTGGTCTCCATCCCGAGCCTGTTCCCCATCCAGCGCCAGTTCCGCACACGGCGGCTCCCAAGCCCCAGGTCCACCAGGCACCGGCGGCACCCCCCCAGCGGCTGTCCCGGACCGCACCCCTCAAGCGCCGGTTCGCCGCATCGACGCCGAAGCCGGCCGCGCCCGCGCCCGCGCCCGGACACGACAAGCCATCCCCAGTCGGCCCACCGGCCAAACCAGCACCCAAGGAGCAAGCCCACGCCGCGCCTCCCAAGGCCGACGGACATGGCAAACCTGCGGACCACGCCAAACCTGCGGAGCATGGAAAGCCCGCGGATCATGGCAAACCGGCGGACCACGGCAAGCCTGCTGAGCACGCCAAGCCTGCCGCCAAGGACAGTCACGGAAAACCCGCGGCCGACCACAGCAAGCCCGCCGCACCCAAGCACGAAAAGCACTAGGTTCCTGGCCGCCCTGTGCTAGTGTAGGCTCAGAGTGTTATGGCGCAGGGTGGAGTTGGAATCCGGGTTGAGGACTTGGCGATGGTCTACCGGTCCGGTGCTGGCTCGCTGACTGTCTTTGACCGGGCCCGTTTCGACATCGCGCCGGGCGAGCGGGTGGCCGTGACCGGACCGAGCGGGGCGGGCAAGTCCACCCTTTTGCATCTTTTGGGTGCTCTGGACCGTCCAACAAGGGGCAAGGTTTTCTACGATTCCACCGATGTATATGCATGGAATGAGTCCGAGCTGGCGCGATTCCGGAACCGGGAGATCGGGTTCGTCTGGCAGCAGCGGTCGCTGCTGCCAGAATTCACTGCGCTTGAGAACGTCATGATGCCCCTGTTAGTGGCAGGACAGCCACCCGGTGTTGCGGGAGCCCCAGCGGCGGAACTTCTCGAAAGAGTTGGCCTCCAGGCGCGGGCAAGCCACCGCCCGGGAGAGCTGTCGGGTGGAGAACAGCAGCGTGTGGCGCTCGCCCGCGCATTAGTCACGCGGCCGCGTGCGCTTCTTGCCGACGAGCCCACCGGGAGCCTCGACTACAGGACGTCAGAGTCGGTCGCGGCGCTCCTTGCGGAGCTTCAACGCCAGCTCGGATTCACGGCGGTTGTGGTGACGCACAACCTGGCCTTCGCACGGAGCTTCGATAGAGTCTTACAATTGGAACAGGGCCAGTTCGTGACCGTCCCGGCACCGGCCGGGAGAGGGAGTGCAGGCCCTGTGGAGGACCACGGCAGGAATTATGTTTGAGCGATACACGGAGAAAGCGCGCAGAGTCATCTTTTTCGCGCGGTACGAGGCGAGCCAGTTTGGAAGCCCCTACATTGAGACCGAGCACCTGCTGCTCGGCCTGCTGCGTGAGGACAAGGCGATGGCCAACCGCTTCCTTCGCTCGCACTCGGCGCTCGAGTCGATCCGCAAGCAGATCGAGGCTCACACGACGATGCGGGAAAAGGTTTCGACGTCGGTAGATCTGCCCTTGTCCCATGAATGCAAGCGCGTCCTAGCCTACGCGGCCGAAGAAGCCGAGAGGCTGAACCATAAGCATATTGGCACGGAGCATCTGCTGCTCGGGCTGTTGCGCGAGGAGAAGTGTTTCGCCGCCGAGATCCTGCACGAGCGCGGACTCCGGCTGTCGCAGGTGAGGGAAGAGATCGCCCGTTCCTCTTCAGAAAAAATGTCGTCGAACAGACCCAAGGAAAGTTCGCTGCTCAACGAGTTCAGCCGCGATCTAACGCAGGCAGCCACCGACGGCGTGCTCGATCCCTTGATCGGGCGCATGAACGAAGTGGACCGCGTGGTGCAGATCCTGTGCCGCCGCACGAAGAACAACCCGGTGCTGATCGGTGAGCCCGGCGTCGGCAAGACCGCCATTGTCGAGGGGCTCGCCCAACGCATCGCTGACGGCGACGTTCCGAGCTTTCTCGCCGACAAGCGGATCCTCGCGCTTGACCTCTCACTCATTGTGGCCGGAACCAAGTACCGCGGCCAGTTTGAGGAGCGGCTCAAGACGATCATGAAGGAGTTGATGGACAACCAGAACGCCATCATCTTCATTGACGAGTTGCATACGCTGGTGGGCGCTGGTTCGGCCGAGGGGTCCCTCGACGCGGCCAACATTCTCAAGCCCGCCCTGTCGCGCGGCGAGATCCAGTGCATCGGCGCGACCACGCCATCTGAGTTCCGCAAATCGATTGAGAAGGACCGTTCGCTCGAGCGGCGCTTCCAGGCCGTGAAGGTCCCGCCTCCGCCCGAGGCGGACGCCATCAAGATTCTGTTCGGCATCAAGGAACGCTACGAGAAGTTCCACGCCGTGGCCTACACCGATGAGGCGATCGAATCGGCGGTGCACACGTCGAGCCGCTTTATCTCGGACCGCTTCCTGCCCGACAAGGCAATCGACCTGATTGATGAGGCCGGCGCCCGCGTGAAGCTCCGCCAAACGACGCTGCCCGGTGAGGTAGCCGATGTCCAGAAGCGGATCAAGTTCATCGTCCACCGGATGGAAAGCGCCATCGCCAATCATGAATTCGAGAAGGCGCGCTTCTATTCCGACGAGGAGCGCAAGGAGCGCGAGATCCTCCGCCTGCTGCGCGAGAAGTACAACCTCGACGACACCTCGACCGGCGTTGTGACCAAGGACGACATTGAAGATGTCGTCGCCCGCTGGACCGGAGTTCCGATGACGGCCATCCGCGAAGAGGAAGTTTCAAAGCTCCTGCGGATCGAGGAAGAGCTGCACAAGCGCGTGGTGAGCCAGGAACGCGCGATCGGCGCTCTCGCCCGCGCCATCCGCCGCTCGCGTGCGGGGCTCAAGTCTCCCAAGCGTCCCGCCGGATCGTTCCTGTTCCTCGGGCCCACGGGTGTCGGCAAGACCGAAGTGGCGCGCGCGCTTGCCGAGTTCCTGTTCGGAAGCGAGAAGAGCCTGATCCGGTTCGACATGTCCGAGTTCATGGAAAAGCACTCGGTGTCGAAGTTGATTGGCTCGCCTCCGGGCTATGTGGGATACGAAGAGGGCGGGCAGTTGACCGAGCGGGTCAAGCGGTCGCCCTATTCGATCATCCTCCTGGATGAGATCGAGAAGGCGCACCCGGACGTCTACAACATCCTGCTGCAGGTGTTTGAGGACGGCCAGTTGACCGACGGCCTCGGCAACACGGTCGACTTCAAGAACACGATCATCATCATGACGTCCAACCTCGGCGCACGCCATCTGGACAAGAAGACCACCATGGGCTTTGCTCCTCCAACGACCGGAGTGTCGCCCAAGATCGAAGACATGGTGATGCAGGAAGTCAAGAAGGCGTTCAACCCCGAATTCCTCAACCGTCTCGACGAGACGATCCTGTTTACCGCGCTTACCGAAGACGACCTGCTGCAGATCGTGCACCTGCTCACCGGCCAGATCAACGTCAACCTGGTGGCCAAGCGGGTGAAGATCCAGCTTGCTCCGGAGGCGGCACGTTACATCCTGGAGAAGACCTGCACGGACCGCAGCTACGGCGCACGGCCTCTGCGGCGCGCGCTCCAGAAGTACGTCGAGGATCCGCTGTCGGAGGCCTTGATCCAAGGAATCCTGCCGCGGCCGAGCGAACTCGAAGTCTACCTCGGGGACAAGGGTATCTACTGGCGGCAACTGAACGTGGAGGAACAACTGGTGCCGGTGGGCGCGGGCGGCGGTGAGGAGCCCGAACCAGCCGCTGTGCAGGAAGGCACTCTCCTCTATTCGTTCTAGGGGCGGGCCGCACTCCCGGACAGGTTCATCGGGTCTGACCGGCTAAGTGAACATCGAAACCGAAGTCAAGATCGCCACGCCCTCCGCGGCTGAAGCTGCCCGCCTGCTCAGGCTGGCCGGATTCGAGGTGACCCACCCGCGCGTCTTCGAGAGCAACCAGATCTACGACTGGCCCGGCGAGACCCTGCGCACGAGCCACCGGCTGCTGCGGCTGCGGCAAGTGGACCAAAAGTTCACGCTGGCCTATAAGGGAGTGCCTGACCGCTCCCGGCACAAGTCCCGCGAGGAGATTGAGGCGGTCACGGCGGATGGGCCCGAACTCGCCGCCATTCTCGAGCGGCTGGGCCTGGAACGTACGCTCCGCTACGACAAGTACCGGACCGAGTTCGGCCGCCCCCGCGAGGCCGGCGTGGCGATGCTCGATGAAACGCCGGTTGGCGTTTATTTGGAATTGGAGGGCGCGGGAGAATGGATCGACGCCACCGCTCGCGCGATGGGCTTCGACGAATCCCACTACATCACCGCGTCTTATGGCCGGATTTTCCGCGAATGGTGCGCTGTCCGCGGCGTGGACCCGGGCCGGGGCATGGTCTTTGAGACTCACCCGCCGCCGTGGTAAATTAAGATCACATTGGAAGGGGCGGGAAAGGGTTGCGGCCGGGCAGTTGCCCGGAGCCGCAGGAACACTCTTTCCGAGGTGGCTCATGAAGCGCTTTGTTTGGGTTGCGATCAGCACTCTAGTTCTTTCCACCAGTGCATCCGCGCAAATCACCGGTGACATTCGTGGTTTGGTAACCGATCCAGCGGGTGCCTCCGTGGCGAACGCGGCGCTTACCCTGGTGAGCGTCGAAACCGGGGAAAAGCGCACCGCACAGTCGGATGCGGGCGGCCGCTACAATTTCAACCTGCTGAAGATTGGAGCGTACGAGATCTCCGCTGAATTAACGGGATTCCGCAAGGCGTCCGCGGGGGTCAGCGTGAAAAGCGCCGAGATTGCCGGTCTGAATCTGCGACTTGAAGTCGGGCAGATCACCGAACAGGTGACTGTAACCGACGCCGTCACCCCGCTTGACACCCAGAGCGCGCAGACTCAGGGTTCCTACGACTTCAAGCAGGTCCAGGAGATCCCGGTGGCGCGCAATCCGAACAACCTTGCGGCCACACTTCCGGGCGTGATCCCCGCGCTCGGTCCATTCAACTCGGGGAGCTTCCACACCAACGGGAACCGCTCGCGCGCCAACAACATCACGATCGACAACATCACCGCCACCGACATCTCCACCGGCGGCACCGGGAGCAGCAATAACCAGGTGCTCAACTTCTCCTCGATCAAAGAGGTGAAGATCATCACGAACAATTTCAGCGCTGAGTTCGGCCGCAACTCCGGTGCACAGGTCCAGTACATCACCAAGAGCGGAACCAATCAGTTCCATGGCGAGCTGTATCACTTCCTGCGAAACGACAAGTTGAACGCCCGCGACTGGTTTGACCGGTCCGGGAGAGCCTCCATTTCACGTTTCAACCAATTCGGCGGCGTGCTGGGCGGACCGGTGATCAAGAACAAGACCCACTTCTTCCTGGCCTCGGAAATTAATCCGATCCGTGGCGCGGGCGGGTCGCGCGTCGCCCAGGTCCCCACTTCGGCCATGCTGGCGCAGGTGACTGACCCGGTCTCCAAGGCGCTGCTCGATCAGTACAAGCTCCCCGCCGCCACCAGCGTCGCGGGCGACACGGGCAACGCTGGCCAGTCCGCGCCGAGCTTCACCAACGCCCACCAATTCTCCGTGCGCGGGGATCACCAGATTTCGAGCCGTGACAACATCTACGGACGCTATGCCGAGGCGTACAACGAAGGGACCAGCGCCGCCAACACGTTCATCAATACCAATATTGCCAACTTCGGCGCCATCTCGACCAACAAGTCCTACAGCGCGAACGTCAACGAGACCCACATTTTTTCGGCAACCGTGGTGAACGAGTTCCGCGCCGGATTCGCCCGGACGTCGCCCGTGTTCCAGGTGAATTCGACGGTGCCGCTCGGACCCCGGATCCAGTTCTCCGACGGCCGTGTGGACCGGTTCGGCTCCTGGGACGGAGGTCCGCAGGGCCGGATCCAGAACACCTACCAGGTGAGCGACACCATCACCTGGATGCGCGGACGCCACACGGTCAAGGCTGGCACGGACTTCTTCCGGTACCAGGGCAACAGCTTCCTCGACTCGCAGACACGCGGCGTCTACACGTTCCTCACATGGGAGGATTTCGCCGCCGGACGCCCCAACGTCTACCAGCAGCGATATGGCGGCACGGCGCGCGGCCACCGGACCTGGATTCAAAGCTTCTTCTTCCAGGACGACTTCCGGCTCACTCCAACCGTCACACTCAACCTGGGCTTTCGCGCCGAGATGTATGGATCCGTGAGTGAGGTGAACAGGATCACCTCGAACCTCGACTTCAGTTGCACGTCCTCGATGGGAGCCGCCGGTACAGGCCATTTGGGCTGCATCACGACGGGACAGCCGGTCACGGGAACCAACCGGTACTGGCAGCCCCGCATCGGATTCGCGTGGAACCCGGGACAAGGGAGGACCGTGATCCGTGGCGGATGGGGCCTGGTATCCGACTTCAACTTCACCAATCCGTTGAGCAACCAGCGGTCACTGGTTCCCTACGTCGCCCAGGCCTCGATCACCGGCCAGGGCAACTTCACCGCAGGGAATACATGGGCCAACCTGATCGCCGGAACCGCGCCCATTCAGGCCCAGTCGATCGCGCAAGTGGGCCGGATCCGCACGGACCTGCTCAACTACGGCGACATCAATCCGGTGATCAATCCGCGGCTTCAGAATCCCCAGGTCCACCAGTGGAGCTTCGGAGTCCAGCGCCAGCTCTGGCAAGGCATCGTGCTGAAGGCGGCTTACAACGGCACGAAAGGGAACTACCTGCAGCGGAACCGGCAGCTCAATCTCAACTCGAACATCCTGCCGCCGTCCACGAGCCTGGCTGACGAACAGGCGCGCGCGGCGCAATTCCGCTCGTCCCACGATTTGATGGACGGGCTTCCCACGCGGTTCGCCAACCGTGAGGACCGGCGCTTCAACATCGTGAACTATTACGACAACTCCGCAAACTCGAATTTCCACGCGTTCGAATTCATGGCGACGCGGCCGTTCGCCGGCGGCTATTCGATCCAGGTAGCGGGCATGTGGGCGAAATCGATCGATGACGTCTCCGACGCGCTGACCGTGATTCCGAACGACAGCACGCTGATCCAGGATCCGCGCAACGCCCGCGCCAATCGCGGGCTCTCCGGGTTCGACGTTCCCTGGCGCTGGGTGATCACCCATGTTTGGGAGCCAACTTGGGGACGGTCGATCGCCAATCCAGCGTTGAACAAGCTGGTGACAGGCTGGGGCTTCTCTGGGATCTCCAGTTCCCGCGCCGGATTCCCGGTATCGATGACGGCCGGGCCACGGCTGGCCGTCGCCAACATTTCGACGGTCACCACGGGCGGCCTGATCCGGCCGAATCCGGCGGGAGCGTTTGAGTTCAAACCTCTGCCCGCGGGCAGCCCGGGCGTGCCGAACTCTTATGACAATCCCGCTTCGGCCACCCGGATCTCCGCCTACGCGGCGAGCCTTGGACTGTCCCAGCCGCTGCTCGGCAACTTCGGCGGGCTCAGCCGCTCGTCGAACCGGATCAACGGGCTGACGAATTTCGATTGGAACGTCTACAAGAACATCCGCTTCACGGAGCGCTGGGCGCTGCAGCTCCGGGGTGAACTTTACAATGCGTTCAACCACCACTCATTCCGGGACGTGAACCTGAACATCTCGAATCCCGCGTTCGGGACCTACACGAGCAGCGACCAGTCCCAGCGGATCGTTCAGGTTGGCGCCGTATTGCGGTTCTAGAGCATTTTCACATTTTATGTACATCTAGCTATGTCCGATATCCGCAACTCCGGCAATAGGCGCGGACTTGTTCTGGGGTGAGATGCTGGAGGGCCTCAGAAA
>Ga0194131_10008368_pt1 | contig 13482 bp, 14 predicted proteins | sample TA2KigO120mmetaG_FD_148631 | JGI IMG/M metagenome (GOLD analysis project Ga0194131, IMG submission 148631) | Freshwater microbial communities from Lake Tanganyika, Tanzania - TA2015053 Kigoma Offshore 120m | ecosystem: Environmental > Aquatic > Freshwater > Lake | place: Tanzania: Lake... | reverse complement strand
GGCTAGGAAATTGGTATCTAAGCCAGTACTGGTTATAGTGTCCCCGCTTGATCGTTTGCAGTGATCAGCGGGTTGTTAGCTCAGATGGTAGAGCAGGTGACTCTTAATCACCGGGTCGGGGGTTCGAGCCCCTCACAACCCACCAGTTTTACGCAGGATTTTCCTGCATTTGGTGGCCATGTGGGTCGTATTTTCCAATCCGGTCGGCAGTGAGTCGGCAGTAGAAACTTGAGAAAGTTTTTTCCAAAAACGGGAATAAGCCGCCGGAAAAAATCATTAACCAAGTCGCCAAGCGCGATTTCTGTCTCCAAAGGCACATCCACTTAAGGATGAATGTCAAAGGAGAATAAGATGAAAGAAGTAAGTGCTGCTAAGAAGCAACGAAGAGCCAATGGCCAAGGAAGCATCTATTGGGACCGCAAGAGAAATAGATGGGTCCTCAGCATCAGCTTGAAGCGCCCTAGACAGATAAACTCTAGATATAAAATTTAAAGCAGCTTCATTTAAATCCAAACTGATATCTTCTACATGGTTTGCCTGAGCCGTCATCTCAAGGTCAATTACCAAGTAATTATCCATAAGAAATGCGAGCAGCCAATCCGCAGACAACATCTTTATCTAATTTAAAGGCGGGGATCCCATAGGAGATCCCCTGCTTTAGTGCGGGCTCAATCTCTAAAATAATCACCCTCATCGCCCTTAGATTGCTCTTATTGGGCTCACTCTGCTGGGCAATGTATTGATCAACCTCGCGTTTGCTCACTCCATTATCTTATTGATGCAGTTCAGTGTTAAGCGAGTTGAAATTGCGCCAAACCAGCAGAATTTTTGCTCCGCTTAATCTTTTGATAAGACTCAAGCACCTCAAGGTGTCCTAAGACTGGATAAGCCAGGTATTTATAGGCTGGATCGGCCCAAACACCCATACGATCATGAGCAATTTCAATTAGCTCCATCATCGTTAAAGCTTTCCCAGCACTCTTTAAAGTGTCTAAGCAGATTTGTTCAATTAGATCTGTGTAATTCAAAGACAGATCAAGAAAATCAGTTCCTGCCTGGCCAACATATCTTGGGTAGTGAGAGGTGAGAATCTCACTTGCCTGATATCCCTTTAACAATCTAATTGTTGAACGGTATGCCTCAACAAATCGATAGGTTGGTGGAAATGCTGGTTGACCATCAGCTAGTAATACTGAATTACCTAATACTGCATCTCCAATAATTATTGCCCGACTTTTCTCATCCAAGATAGAAACATGTCCCCAAGAGTGACCTGGTGTATGCAAAATTTCAACATATCTGCCACCTAAATCAATTCGCTCATTGCCTGCAAAACCAATATCAACATTGGTTTCAAATGCGACAGTCATCATGAAGTCTTTAGCATCCTTTGATTCAGCAAAACCATGATCTTTTTCAAACTCGTTATATCGATCAAAGAACATACTATTTAAGTTTTCAATCATTGGCCGATCTCGCTCACCAGCACAGATCAAGGCATTTGGCATTAACTCCCGCACTGCCTTATTGCCACCTGTGTGGTCATAATCTGAGTGGGTATTTATTACATACCGGACTGAATCAAGAGACAACTTTTTCTCTTTGAAGTAATTTACAACAGTGGTTCTAATTGAATCATCAAATCCGGTGTCAACTAACAAGGTGTATTTGCTACCGACAATTGCATAAACCGCAACATATCTTGGCCCAATTGGGCACTCAATACGGTGTAACCCTGGACTTAGCTCCATACTATTCTCCTTTTATTTGCTATTTGCCTTTGAAGTTAGGTTTGCGTTTTTCAACAAACGCTTGCCTTCCTTCATTGCTGTCTTCAGTGGTGAAGCAGTAGGCAAAGGTGTCATTTTCATATTGCAAACCAATATCTATCGCAGTTGATTGGGATACTCGGACCAAATGCTTAGCCAATTCAGCAGCAATCGGCGCATTATCGGCAATACGAGAGGCCAAATTTTCAACCGCTGCATCCAGCTCAGCGTCCGTTAGTAGTTGATCAACTAATCCATACTGCTCTGCCTTTTGAGCCGAGATTAAATCTCCAGTTAATAACATCTCTAAAGCTTTTCCAGTTGAGAGCACTCTTGGGAGTAATTGTGTATTTCCTGCTCCCCCATGCCAACCTAATTTGATTTCACCTGCACCAAATTGGGCATTATCTGCTGCATAACGGATATCACTCATCAGTGCCATCTCAAGACCGCCGCCAATGCAGTAGCCACGAATCTTTGCAATTACCGGCTTTCTAATTGCCCAGATTCCTCTTGCATAATCAACACGATTTCGAAGCTGCCAGTTAGATCCATATTGATCTAAAACCTTCACATCACTTCCGGCTGAAAAAGCTTTGCTGCCGCTACCAGTTAAAATCACAACTCGAATATCATCATTGCCGTTTATGTATGGAACCAATTCAAGTAATGCTTTACCCATATCAGGAGTCATTGTGTTTAATTTTTCAGGTCTATTTAAGGTAATAGTGGCAACCTTATTGTTGAGTGAAAACTTAAACTCAGCTGGAAACTCAGGTAGCTTCATCGTGATTTATGCTTTCTTGCTGATTGGGATGTCTGTGCTGCTGTTTCAAGCAATGCCTTCATTGCAATCTCAGCACCATCTGGATCTTCATCGATCACAGCATCTAAAACTGCTTGATGCTGAACAATAAAATCAGCATCCTCAACAACATGTCTGACCATGTCATCTCGAATTTTTAGCAGTGGAATAAACAACTTACCGATGCGTTTCATCAACTCATTTTGAGTTGCAGCAAGTAGTGCCTCATGGAAGGCAATATCTGCCTCACCAATGATTGGTGATGTTGGACCTTGATCATAAAAAGCATCTGCCATTTTCTTTAAGGCATTTGTTAGCTCTGCTACATCTTTTGTGCCACGCCTCTTAGCTGCAATTCTTGCAACCCAAGGTTCATAACTTGCTCTTACCTCTTCTAGATCTCTAACTAATTCAGGACTTAATCCTGAGACCTGCAGCCATGAGATCACATCTGGATCAAGAAGATTCCATTGTGAACGCTCAAGCACAATGGTGCCAGTCTTAGTTCTTGCTTTAGTTAAGCCCTTATCTTGCAAAACCTTTAACGCCTCCCGCACCACAGTGCGGCTAACTTTAAATTTCTCCTCCAATATATCTGAGGTAAGAATTGTTCCAGGAGTTATCTCTCCATGGACAATTTTGGTACCAATATCATGCACAATTTGGGTTGGAAGATTACGGGCTATTTTTGTTTTCACGTTTGCCTATACCAACTCATATGTGTCATAGATAGCAAGGGCTAGTGGGCCCTGTCCCCAAGGAACTGAGAAGCCGCGGGGTGTAAATTCATAATGTGATTTTCTAGTTGATGCCATAACAGCAGCAGTCACATTTTGAAGCTCACCATCTTTATCAGCATCTGCAATAACTCCATTTAAAGCTTTAATCATCGCAGGCTTAACAATGTTTTGATCAGCAATGCCAAGCTTTATTGCCCTGGCAAATCCTGCTGCCATAAATCCGGCAGTTGATCCCTCTTCACCAGATCGCTCACTATCAACTACACACCACCAACGACCATCCTCTCGTTGTAGTTTGATCATTGCGTAGATGAGTTTTTCTGCAGCCTCTTTAATCTTGTTATATCCTGAATGAGTTTTAGGAATTTGGTGCAGCACATCAAGCATGCCAAGGAGAGCCCAACCCTGGCCCCTTCCCCAACCTTGGCCCCAAGTTCCTGGTACGCCATTTAAGAAGAAGTGGTCAAAGATTCCACTATCCAATTGCAAAGCATTGATATATGCAATTGCTTGTTGCACACCAATATCGGTGTAAGCAGGATTATTTAATGCCTTACCAAGACCGCTAAAAAATGGTGGATCAAAATGTAAACAATCAACACATGTTCCACCTGGTGGATTAGCAAGTAATTCAGCCTCAAACTTAGGCAACTCCTCACCACCATATGGTGGAATTAAACAAAGAGATTCCCAAGTATCAAAAATGTCACGGTCCTTGCTTCGAGAGCTTAGGTAACCTGCGAGAAGTACTAGAGAATCAAAGATCTCCTTGCTCTTAGTCTCTTGCGCAACCTCAATCATTGCAACACCAGGGGCGGTGCAATCTAATCGTTGAAATGGTGTTGGCCGGCTAGCCCAGGCCTTAAACCAGCCTTCAGCAAAGGCGAAGTACTTTGGATCCTTTAGTAATTTTCCAGTAACTAAAATTCCTTCAAAGCCGGTTGAATCGCCAAAGTTCCATGACTTGTATGGCATCTTCAATAAACTCTTACCAACTTTTTCCAATAACTCTAATCTTTGTTCTTTACTGGATGCTACCTTTACGTCGCTCATATTTATCGCCCCTTAAACTGTGGTTTACGTTTTTCAGAAAATGCTCGCTGTCCTTCTGCTGCATCCTCTGTTGTCATGCAGTAACTAAAGGAGTCATTTTCATATAGCAAACCAACCTCAAGTGGAATGCTTTGCGCCATGCGAACCATATGTTTGGTCATCTGAGCTGCAATCGGTGCTTTTTCAGCAATTGATTCGGCAATCTCAATTGCTCGCTTTAATACATCCTCTCTTGGCACGATCTCTTGGATTAATCCCATTCGAAGCGCTGCATCTGCCTCAACCTTTTCACCATGCAACAAAAATAGATTTGCATTTCCAGGTCCGACTGTGTGAGTTAACAATTGTGTTTGACCTGAGCCACCATGCCAGCCCCAACGAATCTCACCAGCTAGAAACTTTGAATCTGGTGTGCCAATTCGAATATCAGAGGCGCATGTCATCTCAAGGCCGCCACCTACCACCCAACCATGAACTGCTGCAACAACTGGTTTCTTAATTAACCAGATTGCCCGGGCGTAATCAAGATTTCGATCAAAACGATTTCGATACTCCCAGTTAGTTCCATAATCGCCCAGATCTGTTAAATCACTTCCGGCACAAAATCCTTTTTCACCTTTGCCGTAGAGCACAACGGATCTGATCTCTAAATTATTGTTAATTTCATAGATGTAGGAGTTGATCTCCTCATCCATCTTCACCGTCATTGCATTTAGCTTCTCTGGCCGGTTAAGTATTAGGTGTGCAGTATTACCATGTATTTCAAGATCAACTGATCCACTTAGTTGAGTCATTTTTATTGCTCCTTTGTTTTGATACTGCACCGGCATTAACTAACTCATCGATCTTTCCATCAGAAAATCCAAGTAATCCCTGCAAAATCTCTTGGGTGTGTTCACCTAAGGCAGGTGCTCCTCTTCGAATCGTTGGTGGGGTTTGATTCATTCGGATTGGAGGTCTTACTGTTTTAGCACTTGTGCCCCTAAATTGAGGCTGCTCCACAATGTAATTTGTTTCTTTAATATGTTTATCATTTACTAAATCTTTGTAGTTATAAACCGGTCCGCACCAAGCTCCCGCTTCATCACAGATCTTGATCCACTCCTCAGTGGTTTTATCTAGGAAGCGGTTTCTGATCTTCTTATAAACCTCATTGCGATGCTTATGACCATCGTTATAGTGAGACAAGGTCTTTAGCCAATCATCACTTAAAATCTCGCCCAGGATTGGCAACGGCACCATTGCAAGTGTTAACCAAGCATCCTTGGTTTTATAAACACCATAAGGTGCTGGAATGGATCCGTGCGCAGATCTCTCCTCCATACGCCGTGGCATAGGGCCGGCATTTAAAAATGTAACCAACTCTTGTAACTGGCAATCCATAACTACAGACAACATATCAACCTCAACATGTTGACCAACTCCAGTGTGGTGACGAGATTCAACCGCTGCCAGAATTCCAATCACAGCTTGATAACCGGTCATAACATCTGCACCCCAAAGCGCACTTGGAGTTGGGTCATCACCGGAGGCGCCAACGCTAAACATTGATCCGCTATAACCCTGTACAACTAAATCTTGACCTGGACGGTCTCGATATGGACCGAAGGAGCCATAACCTGAAATAGAGCAGTAAATAATTCTTGGATTTATCTTCTTTAGATCCTCATACCCAATTCCAAGGCGATCTGCTGTTCCATATCTAAAGTTTTGCAAGAAGACATCTGATTTTTTAACCAACTCATAAATAACCTCTTTGCCACCTGCACTCTTTAAATCAATTGCAAGGGATCTTTTATTTCGGTTAACAGCAAGGAAGGTTGTCATCTCGCCATTACTCATCTGATCTTCAAAACCCCGAGTACGGTTGAACTCACCATTTGTTGGTGGCTCAACCTTTATGACATCAGCGCCTAAGTCACCCAATCTGGTACCGGCTATTGGGCCAGCTAACATTTGGGTTGCATCAATAACCCTTAAACTTGAAAGGGCTCCTTTTGAATCATCTGCTTTTTTTGAAGTATCCATAGAAAGATACTTTCGTATGAAGAATAGGGCGTCAAGCCCTATATCCCATCAATTTCTTAATAAAGCAGCTGCTCTTTAGGCAAAACGAGCGTGAAGACCACCATCGACGATCCAGTCCGCTCCATTCACAAATGAGGCATCATCAGAGAGCAGGAATGAGACCACCTTTGCAATTTCAGATGGTTGAGCCATTCTGCCCATTACTTGAACGGCTAAAGATTCAGCTCGCTTTTCCGGAAGCTGGGTAAACCACTTCTCCAAAATATCAGTCAGTGTGTAACCAGGAGAGACAGCATTTGTTCTGATGTTGTGAATACCCTCATCTAGCGCAAGGTTATGTGTTAATCCAATAACACCTGCCTTAGCTGCTGCATATGGGAAGTATTTTGGATAACTCATTCGGGCATGGATAGATGCAATATTGACGATTGAACCTTTTTTCGCTTTGCGCATTGCAGGCAATACTAACTTTGCGGTGTGCCAAACGCTCTTTAGATCTACATTCATAAATCTATTCCACTCAGCATCTGTCATCTGGACCGGGTCAGCATTTGAGTTAACACCAGCGTTATTTACTGCACCATTAATATCGCCAAACTTTGCCACGATTGCTTTGTGGGCTTTCTCTAAGGACTCAAATTGACCAACATCTGCCTCATGAAACATCGCTTGGAAGCCTTTTGAATTTAACTCTGCCTCATAAGCCTTGCCACCTTCAACATTGATATCACAGAAGGAGACCTTGGCACCCTCTTGCGCCGCATCTAAAACAATGGCAGCACCAATACCTGCTGCTCCACCCGTTACAAATATATGTTGACCTTCTAATTTCATTTTTCAGTTCTCCTTTGTCTTTACCAATCGGCTACTGAGCCGTCTGAGTGGAACCATTGCACTGGTGCTCCGCCAGTAAATGGATATTTCATTGCCGCTTTCTCATCTATCTCCACACCGATACCAGGTTTTTCAGGTGGATAGATATATCCATCTTTAATATCTGGTACGCCATGGAAAACCTCATTTCGCCAACTTACATCTGATCTCATTACCTCTTGAATTAAGAAGTTTGGTGTTGTTAACCCTAGATGCACATTAACCATTGTCGCAATAGGTCCAAGTGGATTATGTGGGGCCATCGAGACGCCATAGCTTTCACAAAGTGCTGAAATTCTTCTTATTTCAGTAACGCCTCCCGCATGGCAAACATCTGGTTGGGCTACATCAATTAATCCTGCTTGCAAGTATGGCAAAAACTCTGTGCGATGTAGCCAACGTTCACCGGAGGCAATTGGCAGATTAATCCCAGCCCTTGCCACTTTTAATGACTCAATCTGATCTGGTGGCACAACCTCTTCCAAGAACAATGGCTTAAATGGTTCTAAAACCTTTGCATATTTAATTGCCATTGCAGCACTGGTTCGTCCATGAAAATCAATCATGATATCTATATCTGGGCCAGCAGCCTTACGAGCTGATTCCATCAAATCATGTGCATGCTTTAATTTGTCCTCTTCACCAAGAGGGGCACTTTGTGGCACAGCCAATATTTTTACTGCTGTAAATCCGTCTTTCACACTTTGTTTCATTTTGTCCGAGAAAGATGAAACGGTGTCAGAGTTATAAACCGCATCAGAGCTTCCGCCACCTAGGTGGTCATACATTCTGATTCGATCTCGAGCCAAGCCACCAAGTAATCGCCATAGTGGCACATTTAAATCCTTGGCAGAGATATCCCAAAGTGCTTGATCAATTCCGCTAAGTGCTGACATCATGGTCACGCCACCTTTAAAGAATGGATGGCGATACATAATCTGCCAATTTCTTTCAATATCTCTTGGATCTCGGCCAATTAATGTTGGTGCTAAATCCTCAACTGCGCCAACTACTGCCCGTGCTTGATACTCAACAGTTGCCTCACCAATACCAATTAAGCCGGGCACATCGGTATAAACCTGCACCACAACCCAGTTACGCATCTTGGCATTTACAACCAAGGTTGTAATTTTGGTAATTTTCATTTCACTCCTTAGATGCTTAGCGCAGATAGGTTATCTGCTAAATCAATTAATACCTTGGCTTGATCTTTAACTTTTTGAGAGAGTTCAACAGTTGGTGCCCGGCAGTAATCACTTTCAATTATCCCTCGAGAAGCTAATACATATTTCTCAGCCGCAACCAACTCCTCAACAGTTGAAATCCACTCAGTAATTGTTGGCAAGAACTTACCTAATCTAGATTCAAACTCAGCTAGATCATTACTTAGTAATGCCTGCTCTGCCCAAAGGTATAGATCAGTCAGACTGCATCCTGGTTGGATTCCCTTTGCACCAGCTTGTGCGCCAGATTTCCAATGTATACCACCCCAGCCAATTAAGGTCTCCACCTTGTTGCTGCTTAACTCACTAACCCGCTTAATTGATTCATCAGGTGGATTTGCCTCACATTTAATCATCTTTAAATTACTAAATTTGTTACTCATCCCCACAAGATCGCCTACATCATCTACCCCGCCACCCTGTGGCAGGTGCTGCACAATCACTGGCAATTTAACACTCGAAAGAATTGAAGCAATGTGATGGTTTATCTGGGCAGTTGTTGGATTGAAAAATGTTGGTGGCAATATGTTTATGAAATCAACACCCATTTCTTCATAATCCCTGGCCCGCTTAACCGCAAGCTCTGCTGAATGGTCTGCCACGCTGGCAATTACTCTCATGCCAGATTCAGATCTTTGAGTTAATAAAATTTCTAATAACTTATAACGTTCATCATCTGATAATTTGATGTTCTCACTTGCCACCCCAAAAAATAAAACTGATTGTGTGCCAAGGGAGGTAATCCAACTGACTAGACTTTTAAAACTTTGATAATCAATCTCACCAGTTTTATGAAAAGGAACAGATAAAACCGGGCAAACTCCTTGAATGTTCACCCGGCTATCCTTAATTATTAGCGCTTAATTCTCTTTGAAATAACCGTCTGCATAATCACTGACAAAATGATTACAAGGCCAAAGAAAACTTGAGTAAAGAATGCATTGATGCCTGAAGCAACAATTCCAGCATTGATAGCTCCGATAATAAATGAGCCAACAAATGTTCCCGTGACTGTTCCAGTGCCACCGAAAACCGATGTTCCGCCAAGGAAAACAGCTGCGATAGAGTTCATAAGTAAACCTTCTCCCAATGTTGGCCAGAAGTATGAAACCTCAAAGGAGGCAACAAGGCCAGCAAATGCTGCAAAGAAACCCATAATTGCAAATGATCTGCGCTTAACTCGATTTACATTTACACCCATTAACTGAGCAGAGGTTTTGTTATCGCCAGTTAGGAAAACATGTGCTCCAAATTGAGTTCTATTTAAGATAAACCAAAGAACAACAGTTGCAAGAATCGTCCACCAAAACTGATTTGCTATTCCGAAGAAAGATCTGCCGACTAAGATATTAGCGACACCTAAAAGCTTGTCATCTGTTAGTCCAACTCCTGAACCATTCATCCAGGCTAATTCAATTCCACGGAATAAAAAGTTTGTTCCGATAGTAATCACCAAAGATGGAATACCAAACCAGGTGACTAACCAGCCATTGAAGTATCCGCAAAGTGTTCCTACCACTAACGCTGCGATGAAACCAACCCAAATATTTCCAGTTCCAGAATAGATCTTGGCAAAGGTTGCAGTTGCAAGTGCCATTACCGCAGGAAATGAAAGATCGATTTCACCAGTAATAACTATCAAAGTTAATGGAATGGCCATTAAAGCGAAAAGAGGAGTACTTGAAGCAAATGCTAAGTAAATATCCTTCGAAGTAAATGCCTCAGATGCTGTGACTACGAAAATCAGCCACATAAAGATACCTACAGACCAAATACCAAATTGCATACCAAATCTGCGCCATAAAGATGGCGGACGAGCTGCGTTATTTTTTACCTTTGAATCTTTATTTTCGCTCATAATCGCATTACTCCTTTATTGATCCGGTGCGAGCAACTCGATACATGCTCTCAATTAGTTCATCCATAGTGATATCACTCTTCTTATAATTACCAGCAACCTTGCCTCGATCTAGCACGATCATTCGATCAACGGCTGGGTAAATATGGAAAATATTGTGATCAATAAATATTGCAGATCTGCCTGATTTTTTAATGTTCTGAATGAAATCCAAAGTTTTCTTTGTCTCAGACAGAGATAAACCAACTGTTGGCTCATCAAGAATTACTAACTCAGCATCAAAATACAACGCTCTTGTGATTGCAACGCCCTGCTTTTCTCCACCAGACATGGTCAATACGGCATTGTCTGGGTGTACTGCGGTGGAGGTAAAGCCCATGCGCTCACGCATTAAGCGTGTGGCTTCACTTTTCATCTGCTTAACATTTAAGCGGCCAAACTTATTCTTGATCTCTCGGCCCATAAACATATTACGCCAAATTGGTTGTTGCTCGCATAGTGCTCGCTCTTGGTAGATTGTTTCGATTCCAAGCTCTCGAGCTTTTGCAACATTCCATTCATTAATCTTTTCGCCTTTAAACCAAATCTTGCCACCTTCATCTGGTTGGTGGAAACCCATGATTGTCTTTACTAGTGTTGACTTACCGGCTCCGTTATCACCAAGTAGGCCGACAATTTCACCTGGATAAATTTCAAAATTTACCTCAGAAAGAGAGCGAACCTCTCCGAAAGTCTTAGATACATTCTTAAGTTGAATTACAGGAGTTTTGCTATTCACAGATTTCTCACTTTGTTATAGAAGTTTCGGTTGGAGTAATTAACTCCAACCGAAACTCTTTACTTTCCAGCTAGTTTATTAACTTAGCGGATTTCTTTAATTGCCAATGGCTTCGCGATAGCTACGTTGGTCTTATCAACGAATCCACCTGAAGTATTAATTGAAAGACCTGAGAAACCAAACTGCTTGGTCAAGCAGATCTGAAGAATTGGCAAGTAGCCTTGTAGGAATGGTTGCTGATCGATAATCAGATTTAGGTAACCACTCTCAATAGCTGTTACAGCAGCAGGAGACAAATCGAAACCAGCGAAATAAACATCGCCAGGCTTCTGGTTTGCTGCCTTCATGTATGTGGCTGCAGTAGAAGTTAAGCCACCGTGATCAGTAACTACAGCTTTAATGCTGGAGTTCTTAGCCATCAAACCTGCATATGTAGGTGCGCCTGAAGCAGGTGTTGTGTTAGTTGCTTGATCAATTTCTTGATAAACAACCTTTAGACCAGCTTTTTCGAAGCCGTCAATTACACCAACTGTGCGTTGTGCGCGATCTCCTGCCGCACCCTTTAGACCCCAAACAAATACTGAGTCACCGCTTTTTAGGCTTGCATTTGAAATAACTTTTTTAGCTAAATCATTTCCAGCCTTGTAAAGCTCTGCACCAACATAACCAAAGCCACGAGCTGCATACTTAGATTGAAGTGCAGTTAGCTCTGAGTTAAGGCTGGTAACAATGATGCCCTTCTTATATGCATCATCAACGATTGGAGTTGTAGCTTCTGGGCCACCAAATCCGTAGATCGCCATTCCATGAGGCTTAGTTGCAACTGCCTCTTTCATTTGGGTAATTAATTTTGCTGAATCCCAATCTGAGAAGTAGTACTTCACAGTTGGACCAAGGTCTTTGGCTGCTTGCAAATAACCGTTATAAACGTTGTTAGCAAACACTCCACCTTGTGGACCACCAGGGAATGCGGCGATCTTTACGCCTTTACACCACCGGCTTACCGGTGCTGCGTTAGCTGTAGTTGCGGTAGTGATTGCAACAAATGAAGATGCTGCAACAACAAGAGCTACGAAGCCAACTTTAGCTTTCTTGATTGACATTTATTCCTCCTAGGATTGACCGAACTTCGATCTGGGGGTACTTTATATCGATGCTGGAAAAGGCGGTAGTGGCCGGTCAAATTCACGCATAACGGTTTGGTAAAGCCATCCTTAGGGTGAGCCCAATCTCTTCTCAAATAATGAGCCAGTTTGAGCCTAGCTTGGTGATTGTTAGGGACTAATACAGATTATTAAAGAACAAATAGGCCTTGGGGTGGGATCCAACAACAGTCACCAGAGCAACTGATAAGAGGCGACTCTGGATTTGCGATGACGGGCACAAGTGGATCTCCAGATTTTCGCATAGAACTAATTTGAAGTCTGGTTGTCCCACATGTGCAAAATCTGGATTTGATCCTAACAAGCCAAGCTTCTTGTATTTCTTAGAGCACCCCCATTGGGATATGTTCCAGATTGGAATAACAAATGACCAAGATTCCAGACTAGGAAGTCACAAAAAACTTGGATGGGAAGTTCTTGAGGTAAGGGGTCCAATGGACGGACACTTGACTCAAGATTGGGAAACAGCCATTTTAAGAATGCTAAGAAAAAATGGTGCGGATTTATCAAATAGCTCGATTGCTGGGAAATTTGATGGGTACTCTGAAGCATGGAGTAAATCCCAATTTGATGCAAAATCTTTGAGGCATCTGATGGATTTAACTGATGCATATGAAGAGACTTTAAAGAAAAAGAAGAAATAAAGTTTCATTTCGGTAATAAGAGTCGCCCTTTTCGTTGCCCTATTTGCCCCAACATTCACCCCAAAATGTATATATAATTTTGCTAGGTTTTGGTAAGACTTATAAAAGGTTTATGCACATTAAGGAGCAAGCCCCGCACATTTCTATGCGGGGCTTACATGTTCTAAAGAAGAGTCGCCCTGTAAGCCGGATTCTGTTTTACTAATTTCTACCCCCGCCCTTAACTCACTTCCCTATCCCCTGCCCTATCTGGTCACTTAGGTCCGTAACGACAGAGAGTTAGGCAGTAGCCCAATTTCCTTATTATCAGCATCAAAGCGAGCAGATTCCGCAAAAGTGTGGTCTCAGTATTTCCTTCTTATATGATAACTGCGGCGAAATGGCCATGAAAACCCACTCATACCCGCAGAGTTGGTGCGGTGGTGAGGCAGTAGCCCTTTGTAAGCAACCTGATAACAACGAAACTCTTTGATTTCATGGTTTTGGGGATGTAGATTGTGGTCACAATCAAAGGATGACGCTCAAAATGCTCAATTAAATCGTTTTCG
>Ga0194131_10008363_pt1 | contig 13489 bp, 10 predicted proteins | sample TA2KigO120mmetaG_FD_148631 | JGI IMG/M metagenome (GOLD analysis project Ga0194131, IMG submission 148631) | Freshwater microbial communities from Lake Tanganyika, Tanzania - TA2015053 Kigoma Offshore 120m | ecosystem: Environmental > Aquatic > Freshwater > Lake | place: Tanzania: Lake... | reverse complement strand
CGTCGCCGACTTCTTACTTGGGCTGCCGAGCCAGATGACCGGCGGCACGGCAGGTTCTCCGTTCTACAAGGGCGGCCTGTGGTTCAACGGGTTTGTTCACGATGACTTCAAGGTTTCGCGAAGCCTCAGTCTGTCTCTGGGGTTGCGCTACCAGGTTTATCCCTGGCTCACGGAGAAGTACAACCGCGGAGCCGTCTTCGATACTCGCGGAGCGGGAGGCTTCATCTTTGCCAGTCCCCAGGACCGGCGTATCGTCTACATCGACAAGAACGATTGGGCGCCGCGGTTTGGGTTTGCCTGGGCCCCGGGCGGACGCGAGGATTTTGTGCTCCGTTCCAGTTTCGGGATCTTCTACGATGAAGTGCCCGGGAACGAGCTGGCTTGGGACTCATTAGGGCCGAACGTCAGCGTCATCCAAACCTTCACAAGCGATCGCAACCGTCCCACGCTCAGCATGCAGAACCTGTTCCCTACCCCTCCAGGATCGAATCCGTCGCAGGTTCGGGGCATTTCCCTGATCTTGCTGAGCAATCGAGACCGGCGTGATGCTTACCAGCAGGTGTGGACCCTCAGCCTTCAGAAAACGCTACCCTGGCAAACGATCATCGACGCAGCGTACGTGGGCACGCGTGGTTTGAAACTGTCCAAGCGCCGCGACATCAACCGGCCTGCCACAGGCGCGCCCTTTAGTTGCACCGCGGCTTGCCGGACAGCCCGTCTCCCCTACCCCGACTTCGGGTTCATCCTCACCGACAACGCCGAGGGACACTCCTATTACGACGGTTTGCAGATCAACGTCCGCAAGAATCTGACCCGAGGTTTCAGTTTCCTCATCGGCTATACCTACTCGAAAGCGCTCGATACGGATTCGTACGATGCCAAAGGATCGCGAAACGGCCGGCCCGGAGACAACGACAAGGCACGGGCGACCTTCGATCTCCGCCAACGCTTCGTCAACAGCCTGATCTACGAGGTACCCAAGTTGGAGAGCATGGGATTTGGTCGGCACATCTTGGGCGGCTGGCAGGTCTCGGGCATTACGACGCTGCAGACCGGCCAACCCTTCCACGTTACGGTGGGAGTCGATCAGTCCAATACCAATGCCATCTTCGAACGGCGGCCCAATCGAATCGCTAACGGCAATCTTCCGTCCGGCCAGCGAACGCCGCAAGTATGGATCGACAAGTCGGCGTTCGTTCTGTCTCCCGAAGGAACCTATGGGAACTCGGGGGCTCACTTCCTCGACAGCGACGGCTACGTCGGCATGGATTTTGCTATCGGCAAGAACTTCCCGCTACCCTTCATTTCTGAGGAATCTAAGTTGCAGTTCCGCTTTGAAGGCTTCAACGCCTTCAATCACGCAAACTTCAACAAGCCGAATGCCAACTTGAGCAGTCCATCCTTCGGCATTGTTACGGCGGCTCAGCCCGCACGCACTCTGCAATTGGGTCTGAAGTTCGTCTTCTGACCGAGACGCGTGCAAACTAGCACTAGCCGTGCCTGGCTGCGGCACGGCTGCTCTTCCAGCGTCCCTGGCCTGGAGCCGGACAAAGCTACGCAGAATAGACGTAAGATCTGGGCCGTCGTTGGCTTGGTCTTGCGATCGTCAGTCCAGAACCTGCGAGGAATGGATCGCTGAGACTCTGGGTTCACGAATCTCAGCTCATGCCAAACCGCCTCTTCTCAAGTCACAGACTTGGCAAGCGCACCGGATCCGCGCTGCCGAGACTGATCGTGGCGACAGCACGAGTCAGCACAGATAAGCGCGTCGATGCTTTGGCTTGGCAAGCCGGCGACACCTCGGTCTAGTTTAGTTTCTGTCGCGAAACGTGTTCGATATCGTGCTTCTCGTGTGACAGCCCAGGTGGAACGCGCGTTCCACCTGGGATATCAAGGGCGGAGCCCTTGGTTAGGCGCTTAGGGGCAAAACTTGCAAAAAATGTTTTTCATGTTGAGCTAAGCTGTTTGTTTTCAGCTGCCCGAAGGGCCACGTTTTCGGCGCCCCGTCGCCGAAACGCCTAGACCGTTATGTTCGTCGAAACGAGGATTTTGTTCTCGTTTTCTCAACCGACGCCCCTCACCCCGGCCCTCTCCCCGCGCGCGGGGAGAGGGAGACGATTTGGAACGGGACTGGAAACCCAGGGTTGCGCTGGCGCTTCACCCTGGGCTACAAATATTTCGCCCCTAACGGGGCTGGGCAAGACATTCTGCGATTCTGGCTCCTGACTTCTGACTCCTTGTGCCAGCCTGCGACTCTGTCCCTTGCGCAGCGCTAGATCGAAAAGCCCACGGCCAGCACAGGGGATGGCGGTCCCCAGCGCTGACCGTGGCTTCCAAAACGAAAACAAAATCCTAGTAAGGTCGTGCATAACCGCGCTGGCTGCGGCAGTATGCTTAGCGACGCCCCTGCTCCGGCCATCTTGCCAATGGGAAGCGGTAGCAACAACTCAGGAGGAACCATGGCGCAGCTTGAAAACAAAGTGGCCTTGATCACCGGGGCGGGTTCGGGAATGGGACGTGCCACAGCCGCGGTTTTCGCGCGGGAAGGGGCAAAAGTGGTGGCGGTGGACATCAATGAGTCTGCTGTCCAGGAAACCGTGAAGACCATCACTGCCGCCGGCGGTGAGGCGATCTGGGTAAGGGCCGATGTTTCGAAAGGCCCGGATGCCCAACGCATGATCGAGGCTGCCCTGGACGCTTACCAAAAGATCGATATTCTGCACAACAACGCCGGCATCTTTCTGGTCAGGTTTCTCGAAGATACCACGGAAGAGGAGTGGGACCGCCTGATGGGCGTCAATCTCAAGGCGATCTTCTGGGCCGTGAAGTTTGCAGTCCCGTACATGAAGCGCCAGGGGCGGGGCTGCATTATCAACACAGCTTCCACGGGTGGATTTCTCGGGCAGTACATGACGCCGGCTTACATTGCGTCTAAAGGTGGAGTCGTGCTGTTGACCAAGTCGCTGGCACTCGACTACGCCAAACACAACATCACTGTTAACTGCATCTGCCCCGGAGCTGTCGAGACGCCAATGCTCAGAAAACACTTCGCGGACTCGCCGGAGCCCGAAACGGCCATGCAGCGCGAGCGCCAGCTCGTCCCGATCAAACGCTTTCTCGATCCGGAAGAGATCGCCTACGCTGCGCTCTATCTTGCCTCCGACCGAGCGCGCGGCGTGACCGGCACAGCCCTTGTAATCGACGGCGGGTCCTTGGCGGGCTATGTGGAATAGCAGAAGGAGTTGGACTAGACAACAGCCAGCGTGTCTGCTTCGATGACGCTCCAATCGAGGTCGACGCCCAGGCCAGGTCTGTCGGGCATGGTCACATAACCGTTTTCGACCCGTAGCGGATTCCTCACCGCCCGATAGGTTCCCACCTCAAACGGCGGATGAACCTCCATGATGGGCGAATTCATGATTCCTCCGTTGACGTGGGCCGCCGTGAAACCCCACATATTGCTGCCCGTGCTCACGTGCACCGATGCGCCAAACGCCTCCGCAAGGTGAGCCAGCTTGATCATTTCCGTGATACCACCGCTCTCTTGAGGTCCAGGCTTGATGGCGTCTGCAGCCCCGAGCGCTAGCATCTGGCAGTAGCCGTGGAGCTGGGCGGGGAAGTACTCCCCGGCGACCACTTGAATGTCCAGGGCATCGCAAACTTTCTTAAGACCCAGATAGTCCTGATCGCGAAGAGGCTCTTCCAGCCAGGAGAACTCGTACTTTTCCAAAACCCGGCCGACGCGAATGGCGTCGGCGACGTGGTAATGTTGGACGGCATCATGCATGAGGTGAAATCCCTTGCCAACTGCCGATCGCAGTTCTCTGGCCAGGTCGACCATGAATCTGGCGCCGGCGTAGCAGTGGTCCTTTGAACCCAGGTAGCCTTCGGCTTTGGCTTGCAGAGCAAACCGGACGAAGTGCTCGACCCGCTGGCCTTCGGGGCCAAACGTGCCGGACTGGGTTTTGTAGGCCGGCACACGGTTGCGGCACGCACCGAGCAATCGCCAGACAGGCTGGCCCAGTCTCTTGCCGGCAATATCCCACAGCGCGATGTCAATCGAGCCGCGCAGCCCTCGCGGCAGCCACTTGAAGCGCTCCCAATGCAGCATCTCGTGCCAGAGCTTCTCGCGTTCCATAGCGTCGCGGCCGATGAGCACTTCTTTCAGCGACCCCTGCAACAGACGCGCCATGTCTTCCGTCACGTCATTGCACCAACCCTCAATCCCATCTTCGGTGACGATCCGCAGAATTCCATTGCTGGGGTAGATTGACTTCGGATCCTTCCGCTTCAGCAGGTGCGTCTTCAACTCTTTGATCCTCGCAGGATTCCCACTGCCCGCCCGATTTCCGTGAACCCAGCGGGGTTCTGCCTGCGCAACATGAGCCACGGTCGCAAGAGACGCAGCTCCCAGTTTCGTTAGAAGACGCCGCCGGTTCATATTGCATCTCCTGAGCCTGCGCTCATCGCAAATCGTCCCACTTCGATCCCGCGTGCAACACCGAATGAATTGGCGTCCCCAATCCTCCTAAGACTGCCCTCGATGCGATCGTTTTCGGCTCGCCTCATCCGATTTCGTCCCGGACGATTGCGGCGCCCAACACCAGTGCGCACAGCTTGCGGAAAGCCACCTCCCTTGGGAGGAACCACATGCCGCAGTCTGGGCCAAGGTGCAGGCGCTCAGGCGGCAGGATTTCGAGCGCGCCGCGAATTCGGCTAGCAATGTATTCTGGTTTCTCGACCGTCTGCGTCCCCAGGTTCAGCAAACCCAACAGAACCTCTTTGTCGCCACAGTGCCGTAGCACCTCGGGGTCTTGTCCTGGTTGTTCGTACTCCAGGCTGATCGCTTGAGCGCGAGAGGCCGCGATAGCCTCGAGTGCCCGGCCGTAGTTGGGATCGACATGCTTCACGCCCACCGTCGCGTATCCGTAGCAAATGTGGACGATCGTGGGCACGTGAATTCCTTCCAGCGCTCGGTCCAGCGCGCGAGTTCCCCAGCGGCAGACCTGGTCTGGACGAAAATGGAAGTCGGGTTCATCGAGCTGTAGCAGGTCGACACCTTCAGCTTGCAGGGCTTTCAGCTCCTCGTTGATCACGCCGGCAGCGTCCATGCCAAGGGCCTCTTCGTCGGGATAATACGCGTTGACCACTCGACAGGCCGTCGTCAAGGGGCCGATCACCGTCATCTTGACTGGCCGCCGTGCATGGCGCTTCAGGAAGCGCAGGTCCTCCAGCGCGATTGGGCCAGGCCAGCGAAGCTTCCCGACCACGCGCGGCGCTTGCGCTCCGGCCAGGCGGCTTCCGACTCTAGAGTCCAGATCGATGAAGCTCATATCGCGCTTGTCCATGGACCAAGGCGCCAGGTTGGCGGTGTCGAGCCCATCGAAGCGGAAAAAGTAGGAATCGAACCGTTGCCGCCTTTCTTCCCCATCCGTGACGACATCCAGGCCGGCCGCCTCCTGGTCAGCGATCGCTAGCCGCGTGGCGTCGTTTTGTGCTTCAAGCAGCACGGCAGCCTCAGGACGCCAAAAGGTGTTGTCGTTGTAGGGAGTGGTGACGCGGTGATGGCGTATCAGCCAGTTGGGTTTTGAATAACTGCCCACCAGCTGTGTCGTCAACTTGCGATTCAGCATGACCGGCTTTCCTCACCGCCGCAAGGGAATCGCACATCAAAACTCAATCTCAACGGGGCAGCTGTCAAAAGATCGGGAAGCCGAGCCGCCGCGCTAGCGGTTGTCACCGCGAGTCCTTGCCTGGAACGGCTTGGCGGGAACCTCCCTCTCCAAGCTTCCAGCAATTTCGAATTCTTGCCTCACGACGAAGCATTCTCTCTCGCTTCATCCTCAAGCTCGTCCAACAGCCGGCTGAAGTGGCCGATCATGAGGTCCACCGTCTCCGAAACCGGCGGAGCGGAAATGTTATACGTTTTGACGGACGCCTCCACGGCCATGCCACCCTTTGCGACCGTCTCGGGTGACGGCCAATAGGCGAGGACACCATTGCAATATCCGCCGAAGATGGTGTGTTGCGCTTTAGCTCGTTTCTTGACGCCCAGCCCTATTTCCACAAAGGGCTCGCCCGGCATGGCGACCAGCAAGCAGTCGTCGATTCGAGCACCCACAATTTCGAACGAGAGTGTTTCTTGCTTCATGCCTGCTTTCACCTTCTGAAGCACGCCTTCAGCCCAGCGTTTGACGATCGAAGTCGGGCAGGTTTTGCTTGTGGGAGCGCCCTCACGGTAGAGCTTGTCCAACACAGCATTGGCTTCAGCAAGATTGGCTTCAGCCTGCGCCAGCGAAGGTAGCGGCTGTAACGGGATGCTGGCGGTTCGGCTGGCCGTCCTGAAAACCCGGTGGGTGGGGCCTTCCCGAAATTCCTTGTGATACAGCGCAATGTTCGAAAGCGACGCATCGCATTCGCGAATGACCCCATGCGGGCGCGTTTCGATCTCGAAAAAAGCGCGTATGGCTGCGCCTGCAATCTGACCACCCATGCGTTCCTGTTCCCCCCAGTCGCTTTGGAGAAACGACAGACTGGCCTGGTTTCCGGCTGCGCCGGTCAGGAAGAGGCAGGTGGCTCCGGTGGCGCCTTCCACGAGTCGTCGCACGACGCCTGGGTAGTCTGCACTGAGAAGGTAGGTGTGGTAACCCATCACCACAGGGTGAGCCGCGTAGTTGGTGATCACGGCAATCGGCTTTCCGTTCAGATCGTCGACTCGAAACACCGCGACGCTGTGATCTGTGATGCCCGCGGGATTCCGGCCCACGCGAATGCGGCCATCCGTGTCAAGCTCTTCGCGGTTGATCGCTACGGCTGCCTCGCCGCGCCCGCCGCCGATGCGCGCAGGCTGGCGCTTGCTGTCTGCAACGGAGGCCAAGCCGGCGAGCTGGCCCACCAGGTTTGATATATACGTGTCCAACGCAGTGATTTCTGCGGGTGTGCCGGCCACATCGTGAACTCCTCCCAGGTTTCCTCGCGAGGTGCAGGGGCCGTTGTGGGTATGCGTGCATCCGACAATCACCTGGCTAGGGGAAGTTCCCACGCGTTTTCCCACAGCCTGCCGGATCTCGTTAACCAGCGGTAGATCAAACCCAATGAGGTCGCAGTCGAAGAGGACCACTTTGTGGTTCCCGTCGGCAAGAACCAGTGCGGTCGCGAGCAGCGGCGATTCGATGCCCAGCGAAGGCTCGATGCGCCGCATCGCACCTTGCATTCTGAAACCAACCGGTGGAGTGATGTCGATTCTCGCGACGCCCGCTTTCAAGACATGGTTTGTCATCCTATCCCTCCTTCAGCATCTGAATCTGAATGAGTCTCAGAGAGCGCTTAGCCTACTACCAAAGGTGGAGCGGGCGATCTGCGCACGCTAAACGCACCCAAGAGCCTGTGTTGCAACCCGCTTTCTAAACACTCTCTCAGACTTGTACTCGTCGTCGAATCTACAAAGCCGAAGACGACAGCAATAGACGACCAGGGATTGAGCGCAGAGAATGGAGGACTCAGGGACAAGCACTCCTCGATCCTCTCTTGCACCTACTGCGCTGTGCCTGGCATCGGCATGATGCTTAGCAGACCGCCATCCACGTCCAACGCCACACCGGTCAGGAAACTGGAGCCCTCTGCCAGAAAGAACATGGCGGCATTCACAATGTCTGCCGTGGTTGCATTGCGCTGTAGCGGGATGCCAGCTGCGGTGGCGGCAAGAATCTCCTCAGGCTTTGCCCCAACATTTCTGATCTTCCAACTCAGCACGTCTTGTCCCATGCCGGTCGTCGACACACCCACGGGACAGACACAGTTCACGGTGACTTGGTGTGGGGCCAACTCAGCCGCCAGAGCTTTAGTGAGACCCACGACGCCAAACTTAGCAGCGCAATAGGAGACAATCATCCCGCAGCCCAGCTTCGAAGCGTCAGAGCCAATGTTGACGATACGGCCCCGGCCGCTTTTGCAGAGCAAGGGAGCTGCGGCCTGGCAACACAGGAAGACGCCCTTCAGGTCTACGTCGATCACCCGGTCCCAGTCGCGCTCGCCAATCGCCGCAAGCGGTGCAATGTGAATGACACCCGCTGAATTCACCAGCGTGTCCAAGCCACCGAAGGTTGATTTGCACGACTCGACCGCGGCTCGCACCGAATCGACCGAAGTGACATCGAGCTCAAGCGGCAGAGCGTTGGTGCTGTTCAAACGCTGGGCGGCCTCCTGGAGACGGCCCGCTTGGATGTCTGCGATGGCGACTTGGGCACCCTGAGCCAGCAGCGATTGGGCGATACCGAGGCCAAAGCCACTGGCGCCGCCGGTCACCAGAGCTCGGCGCGGCTGGGCGTTCTTGCCTGGGGTCATCGTTCCTCCCTCCAAATCGAAAGGCCTGTGGATACTCTGAAGTGAGTCGTGTCTGGGACGCTCAGGCAATCAGATACTTTCGTACGATTTCCTCCCTGACCGTAACCCCCAGGCCAGGGCTGGAGCGCACCTTGAGGTAACCGTCCTCTTGGACCCAAGGGTCTGCGACCAGTTCGTGCTGCATCGGCGACTCATGCGGCTTGAAATCCATGCATTTGCCTTGCGTGGATATGGCGAGCAGATGAACGCTGGCGGCGGTGTTCAGCGCAGAGCTCCAGGTATGGGCGCTGAAATGCAGGTTCTCCGCTTCGATCAGTTTGATCACGTCTCGGCAGCCCGTGATACCGTGGCAGCGGCCAGGATCCATCTGGATGACGTCCACTCCCCTCGACTGGATGAGGCGGCGATAGCTTTCGGTGTTCCATTCATCTTCGCCCGTCCCGATGGGTGTGGACACCGCGGCTCGAAGCCGGGCGTGGCCTTCCAAGTCTTGGGGCAGAAGCGGTTGCTCGATCCATTTCAGCCGGTAAGGTTCCAGGTCGTGAAAGCGCTGAATCGCGGTAGGCACGTCCCAGATCGCGCGCGCGCCGGGGGTATCGACCACGAGCTCCAGTTCATCGCCAATCACGCGCCGCACCTGGCGAACGATTTCGAGATCCTTCTGACGATCTTGGCCGAAAACGGCTTCTGGACGCATTCCCCAGCCAGCTTTCACAACTCGGTAGCCCTGCTCGCGCATCCAGCGAAATTCGTTGAGCGTCCAGTCGAAATCTTCCATGTCGAAAATAATGGAACCCATGGCGACAATCTTGTTGTGGAGCACGCCTCCCAATAACTGGCAAACCGGCAGGCCTAGTGCCTTGCCTTTGAGGTCCCACAGCGCCATGTCAACCGCGCTCACGGCGAAGGCCGCGATGCCTTCAGGACCGTACCACCAGATGCGGGCCAGCATCTTGTGCCAAAGCCGCTCGACATCCAGAGCTTCCTCGCCGACAACCAGCGGCCCAAATCCTTCCTCGATGATGATCTTGGTTGCCCGCGAGGCATCGCGAAATTGAGAGATGCATTCCCCCCACCCGACTCGCCCGTCGTCGCTTTCGACTCGCGCCAGGGTGATGTAGCGCTCGATACCTTTGTAGTGCGGTTCAGGATAGGCGAGCGGAAAGGCTTGGATGCTTTTGATTCTCATTACGTGGCTCGTTCTGAAGTTGTCAATCCATAGGGAACACTTCGTCCCAGGGCTCGGACTCCTGCGACGGAAAGCCCGGGTCGAAGAACTCGGACATAGATGCGTCCCATTTCTTAACAACCGCTTTGGCGTTAAGGTCCGCTAGAGTCTGCTCGTAATTCTCCGTCTCCAGGTAGATGACAAGGTCGCACCCACGGAGAAAACAGCCATGATTCTTGACCCCAGACTTGGTCGCTTCGCTGATCAACTCCGGCCAGACCTCTTGATGTGCCTTTCGGTAACCCTCGACTTTCTCGGGGCACAGGCGTGCCATATAGACGATGCGCTCCATAGTCCTCCTCAAAGTGCCAGAAGCAGATACTCAGGCTGTTGGCAATCTCTCTTCTATTTGGCTTCCAGATTCAGCACCGTCGCGGGTGCTCTTGCTTGCCAGGCTCTTTCAGGTTAGCCCATCCTACCCAGGGTGCTGCTCCAACCTAGCAGAAACATCGCAGCAATCAGAATGACAATAGCAATTCCCACGATGAGCAAAGGCTTTCTCCCAATTGATTGGGAAAAAAGGGAAGGGAGTAAGACTGGCGGAGAGGGCGGGATTCGAACCCGCGTGGGAGTGTTTGGCCCCCAAACCGCTTTCGAGGCGGCCCCGTTGCGACCACTTCGGTACCTCTCCGGGTGGTTGGCTGCGCGAACTGTTTAACGGCTCAGGCGCGCCGGCGGCGTGCCCGAAAAAATTGCCGAAGCAGCATGGCTGCTTCTTCTTCCATGACCCCCGAGACCACTTCGAAGCGATGATTCGAGAATTCGGCTTGAGCCAGCCTTAAATGGGAATCGATAGCGCCAGCTTTGGGGTCCTTGGCAGCGTAAACCAATCGGGCTAAACGAGCCCAGATCAAGGCTCCGGCGCACATAGAACAGGGCTCCAGCGTGCAATAAAGCGTTGCCGAAGTCAACCGGTAATTTCCCATACGGCGCGCGGCTTGGCGCAGGGCAAGGATCTCGGCGTGCGCCGTCGGATCGGACCGGGAGACGCTTCTGTTGCACCCCCGGCCGACGATCTTCCCATCAACGACGACGACAGCGCCAATCGGAACCTCATCCAGTGCCAGAGCATGCCTCGCCTGCACCAGGGCCTTTGCCATGAATTCCCGATCCATCAACATCACATCCGAGAAAAAACGATCGCGCAGAAGCCATACCTCGTTCGTTTGAGGTGATGTGCGACGTGCAGCCAAGTCGGCCCTCGACCTGGTGGCCGCCCAACAGGGCGATCGAGAGAGAGAGTCGTTTGGGTACGCGCAGGCCGGTCAGAAGATCGAGACGTCCGACGGCCTGGGTCGCTCCGACGCTCGGTTTATGCCACATCTTTACCCAGCGGGCCAGCCGGGCTCGACATGGGACAAGAAGTTTTTGGACTTTCTCGAATTCTCTCGCACGCTTGGCCTGGAAGGCCTGAACCTCACGCCTCTCTCAGCCACCGAATCACTTCCCCGAGACCAGGTCGTTTTCCGTACATCAGTGCCGCGGCACGAAACATCTTGGCGGCTCCCCGGATCGCCAGCCAGATGGATGTGGCCAAGGTAACGACTGAAATCCCGACATCAACCCAAGGGATCTGGCCGGACGTAATCCTCAGCAGCATCGCGACGGGCGCCGTAAGCGGAAACCAGGAAAGGCCACGAGCCAACCACGAGTTTGGAGCTTCGCTGATCGGCGCAAGCAGAAACATGGGAATCATGCTCAGCAACGTCCAGAAGGCCGAGAGCTGGCCGCTTTCCTGGGGAGAACTTCCCAAGATCCCAGTTCCAGCCATCAGTCCCGCGAACAGAATGTAGCCCAGAACGAAATAGAGGAACGACAAAGCGAGTCCAGCTGTGCTGATCTGGAACAGCGAGAAAACCGCGACGGCAGGCAGCAAGAACATGCCGACGTAGAAGGCAACCTGCAGCAAGCCCGCCGCACCTAGGCCGACCATTTTTCCAATCAGCAGCTCCATCGGCTCAACCGACGCCCAGATCACTTCGATGACCCGGTTCTGCTTTTCTTCGGCGATCCCTTGTAGCAGGTAACCGGACGAAAAGAAGATCGACATGGTGAGCAGCAGAAACATGCTGAAAGGCCCGAAGAAGCGGAAGGCCTTCTGGAGGGCATCGCTTCCGTTTTCGACGCCGCCATGTTTCGAGACTTTCATCTGTTTCAGCTTGCCTGGGGCCAAGATTCGCTCGCGAGTTTCGCCATCGATGCGTCCTTTGATGAGGCTGGCGCGGATGAGGTCATAAAGCCGGCTTCGGTCAGGAGAGGCCAAGTCTGAAAACATGCCGTGCTCTGGAGAGTAGGCGATGATCTTGCCCGTCGTCATGTAATCCGATTCGATCAGATAGACGGCTGAGAGTTTGCCCTCCTTCAGATCCCGAATGGCTTCGGTCATGTCCGTGTAAGGAACGATGCGCGGCGGCTTGGCGGCCGCTTTTTCGAGCATCCCCGCGGCGGGCGGAGCCGGGTCGCGCGTTTCGACGGTAGGGGCGAGATCGAAGTCGACCGTTCGCGATCGATCGACGACTGCGATCGGTTCGGAGCGCGATTTGACAGACTCTTCCAGAGTGCCGCTGGTGAGAAAACTGATGCCGAAAATAGCTCCAAACAACAGCGGCGTTCCAATCACGGCAAAGACATAGCCTTTGCGCGTGATGGTAGTCAAGAACTCACGCCTGGCAATAACCCACATTTTGCTCATGGCAGGAATCTCAACGACAGCCAGCCTGTGCCCAGGCGGCTGTCACCGTTGCGCCACTCGAATAAAAATGTCTTCTAATGGCGTTTTTGCGCACTCGAAGAGCTCGACTTCGGCCCTGCTTTCCAACAGCCAGGCTAGCAGATCGCGTGGCTGGTTCTCTTCGCTCAACACAATCTGGGTGCCGCGGCCGTTGGCGGAAGCCTGGGAAATGAACGGACAGGTGCTGTAGTTGGCGTTGGACCGAACGATGACACTTTTCTCGGAATGCGCCTTTTGAATCGCCTGCAAGTCTCCGTAGAGAACCTGGCGGCCGTGATGGATCATGAACACCCGCCGACAGAGAGACTCCACCAGGTTCATCTGATGCGTCGAAAGCAGAATGGTCTTGCCAGCTGCCGAAAGTTCCTGGATCACTTGGATCAGAGCGCGGGCATTGACAGGGTCGAGCCCCGAGAAAGGTTCGTCAAGCAGCAGAATCTCGGGATTTGCGGCTACCGTGGCGATGAACTGGATCTTCTGCTGATTCCCTTTCGATAGTTCCAGCACTTTGCGTTCCTTGGCGTCGAGCATCTCCAATCGCTCCAGCCAGAAGAGCGTATTGACCCGGGCCTGCGGTTGGGGCACCCCCTTCAGCTGCACCAGATACTCGATAACGGCCTGGACCTTCTGCCGTGTGTACAATCCTCGCTCCTCAGGCAGATAGCCGATGCGTTCTTTATCTTTGCTGAGGATCGGGTGCCCGAATACCTGAATGCTGCCAGAGTCTGGCCGGAAGATGTCCATGATCAGTCGCAGCAGAGTTGTCTTCCCCGCGCCGTTGGGACCGAGCAGACCAAAAATTTCTCCGCGTTCGACTTCGAAAGATGCTTCTTCCACGGCAACGACGCCGCGAAAGGTTTTTCTCACGGAGGTCAGGGCGATGGCGGTCAAGTTCGCTGGCATGTGACGTTGATGGGAACCGAAGCGGCAATCCCCAACCGCTACCCGAATCGAGTCAAGGCATTTGTACCCGGCAGCCGCAACGGGCGCCGGTGTCCGCACGATCGGTGACTAGCAACTAGTGTAGTGTCCAAGAATTAAATGGACAGTTGGTTTTGACGTTTTCTGGTTCTGGGTTGAGTACAACCGGGCTGAATTTGCTCAAGAGTCTGACGACACCGCGAGAGTTTTGCCACGATGGATTCGACCGTGGCTGTCCAAACAAAGGGTTTCGGCTTTTCATTCCA
>Ga0194131_10008362_pt1 | contig 13490 bp, 20 predicted proteins | sample TA2KigO120mmetaG_FD_148631 | JGI IMG/M metagenome (GOLD analysis project Ga0194131, IMG submission 148631) | Freshwater microbial communities from Lake Tanganyika, Tanzania - TA2015053 Kigoma Offshore 120m | ecosystem: Environmental > Aquatic > Freshwater > Lake | place: Tanzania: Lake... | reverse complement strand
AATTGATTTCCAATCAGCTGAACATTAGTGTAAAAATTCATTCCTTAATCAAGTCCTCATATTTTTCAAGTAATGTCGGAGTTGGATCTGCAAGTGTCAGAATCTTATCCGAACTCATCATGAAAGTTTTTTCTTTTGTATATCCACAAAGAAATGGTTCTAAAGTTTGGTCACTCCTTATAACAAATGGTTCAATTAATTTACAGTCAGGTTCTCCAATATCAGCACCAACTTCTTCAATCTGACTGATTAGAATCAGATTGTTCATCAACGCTAGCACCTTTGTTAGTTTCTTTTCCATAGTTTAAAACATCTTCTACATACATTTCTTTTAGTTTAACAGTTGGTTCAACCATAGTGACCAACCAATCGGCAGGAACGGGAATTTTTTCATCCGCAGAAAGTGGAATCCATGGGTACAAAGAAACTTCAAATCCAGTTTTTTTAGTTTTTTCTGCACTTTCTTCTTCAACCATATTTGGATTTCTCATTCTAACCAAACAAGGTTTTGAGAGATTATATCCAACGACTCTTACATTTTCACCTTCACCAAACACCATTTCTGAAACATCAGCAATTAAATCTTCTCCAGATTTAAGAAGCATTAATTTAATAGTCATAACTTTCTCATACCTCCATACATTTTAGCAAGAAAAAAAGGAGGAGTCAAGTTTCTCCTCGTTTTTTTGCTTCTCTCAATTTTGCCTTCTCACTCATTTTTCTTTTCGTCTCTTCACTCATTTGTTTTTTTGCGTCACTCATTCTTCTTTTCGCCTCTTCACTTAATTTTTTACCCATATGAGATTTACTTATTTTATTTTTTGTATCCTCTGTTAATTTTCTTCCGGTCCACAATTTTGATAATTTTTGTTTTACTTCTTCTTTACAAGGGCGACCTTTTGAAGATTCTCCAATTTTTTTCTTTGTTTCTTCACTGTGTCTTCTCAATCTCATCATAGATTTAGTTTCTTCCGAGTGCTGTATAAATCCAGAGGGTTGACATCCACCACTATGTATATTTTCCAATATACCAGTTCCTTGACTTTTTCTACCAAGAATTTCGATTAAATAAATTTCGTGCTTAAATGCATCTTCCTCCGTAAGATTGTTCTTCAAAATCACTATTCTTTCATTTGGTGGAATCAAAACAGAGTGATTTTTATCCCAAGCTCTTTTACCTTTTCCTTTACCAATATAATAAGGAATATTATTTTCATCAAAATAAGCATATGTATAGTATTCCATTTAATCACGCCTACTCTTTATTGGTATTTATAAAAAATGAGGAGTCAACCTGGATTTTGCCAGGACTCCTCTATGGCATAACACCGACGATATTCAGTTCTATTTATTCTCCGCCGTTTCCGCCACCACCATTACCACCGTTGCCGTTACCATCAGCACTGCCACCAGCACTTGAGCGACTTCTCACGGGAACTGCTTTACCTTTTCCAATATTTTGTGACTTACCATCTTTATAAACGGTGTGAGGAACCGCATTTTTATATGCAATTGTTTTGAACTCGTCGAAAGATTTCATTTTTATTTTTATTTATAGGTAGTCCTTTCTCTTATGATACTCTGGAACAATCCTGCCCAAAGTAACAGTGAGAAGTCCATCCTCAAACTCCACTGCTCGCACTTCCGTATCATCCGAGAGCGTCCAGACTCTTGTAAAACTTCTTTGTGCTAAACCTTTATGAAGATAGTTTGATTCGGTCTCTTTATCTTCTTTTTGTCCTTCTACAAAGAGTTTACCGTCTTGTGTGTAGACAAAGACTTCTTTCTTTCTAAATCCTGCGAGAGCAATCTCAAGTCGTGATTCTACATTACTGACTTGAACTAGATTATATGGAGGATAGTTAGAAGTCGTTTCGTGCAGATGGAAGAGACGGTCAAAGTATTCGTCCATTCCAATAGAGTTGCGAGTAATCTTCTCCATCAGTGCAGGAAGATCCGCAGCAGCGTAACGTGCAAGGTTTGTCATTTTAGTAGCTCCTTAAAAAGCGAGTTTGTGTTGTGTGGATCCTTTCGGCATCCTATACTAATTATACAACATCTCATAAAAAATGGGGTGTTGAACCCCGTATTTTTTATTTCGGATATTACTGGGTGAAAACTAATAAAAGTTTTATCCCTTGAATACCAACTGAACAAACAGAAAAGAGTTAACGCAAACCCTCTTCAACAATCATTTGATTAAGAACACTCCAAATTTTATGAACTTTTTTATCAACCAAGTTTCTTTGTTCTTTGAAAGAAAAATATTCTTGGTCAGTTGCTCCAATGGAAATTGTTTTACCTTCAAAAAATGAAACTCCTGGTCTCATATGCTGCTTGTAATTAGAAGCTGCTACACCTTGATTCATATGATATGGTTTGCATCCAAAATAATTCGCTTTCACAAATTTCCATTTTGGAAAAAGTTTTTCTCCATGATTTTTATGTCCAGATTCAAACTCTCTAAAACGCAAAGTTCCATCTGGTCTAAGAAAAGATGCGACAATGGTATAAAGACGACTCTCAGATTTAATCGCATTTAATTGTCCGGTGCCCTTTGAACTGTATTTGAGACCAAGGATTCTCATGAGTTCTTCGCCCTCAAATTCATCTTCACAATTCAAATCAAAAATTCCACTGCCAATCAAACGACTACAAAGTTCGATTTTTTGATTTTCAATAAATTGATGAACTGCATCGTCATATTCATAATATGGATCAAATCCATATCCTTGAGTCCTAGCAATATTCAAATCTTCATTTGCTTCCTGAATATATTTAAATATATGTTGGTTTTGCTTTTGATATTCTTTAAGTTGTATTGGGTTAAAAGACTTTAATGATTTTAAAGCATTTTTATCTCTTTTCAAAAAACTAGCAATCGATCTAACATCTGCTTCATCAGTAGAAATTGAATATTCTCGCATAAAGAGAGAATTTTTTTTCATATGCTCAGGATTATATCCCGCTAGTTTTCTTGCGGTTGGTGTTTTCTTTTGAGGAAAAAGTAAAATTTTAATTCCCCCCAAAAAAGCATTTTTTTCAAGTTTGCACAACTCTTCAAAACTAAAAGGCTGTGCCATCGTAAATTTATGAGATTCTCGTAAGTGTGCATCTTCTACTACGAGAATATCTCCAGACTTTATATTTGGAATGTTAAGATTAATTAAATCTTGTTGTGGTAATTTTCCGTAAAATTTATTTAAGTTGCTATCAAAGATGTGAACTTTTCCCTGTCCTACATCTGCAGTAAAAAGATTTGTCATTTTAATAAAACAAAGAACTTTGTAAAAAAGTTTGAAAACCAAAAATGGTCTTGAACCTGAAATAAGTATTATGCCTTGAAAACTAACAAGAGTTTTACACTCTGAATACCAATCTCTCAGACCTTCATAGCATAGCACATAAAAAAGGGGGGTGTCAACCCCTTTGAGATTATTCGGTTTCTACCGCTTTTCCTTTCTTACCAATATTATACTTCTGCTCCAAAATCCAATCGCCTTTGTCTTTGTAGGCAAGAACTTTGATTTGGTTGAGGGGTGCGATGTCTGTTACAGCACTTTCCTTTACAACCGTAATCAATCCCCAGTCAGCAAGAAGGCGAACGATACGATTACGACGCTGAACATCATTCACAGTTAGATTGGCGTGTTTACCGTCCAGAGCAAACAGTTCCTTAAAGTGAACGATATAATATCTGCCTTGCTTATGAAGAATATGGCAGGATTGATAGAGTTTCTTTTCCTTTCGTGATGCAACTCCAATACGGGTTAAGGTTTCACGAACTTTAAGAAAGTCATCGGGTTCATTCAGAATGACCTCGACCATTTGATCTTGAGCCCATTCTACTGTAGGTTCTACCGTGGTAGTCATTTGGATCCTCCAATATCAAGTCGTTGTTTAATAAAGTTAAGTTGTTCTTTAGTTAAGATCTTCAGTGCTTGAGATGCTTTCTCATTACTATAACCATAGTATGATTTAACACATTCTAAGTCTGTAACCTTATCCTTTCGGAGCCAGGGAGAAAATCTCTTCTTTTTCCTCAAACTATTTAGATAAAACGAATATTGCATATCTTTAGAAAGATAATGATGTATATTCATTTCGTTTGCATACATTATGCAGTCAATGTGTCCTGACAGGCAACGATTAACGATATAAGGAGGATAAGACTTAATATCTTCTGATAAATCTTCTTTTGTAAAATTAATTGAGTTGAGCCAATCCTTCAGTTCCATAATTAAATAGCAGCAGTTCTTTTCTATCTTTTTGCTCTCGCATATATTCACCAACTGAACGCATCGTGTATGTCAAATCAAACTCACCAGTATTCCAATTTTTAAATCGGTCTTTTACAAGTTGGTCTGAGTTATAACTAATCAGTTGATGCATAGGATAACGAAAATCACAATCGGCAGCAAACTTATCGTGATCAAATCCTTTATGCATTGATCCCTTTCTCCCATAGAGATTATCCTTAATGTCATAAGGAGGATCGAGATACACAAAAGCAGTAGTGTCTCCATCCAAAAGATAATCGTATGAATAGTTAGTTATACGCCATTTTGAAATTAACGCAGAATACTCAGGCAGCTTTTCAATCCCCCGCAGACTGAAATTGTTATTGGATGCCTGTGCTGAAAACGATGAACTCTCAGTGAGACCAGAGAAACTGCACTTATTGACAACATAGAAAGCCACAGCACGATCAATGCTTGGCAAATCTTTGTCATTGACTTGCTCCTTTGCTTTAAGAAAAAGTTCTTTCGCCAGGACCGGAGTATTATTTTCTGTCTTAAGATCTACAAGTTTATCTTTAAGATCAGTACCAAACATCTGGAGTTGTTGCCAGAAGTTTACAAGAGGTTCGTAAAGATCATTCACCCAAATATCTAGGTTAGGATATTTCTTAGTGATATAAATCGCAACACTTCCTCCACCGAGGAATGGTTCACGAAATTCTCTATAGTTGCGTAGGTCTGGAAAGTATGGTGCCATCTTGGCAACCGCTCTACTTTTACCTCCTGGGTATCTTAAACAAGTTTTTAGTTGTTTTTGACTAATTGACATTCAATTTCTCCATAATCATTTCATATTTTTCTCGGCGTCTATTACCAAGATAAGGTTTCATCAATTCAGTCCATCTTTTTGCTGCTTCACCTTGAAGGTTTATGTAATAAGTTGGTTTTTGACCTGCTGCTTTATGGACTGGACCACCATCAGTATAAGTTATTTTCCTACCATCCATTATAACAGCAACACGCTCCATAATATCTTGATCGGTCATAGACATACTCATAGAAAGGTAGTCCTTTTCAGTATAAGTTTTTCCATTAGCAAAGGTTCTTGTTCTTCCTTTTTTATAAGACCAAGACCCCTCACCTTCCCATATACCAGTAACCCAAGCAAGTTCAGTTTCTGTTGGTTCTCTATGTTCGTAGATAGTGCCTTTAGCCATAACTTATAAACTACACCACTTCTATTTAGTAGTGGTGTTGTTTTAAGAGATTTCATTCAAACTCTCCAGTTTTATTTTTTGACGGAATAATATACTGGGGAGTACAAGTTACAGCGATTGCAGTTTTTTTCGTTGCTTCTGCCATCTCACGATAACCAGTTCCAACATAAATTTGTCCGCCAACCACAGCAACTGCCATAGCGCCCCAAAAAATATAATACCAAGAAGATTTGATTTGATGTCTCATTTAAATTCACACTCCACCATAATTTCAGTAAGGGCAGCAAGAAGATTTATTTCCTGGTCAGCCACGAACGCACATTGGTATTGATACTTAGCAATAACAAGAACGGCAGCAGGGATAGATGCGGGAACAAGGCAATCGTAAGCGGAGTCATAAACCCTGCGAAGAAGACTAGAAGCGTCGTTGTCCAGGTTGGAGACCACCCACTTTCGGACTTCAGGAAAGTTTTTATCTTTGAGATACTTGATAAGATCATTTACTTTTACATCACTAAAAGTTGCAAGAATGCCTGAATTGATTTCTCCTCCCGACGAATAGCGTTGGCACTCATTAAGGACTCGTCTCCAATCGGGAAAATGTTTGTTAATAAGTTCGATAAGAACTTTGTTATCGAACTTGACACCTTCCTTTTGTAAGATGTCCTGAAGGCGTCCATAAAAACCTGCAGCAAGGTTAGCTTTCTCTTTCCCCTTGATATTGAAGTCCACCACAGCGCATCGAGAGTGGAGAGGTTCAATAATTTTGTTCTTGTAGTTGCAGGTGAAGATGAATCTACAATTGTTACTAAATTCCTCAATAGACGCCCGTAGGAGGAGTTGAACGTCGTTTGTTGTGTTATCTGCCTCATCAATGATGATGACTTTGTGTTTAGCAGTTGACGAAAGCGATACGGTCGAAGCGAAGTTTTTCGCAGTGTTTCGGACAGTATCAAGGAATCTACCTTCGTCGGATCCGTTAATAACATAAACATCAACTTCCAGTTCATTACAAAGTGCTTTTGCCACTGTTGTTTTACCACAACCAGCAGGTCCAGCAAGGAGAAGATTTGGAACTTCTCCTTTATCCAAAAAATCCTTAAACGTTTTTTTAGTACTCTCGGGGAGAATACAATCTTCAATTGTTTTGGGTCGATACTTTTCGACCCACAAAAATTCATCACGACTCATAATGTTTATACCCAATCAGGTTTTCGTTCTGGCATACGAAGATAATTAGATGCAACCCAAGGTTTGGATGCGATATACATCTTGTAAGCAGTAAAAGTGTCAATGCTTGTGTCAAATTTAAATTCATCTGGCATCGCACGGGCAAATGGTGTTACTTCAGTAATCTTTCCTTTCGGGAAGAGATAGTAAGCATCTACAAGTGTCTTATAACACGAGTGAGTTTTATTATACCGCAGGCAGTATTCGTCAGACAAGTTCAATCCCCATTTGATTAACCAATACGCATTGTGAATACTCTCCAGTGCCCACTTAGTGCAGGGATGATTACGGAATGCTCCCTTCTCGGTCTTGTAGGGGGTTCCATCCGACTTAGGAAGAGTTCCATAACCGTGCCCCCACTTCTCTGATGCCACAATAGAGAGCATCTGACAGCACTCTAAGGGCATCTTGACAATGTGCTTATCAGGAAGACAAATGGCACTCTCGGCAGGAAAGGGAGAAGTTACGAATATATTGATGGTAGGTTCCTCAACTCATCAGAAACAATACTTTCGAACATAGTGTTGAACTTTTTCTGGTTTGTCTTCAAAGTAAAATGCCTCGTGTTCTTTCTGTGTTGCTTTATAGGATTGAGTAACAGCCACAGATTTTTTGATATCTTCCATTTTATTCCAAGGAAGAGGCATTAATTTTGCAGAAATACCAATCGGTTCATTACGATTGCAAATCTGTGCAGCGTGAAATGCTTCGTGAAAAACGGTTTCATTCACATAGCGATTCATATCCCAACCACCATTTTTGATGTTCTTGGTGCATACAACAAATTTATTTGGAGTTTGGGCATAACCAAAAACTTGATTATTTCTACACAATCCAATATTTTCGTGAATATGAAACTTGGCAGAAATCAAATCACGAATTAGTTGTTGACCCTGTGGGTTCAGATAAAGAAGAAATTCCATCACTTAAAAGTAGAATCAGGTTCCAGAGCAATATAATAACACAGGTCATGATTTTTACTGGTAAATCGTGACAGAAGTTTAGAAGACACAACTACCTCATAAGTTCCAGGAAGAACCTTGATATTTTCAACCTTAAAGTTGAATACGAATTCAGAGTCAGTTTCACCAACAACAATCGCAAAATCATTGGAGGTATCATTCTTCTTATCACGAACTACCAGTTTCACTACACCACCTTCACCAACTGCAGAAATATCGGGAAGTTGATAAACTGCTGCTGCCTTCAGAAGTTTGTCCAGTTGCTCAGTACTCAGTTCAAAACATACATCTTCGCTGGGAAGATTGATTGCTTTATCGGGAGGAGTGATAATAACGTTGGGATCAGCAAAGAAATACTTAGAGCGCATTTTGCCTTCACGAATGACCACATATCCATCATTCACAAAATCAAGCTCTGGGCTTTGATGAAGACCAAGACCATTTAGAAACTGGTTGAGGTCATAGATACCAAAATCTTTGGGAAGTTCTTCAGTAATCGTTGCTTCAGCAAGAATGTTCTTCATCACGCTGATAGTACGCAGTTTGTTTCCTTCCTTAAACAGAATTGACTGATTGATAGAAGAAAAGTTTTTGAGAACGGAAAGAGTTTTGTCAGAGAGTTTCATAATAATCAGTAGTTATATTGACCAGAAGTGTTCTTGTGAAGACCAGCGAAGTGGTACAAAAGAATACAATAGTGGATTGCTTTCAAAATGTCCATCTTGGATTTACCATTCTTCTTACCAAAGCGAGAAAGATACTTGATGGCGTTTGAACGAGTAAATGCTTCAGCATCACCAATACTCTCAATCAAATCAAGAGTTTGAGTTTTGGATTGTTCAGAAGTGTAGTGAGAATGATAAGTGCTGGAAAGATATTGCTCTACTTCTTTTAGGGTTTTGTCTTCTTCGTATTTCCAGAAACCGTTTTTGTTTGTATCTTCAGGCATATTCAAATTAAAAGTGATTGTATCGGGAGAAGAATTTCCAAAGTAATTGAATGGAACTGATTGAGCAGCGTAGATAAAGTCCTGAGCACCACTAAAAGAAATAGTATCAGTTCCTTCACCACCATAAATTACAGTATTCTTCCAAGAATCTGGAAGTGAATTTTCATAAGTGCTTTCAAAATTTTCAGACATTGCAAATCATAGTAAAGGACAAAAAGAGGAGGCACTTTTTACCTCCTCATATTCTATCAGGATTGAGGTTCCTGGTCAACAGGAAGTTGGAAGTCAGCATCAACCTTGTCATAGAGTTCAAGGAATGCTTGCTTGGTTTCATCATCAAAACGGTTTACGCAAACTTGGATTGCCTTTGCCTTGTCTTGGAAAATGCTGTAGGCACGGATGATGTGAACCAGGCGGCGGGTGCTGATGATTTCCTCAATACCACCATCGTAGAAGGTCTTGCGGATGATGTCTGCCCAGTCAACCAGACGCTTACAGAAGTCACGGTCTTCCACACCAAGGTCCAGAGCGATACCTTCCAAGATCTTCTGCTCAGTCGCAGGGGCAGGGTAGGACTGCTCAAAGGTCACAGGGAAACGCTCAAGGAATGCTTCGTTAAGAACGTTGGTGCCGATGAAGCGTCCATCATCAGAACCTTTGCCTTTGGTATTTGCAGTGGCAATAACATTGAAACCAGCAGTGGGTTTCACAAACTTACCAATCTTCTTAAGAAAGACGCCCTTACCCTCAAGCACAGATTGCAGGCAGAGGATTTTGTTAGAGGCAAGGTCAATCTCATCCAGCAGCAGAATAGCACCACGTTCCAGTGCTTCAATTACGGGACCATTGTGCCAAGCGGTTTCACCATTCACGAGACGGAAACCACCAATCAGATCATCCTCATCAGTTTCGATGGTGATGTTGACACGAATCAGTTCTCGCTTCAGTTGAGCACATGCTTGCTCCACGCCAAAAGTTTTACCGTTACCAGACAGACCAGTAATGAACGTAGGATAAAAAAGGCGGGACTGAATAATTTTTTTAATATCAACAAAATTACCAAACTTGACAAAGGTATCATCTTTGTCGGGGATAAGATTTTGATGAACTTCAGGAAGAACTGAAACAGAACTAAAGGAGCGTTCAATCTCCTCAACTTTCTTCTGAGTCACTTCCAGGTTCCAGCGACCACGACCAACTTTGAAGTCGTCCAAACGCTTAGTAACGGTCTGATACGAAATATTTTTAGACGCACAATATCCACGAACATCTGCAGCAGTGAATTCTTTTCCAAAAGTATTTTTGAGATCATTGAGAATTTGATCGTCGGTCATTTGGAGGCGAGACATGATGTGTTTGTTTTGTTTCAACATAGTAATTATAGAGCAAAAAGGGGGTCACTGGGACCCCCTGTGGTCAGTTCGCCAACTGGTTCTTGAGTTTATCAAGATAGTCTCCTGAGGCAATTTTTGCCTTATAACCAGGATAATATTGATTTACAATAGTAGGAATACCCATAGCAGTAACAGAACTTTCACACTTTACCCAAACTTCTTGAGTGTCATACTTTACAACATGGTCAAAAGGAAATTTTGTTTTCATTTTCAATTTTCAACAGTAAATGTTTTGTTTTTAACTTTAGTATCAAATTCACCAGTTCTACCTGGTTTCATACTTCCTATTTTAACATTTTTTCCTTCACCTGGCCAAGAGGTTTTAGAAGTTCCTTTAAGTGTCGCTTCTCCACCACCTTTACGCTGAAGTAAAACGGAATCTTGATTGTATTTTCTACCAAGTTTCTCAATCGCTTTCTTAAACTTTCTCTTACCTTTTTTACCAGGAGTAATGATGTGAGATTTTTCTCCAACTTTTTTTTCTTGCTCAGTTCCTGGGTTCTCAGTATATCTACCAGAAACTTTTGTGGGACCTGGAAGACCAGCGCCTCTCACATCTTTTTCAAGTTGCTTTGAACGTGCTTTGTTCTCTTCCTTTGATTTGTCACCACGTTGTGCCGACATAATTGCCATACCACCCTTCTTTGACTTACTCATAATACGAGTAAGTGAAGTTTCATTCACCAACTCTTCACCCAACTCCCCAAGTGCCTTTGCTTTACGAACTTTCTTTGGGTTTAGTTTACCACCAGGATAGTTTCTTTCATCATTACCCTCAAAGTCAGGATCTACATTAGCACGATGTCTTGCTGCTCTCTCAGGAGAATATCTATCAGTATGAATATCCTTTCTGCGATTTGGAGCAATCTTATCCTCTGCTCTCTTTTCTTTTTGCTTGAGAGCACTGCGCTTCTTCTTATAATCTTTGAGGGTCATTCCCTCAGCAATTAGCATAAACTCCTGAAAAGTTCTCATATTACTAAACAGTTTTTTAAGTATTTAGGCAACGAGAGAAATAAACTCACCAAGAACTTTTTTATTCAGCTTTTTGGTTTTCAAAGATTTTACAAAGGCAGATTTAATTTGAGACTTGGTGGCATCCTCTGCAACCTCAAACTCAGTATCTTGAGAAAGTGCTGAGGAAGAAAGTCCAAAGTATGCATCATATCCAGAGTTAGTAATAGTAAAACTCCTTAGTTTTTTCCAATCGCTTTGAATTTTATCATACTGTTTATCAGTATAAGAATGATAGAGTTGAATAAAACGACTTGCATTGCGACTTTCAAGAACACGAATGCCGATAAAGTTTGTAGAAGAAAACTTATCTTTCAAGTTCCTAAGAAGAGTATCAGTAAATTCATGATATCCATATCCAAACTTATAGGTAGTGCCTAGTTTGCGATCACGAAGAAATGCTGTGTGAGGATTAATGTATCCATTTCCAATGTAGGAATCTTTTTCCCAGGCACGTTTAATTTCTTTGTGGTGGACGAGTTGGTTTGCTTCACCATCAGTCAATACAATACACTGAACTTTTTGAAGTTTATTTTCCTTCTGAAACTTTGGAAGAATTTGATGAAGAGTAATCAATGCTTCATTCAAAGGAGTTCCAGAGAGACTAAGACGATTAGAGTAAGTATAAGGAGAACTGTAAGACCTACCAAAACAATAAGCAAGACGCCAAATATTCAACATCTGGTGTTCAAGAACTTTACCAGAAACTTTACTAGTAAGAATATTCATTAAAGAAAATGTTTCATCAACCACTAGAAGACCGTCTTTCTTTTGATAATGGGGAGTGCGATCTGCAGCAAAATAACGATCATTTTCATAATCATACTCACCGCGCCGCCATTCATTAGTAAAGGCATAAACCTCAAAAGGAATAGAGACCTTTTTACAGAACCAAACGAGGTTGAAGAGTTGCTTGCAAGTATCAAGCATCACATCACACATAGAACCACTCCAGTCTAGTACAAATACCAGACCGTGATTTTTACCATCAGGAATCACAGAAACTTTCTTGAACAAATCTTCATTGTACTTGTAAGTATGAAGACGAGAAGTATCAAGAACACCTGTCCGAGCAGTTGATGCACGAGCATATTGATCTGCTGCCTTACGGCACTCAAATTCCTTTACCAAATAACTAACTTCTTTCTGAGCAGAGGACTTGAATTTCTTAAAGTCAAGGTCAGTCTCTTTATACAAATTTACTGGAGTGTAACCTTTATCATTTGCATGTTCATTATGAATTTTTTGTTGATGAGAGAATGAGTCATCAATATCTTTATGAACCTCGGAGTTTTTGCCAATAACAGTATCAAGATTTACTTGAGGAACTTCAAGGTAAACATTCTCATATTCATCACTACCAACAAGGTCACGAATCTTATCTTCAAGAGATTCTGCGGTACGAATTTCAGGTTCATCCTTTTGATTGGAAGAATTTACCTGAGTTTCTTCTCCCTGAGCAGTACCACCATAAGAATCTGTTTCGCTAGGTTGTTCTTGGTCACCCTTTCCTTCCTGCTCAGAAGAAGAGTTATTAGTTTCTACTGTTTCGCTTGCAGGAGACTGAGAGTTTCCTTTAATTTCATGCGAATCAAAATCAGCAACCTTCTGTTGTTGCTCCTTCTCTTTCTTACAATACTTATAAAGCTCGTCAGCAGCAATCAGAGCATCAGCAAAACTTTCGCAAGCATCGATCAGGTTAATAATCTCTTTTTCTTCTGGACTGAAATCCAAAGTGATAAAATTACCAACCTTAAAATAAAGGTTTGCACGATCAGCAAGATTGAATTTGGAAATATCTTCATCAGCAATTTGAAAGAAGTCTTCTTCATTCAAATCCTTGTATCCGTTGTAAAAAGTCTTAGCAAGCCCAGCATACTTGCGTTTCATTAGTTTTTCAATACGAGCATCCTCAACCACATTCACAAACTGCTGAGGAACCTTCACAGTCTCACTCCAATCTTCATCAGGAGTGAAAAGAGCATGTCCGACTTCATGACCAACCAGAAGGTCATAAACAAGACTACTTGCTTTTTCCCATAGAGGCAGTGTCAGAACGCGAGTATGGACGTTAAAGCAAGCGGTAGAGACCTTCTTATGCTCCACTACAAGGTCTTCAGTGGCAAGAAGTTTGGCAAGTTGAGATTTGATTTCGTGAGAGACTGCCATCGGATTCGTTTCGTATGAGACCATCATAAAACGAAAGGTCGCCTTTTGGACGACCCATGTGACGCTTTTTGAACTGGGCAAGTCGTGCTTTAGCTTGCCTCAGTGCCTGTGGTTTCAGTTTTCGTTTTTGTTCTTTCTTGGAATGGTGCTTCCAATTTGGGACTTGCATGACTCTCCTTGTTCTAAGCCACCATACGGGAAAAACCTTTGACTTTCTCAAACTTTGTGACACTTTCAAATTTGTCCTCTAATCCTGTCTTATGAGAGATGACAAATATATTAGCATCTTTAATGACATAACGAATAATCTTTAA
>Ga0194131_10008360_pt1 | contig 13491 bp, 9 predicted proteins | sample TA2KigO120mmetaG_FD_148631 | JGI IMG/M metagenome (GOLD analysis project Ga0194131, IMG submission 148631) | Freshwater microbial communities from Lake Tanganyika, Tanzania - TA2015053 Kigoma Offshore 120m | ecosystem: Environmental > Aquatic > Freshwater > Lake | place: Tanzania: Lake... | reverse complement strand
ACTTCAGTCTCTACACAATTTTGCAAATTCTGAGTCTGACTTTGTTCGAAAGAAGGCTGATTTTACAGGTACTTTCAGAGATTGAGCCCGCACCTGCTCAGCGGCCTATGAGCAAACAACTGAACCTATTCAACTTATAGTTGGACACTAGTGTAACGGGCATTCGCGCGTTGCTTTACGAGATCTCCAGTTTCACTCTCTTTGAAGTAGGGATAGCAGCCGAAGCCCGTGGGTACCGTTGGAATTGAAAAAGTTCGTTCCTACATGCCTGTCGTCCATCTTTTGCTTTTGCGCGCTGTCTTTGAGGACGAGGTTCATGAAAGAGTGGATCCTAGGATTAATGTTCGCCTCTATCGCGCATATTGGGGTGGCCAGCGCAAAAGGCGCTGAGACTCCTGCGCAAGCCGATTCCGAGTTCGAGAGCACGGTTCGGCCGGTCTTGAAGAAGAACTGCTTCTCCTGCCATAGCACTGGGACGCATTCAAGCGGACTGGTATTGGAGACCGTTGAAGGAATGCTTCGGGGTGGAGCGTTGAACGGACCGGCCGTCGTTGGCGGGAAAAGCAATGAAAGCCCTCTGATCCGCTACCTGCGAGGCGAAAAGAAACCATCCATGCCACTAGGCAAGGCCCCCCTTGCTGCAGAAGAGATTGCTTTGATAAGTCGTTGGATCGATCGGATGAAGCCTTCGACTCCAGGGCCCGAGGGTGCCAGACCTGCGGTTACCCAGTGGCCGTTTACCCGTCTGAAAGCACCGGCAGTGCCAGCTGTTTCAGAAACCAAATGGGCAAAGACTCCGATCGATACTTTCGTGCTGGGGGCGCTGCAAGCAAAGGATCTCCGGCCCGCACCGATGGCTTCTCGGCGCGTTCTATTGCGGCGCCTGTATTTTGATTTGATTGGGCTACCGCCCACCCCGGAAGACATGGCCCGCTTTCTCCAAGACTCTGCACCTGACGCCTATGAAAAGGAGATTGAACGGTTGCTGGCAGACTCTCGCTATGGCGAGCGCTGGGGGCGTCACTGGCTCGATGTGGTTCGTTATGCCGACACCGATGGAGGATATGACGAGCCGTTACCCCACATTTGGCGTTATCGCGACTACGTCATTCGTGCTTTTAACCAAGACCGGCCGTATGACCGCTTCATCCGAGAGCAGATCGCCGGCGATTCTTACCCACTCTACGGAGAAGAGGGCAAGCTGGGTTTGGGGTTTCTACATGCGATGGCTTTCAGCGAGGATGGAACTCGTCGAGAGATGCTTACGGATGTGGTGGATACTACCGGGTCGGTGTTCATGGGTCTAACGCTGGGCTGTGCCCGCTGTCACGATCACAAGTACGACCCCATTTCGACCCGCGACTACTATCGAATCGAAGCGTTCTTTGCCCCAGTGACCTTTCGAACCATTGACTCGCCGTTCGGCCAGTACGAACTTCCAAATCAGCAACCCGACGTGTGGCAGCGGAAACAGAAATCTTGGGAGGACTTGCTGAAGCAGCGCAAAGAGTTTAGAGATCGAGTTGGGTCACAGATGAAGCAACGGCTGGAAGACGTGCGTTTCCTGCAGGCGTTCCAAGATCTCAAGGAGTTGCCTCCGGTCAGCGATAACGTTGTCAATGGGGATTTGAAGCGGGCGGCTCGGGAGGGAATACTGCTGAGTCAGGAGGAACAGGAACTCTACACGCTCATCCTCCGGCAGACCAGCGCCTACCGTAACCCGCACAGCTCCGATCTCTACAAACCGAAGGCGTATGCGGCCTCTGCGTCGCTAGGCTTGAACTACGCGGCGATGGGACGCGATGCAGGCGGTCTTCCGGCTCCGCCAACCACCTTCGTACTGAAAGGAGGAGATCCCAAAAGCCGCGGTGAGGTTGTCGAACCCGGGTTTCTGAGCGCCGTATCTGGAAGTTCCAGTCCGGCCAACCTCAACGAAATGGCCTACGACGGCGTCTGGCGCCCAATGCGCAACCCGACCAAAGCCCTGGCTGAGTGGATTGCTAGTCCAGAAAATCCCCTCACCGCCCGCGTGATGGTCAACCGCATCTGGCAACATCATTTCGGAAAGGGATTGGTCGCAACTCCCAATGATTTCGGACGCAATGGCTTAGGAACAGTACATCCTGACTTGATTGATTGGTTGGCAGCCCAGTTTATTGCAAGTGGCTGGAGCATCAAATCGATGCACCGCCTGATTTTGTGTTCGAGCGTTTACCAACAGTCTGCCGACCACCCCGCCTTTGAACACTGCCAATCAATCGATCCAGATAACCAGCATTTCTGGCGGTGGAGTCCCCAGCGTCTTGAGGCTGAAGTCATTCGCGACAGCGTGCTCTCGGTGAGTGGCGCCTTGAATCCGTTGATGGGAGGCCCCGGATACCTGCCAGACATTGACGCAGAGATGCTTAAAGGAGCTGATGTTTGGTTTGAACCCGCTGCGGCTGAGGAACAAAACCGGCGTACTGTGTATATGTGGCAGCAGCGGTCGCTTGTGCTTCCTTTCGTCAAAGTCTTTGACGGCCCTAAAATGGACGAGAGCTGTGCTGCACGAGAGATGACGACGGTCACACCCCAGGTATTTGCCTTGTTCAACAGCAAGTTTGTTCATGAAAAGAGCCGCCGTTTGGCTGAGCGGGTGGTCCGCGAAGTGGGGCACGATAGGGCGAAGCAGGTGGAGAGAGCCTTCCAGTTCGCCCTGACGCGCGACCCAACACCTTCCGAAAGGAGTGCTGGTATCGCTTTTCTATCTCCGCCCGCAACGAGTCCAGGCCCGCAGGTAGATCTAGCTGCCAGATCGTCGGGACCTAACGAGAGTGAAAGCGCAGGCGATCGAGTACCGGAAGGTTCTCTATCCGATCTGTGTCTGGCATTGTTCAATCTCAATGAGTTTGTTTACGCAGAGTAGTGAGCAGCGCCACTAGCGCCCCCTAGGATTGCGTCTGGTCAACGGCTGCTGCCCTAAATTTCGTCGAAGTGGGACTTGTGAGATCCTGAAGCGCTACGCGGGTTTTGCTCCGGCTGGCGTCGCTGGCGCTCCAGGTGCTGAGTGAAAATGAATCAGGATCGTTGTTTGGATTCGGACAGCGGTCTAGCGGGATGGAGGACCTCGACCATGGCGGAGCAGACGCGAGCGAACGGGTTTTCACCACCGGATCCGATCACCCAGGAAATGGCGCGGAGAGATTTTCTTTTCCGATGCGGATCAGGGCTTGGGAGCGTCGCGTTGTCGTACCTGCTGCGGCAGGACGCGGCTTTGGCAGCAGAGGCTTCACCAAGTCCATTGTTGTCCAGGACGCCCCATTTTGACGCAAAGTCGAAGGCCTGCATTTTTCTATTTATGGGTGGCGGTCCCGGGCACATGGATACTTTCGATCCGAAGCCCACTCTGACTCGTTTTCACGGCTCCGTTGCCCATGACAGCTCAGGCGCGGCTGCTAATGGCTCCCACTTGCTCTACATTGGCAGCCCGTTTCGATTTTCCCGTCACGGGAAGAGCGGTATCGAAGTGTCTGAGATTTTTCCTCACCTGGCCACGTGCGTCGATGACATGGCTATTGTGCGGTCGCTTTATACCGATAGCGACAACCATACGACGGGTGCCCTGCTGATGAATATTGGCCGTCCAATCCCTGGAAGCCCTTCAGTTGGGTCTTGGATGGTCTATGGGTTGGGAAGTGAAAATCAAAATCTGCCCGCGTTTGTGGTCTTTCCGGAAGCCAAAGGGGCCAGTGGCATAGGACCGTTGAACTGGTCGAACGGATACCTACCCGGAATTTTCCAGGGCACGTTGCTCAATGCTTCGGGACCTCCGATTGCGGATTTACAGCCGCCCCCGGACGTGAGTCTGCGTCGACAGAAGTCCGTGATTCGCCTGATGAATGAATGGAACCAGGGTCATCTCCAATCAAGTCCCATCAAAGGCGATCTGTTGGCTCGCATCAGGAACTACGAACTAGCTTTTCGGATGCAGACTGCTGTGCCAGAGGCTCTGGATATCCAGGGCGAACCCCGGGCGATTCAGGAACTCTACGGACTGAACGACGCCATCACGGAGCCGATGGCTCGCAAATGTTTGATGGCTCGGCGACTCGTCGAACGAGGCGTCCGCTTCGTTCAAATCTTCAGCAACGGCTGGGACTCCCATTTCGATCTGACCCGCGAACATCGAAAGCGCGGCGCCGAGACGGATCGACCGATTGCTGGACTGCTGAAAGACCTCAAACAGCGAGGCCTCTTGAGCCAGACGCTGGTCGTCTGGGGTGGAGAGTTCGGTCGCACCGTCGAAAGCGGCCGCGGAATCGTGCCGGAGACGATGGGTCGGGAGCACAACAAGGAGGCTATGGTCATGTGGTTCGCTGGCGGCGGCATCAAAGGAGGCACAGTCGTCGGGGCTACCGATGAACTGGGGAAGAGAGCCGTTGAAAATCGTTATCATATCCACGACCTGCACGCCACCCTGCTTCACTTGATGGGACTTGATGACAGCCGCCTGACCTACTATCATGCCGGGCGCTTCAAACGCCTGACCGACTTGGGCGGCCGCTTAATCCAGGAAATGATGGTGTGATGCAACGAACGACTCGGCGAGGCTTTCTACAAGCGGGCGTAGGTGCAGCCGTGTGCCTTTTGCAAGGCCGCGCAGCCAGGGCGTCAAAGCCTCCTACCCAAAAGAAACGATTGCTGTTCAATTGGGATGGCTCAATGATCCACTGCTATGGGCGCGCAGCCATCTCTAAATCGCAAGGGCCACTGACGCGAGATGAATTCGTTTCCTTGATTTTCACGCCCATCGAGCCTTCGGCTGTGGATGCAGTCTTTTTCAGCTTTGGGAGCGGGAATGTGGCTGAATATCAGAGCCACATTTTGGAATGGCCAGGCCAAGCGGATCATTTCAAGTTCCCTGAAAAAAAGACCTGGTATGCCGGTATTGAGGTTGACCCCCGAGACCAGTATCTCAACCCAAAGAGCTTGGCCGATGCCGGCCATAACCCACCGGCCGTGGTTGTCGAGGAATGCCACCGGCGCGGTCTAGACGCCTTTGTGTCGTTGCGGATGAACGACTGTCATGATGCTCTTCGTGGTCAAGGCAAACTGCCTAATCCAGAACTGCCGACCTTCAAACGGATCAACCCAGACTGGTTGAATAATCTGAACTGGTGGACGGCTCTCGACTACACCAAGCCTCAAGTAAGGCTGCTCAAACTCAAAGTGATCGAAGAATTCTTTGACCGTTGGGATTTCGATGGCATCGAACTGGATTGGCTCCGGCACACACTGCATTTCCCTCGAGGGACAGAGCGCGATAATGGCAGGTATCTCACCCAGTTCATGCGAGACGTTCGCCAAAGTCTCAATCAGCGGGCAGCGCGCCGGGGCAGGGACATTGAGGTTGCAGTGCGGATTCCAGAACGTCTGAGTTGGTGCCTCGATGGTGGCTTTCAAGTGCCCACCTGGATTGCCGAGGATTTGGCGGACATCCTTATTCTAGGGCAGGGGTTGACGGACGCGCCGCAACTTGCAGAATTTCGAGCGTTGATGAAGGGGCGTTCCCTGCCAATCTACCCCTGCCTATACATGTATGGGAATGGATACCGCATTAGTCCCGACGAAGTCATTCGTGGAAGTGCCGCGAACCTTTGGCGGGATGGGGCTGATGGACTCTATCTGTTCAACTGGCATACCTATGGCTCATGGAGAAGGCCTCTGTTGGGCGAGATTGCCGATCCTCGCTCCCTTCGATCGAAGACAAAACATTACACCTTACCGCATGGAATCGAGGCCACGCCGTTTGCTGTTGTCACGGATGCCATTCGTTACAACACGGCCCTGAGGGACCCAGCTCTTCCTGTGACGCTCAGTTCAAGCGAGGAACCGAGAACGTTCTGGATTCCTGTCGCCGATCGTCCCGACTTCAAAAGGAATGTGCGTACCGAACTATGGCTGGCGCTTGACCACTCCAAGCCTGGAGACATTCTGGGGCTCTCTCTCAATGATAGAAGCCTCACTCCTGAAAACATTGAGGTCGCCAACCAGTGTAGAAGCGCAGGTTACTCTATTTCTATCCCGCCAACGAATGGCATCTTGGGTTTTCCTTCGAGCATGTCCTGCGACACCCAGTTTCAGGCCGTGCGTGTCGAAGTGCCCGCGGCTTGGTTGCGCGCCGGACGCAACAAATTGGACCTTTATTTGAAGGCAAGGGGCTCAGGATCGGATAAGCCGCTACGCATCTCGCGAGTTGAACTCTTGGTGAAATCTTAAGAGACTGGAATCCGCAACTTATTGAATGGGCCAGGCAAACCCATGGCCTCCTTACGAGACAGAGATAGGCATCGGACAGGTAGTTAAGGAGGACCCCGCCTTTCGTGTGAAGTATCGCACAATGTAAGGTGACCCGATTGAGATGAGTCTTCGATGCCGGCGCAACCCAGCCACGTCACTCTGGACGCTCGTTCAGGCAAGGTGTCACTGGCAATTTCAGATTGGTTTGAAGCACTGGCGCCAGTTTGGGGTAATGATGGTTGTGCAGGCTTGTTTGGCCGCTACATTACTGTCAGCCACTATGGCTCAGAGCCCGTCAGAGGAGGTGGAAGGCCGGCCTGTCCAAGTCCTTCGCGACGGTTATGTGTCTTCCGGTCAATGCAGGTCTTGTCATCCTCAAAACCACGCTACCTGGCATGCGTCCTATCATCGAACCATGACCCAGGTTGCGTCACCAGAGGCGATTGTCGCTCCCTTCGACAATGTTGAGCTGTATCTGTACGGCCAAGCCTATCGCCTGAGCCGCGAAGGGCAGCAGTTCTGGGTCGAGATGCCTTATCCTCCTGGACCGACCGCTCAGAATCCTGGCCGAGTCAAGCGACGCATCATGTTGACGACTGGGTCACATCATTTCCAGATGTTTTGGTTCGCTAGTGGCCAGACGCGCAAGCTGGAGCTCTTTCCGTTCGTCTATTCAGTTGAAGGGAAGAGGTGGTTCCCTGAGAAATCCACGTTTCTAATGCCGCCCACCCAGCACGTTTCAACCGAGCCGGGGCGCTGGAACCAAGCGTGTCTGCAGTGCCATGTAACCTCGGGCCGTCCGCGGGTCGGGACGCAGGATGACATGAATACCGACGTCGCTGAGTTCGGCATTGCCTGTGAAGCCTGTCACGGCCCGGGCCAGAAGCATGTCGAGACGATGAACCGCCCTGGCAGCGCAGAGGAGCATCGCCAGGGGCATCTCGACCTGGCCATTGTGAATCCCAAGAAACTGCCTCACCGGCGGGCTTCGCAGGTCTGCGGACAATGCCACGGCATCAGTACGTTTCAGAGTCGGGAAGAACTCGTGCGCTGGATCCATGGCGGCCCATCGTTTCGACCTGGAAACGACTTGACCGCCAGCCGGTTTCTTATTCGATTCAACCAGGATCGCGACACGCCGCAGATGCAGGATTACCTGAAAGCGCAACCCTGGTTTTTGGAGTTTGTCTTCTGGAACGACGGCATGGTTCGCACTGCCGGGCGAGAGTTTAGCGCTCTCATCGAATCGGCTTGCTACGAACGCGGCCAAATGTCGTGTTTTTCCTGTCATCGGATGCACAAGGCGGAAAGCGATCCACGGCCGCTGCGCACCTGGGCCAATGATCAATTGGAAGTGGGGAGGGACAACAATGAAGCCTGTTTGCAGTGTCACACGTCTTATCGAACGGCTCCCGACAAGCACAGTCACCATCTGGCCAGCTCATCAGGAAGCCAATGTTACAACTGCCACATGCCGTTTACGACCTACGGACTGATGAAAGCCATTCGCAGCCACCAAATCAGCAGTCCGAACGTGGCCTCCAGTCTTGAAACGGGACGTCCCAACGCCTGCAACCAATGCCACTTGAACAGATCTCTAAAGTGGGCTGCCGACCACCTGAAGGAATGGTACGGCATTTCAAGTCCCAAGCTGTCTGAAGAGCAGGAGACCATTGCCGCCTCTGTTCTCTGGACCCTGAAGGGTGATGCCGGACAACGAGCCCTGATGGCTTGGACCCTGGGATGGCAGCCCGCCCAGGACGCTTCGGGGTCCCGCTGGATACCACCCTTTCTATCCCAGTTGCTGGAGGATCCTTACGACGCGGTGCGGATGATTGCGTATCGCTCGCTGCGAGGCTTGCCACATTTCGAGAACTTCGACTATGACTTCGTTAGTTCTCCCTCCACGCGAGCAGCAGCCCGAAAGCAAGCGATGCTCATTTGGCGCCGGGCGTATGAGCGCAAACCATCATCCAATTTACAGGCTGTGCTTCTCGACGCTAACGGCTCCTTGCGCTGGGAAGTGTTTGATCGTTTGCTGAAGCAGCGAGACGACCGTCGTCTTGGCCTTGCGGAATGAGCTGACCCGACATCCGGTGATGAAGAACCAGCCTCAGTCTTTCGGGAGACTTCCTTCGCTGGTTGGTATTCTGGCACTTGCGCTTGGCAACCCTTTGTGGTCGGGATCGGTGGAGTACCAGAAGGCGCTCGCCAGCTTCAAGGCAGAGCGCTATCTGGAAGCGATGGTTGCCATTGGCAAGGCGATCGAACAGGAGCCTGGTAACGCGAATCACTACCAACTTCAGGGTGACATCTTTGCAGCCCTGCGGCAGTTCACTGACGCAGAGAAGAGCCTGCGCCGCGCTATCGAACTGCAGCCGGGGACGAGCGATTTCCACTACCGGCTCTCTGTTCTCTTGCTGAGAAGTGACCGGTTCGGAGAGGCAGCGGCCAGCCTGGAGAAAGCCATAGAACTCGATCCAGCTTCGCTCAAAGCCCGCTTTCTCCTCGGGAACATCGAATTTCTGCAACTGAACCATGACGAGGCAGCCTTGCAGCATCTAGCGACGGTGGCAAAAGCCGACCCGCGATACCCTTCGGTGCATTTTAGTCTTGGAAGAATATTCCTTAGGCGTGCACTGGACCGCGAAGCCGTCGAGGAGTTCAAAGCCGAGTTGCAGACGAATCCTGAGCATGCAGCGGCACGATTCCTCATGGCCAAAGCATTGCTCCGGGCGAGGCAACCTGTGGAAGCGCTCGGCCACTTCCAGGCCCTTCGGGGAAAGGACGTAGGCCAGGTGTTGCTCCACTACTTTCTGGCGAAGACCCACCACGCGCTGGAAAAGCCTGCGGAGGCGATCGAGGCGCTGCAGAAATGTATCGAGATGAATCCCGATTTCCCGGATGCTCACTTTCTGCTAGCCAGGATCTACCAAGAAGCTGGGCAGCTTGATCGGGCTGCCGAACGGATGTCTGTTTTCGAGAAGCTGCGAGAGAGGGAACAGCGCGGCCGCCCGATCGACGCAGTTCAGTAGCGAGCGGAACGAAACGCAAGTCCTGTTAACGGAACAGCAAGGAAAGCCTATTGTCTAAGACGGTGAATCTATGCCGGCTGGCCTTCGCGGTCTCTCTTGCGGTGTGGGCGCTTTATTCCATCCATGCGCGTACCGCTACGCAGATCCCCCAGGTGCCCCAGTTTACCGATGTCACAGCCACGGCCGGAATCAAGTTCGTGCATATCAATGGCCCCGAGGTAGAGAAGCAGTACCTGTTCGAAGCCAAAGGAGCTGGGCTCGGATTCTTTGATTTCGACAATGATGGCTGGCTCGATCTCTACATCGTACAAGGGTCAACAATGGAGAGGCTGCGAGCGGGCAAACATCCACATGGCTCGCTCTACCGAAACAAACGAGATGGAACCTTCGAGGATGTGACAGAGAAGGCTGGTCTGACGACTCCGGCTTGGGGAATGGGCGTCGCAATTGGCGACTACGACAACGACGGTTTTGCAGATATCTACCTGACGAACCTCAAGGAGAACGTTCTGTACCGGAACCAGGGCGATGGAACATTTCGCGATGTCACGTCGCAGGCTGGTGTCAGCAATGGAGGGTGGAGTTCCTCGGCAGCCTTCGGCGACTACGACCGAGACGGTGATCTGGATCTCTACGTTTGCAACTACATTGCCTACGACTGGAATCGTCTACCCTTACCAGGGTCGTTGCCGTCCTGTTTTTACCATGGCGTGGCAGTGCCTTGCGGGCCGTTGGGGTTGAAGGGCGGCGCCAACGTTCTCTATCGAAACAACGGAGATGGCACGTTCACCGACGTCACCGAGAAATCGGGTGTTAACGTCAACAATCACTATTTCTCTTTGGGAGTCGTTTGGGCCGACCTGGACAATGACGGAGACCTCGACCTCTACGTAGCCAACGACAGCACGCCCAGTCAGCTCTTTGTAAATCAAGGCGATGGAGCGTTTAAGGAAACTGGATTCCTCAGTGGCCTCGCCACTGACGCCGATGGCGACTTCCAAGCCGGCATGGGTGTCGACGCGGCGGATTACGATAACGACGGCCTTCTGGATGTGTTCAAAACAAACTTTGCGAACGACTACAACACGCTCTACCACAATCAGGGCAAGCTGTACTTCGAGGACGTCACTGCGGAAGCCAAGCTGCTCCAGCCTGGGTGGGTGCTCGTGGGGTGGGGTACCGCCTTCCTTGACCTCGATCACGATGGCTGGAAAGACATTGTCCACGCCAATGGGCACATCTATCCCTTCTTGATTGGGTCACGGTGGTCGGAGTCTTACTACCAGCCCACATCTCTTTATCTCAATCAAAAAGACGGTACGTTTCTAGATGTCGGAAAACTGGCGGGACGCGACTTGCAGAAAGAGGGACTTGGTCGTGGATTAGCCTTTGCAGACTTCGACAACGATGGCGACCTCGATTTCATCATTGCCAATCTGAACAGCTCGCCACGGCTGATGAGACACGAAGGCATGGCAGAAAGGCACTGGGCGATGTTCAAAGCGCTAGGAGTCAAGAGTAACCGCGATGGCATTGGCGCTCGTATCACGGTCGTAACGGGTTCGTTGCGCCAGATCGGGGAGATCAAGAGAACGGTGGGCATCTATTCGGCTAGCGACCCTAGAGCTCACTTTGGGCTGGGACAAGCATCAGAAATCGATCGTGTGCGCGTCGAATGGCCGAGCGGAACCGTCCAGGAGTTCAGCCATGTTGCTGCTGACAGGCACTACCTGATTGACGAGAAGGGCGGGTTGCGGCGTGGGTTGTAACATCCGGTTCGCAGTACTCCGTAACGACAAGACAGCAAAACCCGGAGCGCCAGAGGACTGGCGCGATCCAAAACTGAAGATCAGGCAGACCAAGCCACCTTCCTTCAATAGAAGGTCCATCGGATCACATCCCCTCAGGAGGAACATTTTGAACAAAGCTGACATCAACCGCAGAACGTTTCTAGGCCGGGCAACCACCGTCGCTGGCGCAGCTCACCTGATGACGCCGGTGGCCGCATCGCAGTCTGAAGCGCCGCGTCGGCCGAAACCAAGCGCCTTGGCCCGGCCGAAGGCGCGACCTGTTTGCTATACCGACGAGTGGCGGCGCACGCAGCCGGATTTTGCCGTGTATCTTCCGCCGAAACCGCTGCAGAGGGATGGATACAACGATCATTTTCTAGTCGATGTCACTCCTGGCGGCGACCTGTTGGCCATGTGGACTCAGGCAACCTACGAAGGAGCGCGAGACTTGCATGTGGTCTTTTCTCGCAGCTCGGACGGCGGGCAAAGCTGGTCGCAGCCCCAGGAAATGGCGGGCGCCGAGGAGGGACCGGGCATGGTGTCCACCTTCGGTTTCCCGGTCATCAGCCGGAAAGGCCGCATCTATTGTTTTTTCAACAAGCACCTCATGGCAACCGATGGCGGCAGCTACATCACGGGAATCATGCGCTGCAAGTACTCCGATGACGATGGCCGAACGTGGAAGACTGGGGTTGACATCCGCCAACGCCGCACCCGCTTCGATCATCCGGACCCCAACGTCGGTTGCAAAACCATCGTGTGGCAGAAGCCGATTCGGGATGCGAAGGACCGGGTGATTGTGGGCTTCAGCCGCTGGAGCAGTCTCCAGGTCTTTCCTCGGCCGGTTGGAGGTAATCGCAACCACCTCGACACGCAATGCGAATTGATGCGCTTCGACAACATCGATGAGAGCCCCGCGCCGAAAGACATCCAGATTACCTGGCTGCCCAGGGAAGAGGGTACGATTCGGGTGCCGCCGCCGATCGAGCCGGAGCGCTCGAAAGGCTACAGCCTCGCCGAAGAGCCGGGTATCGTCTTACTGCCGGATGGCCGTCTGTTCATGACCATGCGAACCGTGACAGGGCGCATCTGGTATACGGTCTCGGAAGACGACGGCGCAAGTTGGCGCACCCCAGAGATATTGCGCTATCGCGACGGAGGCCGGCAAGTGGAGCATCCCAAATCGCCTCCTCCTCTGTACCGCTTGAGCAATGGCCGCTACCTGCTCTTCTTCCACAACCACGACGGGCACCAGTACGGCGCGACGGGTCCGTGGGACATGGATGCGCGCCGGCCGTTGTTCCTGACCGTCGGCGAGTTCCGTCCGAAGGCGCATCAACCCTTGTGGTTCAGCGCGCCCAAGTTGTTCTGCGACACGCAGGGGGTTGGCGTCGGGCAGGAGAATCTCTTCTGGCTGGCGATGTATGCGAGTTTGACCGAGCGTGGAGGCCAACGCATCTTCTGGTACCCCGACCGCAAGCACTTCCTGCTGGGCAGGACCATCACCGACGAATTCCTGGCGGACAGGGTCGTTCCGGCGTGAGCGCAGGGGAAAGGTCCCGCTGCCAGCGATTCGGCGGTTGGACTGTGGCTTTGCGTCGCGCAGACCTGTGCTGTGTGCAGGTCTGCGAAGCGAGCTGGTACGAGCTCAGGTTCAGAACGGTGCGGTGGCGCCTGCGTTGATTCTGTGGGTCTGGGTGAAGAAGTGCGTGTCGAAGCTAAATGCTTTGCGACACGCGAGGTTTCAAGCCGCACACCCGCAGAAAGCGCGGGATCTGCGCCACGCAAAGCGCCGGGCAAGTTTCCGGTGTCTCGACCAGAGCCTCGCCTTCAGAAACGCGGCCTCGACTCGAATCGCTTTTTCCACTTTCGAGTCAGTTTTTCAGCCTCTTTCTTCTCGTTGGCGGAAAGCTCTGCCGCCAGCGTGTCGCGGGGGGCTTTGGAATCTGGAATGGTCTCGGAGGCGAGATTGAACCAGGCGTAGGCGTAAATGCGATTTTTGGGAACGCCCTCTCCTTTCAAGTATCGGCCCCCCCAGATTGTGCATTGCCTCGGGCAGACCCCGTTCGGCCGCCAGCTGAAACAATCGCACGGCTTCCGCGTCATCGTGTGGCACGCCACGGCCTTCGTTGTACAAGAGGCCGAGGTTCGACATCGCCTGAGCGATGCCTTGCTCGGCAGCCAAGCGGTACCACTTGGCTGCCTCAGTGTCGCTCTTAGAGGGTGTTTAAAAATCCGATGATAGATCGGAAACCGCTGGACAAGTGAGATTCGATGCATTAAAAGAACATGGGAACCCAGACCAACAGCGAGGTCTCCCCTGTCGACTCCGATTGAAACGCAGCGCAAGAGCTACCCCAGTGACCTCAACGAGGCTCAGTGGGGCT
>Ga0194131_10008359_pt1 | contig 13496 bp, 14 predicted proteins | sample TA2KigO120mmetaG_FD_148631 | JGI IMG/M metagenome (GOLD analysis project Ga0194131, IMG submission 148631) | Freshwater microbial communities from Lake Tanganyika, Tanzania - TA2015053 Kigoma Offshore 120m | ecosystem: Environmental > Aquatic > Freshwater > Lake | place: Tanzania: Lake... | reverse complement strand
CGCCAAAAACGAAATACCAGCTCAGTATTTAGACTGGACAAAAGCAAAAGAAAAACTTCAATGGACTCCCATCACAAGTTTTGAGGAAGGAATAAAAGAGACTTTTAATTGGCACAAAAATAATTTGTCTAACAATTAAAAAGCGCGCTTTAGATAAAACACGCTATAGCAAGAACTAGCCTTGGCAAACAAATGCACCAAGTCCAACAGGAATAATCTTGGTACGATGAAAATGTACTGTTTCTTTGGGAAGATTGTTGATATCAAACCATTTGCCCCGATCATTTTCTTCTCCCTTGAACTGACAAAGATACACCTTTGAAAGAAAATGCCCTCTTTTCTCATTTCTATTGTTTACATCGGCAACAAATTGCCTTGGAAACATCATTCCTCCAAATTCAGCTTGGTTTAATCGATTAAGCGCATTGTAAAAATTATCCCCCGGGCGTACTACGGAACCCGGACAATGCCATTCTTTAGGATAGGCAGTATCATCAGGTAAACGCTGAGTCATGTATACTTGTAGATTTTTTAACTCAAGCTCATCTTCGGGAATGCCCAAAGTCTTACTAAAAGGCTTATAACGAATACAAACCGCTTCTATTGCAAGACTTACGGTCTTGCTAGCAATGGCATCAAATAGCCTGGTACCCATCATCGTTGGATCGACTTTTAAAAGAAGATTAATCAAATTATTTTCTTCCTCAAAAGTAAGTCCATTAGCAAGTACATTTTGACTCATGGCAAATACTCCTATAAAGAGTTTCCATTGATGCAAACATTTGCCTAAACAGCTATAAATAAACTATCATTTAAATATAGTAATGTCAATTAATAATATTATGACAATAAAAGAATTAAATCTAAGTGGCGTATTTGAAATAAGACTTGAAACCAAAGAAGATCACCGAGGATTTTTTATGAGAACCTACCAAGAAGAATTTTTTAAAAAGCATGGTATTAATAAAGAATGGATTCAAGAGTATCAGAATTTTTCAGCCAAGAAAGGTACTATTCGTGGTTTACACTTTCAGCTTGAGCCTTATTCTGAAACAAAGCTTGTCAGAGCAATTCAAGGAGAAACTCTCGATGTCTTTGTTGATTTAAGAAAAAACTCTCCCAACTTTGGAAAATGGGGTAGCCTAATACTTTCTCCAAAAAACAATAATATGATTTATATTCCGCGGGGATTTGCGCATGGATTATGCTCTCTTTCTGATAACACTATGGTAATTTGTAAGTTAGACAATATTTATTCTCCTAAATCAGAATGCCAGATTAAATGGGATGACCCTGATTTAAACATTGATTGGCATATTACAGAGCAACCAATTATTTCTCAAAAAGACTCAAATGCAAAAAGCTTTAAAGAATTTTTAAATACCATTAAAGGAATTCAGATATAAATGTATATTGGATTTTATAACTATTATAAAACCTACAACAACAACCGCATGCTTTTAAACCCCAGTTCGCCCATTGGAGATAACTTAAACTATCCGTTTGTTTTACTAGCTAACAAACTAAAAGAATTAGGCCACCATGTGGCTACAATTGATACCGACGACATCACAAAGTTTGATTTAATAATTTTTATAGAATTCCCAGGAGCACATAATAAGTACTTCAAAAAACTCACAAAAAAAGGGTTTAAAAATATGCACCTTCTTTTACTCGAATCCCCCATGATTAAGCCAGACAACTATGATAAAGCAAATCATGGATACTTTAAAAAAGTATTTACTTGGTCAGATACATTAGTCGATAACATAAAATATTTTAAAATAAACTACTCTCACAACATACCTGAAAAATTAAACTTTGATAGAAATGCCACAAAAAAGCTTTGTACACTCATATCTTCCAATAAGCTGATTAGTGGCGTAAATGAGTTATATTCAGAAAGAATAAGGGCCATACGGTGGTTTGAGAAAAATCACCCAGAGAGCTTTGATTTATACGGCAAGGGATGGGATAAATACCACTTTGAAGGAGTTTTTCTTGGACTAAAACTTGCAAGATTGAATAGATTAATTTTTCTTGCTAAGTTGTTGGCACCTTATTATCCTTCGTATAAGGGATCAGTAGAATCAAAAAAAGAAACTTATCAAACATATGCATTCTCTCTTTGTTATGAAAACGTAAAAGACTTTCCAGGATATATTACAGAAAAGATATTTGACTGTTTTTTGGGAGGATGCGTCCCAATATACCTAGGAGCCAATAACATAGCTGATCACATTCCTCAAAATAGCTTTATTGATAAAAGAAAGTTTAACACCTATGAGGAGCTTTATTCATATATCAAAAATATGAAAAAAGAAGAATACTTGTCTTACATAAGTGCTATAGAGAATTTTTTAAAAAGCGAAAAAGCTCTAGCATTTTCAGCTGAATACTTTGCTAATACCATAATCAAGAATATTATATAGAAAAATGAAAAAAAACCCTCTCGTAACCATCTGCTTTCTCACTTACAACTATGCCCAAAAACTGGAAAAAGCGTTAAAACCCCTGATAAATCAAAGCTATCAAAATATTCAAATTATTATTTCTGACAACCAATCGACCGATAACACCGAGGAAGTGGCTAGAAAAATAGCTAGTCGCTATCAAAAAGTAGTATATCGCAAAAACATTCCCGATATTAAGATTGATGAATTTAACGATATAAGCAATAAAGATACTACTGGTAGAAAAAAAACCTATGACGTTGTTTTTAACCATTGCAACAGCTGCCTAAAATCAGGAATTATTCAAGGTGAATTAGTGATATTTTGCCATCAAGATGACATTTATCATGAAGATATTGTTAAGGATCAAGTAGATTTCTTAACAATAAATGAGCACGTGCCGGCGGTTTTTACGCTTGGCAATATCATTAATGAACATGACAAAATTATTGGAAAATATAAACTACCAAAAGAATTGCGTCATAAAAATATTTATTACTTTGAGGAAATATTTAAGGGTATTTTAAATCACGGGAATACCTTCCTTATTGCACCAACTTTTATGGCAAGAATAGAATTATTTGAGCATGTGGGTTTATTTAATGACCAAGGACCATTTGGAGGGTCAGATGATTTAGAAATGTGGTTAAGAATATTGGAAAGATACCCAATCGGCATCATCCATAAAAAACTAATTAATTGGCGCGTTGGTGGAAGAGGGAAAAAATACAATAACTTAAGAACTAGCAAAGCTGACTTCTTTAAAGTCATGGATTACTACTTGGAAGAAAAAAAATACTCAAAAAAAAATGACATAAAATCGCTACGTCAGTATCACTATCAAAAAGATTTTGATGATACTTTACGATCGATGAATTTTTTAATTAATGGTGATGTAGACCAGGCCAAAAAAATAATCAACTCCTCTTTTTCTAGACAAATATTTTTAGCTTTCTTTGAAAATGTAAAAATAATTAGAGTAAAGGTAATGGCTTTAAAAATTATTTTATTTTTAGGAGTTAATCTTGGATTTGGAAAGTATCTTGGTAAAATATTACAAAGGATAGTTTAACTACAAGTAAAAAATCCGCCATTTAGCGGATTTTTTACTTGTAGTTTACTTGATACCAATTAATAGTTTTCCTAAGACCTTCCTGAAAGTTTGTAGTTGCTTTAAAGTTAAATTCTTTTTCTGCCTTAGAGACATCTAAGCTTCTCCGTGGTTGACCGTCTGGTTTTGTTTTATCCCAACGAATCTCACCTCTAAAGTCCATCAATTCACATATTAGATTCACAAGGTCTTTTATTGATATTTCTAAATCAAAACCCAAATTAATTGGATCTGGTTTTTCATATTTCTGAGTTGCTAAAATAATTCCTTCTGCAGCATCCTCAACATATAAAAATCCTCTTGTAGCTCTTCCTGTACCCCATGCATCAATATAATTCCTACCATCACGCTTTGCCTCATAAACCTTTCTAATTAAAGCTGAAATAACATGTGATGATTTTAAATCAAAATTGTCTCCTGGCCCATAAAGATTAAGAGGCAATAAAAATATTGAATTAAATCCATATTGCTGTCTATATGCCTGAGATTGGACTAACAACATTTTCTTTGCCAATCCATACGGAGCATTAGTTTCCTCTGGATATCCTAACCATAAATCATCCTCCTTAAATGGCACCGGCGTTTCTTTTGGATAAGCGCAAACCGTTCCTATTGCAACAAACTTAGCAATTCCTTCTTGTCTTGAGGCCTCCATTAATTGAGTACCCATAATTATATTGTCATAAAAAAGCTCACCTGGGACTTCTTTATTAAATCCAATTCCACCAACCTTTGCGGCCAAATGAATTACTACATCCTGACCTTTTACGGCCTTTTGACAATCTTCCCATTTCCTAAGATCTAATTCTTCAAATTTAGGCAAATATAAATTGCTCTCTAAAACACCTTGCTCTTCAACAAGTTTTTTTACTAAATGTCTTCCCAAAAATCCAGCAGCTCCTGTTATTAATATTTTTTTATTTTTTAATTCCATACTAATCAACCAGCCACCATCTATTAGTAAATTTTTCTTTAATAACTTTTTCTCCCTGTCTTGGAGATTCAATATTTAAAATTTTAAAATCATAATCCACCATTATTCTACATAAATCTTCAAACTTAATTTTAGGAACCCATTTTAATTCTTCCTTTGCTTTTGTGGTATCAGCAATCAAAGATTCTACTTCTGCTGGTCTTAAATACCTATTATCAATTTCAACATATTGATTAAAATCACCCAAGCCAGCATATTCAAATGTTTCTTTTAAGAAATCCCTAACTGAAATTGATTGTCCAGTTCCTATCACATAGTCTTTAGGTTTTTCTTGTTGCAGCATTAAATGCATAGCTTCCACATACTCTGGGGAAAATCCCCAATCTCTTTTTGCATCAATATTTCCTAAATATACCTTTTTATCCAATCCTGCCTTTATTCTTGCAATTGCCCTAGTAATTTTTCGAGTCACAAAAGTTTCTCCCCTTCTTGGACTTTCATGATTAAATAAAATCCCATTGCAAGCAAACATATTATAAGCCTCTCTGTATAATCTTGTAATGTTAAACGAAAAAACTTTTGCTACTGCATAGGGAGATCTTGGATGAAACTCAGACTTCTCGCTTTGTGGAGGAGGAGTAGACCCAAACATCTCTGAGGTTGCAGCGTTATAAAATTTTATTTCTTTATCTGTGTTTCTAATTGCTTCTAGAATTCTTAATGTTCCTATAGCATCTGTATTTGCAGTATATTCTGGCATATCAAAACTGACCTTAACATGGGATTGAGCCGCTAAATGATAAACCTCATCTGGTTTTATTTCTTTAATCAATCTTTCAATGTTTCCCGTATCGGTCAAATCTCCATAATGCAAAAAAAGCCTAACTCCATTTAAATGAGGGTCCTGATAAAGGTGATCTATCCTTGAAGTGTTAAAAGTACTAGCTCTTCTTATAATGCCATGAACCTCATATCCCTTATGAAGCAAATACTCTGCCAAATAAGATCCGTCTTGACCGGTTATCCCTGTAATTAAAGCTTTTTTCATCTTTTATAGTATTTTAATAATTCTTCATTACTTTTTACTTCTTTAAAGTCACTCAATTTTGTATTAGACAAAATAAGAGCTACTTGTTTTCCCGTATCATTCATATAAAAATATAATTCTTTCCAAGGAAAATTACTGCTACTTGAAATTTTTTTAATATCATCAAGAAAATTATGCCTTGTCCAATTTTCTTGCAGAACTACATATTTTTTAGCGGAATAAAAAATATTTTTTAAAGCAGATAAATAAGAATTATGCCTCTGAATGTGCATTATGACAGCTTGTGTATAAACTAAATCAACATTTACTTCCTTAACCGGCAATAATGTAATATCCCTAATTAATAAATTTGCCTTACCCTCGAGCTCTGGATGTCTTTTTCTTAAAAATTCTAGTTGTGTTGGTAAAAGATCTACTCCATTTATAGCTACTTGAGGGATTAATTTTTTAATATTATACAGATGATCTCCACCGCCAAAACCTACTTCTAATACAGATTCAGGATTTAGTTTTATTATTGACTCATATAAAGCCTCATGATGCTCATTAAGACTCAAAAGACCACTATCTAGTTTTATCTTTCCATTTTCTATAAAATATTTTCCGTCTGATAAAACAAATGTATATTGCTTTTCTAATTCGTGCACCTGACTTGCGTACTCTTTTTCATTATATGAGGACCAATCAAAATCATCCATCAATCCAGTTCTTCTTCCAATGCCTCTTATTTTTTTCTTTATAATACTTATTATACTCATACAATTTCTCTCCAATATTTTAATAAATCTTCCATAGTTTTTTCAAATGGAATTTTGGGTTCCCACCCAGTTTGCTTCTTAAATTTTTCATTACTTCCCACGGTCACCGGAATATCCGATGGTCTTATTATACTTAAGTCTTCATTTATTATAATATTTTTTATCTTACTCTTACTAATAAGTAAATCAAGAATTGATTTTATTGATCTTTTTTTTCCAGAGCAAACATTATAGGGCTCACCAAATTTACACTTTACTGATGATAACCAATAAGCTCTCACTACATCGCGCACATCCGTAAAGTCTCTTTGTGCACTCAAATTTCCTACCTTTATAATTGGTTTTTGTTTTCCCTTTTCTATAAGCGCAATTTGTTTTGCAAAAGAAGACATGACAAATTCCGGCGATCTCCTTGGTCCTTCAGTGTTAAAAAACCTAATCATAACTATCTTTAATCCATAACTCATATAATATTGAAACGCCAATTTTTCTTGGGTAACTTTTGAAACAGCATAGGGAGAGAGTGGCCTTAGGGGGTTATCTTCTCTTAGTGGCAATTCATTTTCAAATGAAAGACCATATTCTTCAGAGCTTCCTGCAATTACAACTACTGGCTTATTTTTAAGGTCTCTAACTGACTCAAACAAGTTTAAATCAGAAGTTATATTATTTATTAAGGTATCTTTTGGATACTTCCAAGACAAAGAGACTCTACTCTGACCAGCTAAATGGAATATTTTATCTGGCCTCACTTTCAAAATAACTTTATTTATTTTATTTTTGTCGGTTAAATCGCATTCAAAAAGAGTAGTTCTTGCACCAAGATATTTTAAGTCGTTTTTTTCTTTTTTAAAATTTTTTGGAAAGATAGTTCCATAAACTTTAACATTTGGCTTCTTTAAACAATACTCTGCCAAATGCCTACCTATAAATCCATTTATTCCAGTAATTAGTATATTCATAATATATGTTAAAATCTACCACATATTACCGTTTTTTTAAAGATTAGCTATGATTGACCAAATATAGTTTTTATGATAAAGTTGGGCCAGTTCATTGACCCATACTTCATACCAATGAGAGGAATAATATATGAAAACCAAAAGGCTTTGGAAACATTTTTCTGAGCTTACTGAGTGTGTAAAAGAAGACCACATAAAATTTAAAAAACCCAATGATGTACATGATTTCTTGCATGCCATAATGGTTGCCCAATACTGCAGTATTATTTCAGAAAATCCATACTTTGGGGAATTAGCTTTTGTCGCTGGTATATGCCACAATACTGATAGACTTTTTGGAGAAAATAATGTAGAAACTAGAGTTAGTTATTACCTTAATTATCTGACAGGACTAACTGACGGACAGAAGAAAACTGTTCTTGAGGCTGTTATTAATCATTCAAAACCCAATGATCCAGATGACAATCCAGTGACCATAATACTAAAAGACGCTGATCGGCTGGCTATTATTGGTCCAAACAGTTATATAAGAGTAGGGCAAGCACTTTCAAAGTGTCCTGCTTATAATCCGAGATATATAGAAAATCAAGATCCAAAAGCCTCATATCAAAACCCTCTAAACCCTCTTAATGCCATGAAATTCTGGCTAGAATGGGAAACGTGGCTCAGGGTGCCAAAAGCAAAAGAATTGGCTAAGCCATGGTTTAATATGATAAGACTATTCATAAGTGGAATAAAAAACCAGCTGATTGAAACAGATCTCTTCCCTTATCCATTTGAATAATAGATCTCAAAAAAAACTAAAAGACTATCACAAAACAGTCTTTTTTTATTGCAACTTTATGTACTCTTTATAAATTATATCTACCATCTTATCCCATGTGAATTGCTTTGCTCTTTCCTTACCCTTTAAAACTAAGGCGGACGAAAAAGATTTATCATTTATGACTCTATCAATTTTTATAGCAAGATCTTCGGGGTTTTTTGGATCAAACAATAATCCTGCCTCACCTACTACTTCAGGGAGAGAAGAGCTATTGGAGGCTATAACAGGACAACCAGAAGCCATTGCCTCAAGGGGAGGAATTCCGAAGCCTTCGTAGAGAGAAGGATAAATGAAAACTGTGGCACTTTTATATAGATTGCTTAATTTCCCATCATCACCAAATTCCTGCTTAAGCCATTTTCCTGAATTAACTCCTGCTATTTTATTTTTTTGTTCCTCTTTAATTTCTTTTTCACCTCCAAATAAAATAAGATCAAAGTCCAAGAAGTATTTTTTATTAATAAACATATCTAGCAACAAGTTAAAATTTTTATAACCATACAGCCTTGAACCAACATAAAGCATATAAGGTCTTTTAGGTTTTTCTGAAAATTGATTTTCATTAAAAAAAATATCATTTACACCCAAATGAGCAACTACTACTTTGTCTGGATTAATTGGATACATTTTGCATATATCGTTTTTAGTTGATTGTGAAATGGCAATAATTAAGTCTGCTTTTTCAAAAGACTTTTTTTTAAATACTGAGGCTTTCGGCATATTGTAAAAAAGCTCTTGAATCATATCATAAGCATGAACTACTAGTGGCCCTTTGTGGTTTTTAGGAATCCTATGATAAAAAGAATGATATATCAAATCTGGTTTATTATTTAACCAATATGCAAACTTATTGCCAACACTATCTAAAATATTTACCAATCTATTATTTAAAAATAATGGCGCTTTAAAGTCATAGTATTTTAAAAACCACTCCTTTTTGTAATCGTATTTATCAACGTAAATCCCTCTATAAAAAATCTTATCAATATCCTTCTTATTATTAAGAGACTTTAGCATTTCAAAAACCATACGGCTTATTCCTCCATAATTTTGAATTGATGAAATCTTGCTGTCAAAAAATATCTTCATATTATACTTTTAAATTTTTTAATTAACTTATAGACAAAGTATTCTACAGAAACAAAGTTTAGCCTACTTAATAATTTACTCTTTATGAATATATGACTAAACTTATAGGGAAAGAAGAAATAAAATAAATTATTTTTCTTAGCAAATAAAAATAGTGACTCAAAAGAATATATACATGTGTGGCCCGCATCAGGGTTTACATAAACCCAATCAAGCAATTCATTATCTGAAATTCCATTTGAAACTTCTGTGGTTAATATCAATGCTTTGCCAGATAATTTAGAAATTTCAGTTAACTCATTAATATCTGATAGATGCTCAACTAGCTCTACTGCACATACAATATCTACTTTTTCTGGCCTATCTAAAGCTTTGTAGTGTCCATTATAGATTGGTTGTTCGTATTTGTCATAGTAAAAAACATTGGCGCTTTTTATTTTTGAAGTCACATACCCATTTCCCGCTCCGTAATCTAATACTTCTATATTTTTATTAGATTTTAAAATACTTAATATTTTTATAAAAATATTAATTACGCTTAACATTTTATCTCCTCTTTGTTTCCAGCCACTATCAATATTTTTAAAATATTCTTTGTCATAAACTTTGCTAGTTTTTTCTTCTAAAACTTTTTTATTTTTTACTATGTCTTCATCAAACAAAAATCTACAACTCATACATTTAAAATAGTTATAGCTTTGATTAAACCTATCCTTCTTTTTTACAAAGAAAGATGATTCACGGTTGCATATTGGACAATTAATTTTCATTTTTATAAAACTTTATATTTTCTGAAACAAAGTGTTCGACGCTAAACTTCCTCAAAAAATCTTTTCCATTAAAACTTTCAGGGACACTTAATTCTTCTGCTATTTTTATTTTATCTATTAAATCTGATAGTTCATATTCATTAAAAATTACATGAGCTGGATATCCTTCCAAAACCTCCTCAATTGCCCCACAAGTAGAACCTATAATAGGAATCCTGCACGACATAGCCTCTACTAAAACCCTACCATACTGCTCTTTTACATCTTTAGTAGTATATGTTGGTAATACATAGGCATCTAAAGCGTTATAATAATCGCCCAACTCACTTAACTTTACAAAATCATAAAAATATGTTCTTGTCTTTATATTTAAGGAAGATACAAGGTTTTCTAACTCGCCCTTATAATCTCCGTTTCCCACTAATATCAAATGCCAGTTAGCTAGCCTTTCTATTGCCCTAACCAATTTTTCAAGTCCCTTTTCTTTATATATTTTACCAAAATAAACCAATAATTTTACATTTTTTGGTAAGTTCAACTTTTCCCTACAATCATTCCTGTCTTTAGGAGTAAATGTTTTTAAATTTACACCCCAATAAATAAGTTTTGTTGGTATATTTGCGCCAAATCCACGAATTATATTTATTGCATCTTTATTTCCACAAACGACACCTGCCAAGTTTTTCTTGTGATAGTAAATCATAAAAGGAATTAGTAATTTATGAAAAATTCTTCTCAAAAAAGATAATGGAGAACTAAAAACTAGTGGCGGATTAATGAGGGGCAAATTTTGAAATGAAAGAGAAAAGACAGGAACCTTCTTTCCATATAAAATATTTCTACAAATAATGGCTTGCAGGAGAGATAAGCTAGTGTATTCATCTACAACATGAATTACATCTGGATTTATTCGTTTAATTGCAAAAAGAAGTCCCAAAAAACTAAATCCTGCCCTAAATTTTAATGGCACATAGACAAATGACTTTTTATCGTGACTTTTATGGTAGACAAGTGATCCATTTTTTTTTGGTACAATCACCGTCACATCAATGCCTTGCCTAGCGTATTCTTCAAATATATGTTTTGAATCTTCAGCTAATCCTGCATGGTAAATAATTAGAAGTTTCATTTTATAATATAATTTACAGCTTCAAGTAAATTCTCCTTAATTATAAACTTCTTGGCTATTTTATGTATATCATCTTTAACACCTCTGCCAGTTTTGACTCCAATAAATTTTAACCCAGCTTTCTCAGCTGCCCTAGCATCTGCAGTTGAGTCTCCAATAAAAAAACTTTTTTTTATATCTATATTAAAATCTTTAACAGCTTTCTTTATTAATCCTATAGCGGGTTTTCTGCAATTACATTTTATTTTAAGATTTTTAACTTCTCCATCAAAACCCTTCTCTGGATGATGAGGACAATAATAAATTTCATCAACTTTTGCCCCATTTTTACCAAGATCTGATTCTAATTTATGATGAATATTATCAAGCTCTTTTTTTGTTATAAATCCCTTAGCAATGCCTGGTTGGTTCGTAATAACAATAGCAAGATAATCAGAGTTATTTATTTTATTTACTGATGTTGCTGCAAAGCCATATAAATTCATATCACTCTCCTTTGATATCTCCCCATCGTACTTATTAATAGTTCCATCTCTATCAAGAAAAATAGCCCTCCTCTTATTTTGGAAATTTAACCTTTTAATCTTCCCTAAATTATAGTCCTTATTAACTTTTATTAGCCTTTCTGGAGTCCCCATATCTTTTATATACTCTGGAGTTTTATAGGCATAAACGGCTTTTTTTGCTTTTAAAATTTTAGGCAAAATATCTTTTTCAAAATCTGTTTTTAAATTTTGTGGAATATATTTTAAAACTTTAGGAGAAAAAATAAATACAGAAGCAATTCCCAAATTCTGAAAAAATAAACTTTCCTGATGCGGTTTTAATAACAAAGAAACTACTTTATTATTCTCATCTATTTTTACCAAATCACTATCAAAAGGATGATCTGATGGGTGAACTACCATTGCAACAATACTATCTTTTTTTTGTTGATGAAAACGAATAAATCTTTTAATATCAAAATCCATCATTATATCTCCTGATAAAAATAAAAAATCATCCTTTAATAAAGATGCTATTTTTTTTAAATCACCTGTTCTTCCTAGGGGATTTTCATTTTCTGAATAGTGTATTTTTACATCAAACTTTCTTCCATCTCCAAGATAATCTTTAATTTTAAATCCAAGATAACCCAAGAGAATCCAGACCTCCTTTATTCCGTATTTCTTTAAGAGTAATATTTGATGCTCAATTACGGGTTTATTTCCTATTTTTACTAATGCCTTTGGAATGTTTTTTGAAACTAAAGCCAAACGAGTTCCTTTCCCACCGGCAGCAATTACTGCTTTCATATATTTTTATTGTTTATCAAAAATTTCCTTTTCGACAATTTCAGCAATAATATGGCCAATTAAAATGTGAGATTCTTGAATACGAGGTGTATCTTCTGAAGGAATCCTTATCATATACTTACAAATATCTCTCATCTTACCGCCACTAGACCCACTAAAACCAACCGTAATCATTCTTTTTTCATTTGCCATTTCTATAGCTTTTATAACATTCTTAGAGTTCCCTGAGGTTGATATTCCAATCAACACATCTCCTTCTTTACCAGAAGCCTCAACCATTCTTGAATAAACTTCGTCATAAGAATAGTCGTTAGCCACTGCAGTTAAAAAAGATGTATTTACATGAAGAGCTTCGGCTGGCAATGGTTTTCTGTCCAAGAAATATCTTCCAGAAAACTCAGCTGAAATATGCTGGGCATCAGCGGCAGACCCTCCATTACCACAGACAAGCAATTTTTTATCGGACTTGAAAGATTTTGTTATTTCATCTGAAATATTTTTAATCAATGACAAAATTTCATTGTTTTCTAAAATCTTATTTTTTGTTTCTATATTTTGCTCAATAGCCTTTTTTATTAACAAGTCTTTATTCATAATGAAGCTACTAAGCTATAAAGCTTGTGGATTATTAAAAATTATCTGGCTTCCTTGGCTTTCAAATCTAAATGGTACATGCAATAAATCTTTTAGCGCTTGCTTTACTTTTTCTTGATTCTCAGGTTTTACAAAAAATAAAATAAACCCTCCTGCCCCCGCTCCACATAACTTTCCGCCTATGGCGCCTGCCTTTATTCCCCTTTCATATATTTCATCAATTTGGTTATTTGAGATTAAATGCGTAAGTCCTCTTTTTAATTTCCAAGACTGGTCCAAAAGTTTACCAAACTCTTCTATTTGGATATTATCATCAACAAGCACCTCTATTGCCTTGTCTACCATAGACTTCATTTGCATTAGCTCATTATACTTATCTGGCGTTTTTTTAATTTGCTCTCCTGCTATTTCAGACGCACTTCTTGAAAATCCGGTAAAAAACAACATCATGTGATCCTGCAAAGATTCCAAACGACTTGGATTCATTATAATAGGTTTTACACTGATTTTTTCAGCTCCCCCAAAAT
>Ga0194131_10008354_pt1 | contig 13502 bp, 12 predicted proteins | sample TA2KigO120mmetaG_FD_148631 | JGI IMG/M metagenome (GOLD analysis project Ga0194131, IMG submission 148631) | Freshwater microbial communities from Lake Tanganyika, Tanzania - TA2015053 Kigoma Offshore 120m | ecosystem: Environmental > Aquatic > Freshwater > Lake | place: Tanzania: Lake... | reverse complement strand
GTGCGGAGGCGATTCCCTGCGACCTTCGGGACGAGCAAGCAACCCGTGGGGCCGTGAAGGAGCTCGTCAGGAATCTTGGCGGTCTCGACATTGTGGTTCATTGTGCGGCCTACGTCGGCACGACGGCGGTGCCTGGCTGGGCAGTTCCGTTCGAACAGCAGACGGTTGCTGCCTGGGATACTGCCATGCGGGTCAACTTAACCTCAGCCTTTGTAATCGTCCAGGAGGCTCGAGAGCCACTGATTCTATCCGGCCATGGATCGGTTATCCTATTTGCTTCCACGTACGGTATGGTTGGGCCAGATATGCGACTTTATGCGGATACCACTGTGGGCCGCCAACCTGCTGGGTACAGCGCGTCGAAAGGGGGGCTTCTACAATTGGTGCGCTACCTGTCAACTGTGCTCGCGCCGAACATCCGCGTCAATGCGATTACGCCAGGTGGAGTCCAGCGCGGTCAACCTGAGGTTTTTCAACAACGGTATGTATCTCGAACCCCATTGGAACGTATGGCGATTGAGGAGGACCTGAAAGGTGCCGTGGCATATTTGGCCAGCGATCTCTCGGCATATGTGACAGGGCACAATCTGGTCGTGGATGGTGGATGGACTGCATGGTGAGAACCATTACGTGCGGCGATCGCCTGATCGGACCAGGCCACCCCTGTTTCATCATCGCCGAGGCAGGGGTCAACCACAATGGGGATCTTCAACTGGCCCGCCGTCTGGTGGACGTGGCCGTCAAGGCGGGCGCTGATGCCGTTAAGTTTCAGGCCTACAAGGCCGATCGGCTGGTCACGCTGAATGCTCCCAAGGCCGACTATCAAGTCAGGGCAACCGGCAGCCTGGAGTCGCAGTTGGAGATGTTGCGTCGGTTGGAACTGTCACCAGAAACTCAGCAGGAATTGATGGAATATGCGCGGGGGAGAGGCATCCTGTTTCTTTCCACGCCTTTTGAAGAAGAGAGTGCGGACCTACTGGATCGCATGGGGGTGCCTGCCTTCAAGATCCCTTCAGGCGAAATTACGAACCTTCCCTTTCTGGCCCACGTTGCACGAAAGGGGAAGCCCATGATTGTGTCAACCGGTATGGCAAGTCTCGGAGAAGTGGAGACAGCCGTCCGGACCATCGAGACTACCGGGAACCATAATGTGGCGTTGCTGCACTGTGTGAGCAATTACCCCGCCAATCCTGTGGATGTGAACCTGCGGGCCATTGAGACCATGACACTGGCCTTCAACTTGCCGGTTGGCTATTCAGACCACACGCTTGGCATCGAAGTCCCGCTCGGCGCGGTTGCCTTGGGTGCCTGCATAGTCGAGAAGCATTTCACACTGGATCGCGCGCTACCGGGGCCCGACCAGCAGGCATCAGCCGAACCTGCCGAACTGGTGGCGCTAGTCGTTGGCATCCGCAAAGTAGAAAAGGCTTTAGGCCACGGGCGCAAGGAGCCGGCTTCAAGCGAAGCCTGTACGGCCGCAGTGGCGAGGAAGAGCCTAGTGGCCGCCAAGCCCATTCTGGCAGGGACCAGGTTGACCGAGGACCTGATTGCAATTAAGCGACCGGGTACCGGCCTGCCGCCCACCTTGCGGACACTGCTTGTTGGACGGATTGCGAAGCAGGATATTCCCGCCGACACTCTTCTCAGCCTGGATATGATCACCTGATGCTTGTCGGTGCCGTCACCGGAGCTCGGTCCGATTATGGCATCTATCGCCCATTGCTACAAGCGATGAGTGATGACTCTTTTTTTGGGCTGCGCCTGTTTGTGACCGGCATGCATCTCTCGCAGGAGTTCGGGCACACAGTGGATACGATTGTGACTGATGGATTCCGGGTAGATGAGCGGGTGGAGATGTTGCTCTCCTCGGATACGCCGGAAGGAATTGCTAAGTCGATGGGGCTCGGAACGATCGGATTCGCCCAGGCCTACGCCCGATGTCGGCCTGATCTGCTGATGGTGTTGGGCGATCGGTTCGAAATGCATGCCGCTGCGCTTGCTGCACTGCCCTTTAAGATTCCAGTAGCGCACATCCATGGGGGGGAACTCACAGAAGGCGCAATCGATGATGCGCTCCGGCATTCGATCACGAAGATGAGTCACCTCCATTTCGTCGCGACAGAGGAATATGGTAGGCGATTGGTTCAGATGGGTGAGGAACCATGGCGTGTCACCGTATGCGGGGCACCGAGTCTCGATAACCTTCGATCGGTCAAGCTGCTCAGCCGGAACGAGCTAGAGGTTAAGCTTGGCATGTCTCTGGAAGGGGCCCCGTTGCTGGTCACGTATCACCCGGTTACGCTAGAATATGAAAGGACGGAATGGCAAGTGGGTGAGTTGCTGGCAGCGCTTCAGCAATTTGATTTTCCGATCGTGTTTACCCTGCCTAATGCCGACACCCATGGACGGGTCATTGCGCAGAAGATCAGGGAGTTTGTCAACGATCGTCCCACGGCGCGCTTCATTAATAGTCTCGGGATACAGATGTATTTCAGCCTGATGGCCTGTGCTCTTGCAATGGTCGGCAATTCGTCCAGTGGGATCGTGGAAGCACCGTCCTTTGTCCTTCCGGTTGTCAATATTGGGACGCGTCAGCGGGGACGCGTACGGGGACCCAATGTCATAGATGTGGGCTATGCCCGCGAGGAAATCATTGAAGGAATAAAAAAAGCTGCCCGCGAGGAGTTCCGTACCTCCTTGAAGGGAATTTTGAATCTGTATGGCAGCGGGAATGCCGCCGGTATTGTTATGGCTCGGCTGAAGGAGGTTACTCTGAACGAGAGGCTAGTCGTCAAGAAATTTTGGGAAGCCTCAAAGTCGGTCGAGAAATGTTGCTAGGCTGGGTACGGTCCATGAATTTTGTAAGGGGAGGGCGGTGGAGAATATTCGCATCATTCCTCGATTAGATATCAAGGGGCCCAACCTAGTGAAGGGAATCCACATGGAGGGGCTCCGGGTCCTGGGCAAGCCGGAGCGCTTTGCACGTCTTTATTACGAGCAGGGAGCGGATGAGCTGCTGTATATGGACGTGGTGGCCAGCCTCTATCAGCGAAACAGCCTGCTGGACATTGTGAGCAGGACTTCCAGAGAGATCTTTATCCCGCTCACTGTGGGCGGTGGACTGAGAACCATCGACGACATTCGCGCAGTGTTGAGGGCCGGTGCAGACAAAGTATCCTTGAACACCGCGGCAATTAACCGGCCCGAACTGATCCGCGAGGCTGCCACACAGTTTGGATCTTCCACCATTGTGGTTTCGATTGAGGCGATCCGGAGACCAGGCGGGAGTTATGAGGCCTACACCGACAACGGCCGGGAGCGGACCGGCGTTGATGCATTCGACTGGGCTGTGCGGGCTGCAGAACTCGGCGCCGGCGAGATCATCATTACCTCCATTGATCGAGAGGGAACCGGAAAGGGGTTCGACCTGGAGCTGACGCGGAGGGTTGCGGAGTCTGTGCCGATCCCTGTCATTGCCTGCGGGGGGGCCGGGACGAGCGAACATATATGTGGCGTCGTGAAGAAGGCTCATGCACAGGCCGTCTGTGTAGCATCAATCCTGCACTACAACGCGCTCAAGGAATTTGGCGAGGAGAACTTCTCCGGCGAAGGCAATACCGAGTACTTGAGAAATCAGCGAGGTTTTACCAAAATTCAGGGTGACCGGTTGCCGCACATCAAGGAGCACCTCAGCCAACAAGGTATTGCCTGTCGCCCCTCTCTCTCATTGGGGGCCTATGCCTGATCGCCCCGGTCCGACCGTTGCCATTGTTGATTATGGGTTGGGTAATCTGTTCAGCGTGAAGCACGCCTGTGAACAGGCAGGGCTGCGAGCGCAGATTACGAATTCCAAACGAGATATCCTTGCGGCTGCCGCTGTGGTCTTGCCAGGGGTGGGAGCATTCGGAGTAGCTATGGAGACCCTGACGAAGTTGGATCTCGTCGGATGCCTGCAGGAGGTAGCAGGCTCCGGGAAGGCGTTGTTGGGGATCTGCCTTGGGATGCAGTTGCTCATGACCGAGAGTTACGAATTCGGCCGCCACAGAGGCTTGGGCCTCATCGGCGGGACGGTCGAGCGGCTGCCTGTTTCCAGAGAGGTACCGCCTGGCGTCAAAATCCCTCAAGTCGGCTGGAACAAGATCTATGCGGCATGCGGTGATTCATCCCGACCAGGCAGCCAGGTACATCCCCCGCGATGGAATGGCACGATACTGGACGGCATCCCAGACGGGGAACACATGTATTTCGTCCACTCCTACTACTGCAGGCCTACTGATGCTCAGGTGGTACTGGCCACCACGCGGTATGGAGAGACCGAGTTCTGCTCGGCCCTAAGCTGGCGGAACGTCTCTGCCTGCCAATTTCATCCCGAGCGAAGCGGTCCCCAGGGGATTCATCTCTATAAAAATCTGGCGATGTTGATCAGTCAATCTATGCCGGAGGCACAAGGTGTCCGATAAGCTCAAAGCCAAATACGGATTGTCCCAGGAAGTCATCTTCTGCCGGAAATGCGTGATGTCAAACCAGCGTCCCTCCTCCTCTGTCGAGTTCAAGCATGAAAAGGACCGGCGCCACACCACGCTGCGTCTGAACGAGAAAGAGGTCTGCGACGCCTGTCTGGTTGCTGAGCGCAAGGAATGCATCGACTGGAAGCAGCGGGAAAGCGAATTGCTACAGTTGCTGGACAAACACCGTCGCACCGACGGGTACTACGACTGCATCGTCCCGGGAAGCGGCGGGAAGGATAGTGTTTATGCCTCGCACATCCTCAAGTATAAGTATGGGATGCACCCATTGACCGTGACGTGGCCGCCTATCCTCTACACGGATATCGGATTGAAAAACTTCCGCAACTGGATCGAGGTGGGTGGCTTCGACAACGTGACCTTCAAGCCCAATGGAAGAACGCACCGGCTGCTCACGCGCCTCGCGATCGAGAACTTACTCCACCCGTTCCAGACCTTCATCCTCGGCCAGAAAAACCTAGCTCCAAAATTGGCTTTGAAATTCCGCGTTCCCCTCATTTTCTTCGGCGAACACGAAGCCGAATACGGGAATCCGATTGCCGAGACAGCCAGTTCATTGCGTGACAAATCCTACTTCGTAATGAAAGACCTGTCTGAAATTTGCTTGGGCGGCGCGCCCATCCAGGAACTCATGGAACGGCACCAAGTTCCCCTCAGCGACCTTCTTGCCTACCTTCCGGCTGATTACAAGGAGCTCGATCAGTCGAATATCGAGGTGCGGTACCTGGGCTATTATCTCAAGTGGACACCTCAAGAATGCTATTATTACGCGGTCGAGCATGCTGGTTTTGAGGCTAACCCAGTTCGTACCGAAGGTACCTACAGTAAGTACAACAGTCTCGACGACAAGATCGATGGATTCCATTACTATACGACTTACATTAAATTTGGGCTCGGACGGGCCAGTTACGATGCCTCCCAGGAGATCAGAAACAAGCATCTGACCAGGGAAGAGGGCGTTGCCTTAGTGCGTCGATTCGACGGAGAGTTTCCGGAAAAATACTTCCATGAGGTGATGGAATACATCGGCATGAAGCCGGAGCGATTCCTCGAACTCCGCGATCAATTTCGGTCTCCGCATCTCTGGACCAAAGAAAGCGGCGAGTGGCGGCTCAGACACCGGGTGTCCTGACAAACCGCCAATACCCCACTCGAATGCCTTCTCTTACGGACTGATCCCATGACATCCGATCTCGCCTCCTTCTGCGTCAGCCCTAGCAGCACTCTGCGCGAAGCCATTGCTTGTATTGAGCGAACCAACCGTGCGACGGCCCTGGTTGTGGACGAAAGCCAGAGGCTGAAGGACATCATCACCGACGGTGACATACGCCGCGCAATCCTGGCCGGCCTCGATCTGGATACTCCGGTCGGCACGTTACAGAAGCGCCGAGTCCATTCCGTGTATCCTGAACCGGTGACGGCCACAGTAGGGACAGAGCCGGAAGTCTTGCTGCGCCTCATGCAGGAGCGCGCTGTGCGCCAGATTCCGCTTCTGGATAAGCGCTCGCGGGTGGTGAAGCTCGTCTTTCTAAGCGACTTCCTGCCTGACGAAACGTGGCCTCTTCAGACCGTGGTCATGGCGGGCGGCTACGGAAACCGGATGCGTCCTCTGACGGACAAAGTCCCCAAGCCGATGTTGCCGATCAGCGACAAACCCCTGTTGGAGCACATCCTCCAGCAATTCCGCGTCGCAGGGATTCGGTCTGTCAACCTCACGACCCATTATAAGGGTGATGTGATCGCGCGATACTTTGGAGATGGACGTGAATTCGGCGTCCAACTGAATTATGTGCAGGAGGATCAGCCGTTAGGGACAGCTGGCTCGCTCAGCTTCTTGGGTGAGACGGAAGGGCCTCTGCTGGTCATCAACGGCGACATCCTGACCCAAGTGGATTTTCGTGCATTCCTGGATTTCCACCGGGATACCAAAGCGGACATGACGGTGGGAATCCGGCTGTATGAGCTCTGCGTCCCCTACGGAGTTATCGAGACCGATGGGATTCACATTACCGGCATCGTGGAAAAGCCGACATTAAAGCATTTCATCAACGGCGGCATCTACCTCTTGAATCAGAATATGCGGCGCTACATTCCCAAGGGACAGCATTTTGATATGCCGGACCTGATCAAACAGTTGATCGCAGAAGGCCATCGCGTCGTCAGCTTCCCCATCCATGAATATTGGTTGGACATCGGGCATCACGAGGACTACGAACAGGCGCAGGAAGATGCGAAACAGGGGAAGATCCAGAAATGAATTGGACGGGCAAAAAAGTCCTGGTGACGGGTGCGGGTGGCTTCATCGGCAGTCACCTGACCGATCGTCTGCTGGAGCTGGGGGCCCATTGCCGGGCCATGGTCCGTTACAACTCTGCCGGTTCGCGCGGTTGGCTCGATGAAATCGCGAGCCAGGACGGCCGGCTGGAGGTCGTCGCAGGAGATGTCTGCGACCGGGACAGCGTGGCGAGAGCCGTGCAAGGCGTGGATGTGGTTTTTCATCTGGCAGCCTTGATCGGAATCCCTTATTCGTATGAAGCGCCAGCTTCTTACGTGCGAACCAATGTCGAAGGGACGTTGAATGTTCTCAGGGTTGCTCACGAACACAACGTGGAACGGGTGGTGCATACATCCACGAGCGAGGTCTATGGTACAGCCCGCTATGTGCCCATTGATGAAGAACATCCGCTCCGGGCCCAATCGCCCTATGCCGCGACCAAGATCGCCGCCGACCAGTTGGCGCTATCTTTTGAGCGTTCGTTCCGGTTGCCCGTGGTCGTCGTCCGTCCATTCAATACATACGGGCCCCGCCAGTCGGCCCGTGCGGTAATTCCGACGATCATCTCACAATGTCTGACCGGCGGGGTGGTTAGGCTGGGCCACCTCACACCGACCCGTGACCTGAATTACGTGGCTGACACTGTAGAGGGATTCCTCCTTGCAGCGCAGTGTGCGAAGGCGGTTGGACAGGTGATTAACATCGGCACGGGAACAGAAATTGCGATCGGAGACCTCGCGCGCAAGATTGCTGGTCTAATGGGTGCGAGCGTGGACATCGAATTCGAAGCGCAACGAGCCCGACCGGACAATAGCGAAGTGGAGCGGCTGTGTGCTTCGACCCATCGGGCCAAGGAACTGCTGGGGTGGGCCCAGCGGCATACGTTAGAAGACGGGCTGCGTCGCACAATTGAATGGATACGAGGGCACTCCGCTTATTACAGGCCCTGCGGCTACGCAATTTGAGAGTTTCTATCCATAAATAGGGTTCGATAGCTGGGTAAGACACTGATAGAAGAGGGAGTTTTGAGAGGGAAACTTGGAAAATCTCTCATTCATCCTCTTAAGAGAATCAGAATACTAATCTGGGGATATGTGCAAAGAAAGTCCTAGAAAGTGGTGAACGGATAAGAGAGCCCTCTGTGCCAACATACTTGAGACACCGACCCCACTTGAGTTTACTGTAGAGGGCGGGGAGGAGATGACGCATGAAATGTTACCTTTGTGGGACGGAAAACCTTTCGCAATTGACGGCTGAGCTTCGCAGTGGGCCAGGAGTTGTTTTACATTGCAAAGACTGTGATATCGGTATGCTCCAGACAGTACATAGTAATCTGCAGAAGTATTATGATGAACAATATCACAAGAGCCATGGTCCACGGCTCGACCGGTCCTCCAACTATGAAGAGATTTTTGACTCGTATGTCAACTACCAAACACAACGTGTGGAGTTACTAAAGCCCTGGTTGAAGCCCGGTGCGCGATTGCTAGATGTAGGGTGCGAAACGGGACATTTTCTCTACAATGTTAGGAATTTTGTTAAGAAGGTTGTTGGTGTCGACTATGATTCTGGCGCAGCGGCTTTTGCTGCCAAGATCTGTCAGTGCGAAACTTTCTGGGGCAAGCTAGACCAAGCTGGGTTAGCACCAGCTTCATTTGACGTTGTTTGCGCTTTGCAGACGATGGAACATGTTGAGGATCCCATCGCGTTCGCTGCTATGTTGGGCAAGTACCTTAAACCCGATGGGATAGTTTACATTGAGGTTCCAAGCCTATCGGATCCCCTGCGAGTAGTCTACGATATTCCAGCATTCCGCAGTTTCTATTTTCATGAGGCACATCTATATTATTTCAGCGCGCGCTCTTTAATGACGGTTATGAACAAGGCGGGATTCACCGGAAACACCTACTTCGTTCAAGATTACAATTTCATGAACCATCTTCACTGGATTTTTAAAGGTAAGCCTCAACCTTCATGCCACGACGGACTTGGCAATCCGAGGCTCCCCATGGCAAGTGATTGTGCTCAAGAATTGCGGCGAGATCTTGAAGATTGGGTCAAAGCTGTAGGAAAACAATACCAGACTATTTTAGAAAAACATGGAGCCACGGCAAATATCTCGTTTATCGGTCGGATATCTCGATGCTAACCCACGGCTACGGATCTTACAGTTCTCAGAAACTGCTCTTTTGATCATTCTGGTTCGTTATGGGAAATAGAAACTTGGCTCAAATTGTGCCGAAAGTTGTGCATATCGTCCATTGCATAGACGCTGAGGGCCCCCTGTATGAAAGCCTAGATGCCAAGTTCGATCGTCTCCAAAATATACTAGGTATCACTGGAATTGAACACACCAAAGACAACCTCGATAAGTTAATTTCTGGAGAGATTGATATAGGCTGTAAGAATGACTTGGTTCGACAGGTGTTTTCTTCACACCTTTCGCAATATATGGATACCTGGGATAAGCTGGACGCAATGCTTGCACATGCCATGTCCGAGGCCTTTCGCATGAAAGTAACGGATTCATTTGGGGGACCTTATTTATATAATTGGTTCTGTGTCGATCATGTCGGTTACGATGCAAATCCTCGTCGGCGCTCTCTGGGCTATCATGTAATCTTCGACCATTACCGAGATTTGCTGAAGCAGCAAGATGGGTTCCAAGACGGATTACACTGGCATTTTCATCCTATGTCCATCTATCGGGAGGCGCATCGGTGCGGGACCTCCCTCATTAACTCTCCGCACGTGTTCGAGACGCTGACGCGTCGGATCATTGAGCGGCGTTGGTTCCCCTCATGTGTGCGGGCCGGATTCCAGACCGAGCGACCGGATATCCATTGGTTCTTGGAACAGTATATCCCGTTCGACTTCTCTAACACCTCCACTGAAGACATGGTAGAACTCGAAATGCAGGCGGATCTTGCGTATGGCCGTTTTAGTGATTGGCGTCTTGCTCCGAAAGACTGGGGTGTTTACAATCCGTCGCATGACAATTATCAAATCCCGGGTCAGTGTAGGCGGTGGATTGCCCGTGCGCTCAACGTGCTGAACCGATTTGCCGGTATCAATAAGCATGAGGTCGAAAAAGCATTTGTTCACGCTCAGAGAGGTGAGCCGACACTCTTAGCCATCGCAAGCCACGATTTCCGCGATCTGACGACGGAGGTTACTCACTTCCGAAACCTCCTTTTAGAAGTCAAGGCCAGATACCCTAATGTCAAGTTCAAGTTCTGCGAAGCTGGGGAAGCGTTTCGCGCGGTAGCTTATAGGGATATCACTGACTCTTCGCTCGAGCTTAAGCTCGAACTGCACAGAGACGTTAGTGGCAAGCCACGTTTTCTAGCTATTGAGACGGTGCAGGGCCAGGTGTTTGGACCCCAGCCGTTTCTAGCTATAAAAACAAGGTCGCAGCGCTTCATTCATGGCAATCTCGATTTTGGCACTGATCTCAAGTCGTGGCACTATGTCTTCGATGCGGAGACCGTTTTGCCTGACGATGTTGCGGCTGTCGGCGTGGGAGCCAACGACCGATATGGCAATACTTTTGTGGAGGTCATTCAGTAAAAAGAGAAGCTCGAATATGAGTAATTCTTCTGATTGATATTCCACAACGTTCATCTTTTCGTGAGGCCAGTCTTTTATCCCCCGGCGTGCTGCTAAATAGCCGAGGAAATGGATAGGCGACATTATGGCCGATGTAGTGGTGACAGGGGCATCAGGGTTTATTGGTAGAGCCGTATGCATTGAGTTGGTGCAGAGGGGCCACACTGTGTACGCTATTAGCCGGACTAAGGTTGTAGAGATTGCCAGAGTGAAGAACGTTTACGTTGATGCCTATGATAGATTTCATGGGCCTGACCAAGCCATTTGTATCCATCTGGCTGGGGTCAGCAGAGCAAGTACGTCGTCGGGAGTTCAGACTGTGTTGAAGGAGGCCGTCATTCTTGCTCGCTGTATCGTGAACTCGCGTGTTTCTCGTGTGGTGTTTGCATCGAGCGCGTTAGTCTACGGTGATGCTCAAACATGGCCTAGACGTGAGGACGAACCGGTGAACCCTCGCAGTCCCTATGCGGTGGTCAAGCGGGCGGTCGAAGAGGTCTTTCTTGCGCACGGGCACGTCGTGGCCCGGATCGCCAATACGTACGGGGTCGGAATGTCCACGACAAACGTACTGTCCGATCTTCTCCGGCAGATCCCCGGCGAGGGAGAGGTGCGGGTGCGCGATACCGCCCCAGTCCGTGACTACATCCATGTCCGAGACATTGCTCGCGGTTTGGCCGACCTCGCGCTCGGCGCAAGCGAGGGCATCTACAACCTGGGGACGGGTATCGGGACGAGCGTCGGCGAACTGGCTGCGTTGCTGCTGATGCAGGCAGGTGAAGAAGCTCGGCAAGTTGTCCCCCTGGTTCACGGTGACCGGCCTTCATGGCTTGTCCTTGATCCAAGCAGAATGAAAACGACATTCGGCTGGGAACCCACGGTCAGTCTCCTGCAGGGACTCAAGGACCTCTTGAATCGCCGAGATCACGTCTTGGCGGGATGAGAACCGGCTCGGCGCGACGTCGAACCTCCCAAGACCGTTTCGCGCAGCACGCGCCATAACCTCCAACGAATAGCGGGTATCGAAACTATGAAAGTGCTTTCTGTCTATCCGTACACACATCTCTCATCAAGCGCGTTGGTCATCGACGGGGAGGTGGTAGCGGCAGCGGCTGAGGAGCGGTTCAACCGGGAAAAAATGAGCACCAAGTTCCCCGTACAATCCGCTCGCTGGTGCCTGGAATCACAGAGCCTGAGCTGGTCCGACCTCGATGTGATCGCGGTTCCGTGGAATCCCATGCACAACGTCAATTGGGCCACCAGGCGGTGGGTGTCGGATATGACGTGGCGAGGGGAGATGCTCTCCCACGTGCCGATTCAGATCATGCGGGCCATGGATGGACCCGTCGCGCCGGATATGGAAGTGAGCTTCGGCAGTGTGCGGATCGTCTATCTCAATCACCACGAATGCCATGCCGCAAACGGATTCTTTCTCTCCCCTTTCGAGCGAGCGGATATTCTGACGATCGATGGCCATGGGGAACACGACACGTGCTTGGTGGGAGTCGGAGAGGGTGCTCGTATCGAGCGGCGGGGTAGCGTGCACTATCCTCACTCGCTGGGGCTCTTCTACGGCACGTTCACAGACTACCTCGGGTTCCGGCCGGACGTCGACGAATGGAAGGCGATGGCGCTGTCCTCGTTCTCCGAAAAGCCGAATCACTATGATGAACTGCTCCGCCCGCTGGTGAAGTTGACGGAAGACGGGTTCGAGCTGGATTTGAGTTACTTCGACTTCTACACGTTTGACCGTCGCCCCCATTTCTTCAGTCCGAAGCTCGTCGAGTTGATCGGTCCGCCGCGGCGATCCGGCGACGCCGTCACAGAGCGTCATTATGAAATCGCGGGGGCTATGCAGCGGGTGTTCGTCGAAGCTGCAAGGCACATGCTGAGCGTGACAAAGCGCCTGGGAGATGGGAGCGGCAACATCGTGCTCTCGGGTGGGGCCGCGATGAACTGCGTCTTCAACGGGCTACTCGACGGGTGGGACGTATATAGAGATAGCCATATTTCTTCGTCGCCCGACGATTCGGGTGTATCCGTCGGGGCGGCGTTGCTCGCGCATTATCGGTCGGCCGATCGTCCGCGACGCACGGTGACCGACCTGAGGCACAATTTCTGGGGCCCGTCCTTCTCCGACGAGGCCATCAAGGAAACACTCCGTCGTTTCAAGATCAAGGCCACTCAGCCGTCGGATCAGGTCGGTGAAGTGGCGAGGGCTCTGTCCGAGGGACAGTTGGTAGGCTGGTTCCAGGGGGCAATGGAATTCGGCCATCGGGCTCTCGGAAACAGGTCCATCCTGGCTGATCCCCGTGACAAGGCGACCAAAGACAGGGTGAATTCTGCCGTCAAATACCGGGAGTCGTTTCGGCCGTTCGCGCCGGCGGTACTGGCGGAACGAGCAGAGGAATTGTTCGAGTTGCGCCGGGGGAGACGGGTCCGCTTCATGGAGCGCGTCGCCTTTGTGAAACAGCAGTGGCGGAGTCGCTTGGGCGCCGTTACCCATGTAGACGGGACCGCCAGGCTCCAGACCGTCGAACGAGATGTCAATCCCAAATTTTATGATGTGATCAAAGCCTTCGAGAAGCTGACCGGAGTGCCGGTTCTGCTCAATACCTCCTTTAATTTGAACGGAGAACCCATCGTCTGCACGCCCGAACACGCAATTCGTACCTTCTATTCGTGTGGGTTGGATATTCTTGTCATGGGTCCCTACGTAATTCGAAAAAGTTAGCGCTCACGATTTGGCAGGCAAGAGGTATCCGTGGTTCCCAAGGCATTTGTTGCAGAAGTGTATCGACGCATGAACGTAGTCGGTAAGCCCCAACCGGGCGTTGAAAAGCCCAGGACTGTGAACGAATATTTTGAGAGCCAGCCGTTTCTGTGGCACGCATTGAACCTTAACTATCGTCACCGCCTTCCCAAGAATCTGGATGCGGCCATCTTAGACATCGGATGTGGCCCGGGCCATTTTCTCGCCGCTTGCACCAAATGGGGATGCTGGATTCAAGCGCGAAGTGCAACACCTGAGCGAAAGACCTCCGCAGGGGTTTGAAAGTGAAGGACTCGTCTGGGCCGATGATTGAGCCAGCGCT
>Ga0194131_10008353_pt1 | contig 13502 bp, 8 predicted proteins | sample TA2KigO120mmetaG_FD_148631 | JGI IMG/M metagenome (GOLD analysis project Ga0194131, IMG submission 148631) | Freshwater microbial communities from Lake Tanganyika, Tanzania - TA2015053 Kigoma Offshore 120m | ecosystem: Environmental > Aquatic > Freshwater > Lake | place: Tanzania: Lake... | reverse complement strand
CCGATGAGTGACACGATTGTCGGCTTTCGGACGCGCGATGACACCGCGCGGACTGTGACGGCGTTTCCCATCAACAGTGAAGGTCTCTACCGCACGCTCGCGAATGCGGAGCGGGATGCCGTGGCGCAGGTGATTCACGAGGGCCCGGAGCCCGTCCTCGTCCGCTATCAAGTGTGCGGGTGCGGCGGCTATGTCTCGGTGCTCGACATCTATCGCACCGATAGAACACGTCGCTGAGTTGTCTCGCGACGTTGGTTCTGGTGCGATACGTGTCGTCCTGGTGCGGGAGAACCGCCGACACGTAGCGAGGGCTGACGAGGCAATTCAGCCGCGTTGCCCGCATTAGAATTGGCGCAAAACCTCGGCTAGCATCTACCCTGCGTAAGCCTATTGCTCCGAAGTAGCTCAGCAACGAGAATCCCCCGTATGACCTCCCCTGTCCACTCGATCTTCCAAACTGACTCCACGCGAAGCTGCCTGCGGAGGAGAAGCTCGTTCGGGCTCGTTATGCTGAGGCGGGGCTGTCCAAGTGATCCGCGCACCGGGCGGGCCGAGCCTCTCATTCCCCCGCTTCCGCCCCAGGCAAGTTGAGGCCACAACTCAAGCCGCCATAGACAGTCATCTATGCGATTCTCTGAGGCAGACTCCGCTTGGCACCCGATTCCATCCTGGGCACGCTACTTGACCCAGTGCGGATTCGCGTGGGCGGAGGGTGGGGGGAGGCGCCGAATCGGGATCATCTCCATGCCTTGCGAGTCCGCCGGCGCCGGCCTAGTGACGCTTGGCGCCATCCGATACCGCCTTACGCTGGCCGACGCCAACGACGCGCTGTCGCACTTCGAACGGATCGAGAGGCTTGCGGCCCGGCACGACGGCGAGACCTTCCTGCGCCATCAGTCGATGAAAGGGCGCTTCCGCCTGGATGGAAAGGATCAGAGAGGCTTCGTCTGGGTCCGCCAGGAACAAAGGGGCGGGGCTGACAGGTCGGCCCAAAGCGGACCGCCCCGCATCGCCATTCACGCAGGAAACGCAGCCGCATGGCGATTGGAGAAGGAAGCGCCAGCAGCGACGGTGCGCGGCGCCGAACTTCCGCACCGCCGATTTTACGAGGAGCTGATCGACGGCGCCGCCGCGCCGCTGGAGATCAATCTCGCGCGATCCGACTCTGCGACCTGCCTTGCGGGCCGCGTCGCCGGCGAGTCCGTGTCGCGAGCCGCCTTTTCCGCGATACGTCTTGAGTGCAGCGACCGGACTGCAGACCTCGCTGAACTGCTCACCGTGCACCGCTGGTCGCCCGACACCGTTTCCCGCGTCACCTTCTTCAATTCCCGAACGCGACAGCTTGACCGGGACACCGGGTTCACAAGCCTAGTTGTGGCTGACGGGGACTCAGCCTTCCTCAGAGCAGTCGATGCACCCGAGTTCAAGCAGAGCGACGTCATCGGCGTCATCCACCGCGCCGTTGAACGAGACACACTTGAATCAATCGGCACGAAGCTCGCCGACCTCTCGCAATGGTATGTGGCGGATGCCGAGATGCTCGATCGCATCTCGCCGCCCCCGCCCGGCATCACCGTCTCGGTTCTGCAACGGAGTCAGACGTGACCGTCACGGCCTCTCAGGTGTTCTCGTTTCTCGAACAGCACTCGACCTGTTCGATCGACAGACGCGAAATCCACTCCAGCGTCTTCAGCGTGCTTCGGAAGAGCGTTCGCCTGATTGTCGTCAGGCTTCATGAGGACGGTGACGACGAAGCACAGGAGACAGCCGACCGGCTCCGCAGTCTTCTCTCAGAATGGCTGACCGTCCCTGTTCCGTTCGACGATGCACTCCTCGAGTCCGTGTCCGCTCTCGGCGACGCCGACGCGGTCGAGAGAAGATGGGGCTACGAGATCCGCGCCGCCTATGACGACGCCTGCGGTGCGGCGCGACTCCTCCAGCGCGTCGAGAGTCCCGCCCGAGCGGAAGTCCGAAACACCGTGCGTCAGCTCCAGGGTCTTGGCACCGCCTGGAAAATCTACTGCCATCGGAGAGCGCGCCCGTATTTTGAATCGATCTTCGCGGACCACCCGCTCCCGGCCGACGTCTTCCTTCATTCGGTCAAAGACTATCGCGAGGCCGAACCCTTCGACGTGTTGGTCAAGGTGGGGCCGCTTCGTTCAAAAGGTTGGGGCTCGGCGCCGGATGCAATCCTCAGCGCGCCCCGCTTTGCGGACATGGTCCAGATTGTCTGGTCCGGCTGCGGCGACGAAGACGACTTCGGTTACGACCCCGCCGGCATCATCGGCGGCGTCGCCGGCGCACCGGCTTCAAGCGCCGGAGCCGACCGCGCCGGCGCTCGCACGATCCGCTGGAGGCGGGATGTCATCAAGGTTGGAGACGCCGCTGACATCGCGGCGGCGATTGCGGACGACGATGAACTCAGGCTCTTCTACGCCTTGGGCCGGGTCGCAGAAGTGCGGCGTGCGACGCTCCTTGAAATCGACGACGAGGATGGAGTCCTCTATCCGCCGCACTCACAAGTCTCAACCTTCGACCCGGCACCCGACGCGGACGAGCCGATCGGCTATTGCCTGCCAGGCGAGACGCTTTCCGAGGGCATGTACCTGATCTGGCCGCTCCTTGGCGCCGCAGACTTGGGAGCCATCCGCGCCTGCGAGGGGCACTACAGCCGCATCTGGAAGGAGCGACTGAGAGACGAGGTGCGGCGGGCGCCTGACGACCTCGTGCGGCGGTTGCGGGCCGCGGGCATCGAACTTCGGAATCTTCGCTCATGCGTCAGGCAGTGGTGTCGCCCGCCATCGACGGTCATCCACGCCCCGCAACAGCGACGCCACTTCGAAACGCTCGTACGCGTGCTCGGAATCGACCACGATGCAGCACCGGACAAACGCACGTTGCGCCATCCCTGGTGGGAATACGCATGGTCGGAGGTCGGCCACGCGCGCGGCGAGGCGATTCAAACGGGCATCCAGGAGCATGAAATCGTCGACGAACAGCTCTTTGTGATCCTGAACGACCTGCTGCCCGACATTCGGCGCCGCGCCGCGGAGGAGCCGATTTTCGAGCTGGAGATTCCCGACGGCAGGGACCTGACCGGCGCGGTGCGCTTTTACAAGATTCGCTCGATTGAGGACGGCTTCCTCGTGCCGGAAACGATGCTGAAAGTCATTTGCGACCTGGACACGGTCGAGCAATGGCGCGTCTGATCCCGTCGTTCTTCGACGACCGCACGCCCTTGGGCGAGCGCGACGTGTTCAACATGCTCGCCGCCGGCCCAGACGATTGGGTGGCGCTGCATTCCCTTGACTTGGCCCCGTGGAATCGCGGCCTGCGGACGGAGATCGACTTCGTTGTCATCGTCCCCGATACGGGCGTGCTTTGCCTTGAAGTCAAGTCTCACGATTCCATTTCATTCGAAAATGGCCAATGGCATCCGCTCGAGATAAAGCGCTCGCCATTCAAGCAGGCGTCCGACGGCCGCCACACGTTTTACCGCCGTCTGCGCGAGCTGGCCCCGCAATTTCACCACGTGCCGGTCGTCCATTGCTGCATCTTCACGCACGCGCGTTTTGACCTGACGCCGAATCTCTCTGTCCCTTCACGCGAACTCATGGATGCCCGCGTGTTTCGGACGTTTGCCAGCGGAGAGGGTTTCTGCGCCGACCTGAAAACCCGGATGCGCAGCAGCATCGATGCCGAAGACAGCCTTCATCCGCTCGAACGAGCGCTCTCGGCCATGCAGATCGAAAGCGTCGTCGGCATCTGCCTGCCAGTTCAAAAGCGCCGACCCGGCGCGCGCGAGGACATTCAGAAGCGTGAACAGGACATCGAGCGCCTTCTTCGCGTTCAGCAGAAGCCGGTCCTTGAGCTGGCCGCACTGAACGATCGCGTTGTGGTCGGCGGCGCCGCCGGCACGGGAAAGACGCTGATTGCAATGGAGGTCGCACGTCGCGCCGCCGAAAAAGGGCGGCGCACGGGCCTCGTCTGCTTCAACCAGCTTGTCGGCGACTGGATGCGAGAGCAGATTCATCGCGGAGGAGCGCCGCCGCCCAATCTGATCGCGGGCCGAGCGATTCGAATCATGGCCGAGATGACCGGCGTCACCATTCCCAAGGACCCGTCGCTGCGGTATTGGGACCACGAGTTGCCAGAGCAACTCGAGGAGCGCCTAACCGATCCCGAATTCCGGGTTGCCGCGCAGGTCGACTATCTCGTGGTTGACGAAGCCCAGGACCTGCTGGCAAGGCCGACCCTATGGGAGTGCCTGACGCGATTCCTCAACGGGGGTGTGGCCGGCGGCTCCTACTGCCTGTTCGGAGACTTTGAGAATCAGGTTCTCGGTGAACAGCAGTCGATGGACGAGGCGCTCGCCGCCATCCGCGCGGCCGGAAAACCTGCGACCTATCGTCTTTCTGAAAACTGCCGCAACTATAGAATTGTCGGAGAATCCGCGGTGCGTCTCAGCGGCTTTGCCAAGGATGTCTATTCGGGGTACATGCGCTCCGGCGGCGGACTTCAGAATTACGACATCTTCTTCTATGCGAACGAGCGCGAGCAACAGGCACAGCTTGCGCGGTGGCTCAAGGAATTCAAATCCCGAGGATACAAGCCTAGCGAGATCACCATTCTCTCCTTTCGCACGTCCGACGACTGCGCAGCCGCGCGCCTCGCCGCGACAGGCTTTAAGTTACGGCCGGCGTGGCAACACGCGGCAGACTGCACCGCCTACACCTCTGTGCAGGCATTCAAGGGCCTGGAAAACAAGGTGATTGTTCTCACCGACGTCGTTCTGGGCGAGCCGCATTTTCACCGGCACCTTTTTTATACAGGGATGACGCGGTCAAACGAATCCGTGCGCGTCTCCTGCGATAAGCGCTCGCAGCAGACGCTCGCCAGCTGGCTGACTTAAGAAGGGGGAACACATGTCCGAGAGGTCTCAGCTCATCGACTGGATTCGCGGGGAAATCGTCGGCCCGTCGCGCCCGATCACCGACGTCGAGGTCATTGAGTTTCAGGGCGAGGACTTCAACGACGCGACTGCGATGCGGAGCGGTCCCCTGGCTTGGCGTCCCGATCCCAACGCGCCCGCCCAAGAAATCCTTTACTACCAGCGCGAAACCCCGCACCGCAAATATGGCGCGGGCGTCCTTCATCCCGGCCCGCAGCTCGTCCCCGCTCCCGACCAGGTTGCGGCTGAAGCACAGGTCGCGGCGGATGCGGCCGACACGATGGGGATCGAACCCGACACCGACGATCTTCAGGAGGGCGCCGTCGATGAGGAAGAGGATGACCGCGGCGAGGGCGACGACGCGGACGCATCTGACGATTTCGAGGTGACGAGTCCTGACATCCGTCACCCCTCCACGATCGGCATCTCTTTCTGTGTCCGCCTCAACGCCGACGACCGGATCATTGTCCGCCTGCCGCAGAGCAAGAGGCTTTTCTGGCAAGAGCCGACAGACCCGGAATTCCAGTTGAACGGTCGTTACGAATCCTGCACACGCCGATGGACCGACGACGAAGGACGTCCCAAGGACGCGCCGGTGTGGCGGCGCGTTCCGGCCGTCCTGCCTGACACCGCGATCCCGATTGAAAGCAGCGATCTTGTTCACGGCCGCGTCCTTCACCATGCCGTGCCAATGCCGGCTGGATCACTTCTCGCGCTGCAGCTCGACGTGTTTCCGCGCCGCGTCCGAAACCAGAACGGCCTTTGGTTGCTGACGGTGGTGCTGCGCAACATGAGCCAGCCGGTGCGAGGCCGCGACGCTCGCGAGGCCGCGCTCTATCAGTCATATTTCGAGGTTGTGGCCGAGCGGGGCCAACTGGAGAAGTATCCCGAGAGTCAGCGCCCGTTTGACCAGCTCGACGCCGAGGAGCAGTCGCTCTCTCTCCTCTACCGGGAGTCAGCGACCTGGGGAATCGGGCACGGATGCGCAGCCGGCTGGGACACGGAACCCGGTCAATCGCCGACGTTGCTCTATGCCGATGTCATGCCTGCGGTGCAAACAGCGAGCATGACGCCCGACATCAAGGATGCGCACGGCCATGCGGTCCAGCTCTCGATGCGGGCGCTCGCCTCCCTGCCTAACGACGGACACACGGGCGCATGGCACACGCTCGACAACGTGGCAGCGGAGTACGGCAACTGGATTCAGGCGAGGCGCGCTGAGCTGAACGGCTTGCCGGTGCACCTCAGAGCCGTCGCCGACCGCCATCTCGCCGCTGCAGCGGCCTGCCTCAACCGCATTAACTCCGGAATCGAGATTCTGAGAACAGACGAACGCGCCCGGATGGCATTCCGGCTCGCGAATCTAGCGATGCTCCTCCAGCAGATTGCGACCAAACAACTCGCGAGACGTCCGCTGCACTGGAATCAGGCCGCTCAAGTGATCGCTCCCCAAGGAGCCCACGACTCTCCCTGGAGCGTCTACGCGCAGAACCGGGAAGACAACGGCCGCCTCGGGTCGTGGCGCGCGTTTCAGATTGCGTTTCTCTTGATGTCCCTCAGCGGCACCAGCCAAGCCAACTCTGCTGACCGTGACATCGTCGACCTGATCTGGTTTCCAACCGGCGGCGGTAAGACGGAAGCGTACCTCGCCGTCATGGCCTTCTACATGTTCCACCAGCGCCTGCTAATGGCCAATGCCGGCGCAGAGCCCGCCCGCGACGGCACGAACGTTCTGATGCGTTACACGTTGCGCATGCTGACCACGCAACAATTCCAGCGCGCCGCAAGCCTGATTTGCGCGATGGAGTGTTTGCGCCGCCAGCCGGCCCTGCACGGCATCGCGAAGATCCCCGGACGCCGCTTTTCGCTCGGGCTCTGGATCGGCGGCAGCGCATCACCGAACAGAATCGCGCAGGCAAGAACCGAATTGGCGGCGTTCCGTGGGGAGCGCGGCAGCGGGAACCCGCTGATCCTGACCGAGTGCCCGTGGTGCCGCGCCGAAATCGGCAGGTTCGACGGCCCCAAACCGCAGGGGATGAAAAAAAACCAATGGAGGGCGCAGCGCCTACGCGGCATTTCCGAGCATCTGGTGGAAGGCCCACTATTGCTGTGTCCGGACGGCGCCTGCGCCTTCGGATCAGAACAGTGGACCGACTGGCTGCCCGTCGAAGTCATCGATGAGCGGATCTATGACAACCCCCCGTCGCTCGTTATCGCAACGGCTGACAAATTCGCGATGATCGCCTTCAGGCCAGAGGCCGGCGCATTGTTCGGGCGAAACGCCGTCGGCGACGCCTTCCGGCAGGTGTCTGTTCCACCTGGACTGATCGTGCAGGACGAACTCCACCTCATCTCCGGGCCGCTCGGGACGATGTACGGGCTCTACGAAGGCATCTTTGAGCGCCTGTGCTCCCAGCGCGTCGGCAACACGTGGATCAAGCCGAAGCTGATCGCCTCCACCGCAACAATCCGTGGCGCCGCAGACCAGGTTTTGGCGCTCTATGCCAGAACGCAAACGCAGCTTTTTCCAAGTCCCGGGCTCCTGATGGGAGACTCGTTTTTCGGCACCTACGCCCGCGGCGAAGACGGACGCCTCTCTCCCGGACGCCTTTATCTCGGCGTTCATGCAAACGACTACGGCTCTGTCCTGACGACGCAGGTCAGGACTTTCTCGTCGGCGTTGTTCCGTCCCCATTCATTCGACGCGGCCCATCGCGACGCGTGGTGGTCGTTGCTGGTCTTCTACAACAGCATCCGCGAGCTCGGTGGCGCGAAGACGCTTTTCGATTCGGACATCCGCTCCCGCCTGAAGTTCATATTCAACAGAGAGAATTTCACGCCACAGAACCGCCGAAACCTGCGCATCGTAGAGGAGCTGACGAGCAGGCTCTCCCAACCCGAAATCGTCGGGATGATGGACACGCTCTCGACCACCTATACCGAACCCGACAACAAGGCGATCGACGCCTGTCTAGCCTCCAACATCATCGAGGTCGGCGTCGACATCGAACGCCTCTCCCTGATGGGCGTCGTCGGGCAGCCCAAGACGACTGCGCAATACATTCAGGTCACCGGACGCGTCGGCCGCCGCTGGTGGGAACGCGCTGGACTCATCCTCACGATCTACAACCCGTCGAAGAGCCGCGACCGGTCGCACTTTGAGCAGTTCCACAGCTACCACCGGCGTCTCTATGAGCGCGTGGAGCCGACATCGGCAACACCCTTTGCCTTGTCCGCGATCCAGCGCGCGCTGCCCGGAGCGCTTATTGCCTGGTCGCGACAGCACAGCGACGCGCCGGTCCAGAACCTCGCAGCCTATGAGCCATCGCTCGACACCGGATACGCGCTTCTGCGGCAGCGCTGCGCGGCCGTCCAGACGCCCGAGGATCAGGCGAGATCGCTCCTCGAACTTGAGCGCGTCAGGAAGGAGCTGGAGGCCAAGTGGGGGCAGAACCCGCTCCAATGGGAGGATTTTCCGCCCTCGCCCGACGGCGAGTACCTGATGCTGTGGCCAGGCCAGTTCGCGACGCTCGTGCAAAAACAACGCGGCGTCGTCGTCCCGAGCAGCATGCGGCAAGTTGACGGCAGCGCCGAACTGAACATCACGCAGGGCTACCTCGCGCCCGCTCCGGCGGCGCAACCGTAAACGGACGAGACGATGGCGCACAAGCAAATCAGACTCGGCCAGATCATCGCGCCGTTCGGCCCCGGCAGCATCTACACCGACCGGCGCGGGACTCCTCACGTTGTCTGCGGCCTCGACCACTGGTTCAAGCGCTGGGACCAGGCGCAAGGCCTGCGGCCCTGTCAGGACCGCGGGGAATTCGAGCGCTTCGAGCCGCGTCTCGCCGCGCTGCTGAGAGTCGACCGCTTCTGCGCGCCGCCCGACTTCCGCACGACGCGCTTCGGTCAGACGCCGCCCCCGAACGCGAATCTCTACACACCCGCTCTCCGGTTTCCCCGCTGGTATCGCAACACCCTCACGGGCGAGATGCGCCGGTTCAACCTGAGCACGCAGCGCATTGACCCCGAGGAGGGCGGCGGCCGATGGATGCCGGTCCGTTTTATCGCCGTCTGTCCTGCGGGACACCTGTGCGAGTTTCCGTGGAAGGAATGGATCGGCTGCACATGTCCCGGCGACGGCAGCCTGAACCTCACAGACCGGGGCGGCTCGGAACTCACCAGCATTCGCATCCAGTGCCGAACCTGTCCCGAAGGATCACCAGGTCGCCAGGGAAAATCACTCGCCAACACAACGAGCAAGCCGGGCGAGGCAGCTGGCGAGCGGAGCGCTTTCCAGAGCGCCGGCATCAATTGCCCCGGTGACCGGCCCTGGCTTGGCGACGGCGCCAGCGAACCCTGCACCCGCCCGCTCGTCGGCGCGCTCATCAACCAGACGAACATCTATTTTCCGAGGATAATCTCCGCCATCCTTCTTCCGGACCTGGAACAGCACGACGACCTCGTGACCGGGATCAGGAACGAAATCGAGCAGGACCCCGGGACGTGCGGGATCGCCCGGACGCTATGGAACATGAACAACCGGACGGGCGCGGTCGCCTTGGTGCAGGTCTCGCTCCAAGGCCGCGGCATCACAAGGCAGTCAACAGACGTCGCCCGCGCCCTCGAAAGTCTTCTCTCGCCGACGGCCACGCTCGTGGCGCACGGACCCGAGCCCGCTACGCCAGAGTCAGAGTTGCTGGCTTTCCGGCGCGCGGAATTCAACGTCCTCCGCGCCGAGGTAAACGACCCCGAGAGAATTCCAAACCTACGCGTGATTCCGTCGCAGGCGCCCGCCGACCTCGCCGGCTGGTTCGAAAGGGTCAATCTCGTCGAACGCCTCCGCGAAACCCGCGTCTTCTATGGCTTCGACCGCCTGCAGCCCATTCCCGCGCCGCTCGCCGGCATGCCGGGTTCTGCGATGGCGCAGCTTTTTCGCGACCCGCCAAACCAACCCCAGGACCGATGGCTCCCAGCGATTGAGGTCTTCGGTGAAGGCATCTATTTCGAGTTGTGTGAGGACCGCATCCGCCAATGGCAGCAGGACAACCGCGCCTGGTTGCAAGAGCGGCTGAGCGATCAATTCCTCTTGCGTCTCCAGGACGTGTTCCAGACTTTACCTCCGCTCGGCGCGGCAGACCGCACATGGGCATCACGCTACCTTCTCGTCCACAGCCTCGCGCATGTCCTGATCAACCAGTTCGTTTTCGAATGCGGATACAGCACCGCTTCGCTGCGAGAGCGCCTCTACGTTTCCGCGGACGCGAACGCGCCCATGGCCGGAATTCTGATCTATACCGCGGCGGGCGATTCCGAGGGAACGCTGGGCGGTCTTGTGCGTCTCGGGAGGCAGGAACGACTTGCTCCCGTTGTAAGGCGTGCGCTCAGCCGCGCTGCCTGGTGCTCCGCTGACCCAGTGTGTTCGGAGAACCTCGGTGGCCAAGGCTCGCGCCTCGCCAACCTCGCAGCGTGCCATGCTTGTATCCTGCTGCCCGAGACTTCATGCGAAACCGTCAACCAGGGTCTTGATCGGGCGATGATTGTCGGGACAGCCGACAACCGGCAGCCAGGCTGGTTGGCCGACGTTCTCGAGGATGTCTATGTCATGGAATGAAGCGCCGCCATCGTCCCGCAAGCCTGGACCATCGACCATGCAGATATTCGCTTTCTCCGATCTCACCCGCGCCGATCTGATTGTTGATGCAGTCTACGAAGGTGGACGAAGAGGCAACGCCGCAGATGACCCGTTTCCACGCCTGCTTGGCCTGAGCAATCAGGGCGGTTTTCGATATCGTGGAAGCATGGGAGCGCTTGAGCTTGTCGTGCTTACTTCATCGATGAGTGACCCTGACTGGCCGGATGGAGTCGACACCGAAACAGGGGTCCTGACTTATTACGGTGACAACAAGCACCCCGGTCGCGAATTGCACGCCACTCCTCGACATGGGAATGAGATTCTGAGAGACCTCTTTGCCGCGGCACACCGAGGAAAGGACGGACGCACTTCGGCACCGCCGATTCTGGCGTTCGCGAATACGGGCACTTGGCGAGATGTTCGGTTCGTTGGCCTTGCCGTGCCTGGGAGTCCCGATCTCCAGGCAGCGGAGGATCTCGTCGCTATTTGGCGCACAGCCAGTGGCCAACGGTTCCAAAACTACCTGGCGCGACTCACGATCCTCGACACACCTGTGGTGCCTCGGGCGTGGCTGGATGACGTTCTCGGAGGGAGCCCTCACACGTCACGAGCGCCTCGCAGTTGGACACAGTGGATACGCACGGGGCGGCCGCGCGCCCTCAGGGCTCGTCGGACCGTCGAGTTCCGCAGGCGGGCAGAACAAGAGCCTGCCGAACCCGAAGGTAGGGCGATGCTCTCCGCCATCCACGCCTTCTTTCAGTCGCGGCCGCATATTTTCGAGGCATGTGCCGGCGACCTCGTCCGCATGATGCTTCCTGACATCGTGTCTCTCGAACTGACACGTCCTTCGAGAGATGGAGGCCGAGACGCCATTGGTCAACTCAGAATCGGTACTGGCTCTTCCTCGATCCTTGTCGATTTTGCGCTCGAAGCAAAGTGTTACGCCTCAGGCAGCCCGGTCGGCGTTCGCGATGCCTCTCGCCTGATTTCCCGACTCCGACATCGTCAATTCGGAATCATGGTGACTACGAGCTTTCTACACGATCAAGCCTATCGTGAGATCAAGGACGACGGACATCCGATCATCGTGATTGCCGGAGCCGACATTGTTGCGATTCTGAAGGCTCATGGTCTTGGAAACGTGAACGCCGTAAGGGGCTGGCTGCAGCAGACGTTCGGTCCTCACTCCTCAGTGGGTGTAGGCGAGACGACCTGATCAATAGCGGGCTCTGCGTCACCATGGACATCGTAGACTCGAAACGACGAAGTGCGATGATGGCGGCCATCGGGCCGCGGCACACGTTGCCGGAGCTGAGCGTTCGACGCGTGGCGCATCGCATGGGCTTCCGCTTTCGACTTCACGTGAAGGGTCTTCCCGGACGTCCCGACGTTGTTCTGCCACGTCACCACACTGTCATCTTCGTGCACGGCTGCTTCTGGCACCGTCATAAAGGCTGCGGAAATGCGGTAATGCCGAAGACGCGACCAGCATTTTGGGCCTCGAAGTTCGAACAGAATGTCGCAAGAGACTCGCGAGCAATTGACGCGTTGCGAGAGATGGGGTGGCGCGTAGTAGTCATTTGGGAGTGCGAGACGGAGGACGCCAGGATCATCGAGCGGCGGCTACTGGGCGCACTCCATCGTCCGAAGCGCCGCCGGTCGGCGCAGCGGTGATCGCGTCCAGTGGCAAGTCCGTTTCGGCTTGGCAAGTTGTCGGAAACCTGGTAACCTGGCGCTCGTTGATGCCAAGGGCGTTGGATCTCTTCTGCGGGGCTGGTGGCAGCAGCGTCGGTGCGCGGGCCGCCGGCTTCGAGATCGCCGGCGCCGTGGACATGTGGCCGGTTGCGACCGATACATTTCGGGCCAATTTCCCGTTGGCCCACGTCGTGACTGCTCGGCTGGAGAGCATTCCACTGAGAGCGTTCAAACGACGCGTCGGCGAGATCGATCTCTTGCTGGCATCACCTGAATGCACAAGCCACACCTGCGCCAAAGGGTCCGCCCCGAGGAGCGAGGCGAGCCGCAGAACTGCTCTGCACGTCGTGGCTTACGCCCAGGCGTTCCGGCCGCGATGGCTCGTGCTGGAAAACGTCGTCCACATGCGTCCATGGTCTCGGTATCAGACGTTGATGAGCCGTTTGCGCGAGCTCGGATATCACCTCTCCGAACAAGTTCTCGAAGCCTCCGATTTCGGGGTACCCCAGTCGAGACGTCGGCTCTTCATCGTGGGCGATCTCAAGCGGCCGCCGCGGCTGGTTCTGTCGAAGCGGTCTGGGCGAAAGCCGACAGCCAAATCAATTCTCGACTCTTCGGGAACATGGCGTACATCATTGCTCTTCAAACCGACGCGTGCTGTTGAGACGCTCAAGCGAGCGGACCGAGCCCTGGCAGCATTGGGGCCCAACAGTGAATTCCTCCTCGTGTACTACGGGACGGACGGAGCAGGCGGGTGGCAACCACTCGACCGTCCATTGCGAACGATTACCACGGTAGACCGTTTCGCGTTAGTCGAGCGCTCCGGAAGTGCGTGGACTATGCGGATGTTGCAGGTGCCAGAACTGAAGCGGGGGATGGGCTTGGGAGACGACTTCGTGCTGCCCTGCGGCACCCGAAGAGAGCGCATCCACCTGCTCGGGAACGGAGTGTGTCCACCCGTGATGGAGACGGTGATTAAGACGCTGACCGGAGAGTGAGCTGTTCAAGGTCAACTGACCGGCGTGAAAAAACTGGTCCAGATTCAGTGAGAGAAAATGCCGATTTTCTACACTGGCAAGGATCAAGAAATGCCCAACGGCAACGCTACGATGCCAGCGCTGCCGAGCACTCACTCCGCGCGAGGAACGGGGACGAGCCGGAAAATCTGCGTCGGGGGGCCGTCCGCGCCCCGCACGTTGGCGTCGATGGCCAGGTAGATCA
>Ga0194131_10008352_pt1 | contig 13504 bp, 6 predicted proteins | sample TA2KigO120mmetaG_FD_148631 | JGI IMG/M metagenome (GOLD analysis project Ga0194131, IMG submission 148631) | Freshwater microbial communities from Lake Tanganyika, Tanzania - TA2015053 Kigoma Offshore 120m | ecosystem: Environmental > Aquatic > Freshwater > Lake | place: Tanzania: Lake... | reverse complement strand
GACCAGGGACAACGTTGGATACGGCCTCAACTCCTCCACCTTCGAGTCTATCCTCCGGCAGCAGGCGGAATACCTTGTCCCACAGAACATCGACGGCCACTTCATCGAGTCGCGAGACGCGTACTTCAACTCAGAGATGGTAGAGAAGTCGTTCGTTGAGCTCGATGAAGAGACACAGCCAGTGAAGACCCGACGATACGCTCAGGGCGTAGACCCCGGGATCTCTTCCGATGCGACATGGGCTATTACCATTGACTACACTGAACGAGAGTTCTTGGCAGGCGTCCGCTGCAAGCGCAAGATTGGCAAGCAGACGATCCCTGCAGTTATCAACATGGTGCGAGAGGGGCACCTACTCTATGGTCAGGACGGATCCTACTGCACGACCATCGTGGACTCCACGGGGTTTGGCGGTAAGCTGTTCCGCCAGGAGTTCAACATCATCAAGCCACTGAGGGACTACGACTTCGGCGGTACTCGGGCCAAGAAGCTCGAGCTGCTGGGCGACCTCAAGGCGGTGATCGACCGTAACCAGCTTAAGCTACCGCGCAAGGGGGTATGGATGGAGGTCCGACGCCAACTGCTTGGGTACAAGCTGGACGACAAGAAGCTTGAGACAGATGCCGTCATGGCGCTTGCTCTAGCCGTACGACACGCGACCAGAAATCCATCGAACCCGGTCGAAAAGCCCGTGTTCAGCTACTTTGGGGAGATAGCACATGCCTAAGGACAAGCTCAAGAAGCTTTCTGGCTCGTTTGTAAACGGCGAGGAAGTTCCGTCGATGATCACGACCGATCCGAATGTCGTGACGCCAGAGATAATCGCTGGCATCAAGAGCGCAATGGATCGCGCCCGCAAGGAGATCCGTGGCGCAGAGCAGACTAGCGTTAAGTCTACCGGCAAGCCAGTTAAGACGTCGCTTGAAGCCGCCTCGACTAAGCGCCGTGAAAAGCGACAGCCAGTGCCAAGCGTGGTCAAGAACCGCGCAGCTAAGCCAGCAGGCAAAGGCATCAAGACGGTCCCGGATGCAGTAGTGTCAGGCGGTCGAGTACGATCCACCAAGATCAATATGCCAAACGAGAAGATGCCGTCCCTCACCGCACTGCAGCGCAAGTCGCTCAGCATGGAGCGGCAGCGCCTAAACGCCATTGGCGAGGTCGCTGAGGAGAACGAGTACTACAATGTCATGGCTGAGGCCATGAACAAGAAGCAGCTGGTTGAGCCGGAGCAGAACCGAATGCGGGCCCTGTATCGACGATACGACCACTACTTTCACCCACAGACATTTACCCTTGGTGGTGCAGACCACTGGGCGGAAGACCCAAGCGCACGGCTCTCTGGCCGGTCGCACGTCTCCGTCAACGTCCACGCCTCCTACGTGCAGATCCCTGCGTCCCTGCAGGCGGTCACCCCTGTGGTCAACTACGTACCGACTGGGCCGACCACGGAAGAGCGAGACCAGGCCTCACGACGTGAGCGTCTCTTCTACGCTTGGTGGGATGCCAACGACATGGACCTTCGCCTCGAAGAGGCAGCCCTACTCAAGTCCCTCTACGGAACCACGGCAGGTAAGGTATACTGGGATCCAGTCAAGAAGATGCCACGCGTTCAGATCGTGGACACACCTGAGAACCTGTACCTTGGGTACGGGACATCTGACTACACACGTGTGGACTGGGCGCTCTACAGCTACGGCCTATCGCCGCAGGCTGCCATGGAAGACTACGGCATCAACGTTATCCCTGTTCGGGATGGCGAGCAGTGGTTCCCATACACGTCGGCCAGCACGCACGACGATCCTATTGCCAGCATCTACCTGAACAGCTACCACCGAGACCCGGTGCGATACCAGACAGCGTACGACCAGATGAAGATCGAGGTGATGGACTACTGGTACAAGAACCCGACTACGCCAGGCAAGTCACCGCTGGTTTGCAACGTCATCATCGTCGGAAACACAATTGTTAAGAAAACTGAACATCCCGAGCTAGAAGGGGTCATCCCTTACATAATGCTACGCAACAGCATGATTCCCGGCAGCCCTTACGGTAAGCCAGAGCTATACGATGTCGAGCAGTTGCTCCGAGAGAAGGACGAGAAGATAACCGCCCAAGCACAAATGATCCACTCTGTTGTCGGAGGACAGATGTGGCAGCTGGTTGGCGCTGAAGCTCCGGATGAGGTTCCTGCCAACGCTATCCCGAAGCCGAACCAGGTCGCTACCCCTGGGGCAGGGAACCGCATTGAATCCATAAACCCGTTCATCCCGCAGTTCCAGGTCGAGGACTACAACAAGAGAATCGACCGAGAGCTGGCAGTGGTCTCCGGACTAAACGACCTGCTCCTTGGGCTTGCCCCATCGAGCGTGCTTGGATCAAGCCGGGCGATTGCGCAGCTCATGGCGAACTACGAAGCACGCATTTCCCCGAAGCGCAAGATCCTCTACGCATGGCTCCAGAACGTTTGGGAAGTGTGCGCACGGATGTGGGAGATCAAGGACAAGGCCGTCTCGAATATCCTTGACGGCGAGTACTCGATCTCGATCACCCCACCTGAGCTCACCCCACGAGACACCATCGAGCTCGCACAGACTGCGATCAACCTGGTACAGAACAGGCTCTGGAGCTCTGAGCGTGCCATGGACCGCATGGGCGTAACCGACCCAGAGGGAGAGAAGGACCTGATCCGCGACGAGCAGACAGACGCCACGCTCAACCCGGCCGCAGTCCAGACGATGGCAACCCTGATCCAGATGTTCAACCAGATGCAGCAGCAGGCCCCTCGACAGGCCATGCAGCAGGCAGAGGCAGGACGAGCAAGCGCCCTAGAGGCGATGGCAAGCCTGAATCCACCAGCACCAGGAAGCCCGATGCTTAACGCCGCAAGCGAGCAGGGAAACCCGCCGCCTGAGGCACTACCTGAAAACGAACAGCCTGGGGCAGCCGAACTGGCAGCGCTCCTTGGAGGTAATGAATAATGGCACGACGAGGACGATTCGGTAGGGCTGGTACCACCCAGAACCTTACCATGCTTGTGTATCAAATCCAGAAGGAGCAAATGGAAAAAGAGCTCCGTCTGATCGAAGAAGCCTACCGTGCCAACATGAAGGCCGGGACGTACGTTACTCAGTTCAATGGGCAAAATGTTGACGCAGATTATGTGATTGACTACTACAAGTCCATGCTCGCTGGCTTCCCAGCAGGATCTACAGAGTACCAAACGATCATGTCTAAGCTACAGACGTTTGAGGAAGAGTCACGCACTGATATCCAGGACCTAGTCATTGATGCGATGACGCAAGGAAAGAAGATAGACTTTGGTCTTCTCGGAAAAAACTTTGCCAACAAGGGTATTGCCGAGGTGGAGCTTGTTGACGTGAGAAGCTGGGCAAACGAGGAAATCGACGACCTTCTCGCCAACGGGAACAGCGTACAAGCAGACAAGCTCAAGGGCGCAGTATTCGTTGCCGGGTTCAATGTCGAGAATGACGGAAAGTCTGCCGCACTAGACCGTGAAGAGATTACCTATAGCGCATACGCCAAGTGGCTCAAGGGCCAGATGGATTCAGCGCTTGAGTCCGGACTTACCAAGAGCAGTGACGCCTATCTCGCGATTGAGAAGGAACACGCCCAGGCGGTAAAGAACGCCAAGGTTGACGGGCAGAACCGTGCCCTTGAAGGATACGAAAAGAAAATTAGCGATGCCACCAGCAAGGTCGACAAAGCAGCAAAGGCTATTATAGATAACTACGTTGCAAATGGAGACGGTATCTTTAACGACACGCTGAACAACATCTTTGCTGGACTATCAGGGGAAGATGCCGGCACCCCATACTACGCAGCTCTCAAGCATCTTGCCCTCCAAAGGAATGGCGATATCCCAGGAGGATATGAGGCAGTCCTCGGCGCAGCCGGTGACGGCATGGAAACCCTGTTCGGTAGCGCAGTGTCCCAGATGAACACGGAGCTCAATGGTCTTCTTACCCAGGGATTTGGAGCAGCTGGTGACAAAAACTCTAAGATTCTTCTCGGAAGGGTTCAGGGACTTGTCTCCACTGGAAACATCTTCGTAAAGGCAAGCGGCATAGAGTTCAACTCTGGACGCGGCGCAAACGTAATGGAAGACCTGGAGGTTGGCCTCAAGGCAGCCGGTGCAGTATTCCAAACCGACGATTCTGGAGTTAGAACGTTTATCGGTGGTCATCCAGATGCAGTAGAGGGTGCTCTTGACAAACTGTCAGACGAACTGAAAGACGTCAAGGGTGCAGAGGACTACAGCTGGCTCAACGACCTGTCCCAGAAGCGTGTATCTCTAGAGTTGCTCGATCCTATATTCCAGGAGTTTGACAAAGACGGGAGCGGGTACGTTGAGCTCCCTGAGTTTGAAGCGGGGTTCACTGAGGCCAAGCTTAACCAGAGGGATTACAACGACGCAATCGGCAGGATGAACACGTTGATGGAGCAGCAATACAGCCCATCGGCAACACTTAGGCCGTCGGCAGCTATCGGAGCACTCATCGACATGGCATGGGGCAAGGCTGCAGTTAAGGCAGGGTCTGTCATCGTGGCAGAGCCGAATGGTGCTGTGAAGGTAAGCGACTGGGGAGACAGAAACCCGTCTGGGCAAAACCCAGAAATAATGCCTATCGTTTCAACGGTGAACGGCAAGAGGTCGGTTACTTACGTACAGCCACTTCCGATAACTCAAGGAGAACAAAACGACGTAGCAGACCCAGGACTATTTGGCGGTTTAACTGCACTAGTTTATAGACTGCCAGGGAACCTTGGTTCACCTGACAATGTCGGCCAAACAGACGCAATGGTACTAATCAAGGGATCAATGGATGACGGAACTGGCGTAAGGCAAAGCTCTTTCCAAATTCCGTTTGATCAGTTTGAACAATACGCCCGTGCAAGGGGTGTTGAACTAGATTCCATTGGATTGACTATGCCTGGCGATAATGCTACTGCAGTCAAGGTTTCATTTACAGACGAAGCAGAAACTGCAAACTCAAGCATCAAGTGGTCAAACATGTTCAACCCAAACTCAGAGTACTCTATATTTAGACAGAAAAACAACGACCCTACGAGCGACAGTTTCGGGAAACTGATTGTGAACGATGCTGCCTCTAAGGGAACTGACTCGTACAGGTTCTATGGCGTAATAGGCTCTGATTCTACCGTTCGGTCTGTGTTCCAAAGCGCGTTTACAGACAGAGCTGGGATTATCGCAGAGGCCACAAGAATAGCGACGAACAAAGGTAAAGACGTATTTGACATGGAAGATGTCCAAGAGGCTGGGATAAAGCTTCTTGTTGGAGACACAACCGGGATAATTTCGCAAGCAACGATACGTGCTACAGTAATGCAAAACCCAAACGTTATTGCGAACATTCAGAAAAACTTTGGTGACATACGACCTGCCCAGGCAAAGCCAGACACTAACAGAAATGTTGTTACTGGAACATCTGTGTACGGTGCGTACTCGCCAAAGGCGGAAGACACGTCTGTTCCATCGTCTCCATACCTTAGGACTCAGGCAGATACATCTGTAAACCCATTCCTGGCCAGCGCGTTTAGGAATAAGCCTGAGATGGCGCAGGCTAAGCCAGAGCCGATTAGGAATCGAGAGCTTCCACAGATCAAGCCATTAGGCGCAGGCGGGAAGCTTACAGCGGCGACGATTAAGACAGTAACGCCAAAGACAGCAACCGTTAAGCCAACGGCAGCTGCGGTAACAGGAACTGCAAATGCGACACAAGGTATCTCCGGAACAGGATACGGGACACGGGGGAGAATTCGGATCTAATGCCTTTTATCTATAGGGACCCAGGAGTACCGTCCGAGCAGGAAGAAAAGCTAAAGGGTAAAGACCTTGGCATAATCCTTGACATCGGCGGCAGGCCTCAGGACATGGACCTGAACCCTGCCGAGAAAATGGCCAAGGAGTTCGGTGGTGCTGTTACAGAGGTAGTAAGCCGTGGCGCTCAGTTTGCCACGAAGCTACCTATTGTTGAGCCTGCCTTCAAGATGGTTGCCGACTCCCCAATAGGATGGACAATAGGCAAGGGGCTTGATCTTCTTAACGTTCCGAGCTGGGCAGTTCAGCAGGCAGCCGCACGATTGCGCATGCTAGACCGAGATGGCTTGGCTCAGGACCTTAGGAACATGCTAAACTCTGGGAAAAGCGCAGACGAAGTTGCAGACTACATGGTCAACTCGCAGCGAGCATTCTCAGATGACGCGGAGGCAAACCTGGCATTCCAGATCCTTCTTGATCCACTTAACTTTACACCACTTGCAATTGGGAAGATTAGTCTTCTAAAGCCACTCACTGCTGGAGCTGGTCTCCTTGGCGGTGCAGCAATAGGTGGCCCGGTGGGAGGTGCCGTAGGGGCATTTGCTGCGTACAAGGCTGGCCGTGCTGCAGTGCGAGGGGCAGAGAAAGCGTTTGAGACGGCAGGCAAACTAGAAGATCTTGGCCCGGCAGACCAGATATTGCTTAAGCTAGAGAAAGGCGTCAACAAGACCACAGGTCAGCCAGGCGAAGGTATCGGAGTTAACCTAACCGAGAGACTGCGGATCGGATCTGCAAACGAAGAGATCATTCGGAAGTCAAGGGCAGAGGTAGAAGATCTTCTTGCCAAGGGAGCAGACCCAGCAAGCAGCGAGGTAGTAGCCCTTACAAAGAAGATTGAAGACGCAGAGCGGGCAAACAGTGTTGCCGGTGCGATCAACAATGGCTTCGGCATAGGCATGTACCGTGGGATGGTTGGCATCAGCAACAACAGCAAGAGGGGCCTGAAGGCAGTAGCTGGAGCCCTTCTTCCAGCATCCACTAACACAATCATGCGGGCACTAGGCGCGTATCGAGCGAACGAGATCATGGACCTCCACGCATCAACTGTTGCCCCAGAGCTACGACCTCTTGTCTATGAGTTCATGGGCCGAGGGGCATCGAACTTCCCGGTGATGGCAATCGGCAGGCTCATTGCGCGACCAGAAACAGCCAAGGCAAAGGTCATTGCTGACTCAACCGTAAACACATACATGAATGCGATCAAGGAGCTAAAACTTGGCCAGGTAGCAGAGACTGACCTGGACAACATCGCCGGGCAAATGTTTGACATGGCAAGAGCGGATGGTGGCGTAGTGCTTCGACTCGGTGTGTCCGACGATTTGAACGGAATCAGGCAACTGAAGGACAGAATAAGACTTATATCTAATGTAAACGACCGAGCCAACCTTGCCAACACCGGACGTGCAACAGACGTATCAACACAGGCGCTTACTGAAGTGATCGAAGGGGACTACATTATAACGGCCTTGAAGCAGATCGCACAGAAGGAAGGCGGGGTGGAGCGCAGGGTGCACGATATTCTCCTTGATCTCGGCCCCGAAGAGCTGGCTCGGCAAGTTATTCAGGAGATAGACCAACAGATCTACAAGCTTGTACCTCGCATCCAGAACAAGCAGACACTTCGTTCAGACTACATGTCAAGGACCCGTTCGATGTCTGCCGCTGCTGGAGACACGTGGACCCCGGTGAGACAGTCCGCAGCCGACGAGGCATTTGAGAAGATATTCGGTAAGTACTTTGACGAGAACGGAAACCTCCTACGAAAAGGCGGAGTCCTTGGCAGAGGTGCAACCGAGGCAGATACCCGCCGCATGATAGCACGAGACTTCCTCATTATCGACATGGCTGGGTTTGAGTCAGCAAACAAGTGGGCGTCACAGATCAACGAAGCTATCGCCCCGATTACTGCAAAGAACGTAGACCCTAAAGTATCAGAGGCCCTTGTCTCTAAGTATGGAGAAGACGGCTTTAGGCAAATCAGGAAGGCTGCGAATAACGTGGGTAAGATCCAGGTTGTTCGACGGAAGGGCATGCTTTTCCTAGCTTCCGCCAGGACTATGAAGAGCGTGTACGAGGCAATACAGGGGTTGGAGCAGAAGGGGCGGGACTCGTTCCTGCCAACTTTTGAAGCTAGGTACGCAGCTGGACAGCCGAGCGTCAAGGCCTACCTTGGTAATTCATCAGATGTTTCCGCCGTACGGTCACTCATTGTAAACGAGCTTATCCCTGACGCCAAGCTCAGGAACGATTCGTACTCTATCGACGCCCTCAACGAAATGCTTGAAGCAATGAAGGGTGCAGAGAATCTCAAAGATGTCAAGGCTGCCTGGTCCAGGACGGCGCTTGATATGTCTGAGGAGCTTGGAACGACCTTCTCAAAGGCTGAGGACCCAGATAGAATCTACAAGTTTGTCAACGACTCGATAGAGAATGGGTTCGCAATAAGCCCGTTGACACCAGATGACATGTCGGATTTGGCAAGGCTCGTGACCGCACAGGGTTTGGATCCTTCTATCCTAGAGGTGATGAACGACACTAGATACACTATCGCCAGGGCCCCGAAGAGCAACTTCCACAGGGTCTTGAAGATTATCGAGAACCCGAACGTTGACGGACAGACTAAGTCAATCATCATGCACAGCCATGTAATGCCTTTTGTAGACATGACAAGCCCGTACCTTAAGGACGTGCAGTATAGCACTCGATACACTGCCAGCAGGCTACAGCATGTTATCGGCAGCGTGTTCTCACCAATAGGGAACTCTGCCGTCACAAGCAATATCAAGAACCGCATGGCAAGCTACCTGGCAAGGGGCGGGATAAGCTCAGCCCACGTAGATCGGGTCATGGACGAAATCATCAAGCAAGCTATTTCCCGAGGGGTGAGCGCACGCGGAATAGACACGGATACCCTTAAGGCCGTGTTTGAAAAGGCGTTTAACCTACAGGAAGGATTCGGGGGATACGAAAGGTTTAAGGAAGCATGGCGTGCTTCAACGTCGACAGGGGCCGGTGAGTTCAAGGAAGTTGATGCAATCATGTACGCGTTCCAGGGCGATGCTCGTGTGATTGGGTACTCACAATACGCAAGCGGTGCAGTGAAGCGACGCTGGCCGGCGATCACTAGCATCACTGACAGAATATACCCACAGTTCCGGTTTAAGAACAACCCACTATACTGGCTTCAGGAGTTCTTCGAGTCTTCTACGCTTAACCAAGCTCGAGGCGTTGATCGAAATGTTCTATCTGCTATCACAAGCGACGGCCGAGTGGTACGAGCTACGTCCGGTGAGATACGAGACCTTGCAAGCGTTGCTCCAGAAACACGCGCACTTGTCGACAATGTTAACTTCCTCACCGTATTCCGTGAGCGTGCCCTGGAGCGAGCGCTTACAGGCAACTGGCAGGTTGAAGAAGCAACATCAATCATCGGCGCAATAAAGAATAAATATGCGGCGTACCAGGCCGGTGTAGGCAGGGTCCTGAAGGCTGAGGCCGGAGACCTTCTTGTAGAAAGGAAAGAAGCTGCAAAAGACGCCCTTGCAATGGATATCGCGTCTAAGCAGTTTGCTCAAGAGCTCCAGAAGAATGACCCAAGCCTGTTCAATGCTCTGGTAGCACACTACGGGACATCGGACTCCCGTACGTTGTTTGTTCGATACGCCGACTACCGACGAAGACTGTTCAATCAAGACAGGGTTCTTTCTGATATCGATGCCGCCCGACCTGCGGGGATTGGGTTTAACGCCATCCCGGACAGGAATGGCGAAGTCTATATGGATGTGAAGTTCTCGATCTTTGGAGGTAAGAGCTCTAAGGGAGAAGAGATAGCGCCAAGCCTTGTTCGACAAGAGTTCTTGATTAGGCCAAAGGCTGCAGGGGATAGCCTCGACATCGCCTACCAAAGAATGAGCGATGCCAACTACGACATGTCCATGATTGACGAAGATTTTACACAGCTTAAGGCACAGTTAGATCTTGCAGATGACGAGATCCGCAGGTCAGGTAGCGTGTCAGCCCTTAGGACAACAAAGTTCAACGAAGCATACAATAAGCTGGAGCAGTCCATGAAGAAGGTTCAAGACGCCAGGAATGACGCCGACCTTCGCAGGCTATCAGCAGAGTTCATGCTACAAGATACCACGCTTGCTGTTGCCGGCGAGATTACCTACGAGGGGTCAAGGATCGCAGAGGCCCTAGCGCTCGGAAGTGGATATGGCGGTGACGTTGCTGCTGTCTCCTCAGCGCTTCAGAGAATAGTACGTGATGCAAAGGCTGCGGTTGCCAACGGTACGGCACAAGATCTTACTGGAGAAATCCGACGATTGTCACGTGAGGCGATCAGCAAGGACATCAAGCTTATCGAGGCACTTGAGTCAGCTAACTATACCTTGATCACGAAGCACGGCGTAGAAGAAGAGATGTTCAAGGCATACCGGTATGTATACGAGAAAGCGCTTAAGCAGGCGAATAAGACAACGTACTACAATCCTCAGCGAAGCCTGTTCGAGAGGAGCTTAAACCATCCGTTCCTTGGGTTCTACCCATACAGCTACATGTTCAAGAAGATTCTACCAGAGATGATTGAGTTCCTATTTAAGAAACCGTTCGGGACGTTTGCTCCTGGTGCAGGGTACCAGTCCTACATCCACGTACGGGATTACGTAGAAAATCAGATTGAGACTGACTATACGCTCAGGAACAATCTGGAAAATATGGATGAGGTGGCTTTCCTCCTCACCCAGCTATTCCCTGGCGTGCCGTGGGACATCACAGCTGTCCCTCCGGCATACCTGAGGAACGTTGCCAGAAGCCTTGCTGGCGCAGACAAGGATTACGGACTTGCCGACTTTGCCGGCAGGGACATCATTGGCTCGTTCGCAAGGCTCGGTCCGCTCGCAACAGGTGAAAACTTCTTTGGGGCTGCAGACCAAATCCTCACCCAGATTTCGGGTGATAATAATCCGAAGCCGATTACCCAGCGGGCAACGGGGGAAATCGATTTCGAAAAGTATGGAGGTAACAGGTGACTGACGGAGAAGTCGTGCTGAACGAACAGACGGAGTCGCAGGAGGTGGCTGCCACTCAGGATGAGAACGACATCACCACTTGGAAGAAGCGCCTTGCTGGCAAGGACCAGGCTTTGACAACTACTAAGAAGCAGTTGGATGAGCTAAAGGCAGAGCACGAGAAGGTCGTGCAATGGAAGCTTCAGATGGAGGAGGCCAGCCTTTCTGAGTTCGAAAGGGCTCAGCGGAAAATAGCCGCACTGGAGCAAGAACTTAACGCTGCTCGGGAGGCCGAGAAGCGTGAGCGTCTATCCAAGGAGTTCCCAAATTACACAACCTGGGCTGAGTCAAGCAAAGATCTTACAGATGAAGATCGGGCACGGGCCTTTGAAGAAATGATTCGCAAAGGGTTGGGGAAGTCTGAAGAAACGTTCGTGGATCCAAATAAGCCTGCTAAGGCCACACCGGCTAAGGCAGGGAAGAGAAGCTCCGACGAGATTGTTAGGGACATCGCTGCCCTCGGCAATCCTTGGAGTGATTAAAAAAAGGAGTTCATAGATGGCTACGCAGACGCGTGCGCTGCTCGACTCGAACAGCTCTAATGCCTATTCTGCGCTCATCACGGAACTCGTAGCTTCGCAGGCTCAGGAGAACCTGCGCAACCGACTGGTGCATGCAATGCCGGGGAACTACACCTCGGGTCGCTTCCAGAAGGGCAGCAACGAGATTCGCTATGCGCGCTACCCAGACCTAGCTCCGCTTGGCGTGGCGGACACCCTTACCGAGGCAGGCGCCCCTGCTGAGTACGACCTCACGGTTACGACCGAGTCGTTCGTGCCAAAGCAGTACGGTAAGGTTCTCAAGATTTCAGACCTTGCGCAGCTTGACAGCCCGCACGATCTGATCTCGATTGCTTCCGAGCGACTTGCTCGAGCAGCAACCGAGTCAATGGACAACATCATCCGTGATGTTATTAAGCTAGGCACGAACGTCGTGTATGCAGGGGACGCTGCTTCTCGCGGCGCTCTCGGCACTGGCGGCAACGACAACGTTGTTGGCCTCACGATCAAGAAGGCCGTTGCTAAGCTCAAGGCTCTTAACGTGCCTACGTTTAGTGACGGCTTCTATCGCGCAATCATCCATCCTGCGGTCGAGTTCGACCTCTTGACGGATACCAGCGCAAACGGTTTCCTTGAAGCCACGAAGTACACCAAGTCGCTCGACCTCCTCAACGGAGAGATCGGCGCGTACGCTGGTGTCCGCTTCTTGGTTTCACCAAACGCGGCAGTCTTCAGCGGCGCAGGCGCCAGCTCGGCGGACGTCTACTCGACGTTCCTCTTCGGGCCAGACGCCTACATCGTTGGGGACAGCCAGACTCTCCAGAGCTACTTTGTGGCTCCGGGAGGCGATCACAGCGATCCAATCGCTCAGATCGCAACGATTGGCTTTAAGATGCGATTCGGCACGATCCTTCGCGGTGAAGGCACGACCGGCGATTTCGATGGTTCCAACACCTCGACTGGCCAGCCGCGCTACCTCCGCATTGAGTCGACCGCAACGACGCTCTAAAGGTTAGCTAGCTAAGGGGGAGGGGTTTCGGCCCCTCCCCCAAGGCGTCAGGAGATCACATGGCAATCACACTAGGCGCACTAAGGACAACAGTACGGCGGGATCTTAGAGATTCCGGCGCTACCCAGACGTGGTCGAATGACGAGATCAACGACATGATCAAGTGGGGTGCGCAGGAGGTCTCCAGGATTCGCCCACAGGAGGTTTATGAAACCGCATCCTATACTGCTCCGGCTGTCGGAGCTTTCTTTACTATTGACACACTCACGCTGGACAGCGTCTACCGCGTGGACGCTTATAACTCTGGGGGCAAGCTCCTTCTCACAGTACCTTTCTCGCAAACCACCGAAGCTAATAGTGGATGGGACTTTATTGATGGAAAGCTGCACATGCCACAGTATTTCGTCCTGCCTAACAACTGTACACTGCGGGTGTTTGGATACAAGCACTATACCCAACCCGCGAATGACGCGTCCTCTATCGAGCTCGACGACGATGCTATTAACGCCGTGCGTGCCTGGGTCGCCAAAGAAGCAATGTTCATGCTGATCTCCGACCGAGTCCGCTTCCAACAGTGGGCGGTTGCGTCGGGCGCATCAGACACCAACAGCATTCAACTGGCTCAGCTGTACAGCGCAGCAGATCGACGATGGGAGAGGATCTCTCGAGCAGTACGCCGAGTTCGCAAGACACCGGGGGCTTAAATGGATCTATCACAGGCAGTCACAATAGAGCTTCCGGGACAGGCGGCACTGGACCTAAACAGCTTGCGGGACCCCGAGGCAATCGGGGCTGAACCTGTTTCTGGGTACAACATCGAAACCGTAGACTTCTCCGACGTCGTGGTCAACGCCTTCTCTGAGGAAACCCCACAGGTCGACGGCGTAGACAGCTACGACGCCTTCCTAGGCGCACGACAGATCGCTATGATCATAGGGGTATACGGCAGTAGCTACGGGGACTTTTGGGATAAGATCACTGATCTAAACTACGCGCTCCAGGCACGGCCAACCTTTGCCACCGGTCAGGCATTCCCTGACGATGGCTTTAGGAAGGTGTCGTTTAC